>Ga0070741_10006364_pt1 | contig 25423 bp, 17 predicted proteins | sample Coa_R1_4_FD_66440 | JGI IMG/M metagenome (GOLD analysis project Ga0070741, IMG submission 66440) | Surface soil microbial communities from Centralia Pennsylvania, which are recovering from an underground coalmine fire - Coalmine... | ecosystem: Environmental > Terrestrial > Soil > Unclassified ... | reverse complement strand
TGCTGTCGTATTTGCGTCCGTACCAGGGACCGGAGCCGGCGGCGGAGCAGGCTTGTTTTCTGTTAAAACCTTTTCCAGAGTGACGTCGGCGCCTGACAGCACCACGACATCTCCAGTGCGAAAGACTCGTTCGAGACGCTTTGGCAGAGCCTGATCGCGCCGCAGTTCGATAACGTGATCACCCGGTTTGACGTTCGAAATAGAAGCATTACCGTCCGGCCCAATGGTGGCGGCGATGTTCTTGTCGATGTAAATCATCGTGCCGGGGAGCGCGCCTTTGATGTCCAGAGTGGCAACTTCCGGCGCGGGATCCATGCGAAACTCGACGGCTGCCTCTTCCGCCTTCTTGATATCGACGACTTCAGGCGGCGGATCAATAAAGCCCGGTTTGTGAACGCCGATAGTGTACTCACCGACTTTTAACGGTATGCGCAGTTGACCGTGATCTGTTTGTCGCTTATATAGCTTGCCATTGATGTAGATGCTTACGTCATCCTGGCCTGTTTTGACTACCACCGTTCCGGCGTTTACGTCCGATTTCACGTAAACCGTGAGCACCGGGGCTTGCGTGTAGGTCAGGATGAAGCGCTGACGATCTTTGTCCTGGGTAACTTGAAGATCGTGATCGGCGGTGCCAAGGTCCGTCAGTTCTAGTCCATCCGTGCCGACCTGACCGGCGGCCTTTCCGTCAATCAGCACAGTGGAATTGTCGGCGTTGGTAACTAACTTGCCTTTGCCGTCTTGCTCAGATACAAGTACGGCCATCGCATTCGACGCCACCGGTAGACCAACGATGCGAGGCGCGCTTTTTTCCGATACATCAAACGTGAAGGCGGCGTTGCCGCTGCGGCCGGCGACCTTGATCGAGTGCTGCCCTGGTTGCAAATTGTCGAGAATTAGCTCGCCGTCCTTCAGATCCTGCGGTGGATTATCGTCAATGGTGACGGTTCCCGGAACCAGATCGGTATAAAGACGGAGTGTCGGATTAGTGGGGACGGCTATTGGAGTTGATGCGTTACCAGGCTCTCCCGGCTTACCTGCCGTTGGACCAGTTGCCGTTTGTTGAGTAGAAGTTTCGTTCGGCGTTAAGTTGATGCGGCGCGCTGTCTGAATCAGATAGAAAAAAGCGGCGCAGACGATGCCTGTAAACAGGAACGCGAGATAGAGAGCCCACTTTAAAGTTTTGGGTTCAATTCTCGGCACATCGTCTGGGATGTGAGCTACTTCTTCGGGCGGCAGATCGTCACCACTTCTCAGCGGTTCCGCAACGCGGGGCACAGCAGCGCTTGGCGGCGCACTCTGAAGGTTGCGAGCGCGGTTGATGATTTCTTCTTGAACTTCAGAGAGCCGCAGTTGGGTATCGAAATCGTCGGGCCGCGCGTAGCGGATCGCCTGGAGGCGGTCGAAATAACTGCGCAACTCCTCGACGGAAGTGGCTCGCCGTGCTTCAGCTTGGATCTGTCCCAACTCCTCGAGAGCCGAGTATGTATTTTGTGAACGAGCCACAGAGACAGCCGGTTTCTCGTTGATTATAGCGAGCGAGAAATCAATTAGCTGACGCGATGCCCATAGTTCAGCTCGTAAAAGTGACGATATTCGCCGCTTTTGACCCGTTCTACCCAAACACGATTGGTACGGTACCAATCGATGGTTGCGGCAAGCCCGCGGTCGAAATCCATCAGAGGCTCCCAGCCAGTCTGCCGGGACAGCTTTTCATTGGTGAGGGCGTAGCGGCGATCGTGCCCAGGACGATCTGTGACGCGCGTGATCAGAGACTCGGGTTTGCCGGTCGCCTTAAGAATGCGATGTACCACTTCGAGGTTTGGCAGTGAACAGTTTCCGCCAACGTTATAGATTTCTCCGGGTGCGCCCTTTTCGAGGACTGACCTGACTGCCCGGCAGTGATCTTCTACATAAAGCCAATTGCGAACCTGCTGACCATCGCCGTAGACCGGAAGCGGCTTATCTTCGAGTGCGTTGGAGATCATCAGTGGAATCAGTTTTTCGGGAAACTGATACGGCCCGTAATTATTGGAGGCCCGCGTTACAGAGATGTTCAGCTTGTATGTCGTGTGGTAGGAAAGGGCCAATAGATCAGAGCCTGCCTTGGAGGCCGAATATGGACTGCTCGCCCGCACAGGATAGTTTTCGTCGGCATCGTGCGGCGGCTCGATACTGCCATATACCTCGTCAGTGGACACGTGAACAAAACGCGCGAGTTTGTTTTTTCGTGCGGCTTCGAGCAGCGAAAATGTCCCGTTAAAATTCGTTTGAATGACCGGAGCAGGGGAATGAATGCTGCGATCCACGTGTGATTCAGCGGCGAAGTGAATGACAGCATCAGGTGTTTCCGATTCAAATACGCGCTCTATTTCCGCGCCGTCGCAGATATCGGCTTGCACGAATTTGTAACCGCGACGATCCGCAACCGATTCCAGATTCTCTAGATTTCCCGCATAGGTCAATTTGTCCAAATTGACAACTTTGTCCGCCCAACCCTCGCGCAGTGCGAGCCGGATAAAGCACGAGCCAATGAAACCCGCGCCGCCAGTCACTAATAATTTCATTTATGCTGCAGCTCCCAGTTGTAGCCGATCGCGGCGTCGTTATACGAAATCCGCCCTTCGTCCTTAGGGTTGTATATGCGATTGGTTACGTAAACCAAAACCGACGGCTGTGCACCGATCACCTTATAGCCGTGCGCTACTCCCGGCGGGATCAGCAGTTGCCAGGGTCTAAGTGCACCCACATACAGTGTATTTTTTACTCCAAACGTCTCGGAATTGGTCCTGAGATCGACCAGTGCGACTTGCAGAAGGCCCGCAGCGGGTACCCAGTAGTCGGTTTGAAATCGATGATAGTGGAACGCCTTGATGATGCCGGGATAATTGAGAGCGGCAGATACCTGTGTAGATTCCGTAGAGAAGTTGGCAATTAGTCCCTGGCCCAGACGAGCTATCTCAAGAAAATATCCGCGATCATCCGGCCAAACGGGAAACGGATTGATTTCAATGCCCGAAATGAGATCGGAGCTGGTAGGCGACAAGATTACCTTGCCGATGCCTGCTTCGCAATTAGGAACAGCTATTTCGGCACCAGACTCCAGGACACCCAAAGCTGTTGCTGCAGCCGTCATCAGGCGGAAGCTCCTAAGCGGGTGCCAACGACTTCAGTTTTTTTTTGACGCGTCTCGTATACGAGATTCGTAGCTCGATGTAGTGATTCGAAAGTACCCGCGTCGGTCCACCAACCTTGTAGAAAATCGAACGTCATAGTGCCTTCTTGGATGTAGGCGTTGTTGACGTCGGTAATCTCGAGCTCGCCGCGAGCGGAGGGCTTCAATGTGCGGGTTTTATCGAACACAGTCTCGTCGTACAAGTAAATACCAGTAACGGCGTAGTTCGACTTGGGCTTGCGCGGCTTTTCTTCGATGCCGGCGATACGATCACCCCGAATTTCAGCTACGCCGAAGCGTTCGGCGTCGTGAACTTCTTTGAGAAGGATTTTGGCGCCCCGCTCCTGTTGTCGAAAGTCATCCACTACGCCCTTTATCGAACCCTCAATAATGTTGTCGCCAAGAATCACACAAATTTTGCTGCCTTCGGCGAAGTGCTCTGCCAACGCCAAGGCTTCGGCGATGCCACCCTCACCTTCCTGGTATGTGTAATTGATGTGTTTGAGTCCGAATTCTTTTCCATTCGCCAACAGGCGAAGGAAGTCGCCTGAGTTTCTGCCACCGGTGACGATGAGCAGGTCCTTTATGCCGGCCTCAACAAGCGTTTCGATAGGGTAGTAAATCATCGGCTTGTCGTAGATCGGCAGCAGGTGTTTGTTGGTGATCTTCGTGAGAGGAAATAGTCGGCTTCCCGTTCCTCCGGCCAGTACGATACCTTTCATGAAACCTCGATGTTAACAGGTGAGATCCCTGGAATCGGGTATGATCTAGTCCAATTTGAGCGTTGACTTCGGATCGGGTTGAGCGGCTCGCGGCGCCCGACCGCGCAGGCGGCGGTTGAGCTGTCGCAGGATCAGCAGTAGGACCGCGGCAATAATGGCACCGACCTTGAAAAAACCCGACGGCGCCGAATTGCTGAGGCCGATGATCAGAAAGACGACTACCAAAAGCGCCAACCCTGCGGTCCATAAGGACATTGAAGTGCGAAGCGAGGCAGTTCGCTGTTGCCGTGCCTGTTGTTCGTATTTATTCATCACGAGACTCGCCGCTTACATCAAAACTACACATTCTCATGCCAGCAGGTTCCGGCGGCGCTAATTCTATGCGGAAGCAAATCGCTTGCGAAAGATGGTGGCGACGAGAATTGAGGACATGAGGCAGCAACACGCCACGCAGAATAAAGCGAGGCTCGTGCTGTGGGTCAAATCACGAATTTTCCCCATTAGAAAAGGTCCTACAAAGCCGCCGAGATTGCCTACTGAGTTGATCCACGCGATACCCGCCGAAGCTGCCGCGCCAGATAGATAGGCTGTCGGAAGCGACCAAAACGTCGACGAAGCTGACACAATACTGGCGGCTGCTATGGTAAGCGCGGCAAATCCAAGAATACCGGGCACGCCAGGAATTGCGGAAATGGCCAGGCCAAAGCCGCCGGTGAGAGCAGCCAGGCTCACATGCCAGCGTCGCTCACCCGTAGCGTCGGAGTGGTGTCCAACCAGCACCATGGTGACCGCTGCCAAGCTCCAGGGAATCATCGTTAGCAAGCCGATGCGGAACGGATCTTTGGTTAGCGTGTCTTTAATTATTTGTGGTAACCAAAATTGAATGGCGTAGTTGCCTGAAACTGTTCCGAAATAAACCAGGCAAAGAATCCAAACGCGTGGGCTTCTGAAGGCGTCCGTCAGACGGTGGTGATGCGAACCATCTTGCCGCTTAAGATGCTCTTCCTGCTCCAGGTGGTCGAGAACCAGGGCTTTTTCTTCATTGCTTAGCCATTTTGCTCTACTGGGATGATCTTCGAGAAAGAGAAGTGTCGCCAAGCCCGCGAGGATTGAGGGAACGGCTTCGACTACATAAAGCCACTGCCAGCCCCGCAGGCCACCTGCAGTGGAGAACCGATCCAGAATCCATCCAGAGACAGGACCGCCCAAGACTCCCGATAGCGGAATGGCAGTCATGAAGGCTGCGACCATCTTGGCCCGGTGCTTGCGTGTATACCAAAAGGTGAGGTAAAGAATAACTCCCGGAAAGAAGCCGGATTCCACGATGCCCAGTATGAAACGGACGGCATAGAATTCGTGGGCCGTGCGAACAAACATTGTGCATCCAGAGACGATGCCCCACACGATCATGATGGGACCCAGCCATCGGCGCGCGCCGATTTTTTGGAGAGCTAAATTACACGGGACTTCGAAGAAAAAGTAGCCGATGAAAAAAATGCCGGCGGCGGTGCCGTAAACGGCATCGCTAATGCCCAGATCCTGTTGCATCTGAAGCTTGGCGAAGCCTACGTTGACGCGGTCAATGTAGGCAAAGATATAGCAAAGAAAAAGGAACGGAATCAGACGACGCGTAACGCGTCTATAAACGCGACGCTCGAAATCAGTTCCTGATTGGGGCGATGTGTGTGGAATTGCCACCATGATCTCCTCGAAAATGACGGGATAAGGTCGATAAGTGTAACTGTAAAAGGGCGTTACGGGAGTCGAACGGATACGAGCGATATTTGCGCTTCACGAAGAATCCAGTAGTTTTCGGAGTAAGAATTACATTCTTGTTAAGAAATTGCCTAAGCCGTACGAACTTACCGACGAGGACCCAGCGATAGAGGCTGAACGGTCCGTGCTTCATAGACTTTGAATAAGGATTATATGGAATTGTCTCCAGGGAGTGAGAAGCGTGCTGTCATTGTAGGGGCGGGACCAGCGGGTCTGACAGCCGCATTTGAGCTGCTGACCCGTACGAATATTGTCCCTGTCGTTCTCGAGAAAACCGATTATGTTGGCGGCATATCGCGCACGGTCAACTACAAGGGCAACCGTATTGATATTGGCGGCCACCGATTTTTCTCGAAGTCGGATCGCGTTATGCAATGGTGGCTGAACATCCTGCCCATGCAGGCTATCGAAGGGGAACAGACGCAGATCACGTATCAGCGGCGCACCACGAACGTCGCCGCACATCTTCAACCAGCCGATCCCGAGAGAGAAGACCGCGTGATGTTGGTGCGCAATCGTAAATCCCGCATTTACTTTATGCGGAAATTTTTTGCGTATCCGATTACCCTAAGCGGCGATACATTATCGAAGCTCGGACTAGTAAAAACACTTCGCATTGGCCTAAGCTACTTGCGCTCACTGTTGTTTCCGATCAAGAACGAAACGAATCTGGAACAGTTTTTTATCAACCGGTTCGGACGCGAGCTGTATCTGACTTTTTTTAAGTCGTACACCGAGAAAGTGTGGGGAATCGAATGTAAAGAGATCAGCGCCGAATGGGGTGCGCAGCGCATTAAAGGCCTGTCGATTCTCAAGACGATTACGCATATTTTGAAAAAGATGCTGCCGAAGCGGCAAGGCGATATTTCACAAAAGAACGTAGAGACGTCGCTGATTGAGCGCTTTCTATATCCGAAGTATGGTCCAGGCCAGATGTGGGAAGAAGTCGCTCAAATCGTCCGCCAGCGCGGGGGCGAGATACTCCTGCATTGGAAAGTGGAAGAGATCGAGCGCACGGACCGGTGCATAACCGCGCTGCGAGCGCGCAACTCTCAAACTGGGGAGACGCGCCGTTTCGAAGGCGACTATTTCTTTTCGACGATGCCCGTGAAGGAATTGATAGCCGATATGAATCCGCCTGCGCCATCTGCGGTGCGTCAAATTTCCGATGGCTTAATGTATCGGGACTTCATCACAGTTGGCGTCCTCTGCGAGCGCATCAAACTCCGGGAATTAGACGGCGAATTGGTGAAAGACAACTGGATCTACATACAGGAGCCAGATGTGCTGGTTGGCCGATTGCAGATTTTTAACAATTGGAGCCCGTTCATGGTGGCAGAGAAGGGAAAGGTCTGGATCGGTCTGGAGTACTTTTGCAACGATACCGATGCGTTATGGCATAAAAGCGACGCCGAGATGATTGAATTGGCAAAGCGCGAGTTAGCTTCGATGAACATTCTCGAACCACAAGATGTGCACGATGCCACCGTTATTCGGATGGAGAAGACCTATCCGGCCTATTTCGGTTCCTACGCACGTTTTCCAGAGGTGATTTCCTGGGTTGACGGGCTCGACAATTTGTTCCTAGTCGGGCGCAACGGCATGCACAAATACAACAACCAGGATCATTCAATGTTAACCGCAATGACCGCAGTAGACAACATTATCGGCAACATTCGCAGCCGCGATAATCTTTGGGCGCTTAACACGGAGCAGGAATATCACGAGGAAAAGGCTGAAGAGCAGCCAGCATCACAAGAAGCGCAGGAGGAATTGGCCGTCAGCTAGTGCGCTGCCGCAAGCGCATGTTCGCCGGCAGATCGAGGCGTGAGCGCTCTGGCTAACAGGGATATTCCGAGCAAAAGCATTAACCATTCAACAGGATAAGATTGACGCAGCCCGACGTGCACTAAGTAGTTTGGCAAAGGGTATATGAGCGCGATCAGGCCAAGGATTTTTCCTTCTAGGCGCTGTTGGGCGAGCGCCACGGCTAGCCCGGTGAACCCAAGCACATTCACAAGCCAACAAAAGAGTGTTTTGATTCGTGAGGTAGGATCCGTGTAGAACCAAAAGCAACGGATGCGTCCTAGGGTTAGTTCGAAGAAACGTGTGGGATGAGTGCGTATCCACAGCTTTGCTTGCAAGAGGGCCCGGCGATTGTACTCGACTTCACCCAATTCCCGAACTTTTTCGGCTTCCGTCGGGCTTTGCAGCGGATGGTAGCGATTAAACAGGCCGTGCAAATAATTTTCCCGCTGGTCCGGCGCGGCTAAATCATTGTTTGAGATTCGGAGCTCGATACCGGCGTTTGTGCGGGTGATGACCGGTGCACCCAGTGCGAAATAGTTGCGAATGATCCACGGAGTCAAACAAGCAGCTACGACTACGATCTCGATGAGAGCAAATTGGAAGTATTTTACGAGTCGACGCCGCTCCCAGAATGCTTCCACCACGACAAACGTGATGAACAGCGGCAGCAACGCGCCAATAAAAAGGAGCACGATACCCCAATAGATTCCATGCCGGATAGCGGTTACGATTCGCAAATCCCGGCGTCTCCAATGCTGTGCAGCGAGTACCGCAACCAACATGAGAGAAAGGGCCATGTACGGTGTTTCCCAATCGCCATCGATTTCCACCAGGGGACGTGCGGGGTAAAGCGCCATCACTAGTCCTGCAATAAGGCCGGCAACTTGCCGTATGCCTATCGCGCCAGCGACAGCAGGGAGAAGAGCAATCTGGAGAGAAGTTACGGATACCGCAAGAATTTCTTTGATAACTTCCGCCCTGATTCCGGTACCAAAAAGGTGGAACAGAGTTGCAAGTATGAGAGTGTATCCGGGCGATACATGAGCCGTGGGTCCGGTGGGGACAGCATAAGGATTGCCATAGACACCGGTATTTGCCAGCGAAATTGCCGTGCGCTCCAGTTCGTAACGACCTAAGTCATGATATGGCCGGAAATAAACGATGACTGCCAATCTTACTAGGAATGCCAGTGTGAAAAGAAGTACACCCAACTGAAACGGGGTGAGCTTTGTAAAGGCAGTTATCAGTCTTATAGTTTTCATTTATTAAAAGAAAATAAACCGGAGACGAGTAAGTAGGATCAATAATCTTGAATATCTACGACAAATTTATGTGTGCATGCCAGTATGATAGAGAAAAGCCCGTCGCCTCCGCGGTAGAACCTTTTGCATGTTAGTGGACCACGAGCTGAAAGCGCCTCCGGTCCGCGCGACTGCTGCGAGCCGGTTCCAAAAAACCATGCTTGCGAGTTCCGCGGCTCGAAGCGTTGGTGCGTTTGTTCTTCTTCTAACCCTAATTGTCTGCCTTCAACTAGCCAGCGGAGCCTATCACGCGGAGTTTGGCGGATATCCGGATGAGCCGGCACACTACATCACATCTTTAATGGTGCGTGATTATGTGGCGGGCTTCAACTGGAGTTCGCCGCTTCAATTTGCTCGCGAGTACTATCATCATTACCCTAAAGTCGCATTCGGGCATTGGCCCCCTTTCTTCTACGTTGTGCAGGCGATATGGATGCTGGTGTTTTCCGCCTCGCGTTCATCCGTTCGGCTCGAAGTTGCATTTACGACCGCACTCCTCGCTTATTCGGTTTATCTGGAGTGCCGGCGATGGTTTTCGGGCTCTCTCTCGCCGATGCTGGCCGCGATATTGACCGTGTGCATTCCGATGGTTCAGACGTACACCGATGAGGAGATGTCGGAAATCTTGTTGACGCTACTCTGCTTCTGGGCCGCAGTGTTTTTTGCGCGCTACCTGGAGTTCAAGCGATGGCAAGACAACATGCTATTTGGACTTTTCTTCTCATTCACTGTGTTGACCAAGGGCAATGGTTGGCTGCTGGCCGGAATAGTGCCCGTGGCTCTACTACTGACGCGAAAGATGCGCCTTATGCGTAGCTGGAGCTTCTGGATCGCGCCGGCTATTGTTGCCGTACTTTGCCTTCCGTGGCAGCTATTGACATTGCGGATGGCGGAGGAGGGGTGGGCGGGCGGTTCACAACCCTCGATGCAATATACGCTTACTGCAATAGAACAATTCGGGGCAATCTTGCTAAATGCCGCCGGGCTGGTCCTAGGCGTTTTAGCCCTGTTAGGCATTGTTGTCATAGTAATCGCACCCGCGATACGCCACACCATCAAGGCCGCGCCGGCATCGATGTTTGCATTAATCGTTTCGACATGGATCTTTCACGCAATTGTTCCCGCGGGAATTGAAGATCGCAAGATGCTGATTGCCGTGCCAGCGCTGGTTTTGTTCGTCTTCGCTGGCGGCTACTGGCTCGCGAATAGACTTCCCCTCGGCTACAAGCTTGGCGGATGGAGAACCTATTTAGTAGCAACCGCGGCCGCGCTTGCCTTTGGACTGGGCACGTTTTTAATTCCCAGGCAAATCCACTACGGATACGAAGATGTGGCGCGTTTCGTGACTGCTAGACCTGACCTATCGAAAGAAACGATTCTGGTTTCCGACAATTCAGTGGGTGAAGGCTTGCTTATCTCTGAGATTGCGATGCGCGAGCACAGACCAAGTAATATCATTTTGCGAGGCACAAAAGCGCTCGCCGATGTCGATTGGAATGCTACTCACTATCAAAGCCTTTATTCCACACCTCAGCAGGTCACAGAGGCAATCGATAGGCTTCACGTCAATCTCGTTGTAGTGGACACATTTGAAGGAACCCAAAGGCTGGAACATAACGATTTACTACGTCAGGCCTTGCAGGACCGGCAGCAATTTCAATTGCTACGGACTTTCGAAGGCCAATCGAGGTATGGACCTGGCCAGATAATGGTTTACCAGGTTAGGCATTCCGCGTAGCGCGGTGTTAAACTCGGACGAGCGCGTCTGATGGATGGCGCGTTCCCCTCCCATAAATAATTCAAGACTTAGTTTCATGCGCACCATTCAGGAGAGTTAGGGGTTTGATTCAGGAGCAAGAAACGCAGCAAACTGCTAAGGCCTCGCGTTCCGCTACGAAAATCTTTTATTCAATCGTCGCAATTGCCCTCGCGGCCGTGTTGCTCTACTTTTCGCTGAAAGGAATCGATTGGCGGCGCGTTGGCATAATTCTGGTTGGAGCAAACGTTCCATACGTAATCGTATGCTGCATTCTTTGCACTGTGGCGCTGTTCTTGCGCGCATATCGCTGGCGCATATTGCTGAGAGCAGAAGGACAAGTTTCAGTCAGCACTGCCTTTTGGGCGACAGCGGCGGGGTATTTCGGCAATAACTTCCTTCCGGCCCGCGCTGGCGAAGTTGTGCGAACCATGATGATCAGCAGCAGGTCGGGGCTGAGCAAGGCATTTGTGCTAACCACCGCGTTATCGGAACGGCTGGCCGATGCAATCGCGCTGGTCACTATTAGTGCGCTGGTGCTGCTTACCCTGCCATCGCGCCCAGGATGGCTTTCCCAGGCCGCTAAACCTTTTGCCATCGCTGGAGGGATCGGCTTAGTCGCTTTAGCAGTGCTCCCGTACCTGGAGGCAGTATTCAAGACCCTCACCCGCGCAGTGCGGTTACCCGAAAAAATAGAGATCACACTGCATCATCTGATTGAGCACGTATTGCGTGGTATTAGGAGCTTTCATCATCCAGGGCGCTTGGGTGGATTTCTCGCTCTGACAGGCGTGATTTGGTTTCTTGATGCGGTTACTACTATCATTGGTGCTAAGGCGCTGGCGCTGAATATCAGTTTTCCGAATGCACTGCTCTTGATTGCGGGCTTAGGTCTGGGAAGTGCGCTGCCATCTACGCCTGGGTATGTGGGTGTTTGGCAGTTTGTCGCGGTCAATGTGCTGACGCCGTTCGGTGTTAGCCGCACCGATGCAATTGCTTACATTCTTTTTTATCAAGCGTTGCTATACGTGGTGATTGGGTTCTGGGGCATACTTGCTTTTGTCCGCAGACGACGCTCGGAACCGGGAATTGTGCAGACGGTGGAAATGGCCTCGTCTAGCGACATCGTTTCAGCGTAGAAGCGACGCTTCCGACGTCCGGGCACTTTCCACGCGCGTTTCTTTCCAGAGCTTACCCGCCGGTAAGAAGAAGACTAAAGGAGCGCATCCGGCGGCGCCCACCAAAACAACGAAGGCTCGCGTGATGGAACTCACACGTTTGATTGGGTTGCGTTCCGGAATGAGGCCATCAAGTAGCGCGAGACCATAGAAGAGGATTTGAGCCGAAACCGCAATCCAGTTCGCAGGAAAGGGCAGTTCGAAGCTGCTGACAAATGCGGCCAGCAGCGCGAATGGAAGCAGGAGGCGCCCAATTTTATGCGAGACAAAGTGAAAAAAACGCCCGTTTCCAGGCCACAGAAGAACCGGAAAATCGAAGATGATCTGATAAACGCCTGCCTGTGTTCGCACCTTACGCCAGAATTCGGATTGAAGAGATGTAGGTAAGTCGAAAGCTTTCGCGTCGTCTTCAAAATAAATACGGTAGCCTTTGAACGCGATGGCGAAGGGCAGATAAACGTCATCAAGCAGAGTGTTTTTCGGAATAGACGTCGCAAGTTCGCGGCGAATGGCATAGATGGATCCGGTGGCGCCGAGCATCGCATCGATGCAATTGAGATTGCGGCGAATCCATTTTTCATATCGCCAGTACAGACCCGTCTGATACTCCTCAAGCCTGTTCCCTTCGCGAATAATAAGCTCGCCGGTCGCGACTCCTACGGTGGGATCTGCAAAGCAGGCAACCAGTTTTTTGATGGCCTCCGGATCAAATTCCTGACGAACATCGGTGAGAACAATGATGTCGCCGGTGGCTTGAGCGAGTCCTCGAGTAACCGCGGTCGCTTTGCCACCAGCAGGAAGCGCCAGTAATGCGATTTGATTATTTACATAGTTGGCAACCAGGTCGTCAGTGCCGTCGGTAGAACCATCGGAGACGATCAGGATATCGAGCATTTCGGCCGGATAATCGGACTGCAATAGCGAGCGAATCTTGGGTTCAATCCAAGCGGCACCGTTGCGAACGGGGACAACCACCGAGACTCGTGGATACCAGAATTCTTTTTTTATCGGTTTAGAAAAGCATCTGGCATATAGCGCAAGTAAAAGCGGATACACGCCCAAAACATAGGCTGCGAGGGCGATGCTGGCGAAAAAAAAGAACACTGCAATCATGTTCTTCGAGCGTTCATCGCCGGCCTGGCTTTTGATGGCTCAACAGCCTGAAGAATTTCTTCGAAATCGTGCGTCACTCGTTCCCAGGAGAAGTTCGCGCGAACCATCTCAAGAGCAGCTTGGGAGATACCGAGGCACTGCTGAGAGTCGTTCAGCAAATGCAGACATTCCGAAGCAAAGGTCTGAGGATTATCGGCTATTTGTATGGTTTTCCCGTGCTCAACGGGCAGTCCCTCGGCCCCAATAGTGGTGGCGACCACTGGCGTTCCTGCTGCCATGGCCTCAAAAATTTTAAGACGCGTGCCTCCGCCGACGCGTAGGGGAACAACGGAAATAGCAGATTGCCAGAGAAAGGGCCTCACATCCGCGACAGTACCCGTTACTGTCACGTTCGACTGATCGGCCTTGGCCAGAAGCGCCGGCGGTGGATTGCGGCCGACGATGGCAAGCCGTGCGTCGGGCTTGCTTGCTTTGATAATGGGGAAGACCTCAGAAAGAAACCACTCCATGCCGTCCACATTCGGCATCCAATCCATGGAGCCGACGAAAACAAAATCGAACTGCCGCGATTTACTTTGTGGCGCAGCAAAATAGTCTAGATCGACGCCAGTTCCTACGGCGGAGATTGAGCGTGAGCCAAAGCGCTCTCGCATGATCTTCCGATCCACTTCGGAAACCGCGATGACGTGAGAAGCCGAGTTGCAAGCCGCCTTTTCCCAATTGAACATCAGCTTCGCCTGACGGTGAAAATAGGCCCGGTGCAGCGGCGTAGACGCTGTTTGCGCGTGACGCTCCCAGATAATCGTTTCGACATTGTGTTGGAACAGAACCCAGCCATCCATCGAGTCGATATTGATGCTGGGAGCGAGAAAGTCACAGATTTTGGCGTCGAAGGCATGCGACTTGAGCAGTTGTGAGATGCGCTCGCGCATGGGCCGGGACCGATAACGCGTGCCGGCGACCGGATAGGCGTCAAACAGACCAAACGCGAGCTGGAGCGCGAATTCGGGAGAGCGTTTCGATACGACTCGGTGCTGTATGGGATACGCACATGTTGAGTATTCCGGGCTGCGGGCAAAACCTTCCGGATTACGAGGATCGTCGAAGGCGACGTAATGCACTTCATGATGCTTGTGCAACTCACGAAGCATTTCAAGCGTACGAATTTGTCCGCCTCGCGTGGTGGGGTGCAAGAAGTCCGTTTTGACCCACAGAATCTTCATACGACGGGCTGCAGTACAGGCGACCCGAGCAAACCCTCGAAAAGCTCGTCACCAGACTCCGGTCCGTCGGCGCGGCCATTTAAGAAAATCTCGCCCCAGAGTTGCAGATTCACAAGCCGCCAAAGACGATCTGTTGCGTCTTCGGTATGGGCGCGCTGGCGCTCAATGAGGGTTTCCACAAAGCTCAGATCGATGTATTCAGCAAGCAATTTCTTGCGATCGAGCAGGAGGTTAAACAAAGGCCCGGCGCGACGATCGAGAAACCACTGGCGCAGCGGGGTAGGGAAGCCCATTTTTTTGCGGTAAATGATGTCGTTGGGCAAAAGTCCTTCGACGGCGCGCTTCAAAATGTATTTGCCCTCGCCATCGTGGATCTTTAAGTTTTCGGGCACGCGCGTGGAGAATTCGACAAAAGGATGATCCAGAAAAGGGACACGGCTCTCGATAGAAGACGCCATGCTCATCTGGTCCTGCTTCATCAATAGTTCGACCAGATAGGTTTTCTGATCGGCGTACAGCATCTGAGACAACGCCGAGCCGGGCCGCGAGTTCCAGTAACTCAGATACATCGCGTACGGGTTGCCGGTAAGAGAGCCGGCGAGCATTTGGTGGCGCTCATCCCCGGAAAACGCTCCGTAGAAGTTGTCGAGCTGTAAGGATTCAACGGTTCCCTCACGGCCGAGGAACGTATGTTGCAGCTTGCGCCGTAGATTAGCCGTGAGCAGATTCGATGTGTCGATGGCGCCCCGGACGGAAGCACGTAAGCCCGCGGGCAGTATTGAATATTTGTCAGCCCAGCGCCGGTTAAAGAGGTAATGCTGGTAACGATGGTACCCCGCAAAGAGCTCGTCGCTCCCTTCACCTGTGAGTACGACTTTGACATGTTCCGACGCGAGACGAGAAACGAAGTAAAGCGAAATGCTGGAAGGCCAGGCGATGGGTTCATCCTCGTGCCATACGAGCCGGGGCAAGGCATCGAAGAAGTCCTCCATGCCGATGACCACTTCGTGATGATCGGTTCCAATAGCTTGGGAGACTTGACGAGCATACGCGAGTTCGCTATAAGCGGCTTCCCTGTAGCCCACCGCGAATGTCTTGACAGGCTCCGATCGCATGCGCTTCATTAGCGCTGCAATCGCACTTGAATCGACGCCGCCGCTCAAGAACATACCCAATGGCACATCGCTCATTAGCCGTAAGCGAACTGTTTCTTCGAGGCGAGCGCGGCAGTCCGCGATCCATTCTTGTTCGTTTCGGCGTTCGATCGCCGGAATTGGGATGTCCCAGAATTGCTCGATGTCCAGGTTTTTTCCAGGAACATCAAGAGTCAGTGTATGCCCCGGCATCAGTTTGTGGATGCCACGAAACAGAGTCGCGTCACCGCTGACGTAACCGAAAGTCAGATATTCAGCGAGCAGCGACTCGTCGAGTTCGGCGTTGACTTCCGGATGAGCCAATAACGCCTTGATTTCGGAAGCAAAGACGAATGTCCGGCCGTTGAAAAAATAGTAGAAGGGCTTAATGCCGAGACGATCACGAACGCAAAACAGCTTTTGAGCACTGGCGTCCCAGATTGCGAAAGCAAACATTCCGCGGAAACGTTTGACGCAATCTTTGCCGTATTGCTCGTAGGCATGAACGATCGTTTCGGTGTCACAACGCGTCGTGTAGCGGTGGCCCGCCTTCTCCAAGTCTGGACGTACATCGGCGTGGTTAAAGATTTCGCCGTTGAACGTGATCCAGATGGATTGGTCTTCGTTTGCCATGGGTTGATGGCCGCCGGCAACATCAATAATGCTGAGCCGCCGGTGTCCGAGAAACACAGACCCGTCCTGGTATATGCCGTGACCGTCAGGACCGCGATGCCGAATGCGATCCATCATCCGCTTCAAGATGGAAGGTGAGTGTACGCCGCGAGAAAGGTCGACGAAACCGGCTATTCCGCACATATCCTTAGCTCGGCTTCTGGGCGACGGATTCAATCGTAGTGCGCTTGCCTGTCAATCCAGCTCGACGAAGGGCCTTGGAGTTGGGAAGCACACCGCGAGCCCACGCGGGAGTGGCGGCCGGAACTAACGGCTTCGGCGAAACGGGACGTGGCGACACCGAAGCTTGAGCAATCGCCTTTTCGTTGGCGGGCGCCTGAACCGCGAATTTTTGCTGCAGGTTTGTCAGAGCGACCGTTAAAGCAAATAGAGTAGAAACAATGTGCGTATAACCAACGCTTAGAAAGAAGATTCCAACCGAAAAGGCAGCGAGCAGCGAAAAGAGATATCTGCCGCTGCTGGCAAACAAAGGGTCGGTGTCTCGTAAGGAGCGATATCCGCTAAAGGAGGCTTTCAGCACCATCACCATTACGACGAAAAACAAGATGAAGCCGGGGATGCCAGTTTCACTAGAGATCTGAGTATAAGTATTATGCGTCACCTGCGCAATGCCGCCGATACCGCTAGTCGCTTTCCGTTCGTCCCAACTGGCATAGGAGAAAACACCAGGCCCCACTCCAAAAATCGGGTTCTTAAATGTCATCTCAATGCTTTGCGTAAGGAGCGCTTTTCTTTCCTCGCTCGAAGCGATGTCGCTATTTAGGTGGCGTGCATCCCCGGCGCTAAGCGAGGCGACATCGGCAGGCGAGAAGATGGTCTGATAGCGAGCCTTGATGTAATCCGGCAGCAGAAAGATAGAGGCGAGCACGAGTACCGCGGCGCCCGCGGCAATTAGCATCTTGCGGCTGATAGACGCCAGTATGAAGGTTACAAACACAAGCATCAGTAACGTGAAAAGGCCCGATCGCGAACCCGTTTTCATGAAACTGACGAAGATTGGGATGGTGCACAAAAGACAATATACTTTTCGCGCGCCCGTAGCCAAGTTTGCCTTGTCCCACCAGAAAGGAAGGCCGACGACGAGTGCCAAGGCGAACTCGTTCGGGTCTCCTAGCGTGCCTCCCGCGAGGGCCAACCGGCCATTTTCCACCGAACGCCCAAGGTAGAAGCTCATCAGGCTTGCGACTAAGATGGCGTAGGCATAAGCGCCGGTGATTTTGCGATATGCAGCGGGCGTTCTAATCGCCTGGACGATGATCACAAAAATAAGTAAGGCCTGAAGCTGCGATTGCAGGGGCCCCATGCTGGCAAAGCGCCATTTGCTGAAGGGCACTGAAAGCACAACCCACGCGGTAAATAGCGCGAATGTGATGGAAATCTTCGACTCAAATGTGATCCGGAAGTTTCCTTTTGCCACCGTGAGCAGAACAAGAACAATGAGCAGCACCATGGGGATGTGCAGCCAATAGATGGGCGACAGATCGAGGACGCGGCTTTCGAGAAGGAATACGTAGATAGCCACGAGAGTGGCAATGAAATCCGGCTCAGAAGAAGCTGAACGGAGCGACTTGGCCAATGACGACGGAGAAGAGAACGCAGTGAGTGCTCTTTGCGTGCGGCGCTGCAGTTCGATGTTTTTCGTCATGGGCGCGTTAAACCGCGGCGAAAATGTCCTCAGCGCTTGGCATCGAAAACAGCTTTGGCCTAATCAATTGTTGCACGTTAGATGGAGCATTTCCCGCACCAGCCGCTCATGTCCTTGGCGTATTTTTCGCAAACGATGAGCATACCGACGGTGCCCACCCACTCTTAAGTATCGGCCATGGTTAGGGTTCTCTTTATATTGGGCACGCGCCCCGAGGCGATCAAGCTGGCCCCGCTGATCTTGCACCAGAAGTCTCTACCCGATCACTTTCGCGTTAGCATCTGTGTAACCGGGCAGCATCGTCATTTGCTGGATAACGTTCTGAAAATTTTCAACATTTCGCCCAATTTCGCGGTCGAAGCGATGTTGCCGGGCCAAACACTGTGCCAATCGAGCGCGCGAATACTGGCAGGAATCGAAAAGGCGATAGTATCCGACAAGCCGGACCTGGTGGTAGTCCAGGGGGACACCACAACGACAATATGCGGCGCACTGGCAAGCTTTTACCAGAAAATTCCGGTGGCGCATGTGGAAGCTGGTCTTCGAACGGGAGATGTAGGGCAACCGTTCCCGGAGGAAATGAATCGTCTCCTCACCACACGGCTTTCTACATTACATTTCGCTCCGACGGAATCCGCGCGGGACAACCTACTCCGCGAGGGTTGTGATCCGTCATCCTTATTCCTTACGGGTAACTCTGGGATAGACGCTGTTATGTTCATTCGCGACCGCTTGGCTGCCGGCGAACTTACAGGTTACGATGTGCTGGTCTCTGACCCGACCAAAAAGTTGGTCCTGGTCACGACACATCGCCGCGAAAACTATGGCAGCGGCTTTAAAAACGTTTGCGCGGCACTGTCTAAAATTGCCGACCGGCCCGATGTGCAGCTTGTATTTCCGGTGCATCCCAATCCGCAAGTGAGGGATGTGGTGCAGCCGTTATTGCGCAATCGGAAGAACGTGAAGTTAGTGGAATCGCTAGGATACGTAGAATTTGTGGATTTGATGCGCAAGGCCTATCTCATCCTCACTGATTCGGGCGGAATACAGGAAGAGGGCCCAGCACTGGGCAAGCCCATTTTGCTGCTTAGGAACACAACAGAGCGGATGGAGGGCGTGCTGGCGGGGACAGTTCGGATGGTTGGAACTTGTCCGGAAACGATTTTCTCAAACGCAACCGAGCTGTTAGACAGTCCCCATGCATACCGGGCGATGGCGTGGGCGCACAGTCCCTACGGCGACGGCACTGCGAGTGCGCGAATCTCCGATGCCATTTTGGCGCACTTTGAACGTGAGCATTCGGAGTTGACCACAACCAGTCTTCACCAAATGAGCCTTGCCGTGGGAGCGGGGATGCCGGAATTGACCGCGGCTAACGCGTCTTGAATGAACCCATTGGCTGTTCGACGGCGCAATTCACGCGGTAGTAGTAGGTGGTTCCTGTGGACAGGCCCGATAGACGCACCTCTCTTGACCGCTCGGAACCGCCGTCCTTCACGCGAACGAAGTTGTTGATCAAAGACGGATCGGAATTGCCGTAATCTACCGGACAGGATTGTTTGTCGGGAGCTGTAAATACGACGGTGGCGGAAGTGGAGGTCACGGCTGAGACATCGACGCCTTTAACCCGCCCTTGTGCCTTGTCGAGAGTATCGACATCCACGCCTACATATTTCCATTCCTCCGCTGGGCTGCCGCAATTAGCGCAGAACGCGGGGTTTGGGCGAAATTCATCAAAACCGCTGTATGGATCGTGGACCACGCTGCCCAGCGCTGATAAGTCCGACGGTTTTGCAGGCACATAGTTGTTCAAACCGGGCCACCAGGAGCGGATTTCGTTGCGGTCGCCGGTCCCGGTGAAAATGTTGTGCTGGAAAATGTAGCTTTCGAGGGCGCAATCGGCCGCAGCTTTGCCGAATAAGAGTTTGCAATTGCGATTCTTGTTCCCATTCACGTCAGCCGAGAGGCCCTCACCGGCTCCAGGACTAAGGTAAAGGATATTATTCGTAACCTTCAGCCCTTCAACACGTGTCTCTGTCAGCCATAGGAGGCTCGGCTCGGAACCTGTGTTGCCGACAATCGTGTTGTGGTCGACGATCCAATCTTCCGCGCCTTGTGAGCCAGCGAGGATGGCCCCAAACCCGCCTTCCTCCCGGCAGAACCCTTGGCCGTGAGCACAATATTTAGGGCCGGAAATATCCCAAACTAAGTTGTTCTCGAAACGAAAGCGTACCGGCGGGGCAGGCTTGGGAAGACCGCCGGTAATGGAGCTGGGAGAAAACATCACTGCAGCGCCATGCTGGAAAGTATTGTTCTTAATATCTACGTCGCGGATTCCGCCGCCCGTAACGGAGCTGAAATCGATGAATTCACCGTAAGGCGTGGCTTCAACCCAGGCTCCGTCGAAGACGTTCCCTTCGAGAAGGATTCGCTGGCCGGCTTTCCATTCCAGTAAGTGTCGATGGCCGTAAAGTAATCCCTCCGATTCGGGTCCTCCGAACATCTCAGATAACGGTGCATGAAACCGATTCCGAACGTAATAATAGTCGGAGCGCGATGCCCAGTTATGCCCGCTGTCATCGTGGTGCCAAACATTACCCGATCCTTCGAGATAGTTATTGATGAAAGCATATGGGCCAGGTCCGACGCCGCCAATCATACATTGGCAGCCTTCAGTATCGTATGGATTGCTGTAGGCGTCCGCGTTCTTAGTACTTACGACCTCACCGTTTTGTAGCGTGACACAACCAATCTGCGCGGCGGCATTATTGCCGACAAAGTCTTTCGGCCATGCGTCCGAATAGTTGCAAGTGTTGTTTGTGTTTGCATAATGTGCGATGGCTTGTAAGTGTTCGGAAGTTGGCGCGGCATTTTGGAAGAAACTAGCGGACGTGAACACGCCATTGTTAATATTCATCCCGGCAACGTATTTCTGGCCTGCCGAGATCGCCACTGGAGCAGGGAACTTGGCTACTTGCCAACCGGAAGAAGTCTCGGTTGAAAAAGGCGCACGGCCAAGCGATTTGCCATCCGGGCTCGACAAGACCGCAGCATGCGCCCCTCTTTCCGAAGAATGTTTGTAATAACGAATAGCGCAGATGTACCCGTTCAAATCGGAAGTGAATAGCACGCCGATATTGTGGGCGCCAGCGGGGTCAAAAGCCGCGGGCGGAGTTTTGAAGGAATCAAACAGCGAACTCTCTTCCTTGCACGAGGAGGACGCAGAAAACACCGGGTCGATCCAGTAGTTGTGGCCAGTGGCTTTCTCAGGACGTCCTGGTTCCCCATAGAGACCGTTGCCTGGATTGTCGGACCCAGCAAACACGTGGCATGGACCCGGGAAACAACTACCGCTCACGCCAGGCGGCAAGGCAACTTGCAGTTCACCGGGAATGGAGTAATAGACGAATGCTTCTTTAGGTGCGGAGCCGGAACTGCCCTTCAGTTCCACCGTTACCTTTTGCTTCAGTCTTGCGGAACCAGATCCCCAACTGTAGGAACCAGGATCAATAGTAAATGATTTCTGGGATGTCTTAGTGATTCGGAGACCAACATACGCGGGATGGTAGAACTCAAGTCCATCGATATATGAATCAACAATGGCCTCATTCATGCCGTCCCACCAGAAAGCGCGGGCAGTGCGATCAGGCTTTGTCAGCGCATGAAAGTAACATCGATCAAATATGATGTCTTGGTTGAATGCATTGATCCGGACCAGTTCGAAGTGCGGCACCGGATTGCTGGTGAATGCAGCTTCGGGGCTTGGCGAATAAGTGAATTCAATGCCTACGAAGCGAATATTTGCGTTCATTGACATCAGTCCACCATCTTGATCACCCATGTTGAATAAGACATTAGAGTTATTTATGCCCTGATAGCTGACGGGCGCGCGAAGCACCGCCATTTTGGGAAGCCATTTCGGATTTACTCGAACATGTTCGGGATCAAATTGGGCATCGGAAGTCGCCGTGCGGATGATGATCCAGTGCAGCGGTCGAGGCCACTTGACGATTAAGTTTGTGCCGTTACCCGGCGTTGTAAACGTGCAGAGTTTTCCGGCAGCGGACTTAGGAGCGCCACTATAGACCTGAATAGTATTTGAATCGATGATGTGTGCGAAATAGAGCTGCCCAGGTACCAGCGGACCCGCCCCCTCGCGGCCACAGTTCAATGCGCCATTGGACCCAGGCAAGCAGCCGTATCTGGTGCCGAAAATTATTCCCTGTCCTTCCGAATATTCGTGGTGCGGCAACGTGATGGTGCTATTGCCGGCGTGCACGGATGTATTCGTGAAGCGGATGACGTCAGCCGCGTCCTCAGAAAGCGAATAATTTCCCGAACACACCGTTTGCGCGGGGATATTAATAACGGTGCCACGGTCCATTTGCTGATGGAGAGCAGTTCCCAGCCGCGCCCTGAAATCGTGGCAGTCGGCAGCCACCGTAACGGATTCGTAGTTCGAGGTGTCGGGGTAATCGGTATCGAAACGCTTCGGCGAAATGGGAATAGCCGGATGAGGCGAAGGCAACGCCAGCGTAGTGACTTTTGCGGTAGCTCCTAAATACCATTTCTTCTGATCGGGAGATAACTCGGGACAAACCTCATATGTAGTTTCGGGATTCAAACCACCTATGGGCTGAGTCATGTCGGAGTGGAGATGTAGCTGTCCGCTGTAGCCCGTAAGCTCTAGCTGACCCCCAGTGCCTGAGGCGCATGAACCGGGCGCTGCTACATAGCGAATGCGGAGAAAGCTCCAATTCCCAACGGAATCAAAGTGAACCAACGCCACGGAATGACTTACGTCCGTAAACCAGACCTTGGTCGCCGTGGGCAGTTGGGGTTGCGGTGTTATCGCGAGCAGGAATATCGCAGAAAAAACTGCAGCATTCATAAAGTTTTAGGGGAGTGGGTCTTTCTATTTATCGGCTGACTTATGCGCTGTACATTATGATGGAAAATGTTCACAAGATGTAGGCAGGTGTTTCGTTAGCATGCAGAAGAGTTTTGTGGCTGCACGTTTTTTTAAAACGGTGCAAAACCTGAATCGACTGCCTGAAATCTTGCGCTGCCAGCGCCATACGAAACAATGGCTCGAACTGACATCCGCCTACGTGGGGCTAAAAGTTCATTTACCCTTCAAGGTTAATCTCCGTTCCGGCGAGTTTCAGTTCTGCGAGCTCAGCGATGTAGCTACTTTCTGGCAGATCTTCTACCGTAAAGTTTATCCTGTAAGAGCTTCAGATTATCTGATCATCGATGCTGGAGCGAACATCGGGGCGTTCACCCTATTTGCTTTGCAATCCGCTCCCAGAGCAAAGGTCATCGCTATCGAGCCGGCTCCGGATAGCTGCAGCAGGGTACGATCCATGCTGAGGGACCATAATCTGGAATCGCGCTGTACGTTACATGAGGTTGCGCTTACGAAATCGATTGAACAAACGACAATTAATCTCGGCGTTGGAAGCCAATTTCGTCGGATCGGAACTCCTGGCCACATTGTGCCAAGTTTGACACTCGATAGCTTGATTCCGCCCGGCGCAACGGTGGACCTGTTGAAGGCTGATATAAAAGGTGCCGAGTTATGAAATTCTGAATTCCGTGCCGCCGGAAACAACGCGACGAATTCGGAGAATTGTTCTGAAGTTTCATCCTGACGCTTCTTACAAAGTGGCAATCGACCCGCTAACGGCGAATGGCGTCACAGTGACGCGCTATGAAGACCACGGTGAGGGTTACGGCATTGTGTGGTTGGAACAGGACCTGCGGGCAAGAACGTCCGCTTAGTTGATGACCTTGAGCGAAGGGCGGCGTCAACCACCTCGGTATTGGTAAATCAAATACTCCGAGTTCGAAAAAACCAACTTGTAGTGTTCGGATAAAAGCCGCGATACAAAAACAGCCAAATCTGTATCGGCCTGTAGATCGGCTTGATAGCCTGGTCCCATAACTATGAACTTCGGAGTTTTGTGGCTGTTGTAAGTGAATGAACTATCGTCCACGATATTCCGACCAAAACCTAGCGGAAAACCAAACTCAGAGCTCGCAAGGATCAAATCGCTAGGTTGGGCTGAGTGTTTCAAGAAATCGGCGGCCGGAAGGAATTCTCGACGATAATCGTCTTTCACTAGGCCCACATACAGAAGTCCTAAGATACCGATGGCAATGAGAGACAAGGTTGCAAAACCGGAAGCAACGTGAGCTATGCCTCGGCGTTGCCATAAGTAAGCAAGACACACGGCTGTCAAAGAACAATAGATGCCAATCGTATTGATGGCGTACTTGACCTCCTTAGTGTTTTCGTAAAAAGTCATGCAAAGCAGATAGACAGCCAAAAGCCACAGCAAGGCACGAATGCCAGGCTGCTTTCGTGTAGCCGGAAGCGAGAGGAGGGCGACAACGGCTCCCAGCCTGATCAGAACAGGAATTGCCTTGATCTTCGTTAACGCTGAATGCCCTTCATTGAAACCGGCCATCGTAAGATAACGCCCAACTTCTCCTGCAATCGCTTTTAGCGGATGTGTAAATCCGCCTAGCCGGTCAATATCGACGACATTTCCGAAGAATTGCGCGCGGAACATTGAAGGTGCCGGGCTGATGTACCACCACCAAAAGGCCGCGCCCAGAACATAGGGAATGATCGCAACCAGCACGTGTGACAGACGAATACGGCGGAAGTCCAGATAAAGGGTCAAGAACACGACTGCACAAAAAGCGGGTACACCGATGCTAGGATGTGTCAAGCCAGAGGCGACTACTCCGCATTGGGAAAGCGCTATTGCCCAAGTTAAGTGACGCTCTCTCAACACGACATAAAGCAATATGCCGAGGGCAGCGGTGGCGACAGCCATTGCGTCCATGCGCGCCAGCGACGTTTGCGTAACGAATTGATAGTCGCACGCAATTAGTGCCAGAGTAAGTAGCGACATCACAGCATTGGACGTCAGTCGATAGACGATCGCCCCCCAGCAAAGCATCGCTACTAATCCCCAACCGACGGCAAACAGCCGAGCGCTAGTCAAACTGAATCCAAATAGATCGAACCACGGCACCTGCACAAAGAGGTAAAGAGGCATCACCCAGTACGTCCTCTGATTGATGCCTTGCCAGAATTTGCCCGCCGTCTCGAGTATGGGAGTGCCGGTGTTACCGTGGGTTATCAAACTGAGCGAAGGCGATGTGTACCAGGCCTCATCATTCCAGGGGACTGCTGTCTGGATACACAAGAAGGCGAGGCTCAGATACACAAAGACAATCGCCAAGGCGATAAGAAGATGGCGTTTTGCGGGCCGCAACCGGGAAGTCGATAAGTGTCTGTCTTCGATAGTTAGCAAGCGCGTTCATCTCAGTTTACGAGAGATGATTTGGCTGCGAGTTCGATTTAGTGCGTCTTGAACTGCCCCAATGGTTGATTGACGGCGCAGTTGATCCGAAAATAGTAGATTTGACTCGATGACAATCCCGTAATCGTTACGTTCCGAGTCCGCCCTGTTCCTGTATCCGGAACACGGATCAACGAATTATCCGTTACTGTCGAATCCGTCGGGCTGTAGTCTATTGGGCACGATTGGGAATCTGGCGCAACAAAATTGATCTGAGCGCTCGATGAGGTGATATTAGAGACGCCGCCCATGGTTACATAACCCTGATCAGCTTGCAATTGGTCGTAATCTACGCCTATGCTGAGTCTGTCAGTCGCGGGATTTGTTCCACCTGAAATATAGGATGATGTGCTCTTCAAGTTGTAGTTACCTACGACTGATGGAGAAGTATAGTTGAACCATCCTATTCCATTGAGATTCGATGGGTTCGTTGGCACGATGTTGTTCGGCCAAAGCGACTGAATCTGGGATTGCGTCGGGCTGCCGGTAATTACGTTATTGAGCCACGTTGAGTTTATAT
>Ga0070741_10006363_pt1 | contig 25426 bp, 25 predicted proteins | sample Coa_R1_4_FD_66440 | JGI IMG/M metagenome (GOLD analysis project Ga0070741, IMG submission 66440) | Surface soil microbial communities from Centralia Pennsylvania, which are recovering from an underground coalmine fire - Coalmine... | ecosystem: Environmental > Terrestrial > Soil > Unclassified ... | reverse complement strand
CGGGGAGAAGTCGGCCGGGCAGCTGCGCGCCGTGTTTGCCGAAGCTTCCATTTACGCTGCTACGTCCGCCTACGAGCCCTTTGGGCTCGCACCGCTGGAAGCGGCGTTGTCTCGTTGCGCGATCGTGGCCAACGATATCCCCAGTCTGCGGGAAATCTGGGGCGAGGCGGCCTGTTACTTCCGCCATAACAACGCTGATGATCTCGCCAACACCATCCGGTTACTGAGCGGGGATTCCGATCTGCGGCGGAAATACGCGGACCGTGCCTACGAACACGCGCGGGCAAACTACACGGCTGACCAGATGGTCTGTCAATACGAGGCGCTCTACGAAGCAGTCCGTGAGATGGAGAGAGTCGCGTGAACCAGCGCCTCAAGATCCGGATCTTTGCGCATTCGTGGATCTCCGATTGGAATCACGGGAACGCGCACTTTCTTCGTGGGCTTGCGTACGAACTAACCCGCCTTGGCCATGATGTCCGCTGCTACGAAGCGACGGATTCCTGGTCCATGACGAATTTGATCGTGGAAGGCGTCGACAAAGCCACCGAGGCATTCCGCAATTTTCGCAAAGCATTTCCAACCTTGGATGTCCGCTTCTACCGTGATGATGCCAGCTTCAAGGAATTCGCGCGGCAGGAACTGCGGCATGCGGACATTGTCATCGTGCACGAGTGGAACAGTCCCGAGGTAGTCTCAGCCATTCTGGAGCTGAAAAAGGCGCTCGGCTTCCGGGCTCTGTTTCACGACACGCATCATCGCGCATATACCACTCCGGAGCAGATTCTTCGCTTGCCGCTGCATGAGTTTGACGGTGTGCTCGCATTCGGCGAAGCCGTACGGCGTATCTATGCAGACGGTTTCGGCATCAAGCGGACATGGAACTTCCAGGAAGCTGCGGATACGTCGCATTTCCGTCCGCTGCCCATGGAGAAGGACACCGATGTAGTGTGGGTAGGGAACTGGGGTGACGAAGAGCGCACGCGGGAACTGCAAGAGTTCCTGATCGCTCCAGCCGCCGCGATGCCAGAGCGCAGCGTGGCAGTATACGGTGTCCGGTATCCCGCAAAAGCGATGGCGCGGCTTGCGCAGGCGGGCATTGAGTTTCGAGGCTATCTGCCGAACCTGGAGGCCCCGCAGGTGTACGCGCGAAGTCTGTTAAGCGTGCATGTTCCACGCAAGTTTTACAGCAATGGTCTGAGTGGCGTGCCGACTATCCGAATGTTTGAAGTACTGGCATGCGGGACGGCGTTGGTCTGCTCGCCGTGGAGCGACACCGAATCGCTGTTCCGTCCTGGCGAGGATTACGTATGTGTGCCCGACGGACGTGCAATGCAATCCGAACTCCAGCGCCTTTTGCACGATGATCAGGCACGGCACCAGATTGCTGCCAACGGACTGGAAACCATCCATCAGCGCCACACCTGTATGCACCGCGCATTGCAACTGCTGGACATCTGCGAGGAACTCGGCAAATGAAGATCTTCGTGTTCGGCTCCAGCTTGACCTCGTCATACTGGAACGGCGCCGCGACTTATTACCGCGGAATTTACAAGAATCTGCACAAGCTGGGATACGAGGTCACGTTCGCCGAGCCTGACGCGTACGGGCGTCAGCAGAAGCGCGACGTGGGCGAGATCGATTACGCGACGGTTCGCGTCTATGAGACTCCTCGGGAACTCGACAGGGTGCTTGCCGAGGCGTGTGACGCCGATTTCATCATCAAGCACAGCGGCGTGGGTGCTGACGATGAGTTGCTGGAGAGAGAGGTTCTTAGTTGCCGCTCAGGTCACAAGCAGGTGGCGTTTTGGGACGTCGACGCTCCCGCGACGCTGGCGCGCGTGGAAGAGAATCCGGCTGATCCGTTTCGCGCGCTGATTTCACAATACGACTTCATTTTCACCTATGGCGGAGGACCGCCTGTGGTGGAGCACTATCGGCGATTGGACGCGCGCAACTGCTATCCGATTTACAACGGACTTGACCCTGACACGCACCATCCCGTCACTGCTGATCCCGTCATTGCTTGCGACCTGGCGTTTGTTGGGCATCGCTTGCCCGATCGCGAAGCAAGAGTTGAAAAGTTCTTTTTTGCGGCGGCGGAGATGGCACCGGAACTCAAATTCTTGCTCGGCGGAGAAGGGTGGGGCAGCCGTTCGCTTCCACAGAACGTGCGCTGGATTGGGCATGTAGGAAGCGCTGACCATAATCGAATCAACTGCTCGGCACGCATGGTTCTCAATATCAATCGTGAATCGATGGCGCAAGTTGGGTTCTCGCCGCCCACACGAGTCTTTGAGGCCGCGGGTGCGGGAGCGTGCGTAATAACCGATGCATGGGCCGGGATCGATCAATTCTTCGCGGTGGGATCGGAGATTCTGGTGGCCGATTCGGCTGAGCAGATCGTCGGATACCTTCGCGACGTTAGCGCGAGGGAGGCAGCTGACATTGGCGACACCATGCGCCGACGTGCATTGCGCGACCACACGTATCAACTCCGTGCTATGCAGTTCCAGGCTGCGCTCCGGACAAAGGACGTGCCAGTTTCAGCGGCGAATTTGAGTCCTTCTGCCGTTCAATACGCCTGATAGGGAACGATCGTGAAAATCGTCATACTCGGCTTGTCGATTACGTCGTCGTGGGGCAACGGCCACGCTACCACCTACCGGGCCCTGGCACGGGCCTTACACGCGCGGGGCCACGAGATCACGTTCTTTGAACGCGACGTCGAGTGGTATGCCTCGAACCGCGACATGCCAGAGCCGGAGTTCTGCCGCACACACATTTATGGCAGCTGGCCTGACGTCCTGCCGCGGGTACGCAGGGATCTCGCTGATGCAGACGTAGGCATCGTCGGGTCATACTTTCCGGACGCGCACGAGGGAATTGATGAGCTGTTTGCGTCTTCGGTTCCGGTTAAAGCTTTTTACGACATCGACACGCCGATTACCGTTGCGAGTTTACGTGCCGGTGGGGCCGCGTATCTGAAACCCCAACAGGTGCCCGGTTTCGATCTGTACTTCAGCTTTACCGGCGGACCTCTGCTCCGAGAATTGGAAAGCAGTTTTGGTGCACAACGGGCTGTGCCGCTGTACTGCTCGTTTGATCCCGATAAGTACCGCTTGTGCTCGCCGCAATCGCGCTATCGCTGCGATCTCAGCTACATGGGTACATACGCGGCGGACCGGCAACCGAAACTGGAGGAGTTCTTCTGCACTCCGGCGAGGCAGCTGCCCACCTACAAGTTCTTACTGGCTGGGCCGCAGTATCCGGAGCGCATCCGCTGGCCGAAGAACGTGACCCACATCGTTCACCTCGAACCCAAGTTGCACCCGCCCTTCTACTGCTCATCGCGATTCACCTTGAACCTGACACGTGAAGATATGGTGGCGGCGGGGTACTCTCCTTCGGTGCGGCTGTTTGAAGCTGCCGGCTGTGGCGTGGCGATCATTTCCGATCGCTGGCTTGGACTGGATACGTTCTTTAAACCAGGTAAGGAAATTCTGCTTCCCGATTCCTCTGAGGACGTGGTGGGCTATTTGAAAGATATGAACGACGCGGAAATCAGCAGGATTGGCCGCGCGGCACAGCAGCGCGTCATCGCGGAGCACAGTTCGGAACAGCGTGCCATCCAGTTTGAGGATTACGTATCAAAGTGCCGGCCGGCGGAAATGAACGCCCAGCTTGCCGACTCGTGAGTGTTGCAGTTAGCGAGCGGCAGTCTGTAGCGGCGACGCCTGCACTTTTGCTCCCGCACGCGTGAATTCGTAATGGAGCCTCCATTGGCTGGAAACCGCTGAGCCATTCTCTTGCGGGGGTACGAACTTCCATTGTTGAGCCGATTGCGTTGCCAATCGCGCGAAATACTTGCTTGGACCGGCGCTCTCCAGGTGCGTTTTGACGACCTTGCCGCTAGCGTCGACATTCACTCTCACCCGCAGCTTAATCGTCCCATGCACCGTGTTACGAGCTGACTTAGGAACATCCGGTACAACCTGGTGCTGGATTGCTCCCGTAGTAGAGGACGTGGCTGCGGGAACAGGCGGCAAATTCGACTGTGCCTTCGGTGCGGCTGTGCTGGTCGTGGTGGGGCTCTGAGTTCGTACGGCCGGCTGCCGGAAAACTCTCGCTCCAATGACCATCGCGGCGCCTGCCAGAACGATTACCGCAATCGCATGAATCCACTTATTGGACTTCGTGGCCGGCTGGACTGTCGGGACCGGAGCAGTGGGACGCAGCGACGATAAAATCTGTTCCGCCGTCCCACGCTGCTGCGGATCCAAGTGCAGGCATTTTCGTGCCACCGACTGCATCGGTTCCGGCAAAGTTGTGGGAACAACCCGGTAATCCTGGCTGGAGTTCGGCAGCCGTTGGGTGAGTGCCTCGACCACGATCATGCCAAGCGACCATACATCCGATGCTGGTGAGACACCGGCCAGAGCGATCTCGGGGGCTGCATAACGGCCCGGGTTGCGGGAGCTGTCGACTCGCTCTCCTGCGCGGCACATGCCGTCACTGGATAGCTTAATCTGCTCACCGACCACCATGATGTTGGCCGGCTTGACGTGTCCGTGAACGAAACCGGCTGAGTGCAGAGACGCAAGCCCATCGACTACCGCGGTCAGCATATGCCTGGCCTCTTCGGCTGTGAGCGCGCGCACAGGGAGGACCTGCGACAGGTCCTCCTCGGCGAATTCCGTGACCACGTACAACAGGTCTTCGCCATTGACCGTCGAGTTGCCAGCGGCGAAGCTGCGCATCAAGTGGCGATCGGTAAGCTTCGTCGCCGACTGCAGTCGCGAAAGCTGTCGCTCAATGTCAGTTGCCGGCGGCGTGATCACTTTGATCACAGCCTTCTGACCGTTGTACTCAGTCAGAAATACGGCGTTGCCACCGCGGCCGCCAAGATATTGACGAAGCGGAAATCCGTCGATGACCTTGCCTTGCCAGTCATTCCAGCTTTCGGCCATTCTCGCCCCTGCATGTGCACTCATCCGGCTATTGTAGCCAGCGCCGCCGCTTGGATAGCTGAGGAAATGCTGTGCAGAAAACAACTTAAATTCAGCGCGGTGTCATCACAAACCGGTCAGATGAGCCAGGAGACAATATGCCACCAAGAGGCGTAAAGAGTTCCAAACGGAAACGGCAGTACGAACACATCAAACAGTCCTACAAAAAGCGCGGGCAATCCGGCAGAGCCGAAGAAATTGCCGCCCGTACGGTGAACAAAGAACGACGCGAAGCCGGCCAGACGAAAAAAAGCTCGTCGAAAAAGAAGAGTTCGAAAAAGAAGAGTTCCAGCAAGAAAAGCTCACGCCGCCGCAGCAGAGCAAAGTCGAAATAGGAAGGTGCTCGTGTGCACAGAGCGTGGGCCGCTGCCGGATGCATAGCAACGCGACCAGCAGGAACCACATTAGGCAAGATTTCTGAAAATGAAAAACCCTGCCGCGAGCTGGCGGCAGGGTGAGATTCGAACGGACTAGTCTTACGTCTAAAGGTTGAACTTGCGACGAATGGCGCCAGCCAGCCCGACCAAGCCTGTGCCTAACAAGCTCAGCGTGCCCGGCTCAGGGACGACGATGTTGGTATCGCCGCTCGAGAGTCCGGCCGAGCCGTTGAAAAAGCCCTTGCCGGTATTGACGGTCAATTGAACGGTAACGCCACTGGTCTGAAAACCTTGCAGCGAGCCGCTCACTACACCAGACAGGACGTAGTTGTGCGTGCCGTTAGGCAAGGTAACCAGGGTCCACGATACCGGCCCCGCGAACGTGCCAGAGAAAATCACGCCGTTGGGGACACCGTTTGAACCGTTTCCGGTAATAGTGAACATTCCGCCCATGGCAAAAGTGCCGCCCATCTGAAGCGATCCGCTGCTGAGCGCGCCGGTGGAGAATGTCACACTGCCAAGATTGTTGCCGGTAATGAGCCCGCCCCCGTTGAGCCCATTGACGGCAACCAACAGGGAACCGGTCAGCGCTAATCCGCTGTTGCTCCCCGTGAGGGTTCCGCCATTGTTTGAGAAATCCACGCTGCTGCTGGCAAACACTGCTGTGGGCAGAGTTAATGCCAATAGAGCGAGGAGGAAAATTAGTTTCTTGCTCATCGTTTCGACTGCCTCCTAGGAACGTGCGAGTTTTCGCTTCGTCTCACCTTGGGGGACCATTTTTGAGCGAAGCCTGGGAGCACCTGGTTGAGTGCTCTGGGTACCGACTGCGGTTAAAGCAGGCAGAGTACCAAAGCGATTGTGTTTTAACTCGTTGTTGGCCAGCTACATTGTTGTTGCCGAGCAACCACTGGTACGTCGCCGGTGCAAATGCCTGCGCAACTATGCAAGTTCGCTGCTACATGACACAAAGCGTCATCGAGCAGTCCAGCATTCATTGTTGTCACAGAATAGCTGCTTTGGCCATTAACTCAAGAGGAACATGCAGCTTTTTTGTGCATGTCCCAAATCAGTAGTGCAGCCGTTTAGTCGGCGGCGGCGCCCTGTTGATTGACGATGGCTTCGGGGCGACGGCGAGTGGTGCGATTAGGAGGGAGACCAGCATCGCGAATTTTGTACAGCAGTGCACGGTAGCTGATGCTTAGCGCGCGGGCTGCCTGCTTGCGGTTCCAGTGGTTGGCTTGCAGGACTTTGAGAATAACTTTTCGTTCCAGTTCGCGCACTGCCTGGCGCGTGAGCTTCTTCAGCGAAATGGGGCCGTCCAGGTTAATGTCGGGGTTGAAGTATTCCTGCTCCCGCGACACCAAGTCACTACTGATGACGTCCTCGTTTCCAAGAATGACGTAACGTTTGACCAGGTTTTCCAGTTCTCGGATGTTGCCGGGCCAATGGTATTTCTTGAGGACCGACATGAGTTCCGGCGACAGCGCGCGCGCCCGGCAATTGTATTTACGGTTGTAGTACTCGAGCAGGTACTGAACCAGGTCGTCGATATCGCCACGTCGTTCGCGCAGCGGAGGCATGTGCAGGTTCACCACGTTAATGCGGTAGAACAAGTCCTGGCGGAAAGTGCCGCTCTCAATTTCAACTTCGAGTTGGCGGTTGGTGGCGCAGACCACGCGAACTTCGACTTTCTTGTCTTCTTGCGCGCCAATACGGCAGAACTGGCCATCTTGAAGCAGTTGCAGAAGCTTCGACTGCAAGCCGAGGTCGAGTTCGGAAATCTCATCCAGGAACAGGGTGCCGCGGTGCGCCAGTTCGACGCGCCCGGGTTTCGATCCATAGGCGCCGGTGAAAGCGCCCTTTTCATAGCCGAATAATTCGCTCTCGAGTAAGGTGCCGGGGATAGCGGGGCAGTTAACCTTCACGAAGGGGCCGCTTCGCCAAGGCGAAAGGCCATGGATCATCCTGGCAATGATGTCCTTGCCGGTACCGCTCTCACCCTGAATGAGCACCGGGACGTTAGCGCTGGCGATCTTCTGGAGACGCTCCCGAAGGGATAGCATGGCCTCCGAACGCCCGAAGACCACGGCATCGGGTGGAATTTCACCTAAGGATTGAACCAGGGAACTCACGGAACCGGTTGTTGTTATCGGCATTTTATGGCCTTATGACTCCTGTCCAGTAGCCAAGTTGCACCCCGAGCGCCAAACGGGTCAGGGTTGTGGATTGTTACGCTAGAACCCACACAACATACTGCGTCATGAGGTATATACGAGGAAAGTGACCGAAGTTTAAGGAACCGCGGCCGAGGTAGAATTACGGCCTACAACCTGGTAAAGGAGTAGGAAAAACTTTTCACACCGTAGAATCCACTTTCCGTCTGGAACCCGCCGCAGGAACACCGTTAGGAGTGTGGGTCACCAGGGGACGAGAGAACTTCATGCCCACCAGATGGTAGCCTTCAGCGTGGACTACGCGCACCGCCTTGGCCCGCAGAGTACGCGACGCTTTAGGCAACGCGGTGGTGGCTGCCAGTGGGGCGCTGGGGATCTCCAACACCACTTGGACGGCCGCTTGCAGTGAGCGGCGCACCGCCACCAGAGCGCCTCCCGCGGAGACGTTCAACGCGGTAGCAAACTCAAGAAATTCCTTACCCTTATCGTCTCTACTACGAACAAAAACGGGAATCGCCAGCGGCAACCTTGGCCACTGCCGGCGTTCTGTTCTCGAAGCTGCTGGTTTCACACGAGCCCCTGCATTCGTAGTTGACTGCGGTATACCGCACCTAGGGGGCCAAATTAAAACGGTACGTATGCCAATTTTTGTCACACTGACCACAGCTTTGTCGAGAGATTATTCAACGGGCGTTCATCTCCGCTTATTGACAACCTATGCTTTCGCTGTATATTCGCCTACGAGACCTGAGTTGCACGTTGGGTCAGCCACTACCCTGACCGCAAGCTTTTGCCCTACAGTGACAAATTCCTGACATTTTCAATTGACATAGGGACATACGTGACATAGCATCACGCTACATAGCATTCACCTAGCCAGTTGAGTGCCATCCCTCCCCGTATCTAGCGTCCAAACCACGAGTTGCTGATATGGCCGCAACGCCGGAAAATTCGTGTCTCCCGCCGCTCTCGGGTTCGGCAGAAACTGCCGCCGAGTTGTGCCCGGCGAAATCACCCGAGGCGCCCTGTCCGGCACCTGAGTGCCGTCAGGAACTGTTGCAGGAGTACAACCAATTGAGGGAGCGTTACCTGCGGACCACGAATGCGCTCGCCTCGGCGGCCCACGATCTCAAAACTCCTCTGGCCATCTTGAACGGATATGTTGAGCTCCTGCAAAGCGGTAAGCTCGGATCATTAAACGATCGCCAGAAGGATGTGCTGCAAGACATGCGCTCCAGCGGTCAGCGGTTACAGCACTTCATCCAGGATTTCCTCAGCTTTACCGTTCTGGAAACCGGCGAACTGAAGATGCATTACGAGATGGGCGACATGAACGCCTGTCTGTCTGAAGTTTGCCGTCTATGGTCGAGCCGCTATCAGGAGAAGGGGCTGGCCCTTTATTTTCTGGCGAACGACAAATTGCCTCATTTCGGTTTCGACTCGGCTAAGATTCAACGCGTGATCTCCAACTTGCTGGAGAACGCATCTAAATTCACCCCGACCGGCGGAACGGTCTGGTTGCATGCCGAGCCGTATATGTGGGAGCGCCGTAGCGTGAGTAAGCCGGGCATTCCGCGGGAGCGACGCAGCCAGACGTTATCACTGCCCAACTCAGTGAAAGTGAGCGTCTCCGATACAGGACCGGGTATTCCTGCCGAGTACCACATCGAAGTATTCGACGATTTTTTCCGGCTTCCGCAAAGTGACGACAAGCAGTCGGAAGGTATGGGATTAGGGCTGGCGATCGCACGTCGGATCGTCAATGCCATGGGTGGCAAGATTTGGGTGGAGAGCGAACCTGGTGCGGGATGTAAGTTTTCCTTCATCGTTCCGCTGAAACCCGCAACGGGTGCGAACAAAGGGAAAACGAAATGAGCGATACGGCCAACATTTTGCTGGTCGATGACGAACCGGGAATGTTGCGGTACATCAAGACTTTGTTGGAAGTGGATGACTACAAAGTGGAGACAGCCTCGACTGGTGAGGAGGCGGTGGAACGGGTCAACAAGGGCCTGGAACCCGATCTCGTACTGCTCGATGTTCTTATGCCCGGCATCGACGGATTGCAAACGCTGGAACAACTGCGTCAGCTGAAGCCAGGCGTCAAAGTCATCATGCTCTCCTGCGTCAGCGATACCCGCAAGGTTGTGCAAGCCATCCGGCTCGGCGCTCACGATTACCTCACCAAACCCTTCCAGAAGGCGGAACTGGACTCCGTCATCGATCAATGCCTCGGCACTAACCAACAGAATTATGCCGGAGAAGTTGAGGAGCTGGCCGATGATGTGTTCTTCGTTGCAGCCAGTCCGGCAATGCGCAAGATCCGCTCGCAGGCAGCGCTGGTGGCGAATGTTGATATCCCGGTCCTGCTGCTCGGCGAGAGCGGAACAGGTAAGGAGGTTCTGGCGCGACTGATTCACAAGCTTTCTCCGCGCGCACATCGCACCTTCTTGAAAGTGAATTGCGCCGCGGTGCCGGCGGATCTGCTGGAAAGCGAATTGTTCGGGTATGAGGCGGGAGCGTTCACCGGAGCTACTCATCCCAAGCCTGGCAAATTCGAGTTGTGTAACAAAGGCACGATACTGCTGGACGAGATCGGCGAAATGCCTCCCCTTTTGCAAGCCAAGCTGCTTCACGTCCTGCAAGATCAGCAATTCTCGCGCTTGGGCAGCCGATCGGTGATTAAGGTAGACGTGCGGATTTTGGCCGCTACCAACATCAACATTCCGGAGGCGCTCGCCACGAAGCGCCTGCGCGAAGACTTATATTACCGGCTGAACGCCTTCACCCTGAGCCTGCCTCCGCTGCGGGAACGCAAAGAGGAAGTCCCGATTCTGCTGAAGCACTTCATGTCGCGGCTGTCGGAACGCTTCGCGCGTGCTCCACTGCCGCTGTCTCCCACTATGATGCAGGCTTGTCTGGATTATGCGTGGCCGGGAAACTTGCGCGAATTGAGCAACTTCATCAAGCGCTACTTAATTCTCGGCGACGAAAAACTGGCGATCAACGAGCTGAATCCTAAAGGTGATGGCAGCGGAGCGCGGTTCGACAATGCCCCGCGAGGATCGTCTGAGCCGTCGGCCGGCGGTCTGAAATCGTTGGCCCGGAGCGCCAAAGATGAAGCGGAAGCTGAGGCGATCACCAAAGCGCTCGAAGAGACCAACTGGAACCGCAAGCAGGCTGCGGTGCTGCTAAAGATCAGCTACAAGGCCTTGCTTTACAAAATCCGCCAGTACGGGATTGCGCAACAGAAGGCCGCCCATCACAAGCTGTCAGCCGGCGCGTAAAAAAAAGCGGATCTGCACGGATGAGGAATGGATGTTTGCTTATCCGTGAGACCCGTGCAAACCCGCTACATGTAATGTTTACTCGAACGGAATCTGCCAGCCCTTGTCGCCTTTGATCAGAGCAATGGTGACCTTGGTCGGTTCGCCGTGATAGAAGTTCGCGCCATATTTGTCAATCAGCGTCGACCGATCCCAGGTATTGAAGCTCTTCAGCATCGACCCTGACGCGTCGAACAAGTTGCCCAATTTGTTGGGTTCCCATTTCCAGGTATATTCGACCGTGGCCCGTCCGGTGCCGGTCATCGTGACCTTCGGGGCATCGACCAGTTTGCGCTCGGCAAGCGGCACCACATATTCTTCGGTGCCGTCTTTATCCTTGTTCTTGATCACGCCGGGCAAATCTTTCAAAAGCTTCTGTCCCTCGATGGTCAATGACACGGGCGTGATAGTGCCGTAGGCGCCAGTATCTTTGCCCAGCTTCACCAGCCCGGCTTTTTCCAGCAACCGATAGTGCGGATCGTGCGGCTTGTCATTGATGTTTGCCTTCACCATGCCGATGTGAAAGCGAAGCGTAGCCGGCCCCTGGGCCTTCAGGATGTTGTCGGTAATCGAGGTTGCGTCGGTGACGCTGAGCGTCTTCCGGCTTTCCATGACGAAGTAGCCGGCAACGCCGACTACGGCCAGAATCAGGGCCACAATCAAAATCAGCGGAACAACCGACGATTCCCGCTTTTCCATCTCAATCTCTTGTTCAAACATCGCCATCCCTCCCGCAGGACGTGAAGTCATGCTGCCCGGCTTCGAATCTCATTCTGGAGCGAAATGCTCATAGCTGGATGTGATTTGTGTCACAACGGCATGTCCGAAGTAAACAAACGGCGGCAGCTAGTCTGCTCCGGAATGCCCGGTGCTGCAAGGGTTTTCACTCGGACAGTAACGTCGAACGAGGCAAGTTGCTGAATTTGTGTAATTTACGGTGAGTTCGAGCTGGTAGCCCGATTGCCCTCGAAGAAAACAGTCGGTCTTTAAGGAAGGCCGGCGAGGGTGAACGATGCCGGCGAGAAAGTTCTGGCCCATGGTTTTGCTGATGCTCATGCCTCGCATGTGCACTGCCCATGGGTTCACGGCGGTTCGGTATGACGGCAAGGGATTGGAATTGCGGCAATCAATACTGTGGTCGCCGCCGGTCCGCCACGCCGAGTTTGCTCCGCTCGAGCGCAGCACGCGCGCGAGGTGTGAAGCGACTCGACCGCCCGAAGCCTTGACCACTCCCAATCCGATCATCGACGAAGTAAACTCGAGCGCCACAGTGAGCTTCATTATCGGTACAGACGGTCGCGTGCATAGCGCGTTGATTCTGGAAAGCGCGGACGCGGCGCAGGATCGAGCCATTCTCACCACGATTGCTTCGTGGCGGTATCGGCCGGGGACCTGTAACGGTGTAGCGATAGAGTCCGAGGCTAAGGTCGAGTTTCTCAGCGGCGATTAATTCGAATAGAATGACGGCTAGCGGACATAGTTGTGGATCAACGCCAAAAACCATCACCAGACGAGTTTCAACCCGACTCAGATCTGAAACCCAACCCGGCAGTTGACGAATTCCTGACGCGTATGACGAAGGACGTGCGCCATCCCAGGCCGGGTCAGGAGGCCGTCGGTGCCGCGTTACAAGCGATCCAGCGGCTTGCCGTGGAAATGGACGCCGAGAGTCTGGCCAGTGAACGAACCGAAGCGCCAGTCTGTAATTCCTGCGGAGCAACCAACCGCGCGGGAAACCGTTTCTGCTCCGCGTGTGGCGTTCCGTTGCAGGTAGCGCCCGTACAAGCGATCGAAGTGAGCCCCCAAACGCCGCCGGTTGCGCTTCCGCCGGGCGACCACCACTACCACCATCATTACCATCATCATTACTTTTCGTCGACCGATGGCGGGGGAGTCGTCCCCACAGCAGAACCTAAGTCAAATGTCGGGAGTGCGCGAGTGCGGCCCCCGGCTACTGGCGGGCTGAGCCGCGCTGAAACCGCGGTTCGTCAGCTGACGCAAGATTGGGCGCGCGCGTGTAACAGCAAACACATCGACGATCTGGTCTCGCTCTATGCCGCCGACGCTACCGTCATGCGGCCGAATTATCCCGCGGTGCGGGGTACATCTGCGATTCGCGAGTTCTTCTGCGGCGTGCTGGAGGCTGGTTTGGGTGACGTCGAACTGGAGGCCATGCGGACCGAGGTCCTGGGCGATGTCGCTTATGAGGCGGGACGCTGCAAAAGTCTGGTTCCGGCGGTAGGGAAACGCCGCGAGGAGCGGGGCAAGTACCTGTTGATCTGCATGAAGCAGAACGCCGAGTGGCGCATTCTCGCGGATTCATGGTCGAGCGATTTGGGTGTTGCTATTGACGTCCCGCCGGCTGCCGCGCCAGGTTTGCCAAAGACACCGCGCAGATGATCCCGCTAGGCGGTGAGTTCCACAGTTACACGCAGCGCTGCCAGGTCCTCCTGCAGTTGAGCCGCATTGCGGAAGCGAATGGTGTGCATGCCTAATGCGGCGGCGCACTCCAGGTTCAACGCGCGGTCGTCAATGAAACAACATTGGTCTGCTGCCTTTTGCGTGATATTCAGCGCCAGCCGATAAATGGCTTCTTCGGGCTTTCGCAATCCAACAAAACACGAGCTAATAAAAACCGTGAAGATGTCCCGCAGCTTGAACTTCTCAATGCGATAGAGGTTCAGTTCGAGCGATTCGTTGTTCAGCGTGGACATGAGATACCGGCCAGTGCGGGCGAGTGATCGCGCAATTTCCAACGAGTCCGGAAATGGCCGGGACAGCGAGAACATGAAGTCCTTGAACTGCTGGCGCGAGAAACTCCTGGGCTGGTAAAACACCGTGCGGTCGAGGTATTCATCCAGGCTGATCTTGCCCCGTTCAAACGATGAAACCACTAATTCATGACGCTCCTGAAATTCGACCTCATCGAGATGGAATTCCACCACCGCGAGTTGCCGCTGCGTGTGGTCCCACGCGTTGGTGAGGAGCACGCCGCCGAGGTCCCAAAAAAGCGTGGAGATTTGGCTCAATCGCAGCTCCTGGTTTTAGAACTCAGCGATGGAATATGGTCGTTTCCGCATGATAGTTGCGCCAGTCGAACCAGTAGTCCTTTAGCAATGCAACCCGAGCGAGGCATTTTCCCTTGGCTGGACCGGACACTGCGCATCCTTCAAAGTTCCATTCACTGCCGGAAGCGGAATCTACAAGAGTCCAATGGGAGTCGCCAATTTTCTGAAACAGTTGGAAGTCCGACCCGTTTAGCTGGCTGATGAAAGCGCGCACGGCTTTATTGTCCGGTCCAACGGCGATGACGACAGGCGTCCCATGCACGCGGTCCTGGAGCGGTGATCCCGGCTTCAGCGCGTTTTCTGGATAGGCGCGGCTGTCGCCAGAAATCTCAATACCAAATACCACCGAGCGTGCTTGCAGCCCGTGTTCTGGAAAGTTAATGACCGTCGGAAGTTTAGCGACCTTAGGTTCCCAGTCGCTCTCATAGTTTTTCTCGTACTGCGCGACTGGCGCGAGAACCTGGCCCGTGGGCGATTCCTGCTTCCACAAGCCGAAGGTGAGTTCATCGCTGAGAACCGGTTCTAGCGTTCGACCTTTTAATGCACCGAATACTGCTTTGCCGGTGACCTGCTGCCACCACGTTCCTGTCTCCTCGTCACGCATGAGGAAGTTCTGGTTGTTGATGCCAGCAAGATGAAAGTGTAACTGCCGCCCGTCGATCGTTCGATTCCACACCAGACCGGTGTGACAGAGCGTTCAATACGTCACCACGATTGGCACGCCGTTCACGACATCATTTACCACATGGTGATAAGCCATCGCTCGGATCGGATACGCTCGCGAATCTCCGCCGAAGCGCACTGCCATGACCATCTCCGCGTCATCCAGGTGGGCGGATTGAGGCGATTCGAATCCGGGAGCGGGAAGAGGGTGAAACATCCATTCGAAATAGTTGACGCGTGACATCGCGGCCGCGGCGGAGCCCAGGATGAAGCCAATGACGAGGAATGCCTTCCCCGGTTTCGAGACACGGCGCCAGATTGCAATGGCAACGATTAGTGCAGCGACCATTGCAATCATTGTCCACAAAGGCGCGAGCTGCCGGACAGCCATGGCGAGTGAAAGTCCCGTGGGCGATTGTGGACGGAAGGGCCGAATGATAAATGCAGGGAAGAAAAAGAGCGCGAGACTGGTGAAAACAAACAATGCAAATCCCAGCAGGGGGAGCTTGTTTGATGGTCTGGGCTGGAGGTTGGCGGCGGTGGCGGTCATGACGTGATTTTACACGCGGGCGCTAAAGCCCAGGTTCGTTGACAGAGCTCGCGCGGGTGTGAGAGCCGCTCTAAATGAAGTCTCACCACAGCGGACGCAGAGTACGCGGAGACTTTCCTGTGTTGCTTTGTGCGCAAACCGGCAAAAAAAAAGCCCCGATCCGAAGATCGGGGCTTAGCAGTGAACTTTCTGTTAGCGCGCCGTGAAGTCCTGGCGATAGCTTAAGTTGTCTACGTCACGGAACATTGGAGTTCCGGGAGGCAGATGTGATGGCTGCGTGAACAGCGGATCAAAGAAGTAGTTACGTGTCGGCGGGTGGTACACTGCGTCACCGCAGCACTTGAACACGCCCGTCGCGTAAGTGGAATAAAACAGGCTGACCATCGACCCTTTGTAGTTCAGTGTCGACCCGTTATCCCAAGCTTCGAGGAAGCGCAGGAAGTTGTGCACGCCTCCGTCGGTTCCGTAACCATAAAGTGATCCGGTCGCAAACGCGGGATTGGGAAAATTGATGTTTTTGCCGGCTGCGATTGCAACCCTGTAATAGGTCGTGCTGGCCGGACGTCCCAGCCAGGCACCGTTTGTCCATGCTCCAGTCGGCCACAAGAAACTGCCACCCGCGGTACCATTTTGTCCCGCATCTTCCCAGCTGTTGGATAGCAGAGTGACTGCATCGGCGATTACTGCCGCGGCCGATTCTCCCGGAGGAGGATCAGGCGCAGCGGGGTTGGTCCAGGTCGCGTCGGCGGCGTTGGTGTTGTAGTTGCCCTGGATATACACGGGGTTTTCCGAAGCGACGGTAAATCCACCCATGCTGCCGTTTACCGCAACCGGCATGGTGGGCACATTTCCAAGAGTTCCATTGACCAGCTTCAGAACGTGCCGCGCGCCGGTAACCCGGTTCTTGCGTCCCACGGTGAAACAATTCGCAATTCGTGGAGAGTAAGGGTTCGGTCTGACAGCCGCGTTGGTTGCTGCGGCAATGGCTGCGCCGAACGCATCGCCCACATGCTTGACGCCATAGGTGTCCAGCACGCCATTCGCATTTACGTCCTCGGGCGAGCGGGTCTTGCCCGGAGGGATCGCCTCCAGGGCGCCGTCCGGAGTGCCTGCAGCGCCGGATGGAACGTTGATCACATCTTCGAAGCCGTACTCGCCGATAAGGTTCGGGTTGCCGGCAGCGTATTGCATTCCCCGGCGGTCGGAGAAGTACAGGATATAGCCGTTCTGTGCGGTGTAGTCGACGGCTTGTCCGCTGGCGGAATTCAGCAGCCAGCGTTTCAGGTTGTTCACGTCTATTTCGACGACGTTCATCACGCCATTCGCGGCACAGCTAGCGTTCCCCGCCACGGTGTCGCGGACTTCGCCTTCACGCGAGTCATAGAGATTTATCGGAAACCAGTTGTACGGCGTGCCGCTGATCGCAGTACTCTCGTAGCGAGTCGGGGCGCCACCAATCGAACCATTGGTCATAGCTCCGTCGCCGTTTCTATCGGCGAGCTGCTGGAACAGGAGAATGGCGCTGGGATGAACGGTGTTGGCGATGCCTGCCGCGGAATTCGGCGGTACTAACCCGCGGGCAAATCCCAGTTGCAACCACTCGCGAGTGACGGGGTGCCAAACGCCATTCACGTCTTGATATTCGACCCGTAACCAGCCATTGATGAGCGGCCACTGGTTGGTAGCGACACCGGGTGGCTGCACGAAGTCAGTGCCTGGATAGTCGAATGTCGCGAGCGTCCCATCAGGGTTCCGGAAGGTATGAGTGGTGTCGATATTCGCGTCAGCGAAGTATGCCCGTCCGGCGACTCCGGTCACGGCTACTCCAGCAGCCGCCCATCCGACGTTGTCCAACTGAATGTCATCGGCATCAACTGGCGATCCATCCAGGTGCAAATCGGCCGGTAAATCGCTGAGCAGGACGCGGATCTGGCCCAGGTTTGCAAGGCGCGAAGCACCTATGGTCGACGTCGGAGCTTCACCCGGAGGTGGCCGGCGGATGATCTCGTAAGGCTGTGCACCACTGGCGGTGAACGGCAAGCTCAAGGGTTTCACTCCGGTTCCACCGGCGCGTCCATAATTGCCGTCGAGGATCCAGCCATTAAACCAAGAGCCGGTCGAGATGCTCGGCCAGTTACTGTTTTGCGCCGAAGTCGGCCCTCCCACCACGCTGCCCTGATTCAATGCCATGGTTTTGCAGTTCGGTCCAGGCGGTCCCGGAGGAATGGCATTGCATCCGCCACTAGTGGACTGAATGTAGACCGTGCCGGTATTACCGTAGGCGGTCGAATCTAACCCGTTCGGCAACTGCTGCCGCACGACGTTACCGTAGGCTGTCAACTTGTCGTGAAAATCAATTTCGTACCCGTTGGCTACGCCGAGGTATAAGTCTCCGTTGGTGTGTACCCGCCCATTGAAGTGAAGCGTGGGGCTGTTGAAGAACCCCAAATCACTGTCGGAGAAAATACCGAACTGAAAGACCGGGATCAATGCGACTTCGACCTGGCGATACATGCTGACCTGGTCGCCCAAAGGCCGCTGCGCGGTGGCGTGGAGGGTCACGGGAATGATCAGCGCATTGAGGCCGGCGTTGGGTCCACTGTGAATCGTGTCGAATGAACTCGCCAGGGTCCCGTTCGGGTTTGTCGCCGGAGTAAGGGTGTAATCCGGATACGTAGCGCTGGGGTCCTGCGTCGGGGGAAAATTATTCAGCGCAGTGATGTCGCTCGCCTGGGGAGCCTGAATGTTCGTGAACAGCGCGGAGAGGTCGGATGTCATCTTCTCCATCGCGCCTTCAGCGTCGTGATAGGCGAGATTGTTTTCCAGGTTATTGCCGCCGACACGGGCTTCGGTGTCGATGGTCATCATGATGCCGATGGCCATGGCCGACATCAACACCAGCAGCAACAAAGCCGCAATCAGCGTAAATCCTCGTTGACGAAGCGTGCTGTTCATTTGTGTTACTCCCCTTACTTGCGATCTCCCCCCACCCCGACCTGCTGCAGAGACTAGTTGTAGCGATCTTTGAAGCTCATGTTGCGAGCGCTGACCGAGGTATGCAGGTCCAGACTCTGGTATCCCTGTACACCGGGGAGAGGACTGCGGAACGTCAGATTCTCGATAGTGACTTTGCGAATGCTGTTCGGACTCACGGGCGGCACCTGCGTCAAACCCGCATCGCGCGAGCGCGTGAGCAGGTTGCCGTTGTCATCGAAGGTGTCATAGCTGAGTCTGAGGTTTGAAATGTTGTCGGCAACGGGCACCGGGGGTAGTCCATTGACTTGACGCATCAGCCGAGGCGTACCGGGTCCGCCGGCGCCGCTCGGATCGGGTGCAACCCAGATGTAGTAGGTGATCACCCAGATGCGGAAGGCCTGAACATTCACGCCGCCATTCATCTGTTTCAAAGTGCCGGCGGTGGCTGCCATCTGGTTCAAGCCGAGGCGGTCTGGATCGGCGAAGGTAACCGTGTATGGACTGGCACCTCCGGCCGTGTTGGTGACTTCGGCGACAGCCTGCAAGGTATTCCCACCGACGCTTCCGGTAAACAAGACCAGATCGCCGACCTGCAACCCCACTGACGCGCTGGTAACCGGCTGCGGATTTTGCGGCACCTGCGGAGGCGTGCAATTGGGCGGCAGCGGGTTCGGCAGTGTGAAGTTGACCGAGGTGATATTCGGCGGATTGTTAAAGGTCACCGTGTAGCAGTTCAATAGGAACGAAGTATCGGCATAGGTCACGGTAAGGATGTCCGTCGCACCCGCGGCCGCATTCAACGTCGGGCCCATACCCGCGCCAGGAATGATTGGGTATAGATAGTTGTTGGGAAACGCTATACCGGCCGGAGTGGCGCCGGAAACGTAGCAACTGGCCTGATCGCAACCGTAACGAGGATTGGTCCCAGTGCCGGAAGCTAAGGCGACGCCACCCTGAATGCCGGAGCCGGCCATGCTGATGTCCTTCGTGAGCATGTCTTGGGCGGCGCGCGCATCCTGCTGCATTTGCGCCCGCTGCGTCACCGTCCACGAGGCGGTCACTCCCTTACTGAACAACTGCACGGCCGCGGCAATCACCACCATCCCGATGGATAAGGCGATGAGTAACTCCATCAAGCTGAAGCCGCGACTCGATTTTTCAGGTGCTCTACGCATGAGTTCTCTCTATCGAAACGCCGAAATGTTTCCCGTAAGGATGTAGCTTTTCGGCAGTCCCTTCGCAGTGTTGTATTGAATGGTGATCGTGATAGTGCGCAAGGTTGTGGTGCCGGCGACATTCGTTATGACGATGCTTCGCTGGTAATTGGCGAGCGACATCTGCACATCGTCAGCGGTCCCGGTGATTCCATCTTTTCCGGGGAGCGACATCATCTCCGCGCCAGCGACCGCATCATCCGCAGTTCCGACAATCCCATCCGCACCGGGATAATTGATCGGCTGAAACGGCGGGTTATCGACGAAAATTCCACCGTTGCTGGTATTGAGAATCAGCCCCCAGGCCAACTGCGAGGTATCGCGCGCGGTGAAAATGCTTTCCATGGCCTCGGATGCGAGCTGCTTGGCGATCAGGTCTTGCTGCGAAGACTGCGTCGAAGCCATGGCGACAGCAAATACGCCGAGCAGGCTGACCAGGCCGATGGTGAGCACCACCATCGAGATGAGCACTTCAAGCAGCGTGAAGCCGTGCTCGCGTCCGAGCTTGGTCTTCGGAGAGGCAATTGGGTTTTGCTTCATTACTGCTGCCTCCAAAAGTTAGTTCCCGCGGCCTGATTGTTGTACAGGCGATAGCCGCGGATGCGTCCTGTGGTACCCCACAACGTGATCGCGCGCGAAGTGTAGAGCTGACCGGGGCGGGCCATGTACACCACGCCGTTGTTCAAATTGCCGTTAACGTCGTGAGCCGATCCATCCGGATAGAAATAAACCGTGGTGCCCTGGCCGCCGTTGTTTTGGCTGAAGTCGATCGGGAATCGGCCTGTGCCGAAGTTGTCATACGTCGCGTTGGTCGGTATTCCCGGCTCGGCATCGAATTGCAGATCGGTTGGCAACGAGACGGTCGCGATCACCTGTCCCGCGGTGCCAGGAATGATCTGAGTAAGCGTCATGGTGCGAGGCGGAACAAATGTAACCAGGTACTGGCGCCGTTCGTTGATGGCGGACTCGCGCCCGCGGCGCATCATCATCAACACCGTGTCATAGCCGTTGGTGACTCGGAAATCCTGCGAAACCGTGCGCAAGCTCATGATCGCCAAGGCGCCGCCGATCATGATGATGCTGGCGACAATCATCATTTCAATCAGCGAGAAGCCGCTGCTGCGGGGCCGATTGGCGGGCGCGCTGGGGGAAGAGTTGTTAACGGGCGTGTCTTGCTGCCGGATCATCTGTCCTCCACATTCCGCCTACAGGGGAACTGCATGACCGCAGAATAGGGGAAACCGCTCGTCCCGCATCAGCGGGGGTGCGGCTACACATGATCGTAGGGAGGTGCCTGCGGGGGGTCAAAGTACTAAAGTCGTGGGCAGAAAAATGGTCCTACGTAACGTAATCAAAGGCCGGTGACGCTGGTCACTCTGGCACTTGGGATGACTCGATCTAGAGACCAAACGCCTTGGCCGCTGCTCTCGGTTTATTCAGGGTACGGCGAGTGGCCGGAACGTATGCGCAAGAGCGGAAGTCGTAATGTTCAGTAAGACACGCCGCGCACAGCTGAACATTGTGAACCTTGCAGGCGATCACGGGTACGTCGCCGCGGCAAATCTCACACCCGCCGCGGAGCTTGCGAGGCGATGGAGCTTCTTCGCGCGGAGCAGCAGCCAAAGCTTTCGCCTTGGCATACATACCTACAGATATCAGCAGGGCTCCCATCGAGAACAAGCCGGCGCCGAATGCCAGCACTGATGCGTCTTTGTTGTCGACCAGGGCCGCCGGGATGCAGATGAGTCCAATACAGAAACCAACCGCACCAAGCGCGATGATGCCGTTACCTATCTTTGACGACATGGGCCACATCCTTCACCGAAGCAGCGACAGGCACACTACAGTCACCCGGTTGTGGTGACTTACCGAACTTATCGGCTTGCGGGTCACAACTCCAGATGACGAAAGTCACCGCGGGCGAAAAGAGCCGGATTGTGACTCAGGTAACTTGTGGCTGGTATCTCGCGGGTCATACGATGCGCATAGTATGGTGCTCACCTGCCTCCTCGTTTGCGAGGATGCTCAAGCTGTCAGTGTGCTCCGCCGCGTGCTGGCCGACTTGGGCATCGATGCTGAACAATGTGCCGATCTCTCGCAGGCGCTCCTGCAGCTCAGTGGACAACAGTTCGATGCGATAGTGGTCGACTGCAAAGCGGAACAGGCAGCCATGGACCTGATGACTGAAGTCCGCAGAATGCCTTTGAACCACAGCACGCTGGTCGTCGCGTTGATCGAGGCGCAAAACAGAGTTCGTGACGTATTCGCACGCGGGGCAAACTTCGTTATTTACAAGCCGGTCACCACGGAACGCGCGCTCGGCAGCTTGCGCGCGGCACGCGGGATGATCAGGCGCGAGAAGAGGCGCAATCCGCGCATCGCGTTGCATGCCGACGCCTCTATATCCTACGGAACGGTAGAGAACGCACCCGCCACTCTCATCGATTTGAGCGAAAGCGGGATGGCCTTGCAGTGCGACCGCAAACTTCCACCTTCCTGCAAAATATATTTTCAATTCAGCCTGCCTGGGCATACATCCGCCATCCGCCTCGCGGGTGAGATCGCTTGGCAGGACGCCAGCGGGCGCGTGGGAATCCGCTTTGCGCATGTACCTCAGGCATCGCAGCGGGTGTTAAAGGACTGGCTGCAGCAACACCTTGAACAAATGTCGCATGCGACGGCACCGCAACCGAGGACCACCGTGTCGAGCGGTCTGGGATTGCTGTCGGTTTCCGCTTCCGATCGCCGTAATCTTATTCGCCACGCCTGCCGGCTCAGCGCCGATGTGTACCAGTTGGGAGTCAACGTGCCGCAGCGCTGCTCGCTGACGGACATCAGCACAGGCGGATGCTACGTGGAAACCACCGAACCGTTCCCGCCGCGCACCAAGATAGAGATCATCGTTCGAACCCAGGAAACGAAAGTACGGGTTCGCGGAAGCGTACAGACGACCCACCGGGGTTTTGGTATGGGAGTGGAGTTTAGCCTGGAGAACGCCGAGCAGAAGCAACAGGTCCAGAACCTAATTGCTCTGGTGGCAAGCAGGGAATCGCAGGCCGACATTCCAGCGGAACCTTGGCTCGGCTGATCTATCGGGCCGCCGAAGCTTTCTCTTCCAGCGTGGCCCTGCGGAAATAATCCAGCGACATCCTTAACCCGCTCTCGAGATCAATTTTAGGCTCCCATCCCAGTAGCGCTTTCGCTTTGCCGATGTCCGGACGCCGCTGTTTGGGATCGTCGGGCGGCAATGGCTCGTACCGGATTTTGCTGGTAGAACCGGTCACCGCCAGGACTTTTTTGGCACATTCCAGAATCGTAAATTCGGTCGGATTGCCGATGTTGACTGGCAAGTGTTCGTCGGATCGCGCCAGGCGCATGAAGCCGTCAATTTCATCACTCACGTAGCAGAAACTGCGCGTCTGATTGCCATCTCCATAAACGGTGAGGTCCTCGCCGCGAAGCGCCTGCTTCATGAAATTCGGCACCACACGTCCGTCGTTCAGTTGCATGCGCGGGCCGTACGTGTTGAAGATGCGGACAATTCGCGTGTCGACCTTGTGATAACGGTGGTAGGCCATCGTGACCGCTTCGCTGAACCGTTTAGCTTCGTCGTAAACCGAGCGGGGGCCGATGGGATTGACGTGGCCCCAGTAAGTCTCTTTCTGGGGATGCTCGAGCGGATCGCCGTAACACTCGGAAGTCGAAGAGATGAAGTATTTCGCGTTGTACTTGCGCGCAACCTCGAGAGCATGGAATGTGCCGTACGATCCTACTTTTAAGGTGGCGATGCCATGCACGGTGTAATCCACCGGGCTGGCGGGACAAGCGAGGTGGAACACGTAATCTACACGGCCGCAGTCGAACGGATCATTGATGTCGAGTTGCTGAAATTCGAATCGGGGCTCGTTGCGCAGATGCTCGATGTTCGCTTGCCGTCCGGTTAAGAGGTTGTCGGCGCACACGACCGAGTAGCCGTCGGCCAGTAAAGCGTCACAGAGATGGGAACCTAGAAATCCAGCTCCTCCAGTAACCAGGGCGCGTTTGGTCATGAGTGTCTGACGTTCCTTGGAGAAGTGGTGGCCGCGGCTGCAAGGGCTTCGGGAGCAGCCGGAAGCCGGCCAACACTGTAGTAAGTGAATCCTCGTGCCGCCATGATTTCCGGATCGTACAAGTTTCTGCCGTCGATCATGATTGGGTATTTCATGGCTTTATGAATCTTATCCAGGTCGAGCGCGGCAAACTCTTCCCACTCGGTAAGGATCAGCAGGGCGTCGGAAGCTTTGGCAGCCTCGTAAGGTGTGGCGGCGAATTCGACGGTTTCTCCGAATATCTCTTTGGCGCGATCCTTCGCCGCAGGGTCGAACGCGCTGATGCTGCAACCTTCCTGCAATAGTGATTGGACCAGCAGGACAGCAGGGGACTCGCGGATGTCGTCGGTACCGCCCTTAAACGCCAGACCTAAAACGCCGAGGCGTTTGCCGCGCAGCGTCCACAGCGCGTTGCGAATCTTGCGCAAAAAACGCTGCCGCTGTTCTTCGTTGATTCGCATGACTTCATCCAGCAAGCGGAACTCGTAGCCACACTCGCGTGCCACGGCGCGAAAGGCTAGCAGGTCCTTGGGAAAGCAGGATCCGCCGTAGCCAATACCAGGGTTGAGGAATTTCGGCCCGATACGGCTATCACTGCCAATTCCCTCACGCACCTGCTGGACGTTTGCCCCAACGCTCTCGCAAATCGAGGCCACCGCGTTGATGAAAGATATCTTCATGGCGAGAAATGCGTTGGAGGCATGCTTGATCAGCTCGGCACTTTTTGTGCTGGTTACGATGAGTGGAGGTGGAATCTGCGCACTACCGGGACGGGGAATGGCGTCGCTGCGTTTGTAGTAGCTGCCGTCGCTGAGGGGAGCATAAATTTCGCGCAATACGCCGGCGCTGCGTTGATTGTCGGCACCCACTACGATCCGGTCGGGATACAGAAAATCTGTGACCGCGGTGCCTTCACGCAGAAATTCCGGGTTGGATACCACGTCGAACGAATCCGGCGCCGCGGCATTGCGCAGGATGATTTTGCGGATCCATTCGCTGGTGTAGACCGGAACCGTGCTCTTCTCCACCACTACTTTGTAATCGTTGATGGCGCCGGAAATACTACGCGCGACCGACTCTACATAAGAGAGGTCGGCCTCTCCGTTGTCCGTCGGGGGAGTGCCGACAGCGATAAATACCGCGCTGCTGGCGCGCACGGCAGCCGGCAAATCATCGCTGAATTTCAGCCGCCGGCCGTGATGGCGCTTGAGCAGTTCGGGAAGAAATTTTTCGTGTATCGGTACTTTGCCGGCGTTCAGTGCGGAAAGCTTCTGCTGGTCGTTATCGACGAGGATCACTTCGTGGCCGAGGTCAGCGAAGCAGGCTCCCGCAACCAGCCCCACATACCCTGATCCCACTACGGCAATGCGCATTCCTTTGCTCCCAGCGGCTAAAAAATACTTTAACAGCTTTCGCCTCCTGCGCGTCCTGAATCACCGCAGGCGGTGACCGAAATCACGGGCGGGAGGGGCATTCCGGAGGACAATAGAATGGCGCGGAGGTTCATATGCCGGTATTCATGATTGCTTTGATATCTCTCGCAACATTCGGCGCGATCGGCATTCTGCTGTTTACCGCAGTGATCCTGGAGCACAGGATGCAGCGGAAAGAGCAGGGGCGATCCCCGGAACTGGGTGGCGCTGCTCTTGCAGGTAAACACTGACTAGCGCATGGGCGTGGAAAACGCAGCAATTTCCTCGCCCATGAAGCTCTTACCTTTCTTCTCTGAACCCACAAGCAGGATTACGATCAGCAGAACAATCACGATTATTTCAAAGGACGCCAGCGCCCAAGCGTATCCCAGCTTGTCACGCAGCGCGTACTCGACCGTGTTGGTTGGAGACGCGATTAAGATTCCGACCTGGTAAGCGAATCCCGGCAGCATGCCACGGACCGTGCCAGGCGAAAGCTCATTCAAGTGCGCCGGAATGACGCCCCACGCGCCTTGCACTCCCACCTGCATCAGGAAGGCGCCGATCGC
>Ga0070741_10006362_pt1 | contig 25429 bp, 27 predicted proteins | sample Coa_R1_4_FD_66440 | JGI IMG/M metagenome (GOLD analysis project Ga0070741, IMG submission 66440) | Surface soil microbial communities from Centralia Pennsylvania, which are recovering from an underground coalmine fire - Coalmine... | ecosystem: Environmental > Terrestrial > Soil > Unclassified ... | reverse complement strand
GTGAGCGTTTCGGATAACGGCCGCGGAATTCCGGTAGGGATTCACGAGGAGAAAGGGGTTTCTGCATTAGAGGTGGTGATGTGCACCCTGCACGCAGGAGGCAAGTTCGGCGGCGGCGGTTATCACGTTTCGGGCGGCCTTCACGGCGTGGGTGTTTCTTGCGTGAACGCGCTTTCTGAGGTGTGCGAAGTAACCGTGCGGCGCGACGGCAAACAGTATTATCAAAAGTATGCGCGCGGGGTTCCGGTGGAGCCGGTGAAAGAGATTGGCAAGGCAACCGACACAGGCACCACAACGCGGTGGTGGGCCGACCCACAGATTTTCGGAGACTATAAGTACGACGCGGCGATTTTTAAGGCGCGGATGCGGGAACTCGCTTACCTGAACCCTCAGGTGAAAATCGTGTTCGAAAGTGAAATCAATCCGGATAACAACGAGACGTTTCATTTCAAGCAAGGCATCCGCGAACTTGTCGAAGCGCTGAACGTTGGTGCGAATACGCTTCACAAGCCGATTTATTTCAAGAAAGTCAAAGACGAAGTGGAAGTGGAATGTGCTCTTCAGTACACTTTCGATTCGAAAGAAACGATCTTGAGTTATGCCAACAACATCAACACGATCGAAGGCGGGACGCACGCGAGCGGCGCGAAGACCGCGCTCACACGCGCGATCAATCAATACGGGCGCAAAGCGAATTTGATCAAAGAGAAAGAGGCGAACTTCACCGGCGAAGATGTGCGCGCGGGCCTGACTTTGGTCATCGCCGTGAAACTTTATCGGCCGCAGTTCGAGGGCCAAACCAAAACCAAACTTGGCAACGGCGAAGTGGAAGGCATCGTCAGTTCGGTTTTCTTTGAAAGCGTGATTCAGTTTTTGGAAGAAAACCCTGCGATCGCTAAGCGCATCATCGAAAAGGCGAGCGTGGAACAGCGTGCCCGCGAGGCCGCGCGCAAAGCGATCGAAGCGGTGAGACGCGGAAACGCCGTGGACAATTACGGCTTGGCCGCAAAACTTTCCGACTGCATTGAAAAAGACCCGACGCAAGCGGAACTGTTCATCGTCGAGGGAGATTCGGCCGGTGGATCGGCAAGAAACGCGCGCGACCGAAGAACGCAAGCCGTGCTTCCCATCAAGGGCAAAATTCTGAACGTACAAAGAGCGCGGGTGGATAAAGCGCTCGACAACGAAGAGATCAAAGCGCTGATTTCGAGCTTGGGGACTGGAATTGATCACCCGATGCTGCGTGAAGGAGAATCAGAAAACGGCTCCAACGGCGCATCGGGTTCGTTCGACATTTCCAAACTTCGCTATCACAAAATCATCATTCTTTCCGATGCGGACGTGGATGGCGAGCATATTCGGACGCTGCTGCTCACGTTCTTTTATAACTACATGCAGCCGCTTATTCAAAACGGTCACGTGTACTTTGCGAAGCTTCCTTTGTTCGTGGTGAAAGCCGGCAAAGATGAACGGTTTTATGCCGCCGATGAAAAAGAGCGCGACGAAATCATTGAAAGTTTGAAGAAAAAAGACGTGCAAGTGACCCGATTCAAAGGCTTGGGCGAAATGGAAGTCGAAGAACTTGAAGAGACCGCGATGAATAAAGACAAGCGGGCGCTGGTGCGCGTGGAGTTAGGAAGCGACGACGCACAAGAAGCGGGGCTGATTTTCAACCGCCTGATGGGAGAAAAAGTCGAGCCGCGGCGCGAGTTCATCGAGCAGCACGCCAAAGAAGTTACCGACGTTGACTGGCACTATTAGCGGATGTCGCGCTGCTCGTTTGCGTGAAGTTGGGCTTTCACAATCTCGTCGGCAAGCCTGATCGTGCCCGAGCCAGGATCGGAGCGAAGTTTTTCGATCAGCGCATCAATCTCTGCTTCATCAACCGGGCCGATATAAGCGTCACTCACTTGGAGCACCGGCGCTCGGTCGCATGCATCCAAACATTCCACTTCTTCCAAAGTGAAAACTCCATCTTCGGTGGTTTCGCCAAAATCAATGCCGAGTTTGGCTTTCAGGCGCTCTGCGATGCGATACGCGCCGCAAACTTGACACGTGAGGCAGGTGCACACTTCGATCAGATGCCGGCCCACGGGATGCCCCACGTGGTACATCGTATAAAACGTGGCGACGCCTTCGATTTCGGCATAACTTCTTTGCAAGCGAACGGCCACTTCGGCGATCGCTTCGGGCGGCAGATAACCTCCATATTCGCGCTGGGCAATCCACAGCGTTGGGAGAATCGCGGATTTTTTGTCGGGATAATGCGTGAGCAGCGCTTCGAGTTCTTGCACCGCCTGGTCAGAAAACTTCAATTCAACTTGTTCGGGATTTGGGGCTTTCGGACGCCCTCGAGAGTTTTCCAAATGAATCGTTTCCATCGTTATCTGTCAATCTCTCCAAGCACAATGTCAATGCTGCCGATGATGGCAACCACATCGGCAATCAGATGGCCGATGCACATCGGCTTCAGCGCCTGCAGGTTCATAAAACTGCTTGGCCGAACGTGCCAGCGGTACGGAGTGTTGGTTCCGTCGCTGACGATGTACCAACCGAGTTCGCCTTTCGGACCTTCAACGGCCGCGTACGCTTCGCCCACTGGGGTGTGAAAACCTTCCGTCCACAGTTTGAAATGGTGGATGAGCGATTCCATCGAACTGTCGAGTTCTTCGCGCGGCGGCGGCACGACCTTTCGGTCGCTGCTCGACCATGCGCCGCCCGGCAGCCCGTCAATGGCTTGTTGCAGAATTTTTACCGATTCGCGCATTTCGGCGAGCCTCACCAAGAACCGGTCATAAACGTCGCCGTTCTGCCCAACAGGAATCTGAAAGTCGTATTTTTCGTAACCGGAATACGGATTCGATTTGCGCAAATCCCACGGCTCTCCGGAGCCGCGGATGATCGGCCCGGAAAGTCCCAAAGCGTAGCACTGATCGGTTGTGAGTTTGCCGATGTTGCGCGTGCGTCCGATCCAGATCGGATTCGTCACGAGCAGCGCTTCGACATCGGAAAGCGCCGATGGAAACTGTTTCAAAAATGTGCGCAGCGCCTGTTCGAAACCTTCGGGCATGTCGCCGCGCAAACCTCCCGGCACGATCCATGAAGGCATCATGCGCACGCCGCTGAACATTTCGAACATGTCGAGAATCTTTTCTCGCTCGGCGAAGATCCAGAAAAACGGCGTCATCGCTCCCAAATCGAGCGCATGGGTGCCAAGCCAAACGCAGTGCGATGCGATGCGGCTGAGTTCGGCAAGGATCACTCGAAGCGCCTGACCGCGGGGCGGAATTTCGATCTGCAGAAGTTTTTCCACCGCCAGCGCATGCGCCAGGTTATTGTTGTTTGCAGAAAGGTAATCCATGCGATCGGTCATGGTTACGCATTTCAGATACTGCTGATATTCAGCCTCTTTTTCCATTCCCGTGTGCAGATAACCGATCTGCACATCCAGATTCACGATCGTTTCGCCTTCGAGTTCCAAAACAACCCGCAAAACGCCGTGCGTGCTTGGGTGCTGGGGACCCATGTTGACAACGAGCGTGTTTTCTCCGATCTTTTCGAACCGGGTTTCGGTGCTCGGCATAAAGGTGGATTCAGGCATGGCTATCTTCCGCTCACTTCCTCAGATCCGGTTTTGCCTTCGAAACTTTCTCCGGCGTGCGGCTTCGGCTCATCTTCCACGGCCGGGCCTTTTGTGCCCTGGGCAAACGTTACATCTTCGCCGCCCAAAGGAAACTCTTTTCGAAGCGGAAAGCCGACCCAATCGTCGGGAAGAAGAAACCGCTCCAGTTTTGGGTGGCCTTCGAAAACCACGCCGAAAAGGTCCCACACCTCTCTTTCGGGATACTCCGCTCCCGGAAAGACGGTGATCAACGAAGGAACCGATTCTCCGTCATCCAAGCCGACTTTCAAAAACAGTCGCGAAAAATACTTGGGCGAATAGAGGTTGTAAATGACCTCGAAACGGCCCTGCAGGTCGCGCGGTTTCGTCCACCGGCTGTAGTCTGCGCAGGTGATGTCAGAAATGTATTTGTAAGCAAGAGCATCGTCATCGCGAAGAAACTCGGCGACTTCCAACAAACGGTCGCGCGGAACGCAAACGAATAGGTCGCCCAGTTTCTCGATAAACTTCAGCCCCGCTCCCGAAAAACTCTCTCTGAGCAAGGCAGCTTCCAGCCTTTCGCCCTCAGCTGAAACCGGGTTGGGCATTTATGCCGCGTCCTCCGAAACCGGCTGAACATAAGGCGCCTCTTCGTCAACCGCCTTTCCAAACTTTTCGGGATGCAAAGTTTTGCTTTCTTCCCATTCGAGCGCGCCGGAACGCAGAACATAAAAATCGCCCAAGAACCACAAAACCATGTACACCATCACGGCCCAAAAACTGTACATCGCCGAAGGAGTTCCCTTTTCCACCCATCCGCGGAACACGGTCATCCAACTCCACAAAAACACCACTTCGATGTCGAACAGAATGAACAGCATCGCAGTCAAATAAAACTTGATCGGAAACCGCTCGTGCGCCGAGCCGGTCGGCGCCACGCCGCACTCGAATGGCGACTCCTTGTAGGCCGTTGATTTTTTCGGCCCGAGCAGCCAGCTGAGGCTCACCATGGCGATGCAGATGACGCTTGCCAGCGCGATCATTACGAAGATAGGAAGATACGGGTTCACCGGTTCGACAATTTTGCCACAAAACCTCGGCCCAAGGTGCGCAAGCGGACATCCGATGGAACCCGGCAATGGCCGAAGCAGTCTCAACAGATGCTTACGGAGAAAACAGCCTGAAACCAAGATTACGACGAAGGAGGTCCAACAATGAACTGGACACCTATCCAAGATAACTGGAACAAACTGGTCGGCCGCGCGAAGGATCAGTGGTCGGCCCTTACTAAAGACGAACTGATCGCCTGCGAAGGCAATCGTGAACGATTGCGAAATCTGCTTCAACTCAGGTGCAGCATGACCCCCGAAGAAGCCGACCGCGAGATTGACGATTTCGCTCAAACCGTTTCAGGCGCGGCTGCACCGTAATCGGCCAGCATTACGGGGCTGGCAACACCTTTGACGGCACAGAGCCGTCCAATCCTCAAGGAGGGAATCCACAATGAAGAAATTCGCGTTGTTTGCGCTTTTGACTCTCAGTCAAACGGTATTCGCCGTAGGAACGGTGAGAGTAGCTGGCGAAGTGAAGAATCCAGGCGATGTCGCAATTGCAGATGGCATGCGCGTCCGCGATGTCATCGAGAAAGCAGGAGGACTCACATCGAACTCTGATCCGAAACTCGTAACCGTTTCAACCAACGACCGACTGGTGTCGGTTGATCTTACGAAACTTGGCCCCACGCCGCTGGCGAATCCCGGCTCGACGATCTATGTCGCTGCATTCGATGCGAACCGATATGTGTCGGTGCGCGGCGCGGTGAGCAGTCCCGGCTTCATTCCGTATTCGAAGGGCCTCACGCTCAAAGACGCGATCGAACAAGCGCGGCCGATTGATACCGCGTGCATTGATTGCGTGAAAGTCAGCTCAACCGATGCTAACGGTGCTGTGGTTACCACGACCTACGATCTTTCGAAAGTGAGCGCCGAATCCGTCGCACTCAACGCGCGTGACAAAGTGGTTGTTCCATATAATCGAGATATCTCGGCATCCGACCGCGAACTGATCACGATCGTTGTGATCGGATTGCTGATTCTGGTTCTGCTGAAATAGGTTCTGACGAAATGGCCCGCGCAAGCGGGCCATCTTCACATCGAGCGGGTCAGCGAAAAAAGCGCTTCCAAACGTTCGCAGTCCTTGCATGCCGGGTTTGGGTCGGGAACAGAACGGCTTTCGCAAAAAAACCTCACCTGCTCGAGCAGCGGCGGAATGGTTGATACGTCCAATTCAACCTGTTGGATGTGACAACAAAACGGCATCCGAAACCCGCTGTCCATGCAGTTGGCGTCGTGAATCGCGGTCGCCTGTTCGGTTTCTGGTTCAAAGTACAGCAGCGCAAGCCGCGTTACTGGAGCAATTCCCGCTTCTTGGCCGATGAACGCGTAGGCGTTTAGTTGGGTGACATAAATCGGCATCAGCTCGTCTTGGGCAGCAGTGAACTTGGCGGTTTTGTAGTCCGCGATCAAGAACGTTTCGTCGGAAAACCGAAAGACCGCATCGGGCGCGCCGGTGAGCGTTACTCCCGAAGGCTGATGAAACCGGCGGTATTTTGCCGCGCTCGGCGGGTTTATGTACCCGATGATCTCTCCAAGCTCAGCCAAAAACGGCGGCATCTTTCCGTTCTGGTCATAAAGCCCGTGAACCACTTTTTTGGTGTAAGAATCAATCGAATTGAAAATTCCTGGAAACGTTTGATACGGCAGTCTGTCATGCGAATGGAGCCGGAGCCAAAAACAGCGCGCGCAAAAGGTGGGCATCGCCAGGATGCCAAGGTTCTTTCCCGAAATCCGTTTTTCTGCGGCGTTCATAACCTCATCTTGCAGTTTTTATGAACTGGTCGGGGCGGCGAGATTCGAACTCGCGACCTCCTGCTCCCAAAGCAGGCGCGCTAACCAGACTGCGCTACGCCCCGATGCTCTCTATTTTGAACGGAAACCGGATTTTGCCGCCATAAGTCTAAAATCAAGCAATGTTAGATTTTGGCGAAGGCAGGCCAAGGCTTGAATCGTTCGATCCATGGAACGGCGAGAAACTGGGATCGGTTTCCTGCACATCCGATGAACATCTAAACCTCGCTTTGGATGCGGCGTGGAATCGGTGGCTGGAACCTTCGAACATCCAAGAACGATGCGCCATCGCTGCCAACGCAGCGGAAATGATCGAACGGAACTTCGAGGCTTTGGTCGAACTTCTGATTCGCGAAACGGGCAAGCCTGTAACGTTTGCAAAGGGCGAAGTTCGCCGGATGGTTCACACGTTTCGGCTGGCTTCGCGGCTGGGCAGTGCGCAAACGTTTCAAAGCCTCGATGTTTCGTACGATGAACGCGCCGCAGCATATTCGGTCGGCTACAGCAGATTTCCCGTGGGACCGATTGCAGGGTTTGTGCCGTATAACTGGCCGTTTAATTTGGCGGCGCACAAAATCGCTCCCGCTTATGTTGCAGGATGCCCGGTTGTGTTGAAAGCGAGCCCGCTGGCACCGCTCTGCACATTTTTTCTTGCACAACTCTTGCACGAAGCGGGAATCGAAGAGCGGTGGCTCAAAGTGGTTCATCTTTCCAACGAGCAGGCACAGCGTTGGGTGCAAGACCCGCGCATTCAGATGCTGAGCTTCACGGGCAGCGCGAAAGTCGGCTGGATGCTGAAAACCTCCGTGCCCAAAAAGAAAACCGTTTTGGAGCTGGGCGGCAACGCACCTGTGATCATCTGCCCCGATGCCGACGTTTTGCACGCCGTTTCGAAATGCGTCACGTCGGGATATGGCTACGCGGGGCAGGTTTGCATTTCGGCGCAGAACGTTTTTGCGCACGCCTCCATCTATGATGATGTGCGGTCTAAACTGATCGAGGCCACGCAAAACCGCCCCACCGGAGACCCGCGCGAACCATCCACCGTGTGCGGACCGTTGATTGACCGCCAAACAGCACAAAAAGTACGTCAAAAAATCGAGTCGGCCGTTGCGTCGGGCGCAAAGGTTATCGCCAAAGCAGAAGGAACGTTTCCCGAAACCGTCGTCGAGCCCACATTGATCGAAGGAGCCGATTTGGAAAGCGAGATCGTTTGCGAAGAGGTTTTCGGGCCGGTTCTTACACTCCATCCATACGAATCTCTGAACGATCTGTGCGGATTTTTGAATGATGGAAAATATCGGCTGCAGGCGTCGGTGTTCACGAACGATAAGTCCGCAGCCACCGAAGTTTTTTCATCGCTGCGCTATGGCGGGATTGTGCATAACGACTCCCCTTCGGTGCGGTTCGACAGCATGCCCTATGGCGGCGAGGGCGATTCCGGTTTTGGGCGCGAAGGGGTGGAGTTCGCGCTGGAGGAGATGTGCGAACTGCGCGCGTGGATTTCTGCGCGGTAAAATCTCCCGTGCCCATGGAATCGTTCGCCCAACTCAGTTATAACGACATCAACGCGATGATCCGCCTTGGCCAAAGGCAGGAGTTGGAGGCGTATCTCCGCCGATTCGCTCTGGACATCGAGTCCGCAGCCGATGACGATCTCGAATTGGCGAAGAGCCGCTGCATCATGATCATTTCGATGCTCGTGTTTTCGCTTTTGGAAATCGGGGCAGACAGCGCTGTGGAATCGCTTGTCGCAAAGCTTTCGTTTGACATCCACTCGCACCGCTCCGTGAGTGCGCTTTCCAGCTACATCGAAAACGCGTTCCGGCAGTTCTTGGTTTGTACCAAGCCGCAAACGAACCGGTACGCAGAACAGGTTGTGGAGCAGGCGAAAGCGATCGTGAGCACACACTTCTCGGAACCGATCACCGATGAATGGGTTGCGGAGAAGGTGCATCTGAGCCGTTCACATTTTCGGTATCTGTTCCGCGCCGTAACGGGCAAACCTTTCAAAAGATACCTGACCGAAGTGCGGTTGACCTCGGCTCGAAGTCTGCTCGAGAAAACCGATTTCAGCGTGAAGGAGGTTTGTCGAAGAATCGGATTCGGCGACATCAGCAGTTTTCATCGCGCGTACCGGGCGTTTCACGGAATTCCTCCGGCCCGGCACCGAAATCGCGTTTCAAGTTTGTAATTCGATTCGATGCCAGGTATCATTCTCCGTGCATTGCGGGGTGGAGCAGCCAGGTAGCTCGTCGGGCTCATAACCCGGAGGTCGCAGGTTCAAATCCTGCCCCCGCTCCCACTTTTCTCCGAATCTTTCGATGACCGGTTTCCAAAGGTTTTTTATCATCTGGTTGGGGCAAGCCGTTTCGGCCATCGGAAGCGGCCTGACCAGTTTTGCGGTGGGTGTTTGGATCTTCGAGCGCACCCACGAAGTAACGAAATTTGCGTTCGTTGCGCTCACGTTCGTGCTGCCAGGGATTCTGCTCTCTCCGTTTCTTGGCGCAGTTGCTGACCGGTTCGATCGCCGCAAGTTAATCATCATTGCGGATTTCGGATCGGCGGCATGCGTGTTGGCGATATGCGTGCTTTTCTCGTTGGGCGCGCTGCAGCTTTGGCAGCTGTACGTTCTCACCGGACTGTCGTCGGCGTTCGGATGTCTGTTGTGGCCTGCTCTCACCGCCCTAAGTTCGCAGCTTGTGCCCAAAGAACAGTTAGGAAAAGCAAGCGGACTAACGAGCATGGCAGAGGCGGTTTCGATCATCTTTTCGCCGATTCTGGCCGTCGCGGTGATTGCGGGTATCGGCATGGGCGCGGTGTTCGTGTTCGATGCGGTTTCGTTTGGAATCGCTATCGTTGCCACAAGTTTGGTGCGAACCGAACGCGTGGCATCTAAGGCCGGCAGCAGCACAAGTTTTTTCGGCGATGCGATGTTCGGCTTCCGCTATGTGATCGCCACGCCGGGGCTGCTCGGTCTGCTGCTGTTTTTTATGAATGTGAACCTGACTTCAGGTTATCTGAATTCGTTATTCACGCCGCTCGCTCTGCTCACGGTTTCGAAGTCTTCGCTCAGCATCGTTTTGATGATCGGCGGATTTGCCATGCTCGCCGGAAGCGCGGCGATGAGCGCATGGGGTGGCCCGAAGCGCAAAATCAACGGCATTTTGATCGTAGCCGTCTTGTATTCCATCACCCAACTGATGCTGGCAGGCAAGCCGAGTTTCGGACTGTTCGTTGCTGCACTCACGTTATGTTTTGCGGGCATTCCGCTCATCAACGGCTGCAGCCAAGCGATCTGGCAGCGCAAAGTGCCTCTCGAGGTGCAGGGCAGGGTTTTCGCGGCGCGGAGGGTGTTCGCGCTTGCGATGATGCCGATATCACTGCTTACTGTCGGCCCGCTGGCCGATCGGTTGTTCGAGCCTTCGATGCGCTCGCACGGAACGCTCTATCGCATCTTTGGCGGGCTTGTTGGCGATGCGCAAGGCAGCGGCATTCGAGCGATGTTTCTGATTTTGGGAATCTGGACGCTGTTCAGTTCGATTCTCATCCTCACTCATCGCCGCGTGCGCAACGTGGAATCTGAACTTCCCGATGCTGTTGAACCGGCTGCTACGCCCGCTTAGCCGCGGGGTTGTGGCAGAAATACACTCGGCTGTCTTCGCTGGTCGGCGGCGGATCAACGGTAACGCATTTTTCGATTCTGTTGGAACATCGCGAGCGGAAGCGGCAGCCGGTGATTCTCAACCGCGGGTCGGGTATTTCGCCGGGCAGCACTTTGGGCATCACGCCGATCTTTTCGAGCGTCGGCACCGAATCAATCAGCGCGCGCGTGTATGGGTGGCGTGGATTTGCAAACAGCTGTTTGGTCTCGCCTGCTTCCACAATCCGCCCCAAATACATAACAATTGTTCTATCGGCGATAAAGCGCACCGTTGTAAGGTCGTGAGAGATATACAGAAACGACACTTGGTGCTTCGCCTGAATCTCTTTCAAAAGGTTGAGAATCTGCGCGCGGATGCTCAGGTCGAGCGCGGCGGTCGGCTCGTCGCACAAAACGATGGGCGGACGCAGCGCCAGAGCGCGCGCAATCGCCACACGCTGCCTTTGGCCGCCCGAAAGTTGATGCGGAAATCTGTTATGCAGCGACGAATCGAGCCCCACCTCGTTGGTCAACTCTTCCAGCCGTTCGTCAACGTTTTTTCGGTGGTGAATTCTTAACGGCTCTTCGATCGCGCGCTTAATTCTCCATCGAGGATCGAGCGAAGCGTAAGGATCCTGCCACACCATGCCAACCCGCTCTGCCAATCCCTTCAGGTTTTGCGAAACGGGTTCGCCCCGCAAAACGATGCTGCCCGATTTCAACGGCTCCAACCCAAGAATCGCCTTTGCCAAAGTCGTTTTTCCGCATCCCGATTCGCCGACGATCGCGAGCGTCTCTCCGACATTCAACTGAAAGGACACGCCGTCCACCGCTCGGATCACACCGCCAGGAACGTGAAACTCGACGACCGCGTCGTTCACTTCGAGCACAGCCTCAGGCATTCGTCCCCTCCTGAAGCCAGCAAGCCGCAAGCGTGTTGTTGGCAGCAATCAGCCCAGGTTCCAGTTCGCATTTTTCAAACTGAAACTTGCACCGGGGAGCGAAGCTGCACCCGATCGGTAGTTCGGTAAAACGCGGCGGCTGTCCGGGAATCGAATAAAGTTTGGCGCTTTCCCCTGGCATCGAAGCCAAAAGTCCTTGCGTGTACGGATGCGCAGGCGATTTGATGATCTGTCCGGCCGAACCGGTTTCAATCACCTTGCCAGCATAAAACACCGCGATGCGATCCGCCACTCCGGCGATCACTCCCACGTCGTGCGAAATGAGAATGACCGCCGTGCCTTCCTGCGACTGGAGTTCTTTGAGCAGCGCCAAAATCTGCGCTTGCAGCGTAACGTCAAGGGCGGTTGTCGGCTCATCTGCGATCAGCACCTTTGGGTGACACGAAAACGCCATAGCGATCATCACGCGCTGCCGCTGTCCGCCCGAAAGTTGATGCGGAAACTTTCTTGCTGCGCTCTCAGGAGCTGGCACGCGGACGGATTCAAGTTGTTCGATCGCCTTGGTTTTTGCGCGTTTTGAGCCCACTCTTTGGTGCAGATCAATCGCTTCGGCGATCTGATCTCCGATGCGCATCATCGGGTTCAGGCATGTGAACGGGTCTTGAAACACCATTGCGATCTCGCCGCCGCGGATTCTGCGCATCTGCGACTCCGAAATCTTTGTGAGCTGTTTTCCCTGCAGCTCAATGGTTCCTTGTGTAATCGTTCCGCCCGGAGGCAGAAGCCGCATCGCCGCCAAACCGGTCAGGCTCTTTCCGCAGCCCGATTCTCCCAAAACGCCGAGAGTTTCGCCTGGCTCAACATCCAGCGATATGCCGCGCAGGATTTCGGTGCTGCCGAATGAAACGTGGAGATCGGAAATCTTAAGCGCAGGCACAGATCGCAATTATGGCGCAGGCCAAATCAAAACCATCTTCGCTCCACCACGTACTTCTGGTGGAATTCAGCATCCGAGACGACCAGATACAAAATTCCCTGCACCAAAGCGATCACTCCCAAAACCATACTTGGAATCCCGCAAAGAAACAAGCCCAGGATTGAACCCACCAAAAACAGAAATCCGCCGGCGATATCGCCAAGATAAAACCGGTGAACGCCCAAACCCCCCAATAGGATGGCAAACAGTCCGGCAGCGATCTTGCTGTGGGTGCCCACGAACGGCTGCCCCGGATACCCGCTCCGGGGATAAGGACTCCAGCCGCCGGGCGGAGGAGGCGGCACCGAAAACTGGGTTTGGAACGTGTGCCCGCACCGCACGCACACGGCAGCGTCGAGCGCCGCCGCGTTGCCGCACGAAGGGCACAGCTTGAAGCCAGGCTGGCCGGGCTGAGACATACCCGTGAGTATAGTTCGGTTTTTGGCCAGAATTGTGGTATAATGCTTCCCTTCATGTCAGCACGGAGCAGATCTGACCACCGGTCGGCCGAACCCCGCTGGGTTCGAGCGCTTCGTGTTGCCCGAGTTCGACGAGGACGATCCTAGGGGATTCGCCCTTTAGGATGGCCAATTAGCCGGAAGGCTGGTCCCGCGAATCCCCTGTGAGAATCGTCGTTCCCGCTTTTTTTCGCATTGGAGTCGAACATGGTTTCTTTTTCTTATAACCTGCCGAATGCCGGCACCCAGCCGAAACATATTTTGTCGTCCTCGGACATATCCTATGGCCGTCTTTGTCAAATTCTCGATCTTGCGCAAGCGATGAAACGTCAGCGCCTTGAAAACCCTCAGCCGATCGCTCAGGTCGAAAACCGGATGCTCGCGATGTTGTTCGAAAAGCAGTCGCTCCGCACCCGAATCACATTCGAAACCGCGATGCACGAACTTGGCGGTCATGCGATCTACTTAACAAAAAGTGATATTGACATGGGACAGCGCGAATCCGTGTATGACGTCGCAAAGAACCTGTCGCAATGGTCGGCAATGATCGTGGCTCGGCTCAACAGTCACGCCACACTCTGCCAACTTGCCGAACATGCGTCGGTGCCCGTGATCAACGCGCTCACCGATATGGAGCACCCATGCCAGGCGCTTGCCGACGTTCTGACGATCACCGAAAAGTTCGGCGATGACGCTTTGAAGGTCGCTTGGATCGGCGATGGCAACAACGTTGCGAACAGTTTTGCGGTTATGGCATCGAAGCTCGGACACAACGTTGTGATCTGCACGCCTCCAGGATACGAAGCGGCATCGTATGTGTATTCCGAACCAAATGTGGAGCATTGCTACGATCCAAAAGCCGCTGCCGAAGATGCCGACGTTGTTTACACTGACGTTTGGGTGAGCATGGGCCAGGAATCCGAAGAGCAGGAACGGATCGAACGGTTTGCCAAATATCAGGTGAACGACGCGGTGATGGCCCTCACGAAACCTAACGCCATCTTTTTGCACTGCCTGCCTGCCAAGCGCGGATTCGAAGTGGTGGATTCGGTGATTGACGGTCCCAAATCGTTGGTTTTCGAGCAGGCGAACAACCGTCTTTATGCGCAAAAGGCTTTGATGCATCTGCTCTTGGAGAACCGAATCGCATGAAGGCCCTCGTTGTTTACAGCGGCGGGCTTGACACCACCGTGTGCATTCCCGCGCTCCGAGAAATCGGGTTCGATGCGATCAGCACCGTTACGGTTGACGTCGGTCAGCCGCAGGCGGATATCGCGTCCGCTGCGCGCCGCGCAAGTTTGTTGGGCGCCGATCACCATCTGATTGATGCAAAGCAGGAGTTCGCATCCGAATACTGCTCCGCTGCTATCGCCTTCAATGCCGACTATTTTGGATATCCGTTGTCCACGGCGATCGCGCGGCCGCTGATCGCAAAAAAAGCCGCCCAGGCGGCGCTTTCGCACGGCCCGTTCGATGCCATCGTTCACGGATGCACAGGAAAGGGCAACGATCAGTTTCGAATCGAGTTCGGTTTGAGGCTGCACGCGCCGGGAATCCCGATTCGCGCGCTGATTCGCGAAAAAAACTGGACGCGAAGCGAAGAGATCGCATATGCCGAAAAAGTGGGAGCTCCGATCGAACAGTCCAAAACCAAAATCTGGAGCATTGACGAAAACTTGTGGGGCAGGTCAATCGAAGGCGGGCAATTGGAAGACCCAAATTACGAACCGCCCGAAGAGATCTTTCAATGGACGAAATCTCCGCAGAACGCGCCCGATCAGCCGTTGGAATGCACGATTCATTTCGATTCAGGAATGCCGGTCGCACTCGACGACAAAAAGATGAACCCGCTGGAGATCATCACCTTTGCAAACAGAATCGCAGGTGAAAACGGAATCGGGCGGATTGACATCATGGAAGATCGCATGATCGGCCTGAAGGTCAGAGAGAACTACGAATGTCCTGGAGCGGTGCTGTTGATCAGCGCACACCGGGCGCTGGAATCGCTGGTCACAGCCGCGCACGAACGCAGGTTCAAAGCGGTGGTTGATGCCGAGTGGGCAGACCTTGTGTATCGCGGCTTGTGGGGCGACCCGCTTTTCGAAGACCTCTCGGCGTTCTGCGCATCCATTCAAAAAAGGGTAACGGGATCGGTCAAAATGAAACTCTATAAAGGATCGCTCACCGTTTTGGGCAGAACAAGCCCCAACGCGCTGTATTCCGAAGCCGATGCAAGTTTCGATGACAACACGTTCGATCAAAGCGCAATGACGGGCATGGTGCAAACCCACGGAATGGCGAGCCTGTTGTATGCCCGCCTGAAACAGAAGAAATGAACAAAAACCGAAAGATGTGGGGCGGCGCATTCACCAGCGTCCCCAATGACCTTGCGTGGTCTTTCGGCCAATCGTTTCGAAACGATCTTGCGTTGTTCGATCAAGAGATCGCAATCAGCATCGCGCACGCCAAGATGCTTGGAATGTGCAGGGTTATTCCGGCAGCCGAAAGCCGCAGAATCGTCTCCGCATTGAAAGCGATCAAACCGAGCGATCTCGACCCCGCATCCGAAGATATTCATGCGGCGGTCGAATCGGCGCTGCGCGAAAAAGTCGGCGACGCCGCGGGAAAACTTCACACCGCAAGGAGCCGCAACGATCAGATCGCCACGGCAACCCGATTGTGGACACGCGCTGCATCTAAACGGACCCAAGCGCGAATCAAAAAACTTCAGTCGGTCATCTTGGCGCTGGCCGCGAAACATTCGGACGTTCCGATGCCCGGCTACACCCATCAGCAACGCGCGCAGCCGATCACTCTCGGCTATCATCTTCTTGCGCACTTTTGGCCGCTTCAGCGCGACGGGGTGCGATTCGAACAGTTATCTGAAGCGTGTGATTCGTGCCCGCTGGGGAGCGGCGCGCTTTCCGGCACCCCTTTTCCGATTGATCGAAAACTCACCGCAAGCGAACTCGGTTTTTCCCGCATAAGCCCGAGTGCACTCGATGCCGTGAGCGACCGAGATTTTGTAGGCGACGCCTTGCACGCTATCGCAACGGCGATGCAGCACCTTGCGCGAATCTCCCAAGAGCTGATCTTGTGGAGCGGCGCCGAATTTGGGTTTGTTAAACTGTCCGATGCGTTCTCAACCGGCAGCAGCATCATGCCTCAAAAACGCAACCCCGACAGCTGCGAACTAATTCGAGGACGCGTTGGAAAAACAGTCGGAGCGTGGGTGGCATTTCAAACCATGATGAAAGCGCTGCCGTTTGCTTACAATCGCGATCAGCAGGAAGACAAGGCTGCGCTGTTTGAATGTTTCAAACTGCTCGATGACGCGTTGGAACTGACAGCCAACATCCTTCGCACCGCAAAGTTTCACACAAGCAAAATGAGAGCCGAAGCAGGAAAAGGTTTTTCAACGGCGACCACCCTTGCTGATCAGTTAGCCGCGGGCGGAATGCCGTTTAGGCAGGCGCACGAAATCGTCGGCAAACTTGTGCTGTATTGCGAACAATATGGCATCGAAATCTCCGAAGTTCCTGCCGAACACCTGCGGAAAATTCATTCATGTCTCGATGCAAACATGTTGAAATCTACCGACGTGATGGCGAGCATCGCCTCGCGCGATTCGGAAGGCGGGGTCGGGCCGAAAGCATTCAGAACGCAGATCGCAAAAGCCAAAGCGTTGCACACAAAACAAGGCTTCCTGCAAAACGGCTGACTATTTCGACAGCGCGCGGCCGATCCAAATAAGCGCCATCGCGCCGATCACCGCTCCAACAAACGTCGTCAGGCGGGTATTCATCGTTTGAACATGCAGCACGCTGTGCAGAACAAACCCCACGAGAACCGACCCGCCGATGCCAAGCAGCATCGTCATCAGGCATCCCTTCGGCTCGTTTTTGTCGCCCGGCATCAACGCCTTCGCGGCCGCGCCCGCCAGAAGGCCGATCACAATCCACCAAATCCAATCCATCGTTCAACTAATGACGAATTCCTGCCTGTTTGGGTTGCGTAAAGAGCGGGACTTTTGACGCATAATAGCCACACGCTCGATTCGACGCTCGGAGACGAATTTGCAGATCGCAGGCATCATTCTGGCAGCAGGCAAAGGCACCCGCATGAACTCGACGAAGCCCAAAGTGCTTCACGAAATCTGCGGTCTGCCTCTTTTCGAGCATGTCGGACGTGCGATGCGCGAAGCGGGCGTGACGAAGCCGATTCTGGTTGTGGAGGACCCGAACGATGCCGAATGGGAGCCGTATCAAAACGCGTATGCATTTGCACGGCAGTCGGATCGGCGGGGCACCGCGCACGCGGTTTCGACGGCCATTCCGGCACTGAAAGATTTCGAAGGCCCGGTGTTCGTCGCACCAGGCGATGCGCCGCTTGCAACCCCTCATGTTTTTCTAACTCTCGCAGAAAAACTTAGGAGCGAAAACGCCGCTTGCACGATCGCAACCTGTAAATTGAACGATCCAACTGGCTATGGCCGCGTTGTGCGCAGCGATTCGGGAACCGTTTCAAAAGTTGTGGAGGAGTTGGATGCGAGCGAAGCCGAACGAAACATCAAAGAGGTCAACAGTTCGTTTTACTGCTTCGATGCTGCCGCGCTGCGCAGGCACATCGCTTCCATCTCCGATCACAACGCAAAAGGAGAAATGTATCTCACCGATATCATCGAGATACTGAATAAAGCGGGATGTGGTGTCTCTTCGGTTCTGATTCCTGATTCGGACATTCTGTTGGGAATCAACGACCGCTGGCAGCTGGCACAGGCCGCGGAGATTATGAGGACAAGACTCCTGAAAGCGTTGGCGCTTTCAGGCGTAACGATCGTTTCGCCCGGCGCCACGTTCGTGGATGCGGATGTGCAAGTGGGCCGCGACACGGTCATTCAGCCGATGACGGTGCTTGCAGGAAAAACCCGCATCGCGTCGAACTGTGAGATCGGCCCGGGATGCCGCATCGTTGACAGCCAGGTGGGAGAACGGTGCGTGGTGATCTCGAGCCAGCTGAACCAAACGGCGGTTGGGGAAGGGTGCCGAATCGGACCGTATGCAAACCTTCGGCCAGGCACGGTTTTGGGCAGGAATGTGCGCGTGGGAGATTATGTTGAGATCAAGAACTCCGAGATCGGCGAAGATGCGACGCTCGCGCACCTCGCCTATGTTGGAGATGCCAAAATCGGCGCTCGGACAAACATCGGCGCGGGCACAATCACCTGCAATTTCGACGGCAGAAAGAAGCACCGAACCGAAATCGGCGACGACGTGTTCGTCGGCTCGAACTCAACTTTGGTGGCGCCTGTGGCACTCCAATCGGGTTCCTATGTCGCCGCGGGCAGCGTCATCACCGAAGACGTTCCAGCCGATGCGCTCGGCATCGGCAGAAGCCGGCAAGTAAACAAACAAGGATGGGCAAAAAAGTGGAAAGAGATCGTATTCGGCAAATCGCAGAAATGAATGAGAACAGTTTAGAATACGATCTTTCCAATCTGAAACTGTTCAGCGGCAACGCCCATCCCGAGCTTGCCGAAAAAATCGGCGAATATCTGGGCGTCGCGCTCGGGCATCTCACTTGCAAAACGTTCAGCGACGGCGAAACCCAAGTCCAAGTGAACGAAAGCGCACGCGGCATGGATGTGTTCCTTTTGCAACCCACATGCTCCCCCGCGAACGAGAACATCATGGAACTCCTGATCATGCTCGATGCGTTTCGGCGCGCTTCGGCGCGGAGGGTAACGGTCGTCCTTTCCTATTACGGTTACGCTCGGCAAGATAAGAAAATCAAACCGCGCGAACCGGTAACCGCACGGCTGATTGCCGACCTCATCACAATGGCGGGGGCCAACCGCATCCTTACCGTTGATCTTCACGCCGAACAGATTCAAGGATTCTTCAACGTGCCCGTTGATCACCTTTATATGGGTCCGGTTATCGGAAGATATCTTTTGGATGAAGGCTACGATGAACAGGATGTAGTGGTCGTTTCGCCCGACGTGGGCGGTGTGCAGCGCGCCCGTTCACTTGCAGAGATTTTGGGCAAACCGCTTGCCATCATCGCCAAACGCCGCCCAGAACCCGGAAAAGTGGACATCATGGAGATCATCGGCGATGTGAAAGGCAAACTTGCGATCATGATTGACGACATCATTGACACCGCGGGCTCGGTGATGCAAGGCGCCGAAGCGTTGTTGAAACGGGGGGCGCGCGAAATCGTCGTGACCGGTACGCACGCCGTTTTCAGCGGCAACGCAGCAATCAATCTGCAGGAAGGACCCGTGAAACGCGTGATCGTAACCGACACCATTCCCATTGACAATCGAAAACGGTTTCCCAAACTTACCATCCTCCCCTGCGCGCCGGTGCTGGGCGAGGCGATTCGAAGGATTCATTTAGATCAGTCCATCAGCACGATGTTCGATTCTTGGCGGCGCTAAGATTCCGACTGCTTCGCATTCTGCTCACGCATCTGCCGCGGTGCGACCTTGATCTCGTTCCAAGGAAACCTTCTTTCAAAGTTCAAACGTTTCGGCGGAGTTCCCCCGCCTAAAATCAACGCCCTTCTCGGCACATCCGAAACGTTCGGACCCGTGTAATGAATTGTGCGGTTGTGGTGAACGGTGCAATCTCCGGCAGAAATTGGACAAGCCACGGCATCCGGAAACGTGCGCCCGACAATCTCCAACCCGTGAACACGCGGATCGTTGCCGATGGAACGGTGAATCAAAATATCCGAACGGTGCGATCCGGGAACGAACCACATGCATCCGTTTTGAATCGTTGCTTCCTGTAAAGGAATCCAGATGCTCAGCGAGTTGTATTCGAATTGAGGATCCCAATAAGCCTCATCCTGATGCCACGGAGTTTCAACGCCCGTGCGGGCGGGTTTGAAAATCGCGTGGTCGCCGAGCATTTCGGCGGTTTCTCCCAACAACTGGCGCACGATGGCAAACGCCGCTGCTTGAAACCTCCCGTTTTGAATCTCTGGAGCGTACCGGCTGGGGTTCAAAATCTGAGGAAGTTTGGCTTCGACGCCTTCCTCATCGGGCCCGGCCAAATCGAACTGTTCACCGCGCTCGCGGCCCGCGCGTTCGGCAAACAGCCGATCATAGATTTCACGCAGCCACACAATCTCATCGGGTTTCACAAGGCTTCGCAGCACCAGGTAGCCGTTGTTTTCATAAAACTCGATCTGATCTTTTGTCAACTGCATCTTAGTTGATGTTCACCGAATATTCTGCCCGATTTCTGTCATGAAAGTTTCTTACGTCGTTCATCTCGCGCCCTTTGATCAGCGCCTCGATGTCCAGTTCGGCGATGGCGATTCCCTCGACGCCGAGCGGAGTCTCTGCCAAAACCGAGTTCGGGCCGAAAGGCTCGATCGGCGGAGCGATGATCGCACTCGAACCAAACGCCTCGGGAGCAGGTTCGCATCCCAAGCCTCCCACCAACGACGCGTGCAGCACAAAAATCTGATTCTCAACCGATCGGGCGTGGCAGCAGTACCGCACACGATGAAAACCTTTTTCGCTTTCGGTGAATGCGGGCACACACTGAATCAACCCGCCTGCGTTTGCAACCGCCCTCCCCGATTCTGGAAACTCGGCGTCATAGCAGATCGTAACCGCCGCAGGCACGTCGCCGAACATCTGCAGATGACTGCCCCGTTCAAGTTTCCATTCATTCTGTTCATATTGCGTGAGCATGATCTTTTCGGCGCGGATTCGTTCTCCGCTCGGTCCGGCGATGATCGCCGCGTTCCTTTTTTCAAGGATCGTGGTTCCAGCAATCAGCCATAAGTTGTGCTTTTGCGCCAACGCCGCTGCATGGTCTGTGTAATCGTAATCCGCCAATATCGCCGCCGCATCTTCGCAGCTCGCGGTCTGGTGCAAAGCAAGCAGTTCAAGCGAAATGTTCTCCGGCATCACCACAAGCTGCGCGCCCGCGTTAGCGCATTGCGAAGTCAAAAACTCGATATGCTCCAAAAACCTTTGATACGATCGCCCTGGCGAAAGTTTCCAACTCACCGCAGCCGCTGTCACGGCATCCACTCCAAACTCGCCGCAGCATTGCCCGACTCCACATCGTCCATATAATTCTCAGATACCTTCGCGAATTTCAGTCCGATTCTCAAAAGCGGGCTCAGCGTCCGATCCACGATCTCGCCTTTGATCACGCGCAAGCAGTATTCCGTTTTGTCCAAGATTCCCGTGAGGTTTGACCACTCCAGCCAATCCGGAATGCGGCAGCAAGTAACGAATCCTGCCAGCCCGAGTTCTTCCACAAGCCGAAACCTTGCGGAATACAGCGCCTTGGCGATCCCCTTGCCGCGATGATTGGGGTGCACGCTGATGTCCGCGCCATACAACAGATCGCCCGACGGGTTGTGCCCGCTGAAAAAATGATCGCCTGCCAACCTCTTCCAACTGTGCGGTCCGCTCCAACGTTCTGATTCGATCAACAGGCTGCTCGCTGTGCCCACAACGAAACCAGATTCCACAGCAGCGAACTGTCCTTCTGGAAAGATCTCCAAATGCCTCTGCAAATGGCAGCGGCTCCACAAAAGTTCTTCGGGAAACGGATCGGGAAAGCACGCTTTTTGCAGCGCAACGGCTCCATCAATGTCTTGGCCGCTCATCGGTCGCACAACCATCGAGTTTTGCAAGCCTACCACCGCGGTCTGCGATAAAATGCCTCGTGTGAAACCGCGCGAATCTTCGAGCACCGAAAGGGCGGTCGGTTCAGGACACCTTGTTTGGCGCAGAAAAGGCGGGCTTGAAACTCCCCTGATCGGACGGTTTTATGGCGAAGGCAGGCGGCTTTTTTTCGCGCCGCCGCTTTGGTACGACGGGCTCGTCAATCTGTGCATCGTCGGCGGAAGCGCTTATGCGCTGCTCGCGTTGTTTTGGGGCGATGGGTTTCCGTTGTGGGGTGGACCGCTGGGGATGTTCTTCGCGCTTTTGGTGGTTCTCGCTGGAGTGTGGGGAGCGCTCTCAAGTGAAAGAATGGTCTGCGATCTTCGCTCGCGCACCTACACGCGAAAGGAAGGCCACGGCCTGAAAAAACGGATAACAAAAGGTTCGCTGAACGATCTGGACGCATTGGTCCTCACATCGGAGGTTCCTCCGATTGCAGGGCCGGGCGGCCTGGCAGTAATCTACCGGCTTGTTCTCTATTGGAAGCATTCACAGGAGCCCCTGCTGGTTGTCGAGCGCGAATCACACCTGGTTCCTCCCGGAGCGCCTCTCAACTTCATGGCCGAAGGCATTCTCAAACGGGGAGCCGAGTATTCCAGGGCCCTCGGTATCCGATACTTCGACAACTCGCATTTTCATTCACCGGGCCCCGTGCCCGTACTCTAAGCCCTCCCGGCAGTTTTCCGCCACTCATCGCCCCCTTGCCGCGTAAGAACTGTATGAAAGGCAATCGTTTCGGCTTCGACCTGGGCCTGTTCGTGCTAAGGCTGGCGATCGGCGTGATCTTCATCGCTCATGGCGCCCAAAAAATCGGGCTGTTCGGCGGCGACCTTCAGAAGACGATCTCCGGCTTCGAAGCGATGGGCATCCCTCCCATCCTAACCTACTGTTCGATCGCCGCCGAACTGGGCGGCGGAATCCTGATGATTCTCGGCTTTTTGGGCCGATTTGCGGCGTTCGCCGGAGCGGTAAATATGGGTGTGGCGATCGCGAAAGTGCACATCCACAACGGGCTGTTCAACCAAAACCAAGGCTTCGAATTCCCGATGGCCGTGGGGGCGATCGCCCTCGCGTTGCTGTTCATCGGAATGGGAGGCTTCTCTATTGACGCGAAACTTGCGTCGAAGATGGACAAGGTGATCGGAAAAAACGCCACTTAGCCGTTAACACATTTTCCTACCTTTTCCTATTTACACCTGGGCACGGGTTGTGCCGAAATCAGGTGTGAACAGGCTGCTTCCTATCGCCGCGCTGTTGCTGATCGGCTGCTCCGCCGCCCGCCACCCTCAGCCGGATCCCCTCAAAATCGGCGCGCACGCCGATCTGAGGGCGGTTCTGCCCCATCTTCTTTCCCAATACGAGGCACAGACCGGGATCAAGATCGAGGCGACCTATGCCGCGAGCGGCGTGTTGATGCAGCAGTCGCTTGCGGGAGCCGGTTTTGATCTGCTTGTTGTGGCCGCTCCGCAGTTTCTGAGGGCGCCGCGAAGGTTTTTGAAGGTCGCGGTTCTTGCGCATGGCAGACTCGCACTCTATGGGCGGAACCTGCCGAATTCGTTCGAAGGGCTTCAAAACGTCAAGGAAAAGATACTCATCCCTAACCCTTCCAGTGCTCCGTTCGGCAAAGCGGCGCTCACGCTGCTCGAAGCCCAGCCGTGGTACGGCCGCATTGCCGACAAGATCGTTTATGGCGGGAGCGTGAGCGACGCGCGGGCTGCAGTGGAGAGCGGAGCAGCCGACATCTCGGTCATCAGCGTTACCCAGGCTCGTGTGGGAAAACTCCACCGAATTGAACTTGGAGAAGCCGAAGGCGTTGAAGTGATCGGAGGCGCCGAAACCGAAAGAGGCAAGGCTCTGCTCGACTATCTGCTGTCGGAACCTTGCGCGAAGGTGATGGCCGAATCGGGCTTGCTGGTTGCCAAGCCAAAGTGATGGACTGGAATTCACCGCTGCTTCTTTCGCTCCGAATCGCGTTCTTCTCGACGTTGATCGTTGTCATCACGGGGCTGCCGACCGCCGTTTGGATCATGAGGCGATCCGACCGTGTCCGCCCGTTCTTAGAATCTTTCGTTCTTCTGCCGCTTCTGCTGCCGCCGACGGTCGTCGGCTACTATCTGTTATGCCTGATTGCGCCGGGCACGGCGGTGGGCCGTGCCATCCACACCGTGTTCAATGCCGACCTTGTGTTCACCTGGTATGGCGCGGTGATCGCGGCCGGCGTTGGAAGCTTTCCGCTGTTCGTGCGTCAGGCGCAAACCGCGCTCGCGGCAGTGCCGAAGGAGATCGAAGAAGTCAGCCTGGTGTTCGGGTGCAGCCGTTGGCAGACGTTCCGCCACATTCTGCTGCCGCTATCCAAGGCAGGGATCGTTGCTGGAGTTTGCCTTGGGTTCTGCCGAGCGCTCGGAGATTTCGGCGCCACGTTGATGGTAGCCGGAAACACACCCGGCAAAACCCAAACGTTGAGTCTGGCCGTGTGGGACTCGCTGATGTCGGGAGATTCCGAAGCCGCAGGCAGGATGTCGTTTGGCCTTGCGGCCGTGGGAATCATCGTTACGGTTTGCGTCGGTCTGCTCACGCAGCGGGGTTCACGCGAAAAATAAAGGTACAACCAGTTAGATGTTTTCGACGGTCTGCCTTGCGCTGCTCGCTTCTGCACAACCAAACCCGCTGAAACCTGTTATAGACGCGTATGACCGATTGCAGTCCGGTTCGGCACGGGTCACGGTGTCTGTCGTAGGGCGCGAAAAACTGTCATATTCGTACGACCTTTATTTCAAAAAAGGTGAAAGGTTCCGCATTGATTGGAAAGATGCGAAGCGGAATCTGATCATCATCGGGGACAAGAGTTCGATTCTTGGCTATGAACCGGCTGGCAACCGGTACGTGCTTCGCAAAGTGTCGAACCTCGATGCCACGTATTCGTATCTTTACACATTGTTCGACGCTGCCGAGCCTTTGGTCGCCGCGTATCTGGCGCCGAAAAACGGTTTTGCGCAGTTTCTGGCGTTTTTTGGTACGGCCCGGCTCAAGCCGTCTTCTACAACGAATCAGTACGTGTCGGATCAGTTTCCCAAACTCACTTTGGCGGTGGACCCCTCCACCCGGCTGATGCGTTCGCTGCATGTGCAAGGAGTGAAGAGTTTGCGCGCCGACTGGCGAGTAAAACCTGCGCCGATCCCGCTTTCTCAGGCTCTGAAGTTTCAGCCGCCAAGAGGAGCCCGCAAAGTGGTTGATCTCAGCGCGGAGCCTCCGGCTCCGATCATCGTCGGCGTGAAGGCGATGGAAACCGCGCACAAAGCGAAGCAGGCGTTCGGGAATCTGAGCACGATCGCGTTTCAAAGTCAGTCGTTCATCTTCCCAGGCACCTCGGAACGGCGCAAGACTGTGAAAGTGTGGTGGGAGCGCGATGGAAACTTTCGTATGGAACTTTCGGCAGATCATCCAACCGCGCGGCTCGATGTGCTGTTTGACGGCAGAACGCTGAACGTTTGGGACCACGCCGCGAAAAAGCAGTACACAACCGATGCCAAACCTTCGCAGATTTTCGCGAGGCTGAGGACGGTTACAAACGAACTCGACCTTTTGACGACGGCGATTTTGAACGACGCAAACTTTTGGGACCGAATTGCGGTGCGCGGCTCGAAAGTCAAATCCGTTCCCGATCGAGCGCTGCTTGCCGGCAAGTGGTGCGATGTGGTGGAAGTCTCCACTCCCGACGGCTGGACAACGCGAGTGTACGTCGCCGAATCCAACGGCTGGATTATGCGAATCGAGCGGAGGCTGATGAGCGACGCCAAGACGGTTTACAGCGAAACCGTGATGCTGGACTACACCGTTTTCGGTTCGGCAATCGGCGCGGCGAGTTGGAAATTCGAGCCCCCGGCTGGATACGCCAAATCTTCGTTTCCGAAAGGATAGGAGTGGTGCCGCAGGCCGGAATCGAACCGGCGACACATGGATTTTCAGTCCATTGCTCTACCAACTGAGCTACCGCGGCACGCCGTAACTGGCGCGGACGACGGGACTTGAACCCGCGACCTCCGGCGTGACAGGCCGGCGCTCTGACCGAACTGAGCTACGCCCGCGCTTGCGAGTCGGCATTATGGCAGAAAGACGCCCCGATTTCGCCCGTTCATGCCATAATCGAAGGCACATCCCCCAATAGGCAGGAGGTCGCATTTCGCATGAAAGTCAGCATTATCGGAGCGGGCGGACGCGTGGGTTCCAACGCCGCTTTCGCGC
>Ga0070741_10006361_pt1 | contig 25434 bp, 19 predicted proteins | sample Coa_R1_4_FD_66440 | JGI IMG/M metagenome (GOLD analysis project Ga0070741, IMG submission 66440) | Surface soil microbial communities from Centralia Pennsylvania, which are recovering from an underground coalmine fire - Coalmine... | ecosystem: Environmental > Terrestrial > Soil > Unclassified ... | reverse complement strand
GCCATGGCTGGTGGCGGGGCTGCTGGGCAGCATGCTGGTCTCTGCGTGTTCGCAACCCTCCGCGGCGCCATCCGGTGGAGCCACGGTGAAAATCGTGTCGAGCCTCCCGCGCACCGGCTCGTCCAAGGGCCAGACCGACACGATCGTCAACGGCATCAAGATGGCGCTCTCTGAGGCAAACAACAAGGCCGGGAGCTTCACAATTCAATACGATGATCTCGACGACGCGACCGCGGCGAAAGGAAGCTGGGACGCCGGTAAAGAGGCCGACAATGCCAACAAAGCGGTGAGCGATCCGCAGGTGATCGCCTACATCGGCACCTTCAATTCAGGCGCCGCCGCCATCTCGATCCCCATCTTGTGCAAGGCCGGCCTGGCGATGATCTCGCCTGCCAATACCGCAGTCGGGCTCACCAAGCCGGGGAAGGGCCAGCCGGATGAGCCCGACAAGTATTACCCGGGCTGCCCGCGGAACTACATGCGCGTCGTCCCCGCCGACGACCTGCAGGGGTCCGCGGCGGCCAACTGGGCCAAATCCCTCGGCGTGAAGAACGCCTACGTCCTCGATGACCAGGAGCTGTACGGACACGGGCTGTCCACCATCTTCGTGGACACAGCCCGAAAAATCGGGCTCACCATCGTCGGCGGCCCCGAAGGCATCGACCCGAAGGCTTCGGACTACCGGGCCCTCGCCCAGAAGATTCGCGCCGCCAACCCGGACCTCGTCTATTTCGGGGGCATCACCCAGAACAACGCGGGCAAGCTCCTTCAGGACCTCAAAGCCGCCATGCCTGACGTCAAGTTCATGGGCCCAGACGGCATCTACGAAAAGGCGTTTATTGACGCGGCCGGGCCCGCCGCCGAGGGCGCGTACATCACCTTCGGCGGCGTTCCGCCGTCCAAGCTCACGGGCAAGGGCGCGGACTGGTACAAGCGATACAAGGACCAGTACAAGGCGGAGCCAGAGGCGTACGCGGCCTACGGCTACGAGGCCGCCAAGGTCGTGCTGGACGCGATCGCGCGGGCGGGCAAGGCCGATCGCGCGGCGGTGCGCGATGCCATGATCCACACGAAAGACTTCGACGGGGTCCTGGGCAAGTGGAGCTTCGACGCCAACGGCGATACCACGCTCAGCACCCTGAGCGGTCGGCAAGTGAAAAACGGCGCATTCGACGACGCCAACGCCGTGCTGCTCGAGGCGAGCTAGTGCCGGCTGCCAATCGCCGCGGAGGCGCTCCGTTCCCTCCCGCGGCGCTCCCACGGAGATCCGGCGGGCGCTCCCCGCGGGTCAGGTCCGACCCTGCTGGAGGACGGTGGCGCTAGCCGCGAATGCAGTGGTATGAGCAGGCTGTTCAGATCCTCCTCATCGGCGTGGCCAATGGATCGCTGATCGCCCTCGTCGCCCTCGGCTACACGCTGGTGTACGGAATTATCGAGCTGATCAATTTCGCCCACGGCGACGTGTTCATGATCGGCACGATGACAGCACTAACTCTGGTGACGTGGATTCCCGGGTTGTTAGGCGCTCCCCAGGCCTACGCGCTCCCGCCGGTCGCCATCGCCGCTCTTCTCGTCGCGATGCTGATCGCCTCGATGCTCGTGTGCGCGGTGCTCAACGCCGCCATCGAGCGTCTGGCCTACCGTCCCCTGCGGCGCGCGCCTCGTCTCGCCCCGCTGATTTCTGCGATCGGCGTGAGCTTCATCCTCATCAACGTGGGCTTGCACTGGAAGGGCGCATCGCCGGTGGATTTTCCCGGACTCCTGCCCAACATCGACATCTTTCGTGACGTCCTCAAGGTCAAGACGTCCGTGTCATTCGGCGTCAAAGACCTGCTCGTGATCGTCGTCGCGCTCCCCCTCGCCTACGCGCTGAGCATGTTCGTACAGCGAACGCGGCTCGGCAAGGCGATGCGGGCGACAGCGCAAGACCGCCAGGCAGCGGCGCTCATGGGCATCGACATCAACACAACGGTCATGGTGACATTTCTCCTCGCCGGCGGGCTCGCGGGGGCGGCCGGGACGATGTACGGGCTCTACAACAACACAGCCTGGTTCTTTCAGGGGTTCCGCAATGGGCTTTACGCTTTCACCGCGGCGGTGATGGGCGGCATCGGCAATATCTCCGGAGCGCTGGTCGGCGGTATGCTGATCGGCGTGATCGCGGCGCTCTCGGATTTCCTCATCGATCCGCGGTGGACGCAAGCCGTGGTGTTCGGGATCCTGATCCTCATCCTCGTGTTCCGCCCGACGGGGCTCCTCGGCGAGCAAACGCCGGACCGAGCGTAGCAGCGGCGCGCCACGGAGGCAGTCGATGGTGAAGCAGCCGGCCGGCGCCGCGGCCAACCGTGGACGACTGACCGCGGTTCTCCGCGCCGCGTCGTCGCTGCCGTCGCTTCGCGCGCGAACCGGCGCCGAAGTCCTCCGAAACGCGGTTCTCACCACGTTCATCGTCGTCCTCGTCGTCTACCCTGCCCTTGACCGTCAGTTTCGGTTCCAGGCAATGGGCTCGATGAACCCGATCTTGATCTACACGATCCTCGCGCTCGGGCTGAACATCGTCGTGGGGTTCGCTGGGCTCCTCGATCTCGGATACGCGGCGTTCTTTGCCATCGGCGGATACACGGCGGCGTTTCTGACCTCGCCTTCGAGCCCATTTCCGTTCCGCACCGATTTTTGGATCGCGCTGGTGGCAAGCTGGTTCGTGGCCGCGGCGTGCGGCGTGGTGCTCGGGGCGCCAACCTTGCGGCTGCGCGGCGACTACCTCGCCATCGTCACGCTGGCCTTCGGTGAGATCGTGCCACGCGCTTTTTTGAATCTGGAGGCATGGACTGGCGGCTCGAAGGGGATGAATCCGATCGGTCGCCCCCATCTCCCGTGGATCGAGGCCACCGCCGCGGGGCCGGCTTTGGTGCAGAAGGAGCTGTTCGCCACCGATCAGGTCCTCTGGTACTACCTGATCCTCCTCGTCGGCGCGCTCACGGTCTTCATCGTCCTGCGACTCAGAGACTCGCGGCTCGGCCGCGCCTGGATGGCGATGCGGGAGGATGAGATCGCGGCGGCAAGCATGGGGATCGATCTCGTGCGGACCAAGCTCCTCGCCTTTGCCATGGGCGCCTCGTTCTCTGGCTTCGCCGGCTCGCTCTTCGCATCGATGCTCCAATTCATCGATCCGTTCCAGTTCCAGTTCGACATCTCCATCATGGTGCTCTCGATGATCATCCTGGGCGGCATCGGAAACGTGTGGGGTGTGATCTTCGGCGGCGTGGTGATGGGTGCGTTCAATCTGATCCTCACAGAACAGGCGACGAGCTGGCTCCACGGCCTCGGCTCGTTGACGGGAATCGGTTTTTTCTCCAATGTGGATCTCGGAAGCAGCAAGTTCATGATCTATGGTCTCGCCCTCGTCTTGATGATGCTTCTCCGACCGGAAGGGATCTTCCCCAATCGGCAGCGAGGCGCCGAGCTGCATGGCGCCGGGGCGGTGGAGGCGCCGGCCCATGATTGACGGCTCAACCTCGCTGATAGCCACGACGCCGGCCCACATCGCCTCGACGCCGGCCGTGCTCCAGATTCGCGGTCTCACCAAGCGTTTCGGCGGCCTCGTCGCCGTGAGCGCGGTCGACCTCGACGTTGCGCGGGCGAGCGTGACGAGCGTCATCGGCCCGAACGGCGCCGGCAAGACCACCCTGTTCAACATGATCTCCGGATTGATTCGTCCGTCGGCGGGGTCGATCCGTCTGCTCGGGCGCGAGCTTGCCGGCCAGCCCCCGCACGTCATCACGCGGCTCGGCGTCGCCCGAACGTTTCAGAACATCCGCTTGTTCGGAACGATGAGCGCGCTCGACAACGTGCTGGTGGGCATGCACGCCCGGCTGCGCGCGACGCCGATGGGGGCGCTCATTCGGCCGCCGTGGGTTGTGGCCGAAGAGCGTCGGGCGGCACATCGGGCGCATGAGCTGCTGCAATTCGTCGGCCTCGACGGCATCGATGGCGTATGGGCACGGAGCCTCGCGTACGGCGACCAGCGGCGTCTGGAGCTGGCGCGGGCGCTGGCCTCAGAGCCCGTCGTGCTGCTCCTGGACGAGCCGACGGCTGGCATGAATCCCTCCGAGAAGGCACAGATCATGGGCCTCATCGGCCGTATCCGCGCGGAGCTCGATGTCACCATCATCCTCGTCGAGCACGACATGAAGGTCGTGATGGGCGTGTCCGACTATGTGTATGTCCTCGACTACGGGACGAGGATCGCGGACGGCCGCCCCGAGGAGGTGCAGCGCGATCCCAGGGTGATCGAAGCGTATCTGGGGAGGCCCGCCGCCGGACCATGACGCTACTGCGCGTTGAGAACATCGAGACGTACTACGGGCACGTACGCGCCTTGAAGGGCATCTCCCTCTCTGTGGAGCCAGGTGAGATCGTGACCCTCATCGGGGCGAACGGTGCGGGGAAATCCACGACCCTGAATACCATCGCGGGCGTGCTGCACCCGAGACGCGGCTCAGTAGTCCTGGCCGATCAGCGCATCGACGAGCTCCCGCCTCACCGCATCGTCGAGCTGGGCGTGTGCCAGGCGCCGGAGGGGCGTCGCATCTTTCCGCGCATGACGGTGCTGGAAAACCTCGAGATGGGCGCTTTCGCACGGAAAGACCGCGGCATCAAGGAAGATATCGAGCGGATCTTTGCCCTCTTTCCTCGACTTCGGGAACGGGCCCGCCAGCATGGCGGGACGCTGTCCGGCGGGGAGCAGCAGATGCTCGCCATTGGACGGGCCCTGATGGGGCGCCCGCGTCTGCTCCTCCTCGACGAGCCGTCCATGGGGCTCGCCCCGATGCTGGTATCGCTGATCTTCGACACGATTCGCCAGATCAACGCGCAGGGAACGACCGTTCTCTTGGTGGAGCAGAACGCCATGATGGCGCTGGAGATCGCGCACCGCGGCTACGTGCTCGAGACGGGCTCGATCGTTCTGGAAGGCCCGTCGGCCGCGCTGCGCAACAACCCCATAGTGCAAAGCGCCTACCTTGGGATCGATGGAGCGTTGGCGACGGAGCCCTGATTCCGGTTAGTGCACGGGCTCCAGAAGGGCCTCTTCCCCGCGAGTTCGAACCACCGCGTCCTTCAGCACGGGGCTGTACTTGCTGGCCTGTCCCGAGCGATTGACGCGAAGGTTTCCGCGATCCCCGAAGCGGTATGAGTTTTTCTCTACCGGAAGCCAGATGTAGTCGTTCTCCTCGGGGTCGCGGAACACGTTCATCGGGTCCTCACCGCGCGCGACCCTCTCGATGTTCTCCTTCAGGAGGTTGCGATAGATGATGATCCCTTTGTCTGAGATCCCGAGGTGCTCCTGGCTTCGGTCCGCGATGTCGCCCTGCGTGTACCACATGGCCATATCCTGCCCGCTGTTGTTGTCGAGCAGGCTCCATTGCGGCTCACCGTTGGCGTCGACGCCGGCCACCGGCACGTCGTAGTAGGGAATCGTGTCCTGGGGCTGATACTCGAGCCCGGGGCCGGGCTCGTACGTCGTGTACCACACGTGCCAGGTGTGCGTATCGTCGATGGGGACGCGCATCTGGAACGCGTTCAGCGTTCGGAGAATGTTCGGGAAGACGATGGGATGGCCAACCTTCCAGTCTTCGTCGTCCTCGGTCCCGCCCTCCAGCACGCGCCGCTTGGTGATGCCATGCTCGAACACCGTGAAGCCGATCTTCTCGTGCTTCCAGGGCTTGTCATCCCGAACGCCGTTCCGGATGGCGCGCCGCTTTAGGTCGGGCCGCCCCAGGCGCTCGAGGACGTAGTCGGAAAAGTGGGTGTGCAGCCACTCGACGTGAACGGGGTCGAGGGAGTTCTCCATGCACTGAAGCCAGTTGCACGGGATCACGGTTGCGCCGATGTCGCGCATGACGCCCTGCATGGCGAAAACGTCCCATCGGGGAAGGAGCGGCGCGGGCAGGGGACCGAGATACGCGAAGATCAGTCCGGCAAGCTCTTCGACGGGGTATGCGGTGATCGTCACCCGATCGCGGAAGGTGCTTGCCGGATCCTCGGTCTGCTCATAGGGCTGCTCGAGGCAGCGGCCGGTTTCGCTGAAGAGCCACCCGTGATACGCGCATCGGAGCCCATTCTGCTCGGGAATGCCGAACACCATCCCGGCGCGCCGGTGCGGGCACCGATCGCCGACAAGTCCGAGTTTGCCCTGTCGGTCGCGGTAGAGCACCAGGTCCTCGCCGAGGAGCCGCACCGGGCGCGTGCCATGGGACGGGAGCTGCGACGTCGCGGCCACCGGGTGCCAGTATCGCCGGAGCAAGTCACCCATGGGCGTGCCTGGCCCGACGCGTGACATCCGTTCATTTTCTTCAGCGGTGAGCACCGATTCCTCCCATTGGTTTGGTGTTGCCCACGGACCCGTGGCGAAGAATTACGCGTGCGTGTGGGCCTCGTGGTCGGCGTGCACGTGGCCGTTTCCGTCGTCATGCTCGTGCGCGATTCCGTGGGCGTGCATGTACTCGTGGTCGTGCTCGTGGCCGTATGCCGGATCGTGCCCGCGATGGTGACCGTGCCCGGAGGCATGCTCGGCAGGAAACATGAGGGACTTCACGGTGACCGGCAGCACCTCGGACGTTCCCACGGGTCGCCCAATATCGACGTAATCGAGGTCTCCCACTTCGATGCCGTCGACGGCGACGATCTCTCGATCGAGATTCAGCTCTTCGTGCAGGATGCCGCCGAGCGATTTCGCCACGTCGAGGTTCATGATGAGGAAGAGGGGCTGGCTGGTGTCCGGCGCGCGGCTCGCGACGGCGAAGACGCCATCGGCGACGCGCCGCAGCGTCTGGTAGTTCTGCTGGCCGCTGAGGGGGATGGCGATCGCGAGGCCCGGGATCAGCTCGGTGAGGTCGAACTTCGCAAGCGCTTGCTGGATAGCGCCCTCCACCGATACGCCGTCATCCAGAACGGGGCGAACGACCTGCAGTCCGAAGGCTGGCAGCGCATCGGTACTCGAGATGTAGCTCGTCGTGCCGCTGGCCTGCATCGTGTACTCGCCGGCTCCGATGACAGTGGCGCGAATACCTGCGACGGGCTCCTGGACCATGTCCTTCCGGGGAAGCTCCCCCAGGCGCGCGCGGATGCTTTCGCCCAACAGCGGTCCCAGGTCTCCATAGGTCGTGGCATCGTGCTCGTAGACGTATTCGGAGACGCCACCGGAGAAGATGATGTGGTCGACGCCCGCGAAATTCCTGTAGCCCTCGAGGGGCTCAGTGATCATGAGGTCCTGGGTGAGTTGCGAGTACGGGCCTCCTTGCATGACCTCGAAGAGTACCGACGCCATCGTGTCCGCGAATCGTCGCCGGTCTGCCTCGGAGAACGGTTGGCCGAGGACGATGCCGCAGCCGGCTTCCTTGCTGATGAGGGCGACGGGCTCCTCCACGCGCGTCACGATCCCGTGCTCATCGAAGGCGACGAGCCGGGCGCCGACGTTCACCGCCGCGGTCTGCGTGACCACCCCATCGCGCACGACAGACAGCTTTGAGGTCCCGCCACCCACGTCGACGTTCAGGACGGTCCCGTTCACCGACTTGGAGAGGGCGACTGCCCCGCACCCGTGGGCGGCCAGTACCGCCTCGTGGTTCGGGCCGGCTGAGGCGCAGATGAACTTGCCGGAGTCCTTCGCGAAGAACTCCGCGACGGGCCGCGCGTTTTCCTTTTTTAATGCTTCACCGGTGAGGACGACCGCGCCGGTGTCGATGTCCTGGGGCTCGAGGCCGGCATCGGCATATGCTCGATGGATGAAGGTTGTGACCCGGTCCGTATCGATGAGCGTGCCCGCGATGTAGGGCGTGAGCATGATGGGGGACTGATACATCATCTCGCGCTCGGTAACCCGGAAATGGGCCGAGAACGCGGCCCCCTCGCGGCGGAGGGTGAGCTTCGAAAAGACCAGGTGGGTCGTCGAGGAGCCGATGTCGATGCCCACGCTCCGGAGGGTGAACATCTCCAGTCCCTCGATGTCCTCGGTGATCAGCTCCACCCCTTCGGGAAGGCCGTGATCGTGGTCGAAGCCGGGTACGTCGTGTCCGTCACTCATGCGCGCTCATCCTTTGTGTTGATTCCTTCCACCACCCGTCGTGCGCCGCAACTGACGCAGCGGACATGCCAAGCGCTGGGCCCCGAAGGTGGGAACAGTTCTGCTGACCGCCAGAATACCAGTGCGGAAGCACGGCTGCAAATAGGTCTCGACCGACCGAATCTGTTCGAGTTCTGTAGCGGACGCCGACCGGAATTTATGTTGGAATTGTTAAAGGTGTGGATTCCGTGTGCTATACTGCCGCCGCTGGATCGGATTCAACGTCGCCGAAACGGTAGAACGCGGGTCGATCGTCGGCCCGAGTTGTGCCTCGCTCGCGCTGACGAAATCGACCAAGTCTAATACGAGGAGTCAGCGTGAGCTACCTCGACAAGACCTTGACCTGCCGCGAGTGCGGTCAGCCATTCACCTTCACCGCGGGCGAACAGGAATTCTACGCGTCGCATGGGCTCATGAACGAGCCCAGCCGCTGCCCGGATTGTCGCGCCGCGCGACGGGCATCGCAGGCGACGGGAGGCTACGGAGGTGCCTATCGCGGCGGCGGTGGCTACGGCCGCGAGCGCGAGATGTTCAGCGCGGTCTGCAGCAATTGCGGGAAAGAGGCGCTCGTTCCCTTCCAGCCGCGCACCGACCGCCCCGTGTATTGCTCCGACTGTTTTCAGCAAGTCCGCGGCGAGCGCACCAGCTATCGATAGGCGTTCATAGGTCGGTCCTCAGGCCGCGGGCGCACGGGTGCGCAGCCTCCCGTGGGTACGCGGCCTTTTTCTGCTCCGCGCCCCATTGCGGCTGCTACAATCGTCAGGACGACAGATTTCGGAGGAAGCTCATGCCAAAGGGCGACGCCGTCGAGGTGAGCGGCGTCATCACCGATTCCCTGCGAGACGGCCAATTTCGGGTACACCTCGATACCGGCCAGGATGTGCTCGCCTACACCTCAGGAAAGATGCGCAAATTCCACATTCGTATGGCGCTCGGCGACCGTGTGAAAGTCGAGCTGAGCCCGTACGACCTGACGCGCGGACGTATTACGTACCGCCAGGGTGCGCCCGTCGTTGCGCCGGACGCGGACGCCGTCAAGCGCTAGCTCCGTCCGGTCAGCTACTCCAGGACCAGTTCCAGACGTCCAACACTGAGTACTGGACGTCTGCCGTCTGCCGAGCGATTGGGCCCTTGATGTCTCGGGAATAGGCCGTAATGACCGGTCGCAGCCAGTACGGAATAATGGGCAGTTGCTGGGACAGCAGGCGATGCATCTCCGCGACGTCACGGATGCGCTCGGACGAATCCAGTGTCTGCGTAAACGCTTGATATGCCCGATCGTAATCCGGGCTCACCCACCCGATTCGGTTCATCCCCGCCCAGTGGTTCTCCGGGCGCGCCACCTGGGTCGAGGTGAATTGTTGTAGGCGGTTCAGCGTTGCGCCGCACCCTTGGACGAAAAGACCGGACAGCTTCGCTTGCGCTTCCAGGTCCCGCGTGGCGTTCGACGCCAGGACGTTCATCTGCGCGTCGTAGCCCGATCGCCTCAGCCCATCCACCACGGCCGCGTTCTCGTGATCGTTCTGCGTGCTGGCCAGGTCTGCGACGCTGATCTCGAGCGGCGACCCGTCGCGGTCGACGTAAAACCCGTCGGATCCCTTCGCGAACCCCGCCTCTTGCATGAGCTGCTGCGATGCGCGCGGGTCGTACGAATACTTCTGCAACACCGGCTCCACCTGACTGTAGAAGGGCGCGAGGGGAGACAAGCACGTATCCGCGAGGATGCCGCGGCCCGCGTAGAGCGCTTCGTTCCCCGCCGCCCTGTCCAGGGCATGCGCCAGCGCCTGTCTGACGCGGACGTCGAGGAGCGCCGCCGGACTCACGAATTCCGGCCGCTGCTGGACCCAGCCACCGCGAAGGTCGACCGGTGAGTAGAGGATCGTCCCGCCATCCGCGCCCCATTGGCTCTCCAGCGACGGAATGTTGTCGGGCGACAGGATGTATTGGCCGATAAAGTGAACGGTGCCCGAGAGGAGATTCGCGACCGCCGTATTCGCGTCCGGGATCACCTGCGCCTTCACGTGGTCGACCTTTGGCGCACCGAGCACAAACCCGGGAAACGCGTCGCCCTCGATGAACGACCCGGGCTCCCACCGGGTCAGCCGAAACGGACCAACGCCGACGTATTCGGTAGACCAGTAGGCGAGGGTCGGGAACGTCGATGGATCGAGGTTGCTGAAGTCCTTTTCCAATATGTGGCGGGGGAGCGGCGGAAAGCTCGTGCCGAGCTGGTCCGCATCGGCGTAGATCTCCCGCCACCGGATGACGAACGTCCGGTCGTCGACGGCAGATACCTCCTGCATCGGCTCGAAGGGCAGGGATCGCGACGCGCCGAGATCCGGCGTGGCATACACGTGCCACGCGAACACGAAGTCGTTGGCGGTTAGCGGCTGGCCATCATGCCACGTCAAATTCGGCTTCAGGCGGTAGGTCGTCTCGGCCCCACCATCGGGGAGCACCCGCCAGCTCTCGGTTCCCACCGTCGGCAGCGCCTCGGCCAGGTAGGGGGACGACTGACCTCGTTCGTCCTTGCGGTCCAGCTCGGCGTTGAAGAGCGGAACGGTGTCGAGGACGGGCGTGGTGCTGACGAAAGGCCGGTCGGACAAGCTTGGCGGCTCGGTGCGAACGGCCAGCACGAGGGTGCGCTGGGGCGCGGCCGGGGCGACGGAGGCGCTCGTGGTGGCTCCCTGAGGGCTCGGGCGGGCGCAGCTCAGGAGCACGACGACCGCGCCCAGGGCGATACGCGGGTCTACGACGGCCATCGACAACGCCAGTCTCATGTCCATACCCCCTTCTCCGTCGTCTCGGAATCAAGGACGATCTGGCGATCGCGCGCTCAGCGCATGCGTCTCGTCATCCGCTAGCTCCCACCACTGCGTCTCAGAGTCTGACCGTAGATTACTCCGCGAGAGCGGCGCGATTCCAGCGGGGACGTTGGTGCTAGTGCGTCCGCGCCAGCACGGCCATGAAGGCCTCTTGCGGAACCTCGACGCTCCCGAGGCGCTTCATGCGCTTTTTCCCCTCGGCCTGCTTTTCGAGAAGCTTCCGCTTTCGCGTGACGTCACCGCCGTAGCATTTGGCCAGTACGTCCTTGCGGAGCGCCCGGACCGTTTCGCGGGCAATGATCTTCGATCCGACGGCCGCTTGTATCGGCACGTCGAACAACTGGCGGGGAATCATGCGTCGGAGCTGATCCACGAGGGCGCGGCCGTGGGGCTGGGCGCTATCCGCGTGGATGATCGTCGAAAGCGCGTCAACGGGCTCGCCGTTCACGAGGATGTCGAGCTTGACGAGGTCGCCTGGCCGGTCCTCGACGTGGTGGTAGTCGAGGGAGGCGAACCCCTGGGTCTGCGACTTGAGCTGGTCGTAGAAGTCGACGATCAGTTCGGCGAGGGGCATCTCGTACTGCAGGAGGACCCGCTGTTCGTCCAGGTACTCGAGTTTGGAGTAGCTGCCGCGCCGCGCCCGCACCAGTTCCATTATGGCGCCGATGTATCGGGCTGGGGAGATGATGTCGAGGTGAACCCAAGGCTCGAAAATCGCCTCGATGTGGTTCGGCGGCGGCAGCTTGGATGGGTTGTCGACGAGCAGCTCTTGGCCGTCGGTGGTCAGCACCCGATATTCCACGCTTGGCGAGGTGACCAACAGCTCCAGCCCATACTCGCGCTCGAGCCGCTCGCGCACGATCTCCAGGTGCAGCATGCCGAGAAATCCGCAGCGGAATCCGAAGCCCAGGGCAACGGAGCTTTCGGGCTCGTAGACGATCGCCGCGTCGTTCAGCCGAAGCTTGTCGAGAGCCGTGCGAAGCTCCGGGTAATTGTCGTTCGCCAACGGGTAGAGGCCGGCGAAGACCATGGGCTTGACCGGTGCGTAGCCGGGCAGCGGCTCCTCCGCGGGCCGCGTCGCGCTCATCACGGTATCGCCGACCCGCACGTCGCGCACGTCCTTCAGCCCGGTCGCGACGTAGCCGACCTCGCCGCTTTCCAGCCGGTCGAGCGGCTCCATGCCCGGTCGGAAGATGCCCACCTCGAGGGCCTCCACGTCGGCCCCTGCGGCTCGGAGCTTGAGGCGATCGTCCACATGCACCGAACCATCCACCACCCGGACGTGCGCGATGACCCCTTTGAACGGATCGTAGTGGCTGTCGAACACGAGCGCCCGAAGCGGCTGACCCGGGTCGCCCGTGGGCGGCGGGACGCGGGTCACGATTGCCTCCAGGACCGCGTCGACGCCGGTGCCCTCTTTGGCAGAGATGAACAGGATATCGGTCATCGGAAGGCCGATCACCTCTTCGATCTCCCTGGCGACACCTTGGGGGTTCGCGCCGGGCAGGTCGATCTTGTTCACCACGGGGATCAATGTCAGATCGTGCTCGAGGGCGAGGTAGACATTCGCGAGCGTCTGGGCCTCGATCCCCTGCGCGGCATCCACGACGAGGAGAGCCCCCTCGCAGGCCGCCAGGCTGCGGGAAACTTCGTAGGCGAAGTCGACGTGGCCCGGCGTATCGATGAGATTCAACTGGTACTCGGCGCCGTCCGCGGCCCTGTACCGCATGCGGACGGGCTTCAGCTTGATGGTGATGCCACGCTCGCGCTCCAGCTCCATCGCGTCCAGCACCTGCTCCGCCATGTCGCGCGGGGCGACCGTGTGGGTCAGCTCGAGAAGGCGGTCAGCGAGGGTGGACTTCCCGTGGTCGATGTGCGCGATGATGCAGAAGTTCCGAATGCGGTCCTGGCTCACAACGAAACATTGTACGGGTTCGCTCTTCGCCGAGGCCCCGGTGTTCCCCATTGGCGTATACTGACCGCACGACAAACGATTCGTCAGCAAGGAGACACCCTTGGCCAATAAGCGGTCCGCACTCAAGGCGCACCGCGTCTCGGAACGCAAGCGCTTGCGAAATCGATCGGTACGCTCCGCGGTGCGAACGTTCGTGAAGAACGCCCGCGCCGGTCTCGCATCCGGGTCGGCGGAGGAGGCGACCACCGCGGTCGCGAAAGCCGCCCAAGAGCTGGACAAGGCGGCGGGCAAGGGCGTGATTCACCGCAACCAGGCAGCGCGCAGGAAGAGCCGACTCATGCACCGATTGGCGGTCGCGAACAAGTTGGCCGCTGAGCGAACCGTCGTCGAGGAAGCGGCGCCCCGCCCACGGCGAGCCCGCGCGACGACGACCCGCGCCGCGACGCCGCGCGCCCCACGGGCGTCGCGCGCTGAGCCAAAGCCCGCGGAATAGCCTCCCCCACGGGCGTCGGGCGCTGAGCCAAAGCCCGCGGAATAGCCTCCCACGGGCGTCGCGCGCTGAGCCAAAGCCCGCGGAATAGCCCCCCCACGGGCGTCGCGCCTACGGGCCGAGCGTCCGCGCCTGCCGTCCTCTACGTTGACGGGCCACGCGCGTCCTGTTATTATGGGCCCAGAACACTTGTTCCCAATCTCGAAACGGGAGCCACGATGGGCGCATTGAGCGATCGGCAACAGCGGATGCTCGAATTCATACGGCAGTACGTGACCGAGCACGGGCGGCCTCCGACCGTCCGCGAGATCGGGCTCGCGGTGGGCATCAGCTCCACATCCGTCGTCGATTACAACTTGCGCGCTCTCGAGCGCGACGGCCACCTCAGGCGCGCGCGGGACCTCTCTCGGGGGATCGAGCTGCCGGACCGCGGTTCGCCGTCGGTCCGGGTGCTGGGACTCATCGCGGCGGGCCAGCCGATCGAAGCCGTCTCCGATGGGACGGACGTGGTGGAAGTACCTCAGCGATTCGTGGACCAGGGCTGTTATGCTCTTCGGGTCAAGGGAAAGTCGATGATCGACGACCACATCGACGACGGCGACGTGGTGATCGTGAAGCCGCAGGACACGGTGGACGACGGCGAGATCGCGGTCGCGCTGGTTGTCGATGGCGATTCCTTGGACGGTGAGGCGACGCTGAAACGCGTCTACCGCGAGGGCCAGCGTGTTCGGCTGCAGCCGGCAAACCCGGCGATGGACCCCATCTATGTCGACGCGGATCGACTCCGCATTCAGGGCCGTGTGGTCTCGGTAATCCGATCCATCGACTGACTTGCTATGATTGGCGCTCAGCCCCCTCTCGAGGTGAGCGGTGCGACGTTTGCGCCTCGCGCTGGCCCAGATGAACAGCACCGTCGGCGATCTCTCGGGCAATACCCGGCGGATCATCGAACGGATCGACGAAGCCCGCGCGTTCGGCGCCGACCTGGTCGCGTTTCCAGAGCTGGCCGTCACCGGATATCCGCCTGAGGACCTCCTCCTCAAACCCTCGTTCCTGCGGGAGAATGACGAGCGCATCCGCGAGATCGTTGACGCGACGATGGGGATCACGGCGGTCGTGGGCTTCGTGGACACCCGGGCCGACATCTACAATGCCGCCGCGATCGCGCACAACGGCGAGCTCGCCGCCGTTCACCACAAAGTTTTTCTCCCCAATTACGGCGTCTTCGACGAAAATCGTTACTTTCGCGCCGGACGATCGGCGCCGGTCATCCACTTGGGCGAGACGCTGATCGGCGTCAACATCTGCGAGGACATCTGGTACCCGACGGGCCCTGTCTCCGCGCAGGCGGCAGCCGATGCCGAAATCATCCTGAACATCAACGCGTCGCCCTTCCATGCCGAAAAGGGGAAAGCCCGCCACCACATGCTGTGGACCCGCGCGTTCGACAACCTCGCGATCGTCGCCTACGTCAACATGGTAGGTGGCCAGGACGAGCTGGTTTTCGATGGTCACAGTCTCGTCTTCGATCAGAACGGGGGGCTGCTCGCCGAGGGAAGCCAGTTTCGCGAAGAGCTGATCTTCGTGGACCTCGAGGTGGAGTCGGTCTTCCGCCAGCGCCTCCACGATCCGCGGCGGCGGCAGGTCCGGGCTCGCCCTCAAGACGGCGAAGACTCCGTGGAACGAGTCATCCTATCCGGCCGCGACGACAGCGGCGAGAAGCCACCGATCCCCCCCCGCAAGCCGCTGCAGTTTGGGCGAGTTGGGGAAGTGTACGAGGCGCTCGTCCTCGGCATTCGCGACTATGTGCGAAAGAACGGGTTCGAAAGCGTGCTCGTCGGTCTCTCGGGCGGAATCGACTCGAGTCTGACGGCGGCGCTCGCCGTCGATGCGCTCGGCCCAGATCGGGTGGTGGGCGTCTCGATGCCGTCCCGCTACTCTTCGGAGGGGAGCAAGACCGACGCCGAAGCGCTGGCTCGGCGGCTGGGCATTCGATACCTCGTCGTGCCGATAGAGGAGGCGTTCAGCGCGTCCCTCTCGATGCTGGGCGACGCATTGGCCGGAACCGAGCCCGGAGTCGCCGAGGAGAACCTGCAGGCCCGAATACGGGGCAACATCCTGATGACCCTGTCGAACAAGTTCGGCCACCTCGTCCTTTCGACGGGCAACAAGAGCGAGATGGCCACCGGCTACGGGACACTTTACGGCGACATGGCGGGTGGCCTCGCCGTCATCAAAGACGTGTTGAAGACGCGGGTGTACGAGCTTGCCCGGTATCGAAACGAGCAAGCGACCGAGCCAGTCATTCCGGCATCGGTCATGACGAAACCGCCGAGCGCCGAGCTGCGCCCCGGCCAGCTCGACGTCGATTCGCTGCCGGAATACGACGTCCTCGATCCTATCCTCCAGCTGTACGTGGAGGACGACCGCAGCTACGAGGAGATCGTGAGCCGGGGTTTCGATCCAGCGGTCGTCGCGCGAGTCATTGCGCTGGTCGACCGAAGCGAGTACAAGCGGCGCCAAGCGGCGCCGGGGATCAAGGTCAGCACGCGCGCCTTTGGCCGCGACCGTCGCTTGCCCATCACGAACCGGTTCCGCGAATACTGATCGTCCGGCATTGTGCAGATCATCTAAAAGCATCCGGGAGGCTTTTAGATGAATATGCCATGGTGCGCCGCCCGGCACGATGGTATCCTCTGGCCGCTACCTGAGAGCCGACGCGAGCCGGCTCGAGAGCGAGAGGAGGGGCGCAGCCCGTGATTGCGGATAAAGGATCCGTCGCCGCTGTTCGCGTCAATCAGAGCGCGGCACAGCAGACCATCGAGCTTGCCAAAGAGGCAGGCGTCAAAATCGTCGATCTGAAGTTCGTCGACCTGCCGGGGATCTGGCAGCACTTCTCGATCCCTGTGAGCGATCTGAATATGGATCTTTTTAATGAAGGGATTGGGTTCGACGGCTCCAGCATCCGGGGGTTCCAGAAGATCCACGAAAGCGACATGCTCCTCTTCCCGGATCCCGAGACAGCATTCGTCGACCCTGTGCTCAAGGTTCCCACGCTGAGCGTGATCTGCGACGTCGCGGATCCCATCACCCGCACCTACTATGCGCGCGATCCGCGCTTCATCGCCCGAAAGGCCGAGCAGCACCTGATCGACACCGGCGTCGCGACTACGAGCTACTGGGGACCGGAGATCGAGTTCTACATCTTCAACTCGCTTCGATACGATCAGGGCCCCAACTTTGGATACTACGAGATCGACTCCGAGGAGGGGATCTGGAACAGCGGGAAGACGTCCGGATTGCCGCTGCAGGGCGCGGACGGCTCCTGGGCGCCGAATGGCCACCCGAATCTGGGCTACCGGCCCCGGTTCAAGGAAGGTTACTTCCCCGTCCCGCCCACGGATAAGTTCCAGGATCTGCGGTCGCAGATCATCCTGAAGCTCATCGAATCGGGGATCACCATCGAGGTCCACCACCATGAGGTGGGGACCGCTGGCCAGGCTGAGATCGACATGCGCTTCACGACGTTGACGGCAATGGCCGATCAAGTCCTGAAGTACAAGTACATCGTTCGCAACGTCTGCTACGAGAACGGCTACGTGGCGAACTTCATGCCCAAGCCGCTCTTCCAGGATAACGGCTCCGGCATGCACACACACCAGAGCCTCTGGAGAGACGGGACGAACCTGTTCTACGACAAGGATGGCTACGCGCTCCTCTCCGAAACGGCTCGGCACTACATCGGTGGGCTGCTGAAGCACGCCGCCTCGATCCTGGGGTTCGCGGCGCCGACCACGAACTCATACCGGCGCCTGGTACCAGGCTACGAAGCGCCGGTCAAGCTGGCCTATTCCCAGCGGAACCGATCGGCGTGCGTGCGAATTCCGACTTATTCGGCGAGCCCGTCGGCCCGGCGCCTCGAGCTGCGCTGCCCGGACCCGAGCTGCAACCCGTATCTGGCGTTCTCCGCGATGCTGATGGCCGGGCTCGACGGAATCGCGAATAAAATCGAGCCCCCCGCGCCGGTCGACGACGACATCTACGAGCTTCCGCCCGAGGAGTCCCAGAAGGTCCGAAACACGCCGGGCTCCCTGGACGAGGCCCTCAGCGCGCTCGAGGAGGACCATCAGTACCTCCTCGCCGGCGGCGTCTTCACCGAAGACCTCGTTCGCACGTGGATCGATTACAAGCGTGAACGTGAAGTCGATCCGATTCGGCTCCGACCGCATCCCTGGGAGTTCCACCTGTACTCGGACATCTAACCCGAGCCACTGCTCGCGACGCGCAAAGGGTCCCGCGCCGAAAATCGGCGCGGGACCCTTGCTTCTATTGTCCTCTTGGTGCGTCTGCAGCGATTCCCACAATGGACGCGATTGCGAGCTCGACGGCAACGCGAGGGTCTTTCCGCCCGGTCTTGATCTCCACATCCGTCTCGTGCAGGCGGCGATAGATCCCCAGCAGCTCGGTGAGGGACCGCCGTGCGGCCTGGCGCTCGATCTTTTGGAGCGCGTACGGATTGGTCGACAGTCCGTACGTCGCGGCTTCGCGCGACGGAAGGCGCTGGCGCCGCAGCTCCTTCATGACGATGAGCCGCCGAATGACGCCGGTGATCTGGGCAAAGATCTCGGCCGGGTCCGCACCGCGATTCATCAACTCGCGCGCAGCGGCGAGGGCCGCGCCCGGACGCTTCTCCGCAACGGCGTCGTGGAGCGTGAACACGCTCGGCCCGCCTCCTGAGACGAGCTGATGCACGTCCGCGTCGGAGATCTCCGCGCCTGGCTCCGCGTACGTCGTAAGTTTGACGATCTCCTGGTCCAGGGCGCGCAGGTCGGACCCCACGAGCTGTGCGAGGTCGTGCGCGGCCCGCGCCGAGATTCGCGCCCCGTACGTCCGCGCGCGACTTCCGATCCATCCGGGCACGGCGTCGTCGCGCAGAATCGCAAACTCGCGCTTGACGGCGTCCGGCCGCGCGGATTCGAGCGGCGCTACAGCTTGGGGGTCATCTTCCACCACCACCAGGTGCGTCGACGCCGGTAAGGCGGGAACGTACGCGGCGAGCTGCTCCGCCGGCCCCGCGCTTTCGGCGTCCGGCGCGGGCATCTTGACCCGCGACCGTCCGCGCCTGCCACCACCCACGTTCAGCAAAGCGCGGGCGATGACCATCCGTTTTTCGCAGAGAAACGGGGAGGCGGAGCACGTGGCGATGACGTCGGCGATAGGCGCGCCGGGGCCGAACTCGTCGATGTTGTGCTCGCCCAGAGAGAGGGCGCGCATGCGCGCCTTCAATTGGGCGACGAATTCTTCACGGAGAAACTCGTTTTTGCCGACGGCTAGGTAGAGGATGGATGGCCTCGCCTGGAGGACCTTTGATCTCGCTCGAGGCGCGAGGGGCAGCTAGCTTGCGGCGGGCGCGCCGGCTTCGCCCTCGGATTTCATCCGAAGGTTCCCGTCGAAGTATGCTCCCTCCTGCATCACGAGGGTCGCGGCGTTGATGGTTCCGGTCACGCGACCGGATGGCCGAATCTCGACGCGACCCGAACAGTTCAACTCACCGGTCACTTCGCCCGCAACCATGATGCTGGCGGCGCTCACCTTTGCCGACACCTTTGCATTTTCCTCGATGAAGACCGATTGGGCGCAATCGATCTCGCCCTGCGCGGTACCGCGGATCCGAATGCTGCTGTTCGACCGGTAGGTGCCGTCGAAAAAGGTATGCTCGCCAATGGTGCTCTCGACGTCTTCGCTGCCGCCCGAGATCTGCGCCGCCGCCGCGTTCCCCGGTGCACGCGCGACCGTGAGGTTGGTGTCAGAGGTTGGCGGGCGGGAAGCCGGGCTCATCGGAGGCTGCGACGCGCCCGCCACTTCAGCGGGCGCCGATGCCTCTCCGTTGCTGGACTCGGTGGCGGTGTTGCTCACCGCTTCGGGAGGCTCAGTTTTCTCTTTGTCTTTGACAGTGAAGGCCTTCGAAAAACGGGTCCATTCAGACTCTTCACCGCGTTTGAACATGACCTACCTCCGTGAAACGGGAACGAACTGCGGCCAGTATAGCCCACGACCGGGGTGGCGGCAACGAAGTTCGCCGCGATTTCACGCCTGATTTCGATAGTCAATCAGCCGAACGAAAGGCGGCCCGTGGCGGGTATCACCTCGATCCAGGTAGTCCCGGCGTTTAGCGTGAGCGGGGTGCCATCCAGGGTCTTATAGGTCGTCGAGGAGTCGAACGAGTCCTTCGTCCACGTCCCCTCGACGGCTACGCCATCCACAAGCGCGACGAGGCGGCCGCTCCCGACCTGGGCGAATTGCAGTCGTCCCGCCGAATCTCCGGGTATCAACCAGGAATCGACCCACGCGATGAGCACGTTCGAGGCGCGAAGCTGTTCGCCCGACTGCGCATCGAGATGAGGAGCGCCATTCATCGATCGGAGATATTCGTTCGACACTGGGTCGTAGGACCATGATGCGGTGTAGTCTGCGCGGCCGAAGGAGATGGTCGCCTCGCCTTCCAGGTCGCCTGCCTTTTTCAGGCTATTGCCCTTGTACAGGAGGCCGCTGAACGTCCCGGCCTCCTCGGCTTTGGCACCCAACGCGGCGCGCGCGCCGCCCACGCTGGTGTAGGCGTTGTGAGGCGCGGCCCGATCTTTCGTTCGCCAGAACCCCGGGTGTCCTCGAGCCTCGTCGAGATCCGGCGTCTGAGTGGCGGCCAGCGCGGCGAAGCCCTGAGGGCTGGCGCCGATGTGGACCAGAGGCGCGCGATACTCGTGGGCCCACTCGACGAAGTAGTCGCGGGCGGAGCGTACGGGGCCGACGACGTCCGGCTCCTGGGTGGCGAAGATGGCCAGAAACCGCGTAATGCCACCCTCCGCGAGCGCCTCATACACGACGTCCGCGCGATCGAGGCCGGATTGGGGACGCGCATGCTCCTCATTTTCAACGACAACGGCCAGCGGCGAAATAGAGTCGCCGTCGGCTACATCTGGCCACGGCCGCTGGAGGTCGACTTCGAGGGTTCGGCGCTCGTTGGGACCAAGCTCGACCATGCGCTGCCACGGGCGGTACCCATCGGCCTCGATGCGAATCACCCGCTGCCCGGGCTCCAGCTCAATCTCTGCCTCTGGCCCGCCGCGCGGCGTGCCGTCGACGAGGACGGCCGCTGCGGGCACCTGGGTCGAGATTGTGAGTCGCGCTGGGAGTGGTCCCATCGCGACTCGCTGGGTTGCAGTGGCGCCCGGAGCGATCCGCACGGCTCCGTTCCAGTCGGCGTAATCGTCGAGCGATAGCTGGAGGTGGTGGACGCCAGCGGCCACATTGTCGATGGTGATGGGCGTTTGGCCAACGTCCTCGCTATCGAGCACGGCCGCGGCACCGGGTGGGTCAGTCTCGAGAACGAGCGTGCCGGGAAACGCGACGAGCGATGCGAAGAGCTGCGTCGTATTGCGCGGATGGAGCTGCGCATCGGTTTCCCACGGGGCGTGGCCCGGCGCGATCACGCGCACGTGCCAGGTGGCGCTTCCCATGGTGTTGAGGAGAAGGGGGGTCCGGCCAACGTGGTTTCCATCTGCGAACACGTCGGCGCCCGGCGGGTTCGAATCGACCCGCAGCGTCGCCATGGTCGACCAGGCGATGACGCCGACGGCGCCAGCCAGCATCGTCAGCGCCGTCGCGGCCAGCGCTGCGCGGCGGATGAGGCTGTCTGGGAGCGCTGCGAGGGTGAGTCGGGTGGTGCCGATGCGCGGCGCCATCTGATCCGACGTAGCAGCATCCTTATGGTCAGAGTTCGGGCGAGGGTTTGTAACACGTTGTGGTCAAAGCTGCAACGATTTGTCGCAAAGAGCGATGATTTTGTGACATCGTCCGACGGCGCCGTCCCGGCGTTCTTGACAGCTCGGCGCGCAACTCGACAGAATCTGGCGAATTTCGGACCACGGCCCACGGCAGTCCGAGTCACCTGCCGAGGGACCTGGTGGGCGATGCCATGAGGACCCTCGAGTGACAGATCGGCAGGCGACGCCATGGCGTCCGTATGTTGAACGGGACGTGCATGTGCTCCTGAGACACGGTGAGATCACGAGCTGCGAGCATATCCCCTGGGGCTCGAACTACACGTTTTGCGTCGGCCTCTCCTTCGAGGGGTTGAGCGGACTCGGCGTGTACAAGCCGCGGCGCGGAGAGCGGCCGCTGTGGGATTTCCCAGACGGGACCCTGTATCGACGCGAGTACGCCGCGTTCCTGGTGAGCCGAGCTATCGGCTGGCCGTTCGTCCCACCAACCGTCATCCGCGACGGCCCCCATGGCGTGGGCACCGTTCAGCTCTTCATTGAGTCCCAGCCTCCGGGCTCGATCAGGGAACTTCAGCGCACGGACGATCTCGATCTCGCCCGCGTCGCCGCATTCGACATCATCGCCAACAATGCTGACCGCAAGGCCGGCCATTTGCTGCGCGACCCGGGCGGTCGCCTGTGGGCCATCGATCATGGTTTATGCTTCAACGTTCCACCGAAGGTTCGCACGGTGCTCTTGCATTTCTGCGGCGAGCCGGTTCCGGCGGCGGTGCTCGGCGAGCTGAGGGAGTTTCGTGAGGATTCGGCGCGCGTCGATGGATTGACAGCCGCCCTGGCGCCGGTGATCGATCCGGATGAGACGGCGCTGCTCTACCGGCGCATTGATGCCATCGTCGAGGCCGGCTGCTACCCAACCCTCAGTGGGTACCGCAACGTCCCGTGGCCGCCGTTCTGACGCGACGCGTCGTCACGATTCTCTCACAGGGGATCTCGCGCCCGCTCGCCATCGGTCGGGCCCGATGAGCCGCCCGCGTACAATATCGCCTCGTGCACTCTGGAACGACCCGCGTGCCGGGGGCTATTCCCGCGCATTCGGCGCGGCATGCATCCGCACCGGCGCGGATGATCGCGCTGATCGCCCTGGTGTCCGCTACGCTGAGCGCGCATCCCCTCCCGGCGGATGCGCTGCGCCACGCGGAGCCGCCGGCGGCGATCGAGCTGGGCGCCCACGATCTTCTCGGCTCCGAGCGTGACGGCGTCGTGGTCGTCGATGGCGAGGACCTTACCATCGCCGGTATCGGGGCTCCGGACGACCAAGCGCCGGTCCGCGCCGCTGGCATCGCGGATTCGAAGATCGTCCCTCTCGATGCCCCTCGCTCGATCGAACGGGTGGAGGTGGACGCGGAGACGCCAGCCGACGCAAGCCTGACTGTCTGGGTACGGGGGCGCACGGGCCGCGGCTGGTCCGAGTGGCGCGAGTCCGACGCGGTGGACGAGCTTGATGACTGCTGCTCAACGGTTCAGGCGCGCGTTGAGCTGCGCGCGGCGCCGGGTGGCGACGCGCCGCGGGTTCGGTCCGTGCGCGTCGTGCTCGGGTCGAGGCTCGTCCGGTCCGCGCAAGTCGCGCCGCCAGCGCCGCCCACCGCTACGGTGTGGGCCACGCGGATCGGCATGGTTGGACACACCACGGCGAATGGCCACGTCATCACGGACCGCGACCGGTTCGTTGCGCTTCCGTCGAAGCGCGCGCTCAGCGCATTGGGATCGGCCGATTATTCGGTGCAGATCACATACCGCGGCAGGTCGGTCATTGCCCCGGTTTGGGACGTTGGTCCGTGGAACCAAAACGACGACTACTGGAATGAGCCGCGCGAGCGGTTCGCGGATCTTCCCAGGTGGACCTCCGAGGCCGAGGCCGCCTTCTTTGCCGGCTACAACGGCGGGCGCGATGGCTCCGGGCGATTCGTCGTACTCCCGAACTCCATCGACCTTGCCGACGGGAGCTATTGGGACGATCTAGGCATGACCCGCAACGATTGGGTGGACGTGACGTTCCTCTGGCTCAATGCGCCATCCCCTCCCCGTCGCTCGACGCCGGTTGTGACCCCGAAGCTCATCCCTGGTACGACCGGGAGCGCGGCCGCGACGCCGTCGACCCGCGCCGTCGGCTACACGCCGCCTTCCACCGCCTTGACGGCGTTTCTCCCCCTCGTCATGTGCGATCCGGACAATTGGACGACCTCCTGGACCATCCAGAATTCGTCGTCGGTCGCCGTCTCCGGATCGGTCGAGGTGTATTCGTCGGCCGGTGCGCTGTCGGCACGCGTGCCATTCGCGCTCCCCGGCTGGGGGTCAGCCACGACCTCGACGGCCGATGTGGGCCTCGCTCCCGGATTCGCGGGGAGCGCCATTGTGAACGCGTCGGGGCCCGTCGCGACCGTCGTGTCTGAAGAGCGATCGGGTGGGGGCCGGTTGGTGTACGCCGCAGCCACGACGCCCGCGCCAACCCTGTACGCGCCGATGATCTTCAAAGGCCGCGGTGGGTGGGACTCCGGGATCCAGGTCCAAAACCTGGGGAATTCTGCAGCCGCGGTTCGCGTCACGTACGTCTCCACGGGCGGTGGCGCCTGGGACGAATCGGCGTCCATCCCCGCGTCTGGGGCTCGCGCCTTCTATCAGCCGGCGAACGCGTCGCTTCCCTCCGGTCTCGTTGGCGCCGCCGTCGTGCAGTCGATGAGTGGGCAGCCCCTCGCGGCCGTCGTCAACGCGACCAATGGGAATGGCGCGGGGCTTGCGTACGCGCTGGAGAGCGGGGCAGCGGACACGCTGTACGCCCCGGTGGTGTACAAGCGCTACAACGGGTGGGACTCGGGAATCCAGCTCTTCAATCTCAATCCCTCGCCGACGATCGCCACGATCCTCTATCAGCAGTCGGCCGGCCCCCCGATCACGGACGCGGTCACTGTCCCGGGAAGCGGGGCGACCAGCGTTTACCAGCCATCGGAGCCACAGCTTCCCGACGGCTTTGTCGGCTCGGCGCGCATTGTCGGGGGTCCGGGGGCCCGGCTTGTGGGCATTGCGAGCGAGGTGCGATCGGCGGCGACCGCGGCCATGGGGTACGTGCTGGGCCAACCCCAATCCACGCTGGTCGCGGCCCCCCTCGTCACGAAGTCAATCAACGGCTGGAACACGGGAATCCAGGTCCAGAATCCAACCCAAAGTCCCGCTCCGGTTACCGCCGATTTCTACGATGAAAGCGGCGCGCTAATGTCCGAGCTGCAGGACGTCGTGGACGCGGGTCGGACCCGGACCTTCTACACGCCGGCTCTGGCGGACTTGCCCAAAGAGTTCCGGGGCTCCGCGGTGATCCAATCGACCTCCGGGGTACCACTCGCGGTCGTCGTGAACCAAACGTCGGAATAGGCGGCACCTCAGGAGGAGCCAGGCGCCGGATCCAGGCGAAACCAGAAGAATGTGTGGGGACCGAGGCTCAAGAAATACGGCGCCTCGCTGATCGGCGGAAACGGGATCTCGCCGATCAGCTCGACGGGCGTCCTGCCGAGAAAGTCGCGCAGATCGAGGCTTACGGGCTGGACGTACCGGGACAGATTCACCACGCAGAGAATCGTGTGGGTCTCGTCACTGCGCACGTAGGCCAGGACTTTCATGTTAGACGGGTGCAGCGCCTCGTAGGTTCCCCGCCCGAAGACCGGGTACTTCTTTCGGACCGCGATGAGCCGTCGCATCCAGTTCAGGAGCGAGGTCGGCGTGCGCATCTGCGCTTCGACGTTGACCGCCTCGTAGTGGTAGACGGGATCAAAGCTCACCGGGCTAAACAGCTGGGCCGGGTCCGCGCGAGAGAACCCCGCATTTCGGTCACTCGACCATTGCATCGGGGTCCGAACGCCTCGGCGGTCGCCGAGGTAAACATTGTCGCCCATGCCAATCTCGTCGCCGTAGTAGATGACGGGCGACCCGGGCATGGAGAAGAGCAAGCTGTTCAGCAGCTCGATCTGCCGGCGACCGTTATCCATCAGGGGCGCCAGACGGCGCCGAATCCCCAGGTTCAGCCGCATGACCGGGTCGCGGGCGTATTCGAGATACATGTAGTCGCGATCGGCGTCGGTGACCATCTCGAGGGTCAATTCGTCGTGGTTGCGCAAAAAGAGCCCCCACTGGGTCGATTCCGGAATATCGGGCGTCTGCGCAAGGATTTCGGTGATGGGAGTCCGGTCCTCCCGGCGGAGCGCCATGAAGAGGCGCGGCATGAGCGGAAAGTGAAACGCCATGTGAAATTCGTCGCC
>Ga0070741_10006360_pt1 | contig 25434 bp, 21 predicted proteins | sample Coa_R1_4_FD_66440 | JGI IMG/M metagenome (GOLD analysis project Ga0070741, IMG submission 66440) | Surface soil microbial communities from Centralia Pennsylvania, which are recovering from an underground coalmine fire - Coalmine... | ecosystem: Environmental > Terrestrial > Soil > Unclassified ... | reverse complement strand
TTGGGCGCTGCAATGCGGCGCGTGGCCCATAGGGGGGCGATAAGATATTGCAGCAGCAAAAAGAAGAGCGGAGCCGCTACAAAGGTCCAATCGGGGAAAAACGCCGGGTTAATGAGCGCGCCCAACCGCCCCAGTATGTATAACACGATCCCTTCGATCATGCCACGCCGGTAATCAACTTTGTTGAACATAATTCAGTATCCTCAAGCGGATCGAGCTAGCCATCGGCTCCCTCCGCTCCCCTTGAGGGAAAGTATACCATCACACCCGAAGCTGTCAAGTGGAAATGCATTAGTGATGCTAGTGGCAACCGCAGCCGCCCTCTCCGCAGCCGCAGCTTCCCATCGCGGGTACGGCATCATCAAAATCGCTATTTTCGCTGCCGCCACGGGGAAGCGAGAATGTCGAGAGCAGGCGACGCACCTTCTCACTATGGCACTTCATACAGACCACGTCATCCGCGTGCTGATGACCAACAAGGAGTTCGAATTTAGATTTGCAGTTCGAGCAATAGTACTCGTACAATGGCATAGAAAGTTACCTCCGGTTCGTGGAAAACGCTATAATCAACAGATATTGTAGTGGCTAGCCGGAAGATCGTCAAGTAGAAAAGGAATCAGTATGGCTCTTACCATTGGAATTATAGGTCTGCCGCAGAGCGGCAAAACGACGCTGTTCAATGCCATCACCAGGGCAGGCGCGCCCGTGAGCGGCTATGCTACCAGCACGGTACAGGCTAACCTGGCGGTGGTGCAGGTGCCGGATGCACGATTGCAGCCGTTGGCCGATATATTTAAGCCCAAAAAAGTGACCTATGCCACCGTCGAGTTTGTTGATGTGGCAGGGATGGGACAGGCTCCCCAGAAGGAGAAGCACGAGGGGCTGAGCGCGGAATTTTTAGGCCACATTCGCAATGCCGATGCTCTGGCAATCGTGCTGCGTACCTTTGCCAATAGCAACGTTCCACATAGCGACGATACTATCGATCCCAGCCGGGACCTCGATAGCCTGAATGCCGAACTGGTGCTGACCGATCTCGCCTCCGTCGAGAGACGCATCGAGCGCACGATGCGCGCGGCCAAGTCTGGCGATAAGAAGTACCAGCAGGAACTGGACTTGCTACACCGTCTCCAGGAGTCGCTTAACGAGTTGAAACCGATCAGCCAGCTTGAGATGTCTGCGCAGGAAGAGGCCATCGTCAAAGAGCTTTTCCTGCTGACGATGAAGCCGCGCATGTATATATTGAACGTGAGCGAGGACGCGCTAGGAGCCGCTAACGACCTGCTGGCGAAAGTAGCAGCAGGCGAGGAGGTACAAAGCAGAGCGTTGGAAGGCGAGCTGCGAGGCATCGCGGCCATCGCGCAACGGGCGAAAGCCGAGGGAGCTGAGGCGGTTGCGGTCTCCGCTCGCCTGGAAGCCGAGCTAGCAGAGCTGCCTGAGGAAGATGCGCGCGAATATCTGGAATCGCTCGGCCTGCCCAGGCTGGGCACGGACCGCGTCATCCAGGTGGGCTATCGCTTGCTGAACCTGATCACCTTTCTGACCGCGGGCGAGGATGAAGTGCGGGCCTGGACGGTGACGAAGGGGGCAAAAGCGCCAGAAGCCGCAGGCAAAATCCACTCGGATATCGAGCGCGGCTTTATTCGCGCCGAAGTGACGCATTTCGACGATTTCATGGCCTGCGGCTCTTTTGCCGTCGCTGCTAAAAAAGGCTTGCAGCGCCTGGAAGGCAAGGAGTATGTGATCAAGGACGGCGATATTGCCCATTTCAGATTTAATGTTGGCAAATAAGTCTACAGTTTCAGTATCCTCAAGCGGGTCGTAATAACCATCGGCTCACGCCTCCCCTCTGGAGGAGAAGTATACCATCGAGTCCTAAGATGTCAAATGGAAATGCACCAGGGCCTCTCAGGATGAAGCCCTGGCGATGCTCGCCCTTTTGCAGCATACATGGAGGTCTATAACCTATGGCCATTTTTATCACCGTCGTTGGTCCGCAACGGACGATTGATCTGGAGATTGTCGCGGACAGGCCGATCCGCGATCTGCTGCCGATGCTGGTCGAAATCCAGCATGCCACACAGGACGCTCATTCACAAGCTATACCTGAAAACTGGCAGCTAGAGCTGCTCGACCGGACCCCGCTGCCCGCGAGCCTCTCCTTGACGGAGTGCAGCATTCTCGATGGTGCGATCCTCAGACTCCATAAAATTGACCCGAACGAGGACCCGCAGGCCAAAAAGTTATTGCCCGATATTATTCCCAGCAAAGAGACCGGGGGCATTGGCATCAAATGGCGAAGAGAAGAGGCATGGCCTAACGAATAAGAACGGGCGTGTATACAGGTCGTGAACGAATAAAAAATTAAAGGTCACTATTATAATGAGATCTCTATAAAGTGGGAATATGAGCAGCGTTTCTTGACAACATAATAATTTATGCCCTATGATAAAACAGGTGCATATATCTGCCTGTTTCTCTAATACTGGTCGGTCTTATTTTCCAGGCGATTGAACGTCTTATTCCTTGAATAGCAGCAGTGGCAATATTAGGCATCTATACACTTAAATCACATAGAGAACTTTGTATTTAGTACGAGAGCGGGGATGCTCGTGCTAAATGATGTGCCACACTAAACGGCAAATAGCCATTTCCTGAAATGAAAGGCTGCTTGCTGTCAATAGCTCTTGTATAGCTTCTGCTTTTGTATCTTTATCCGGCTAACAAGAGATGATTCTTATGTGATAACACTTGATTGGCTGCAAGTTCTCTCTGTGTGCCCATGCCACTCAACCAGCTTAGAGTATGCTGGTTTTTTCTGAAGGAGTGAAATATTGGCACGCATTGTATTTATCTCCCCCTATTATCCTCCTGAGCAGGGTGCGGCAGCCGTATGTGTAAGCGAGAATGCGATCCGTCTGGCGAAGCGAGGACATAACGTAACCGTTCTTACCACAATGCCCAACTATCCAACAGGGATCGTTCCACCAGCATATCGTGGGCATAGGATTTTGCGCGAAACCCTCGATGGGGTGGAGGTGGTTCGCGTATGGAGCTATGCCAGCCCGAATAAAGGCTTCTGGCGGCGTATTCTTGCCCATACCTCCTTCGGCTTCATGGCGCCTCTTCTGGGTGCAGGCGCGGTTGGCCAGCCTGATATCATCATCGTCCAGTCGCCGCCGCTTTTCGACGCCGTCGCGGTTCGCCTGCTCTCCTGGCGCAAGCATTGTCCTTATATATACATGGTTTCCGATCTATGGCCCGCTTCAGCCGTGCAACTGGGGGCATTACGTAATCGACTATTGATCCGCCTGTCGGAGTGGCTGGAATGGTCAACGTATCAGCGCGCAGGCAAGGTCTGGGTTGTGACCGCAGGGATGTGGAAAGATTTGCGCCGGCGAGGATTAGCGGCGGATCGCATGTTTCTGATCACCAATGGGGTGGATACAAAAAAGTTTCGCCCATTACCGCAACGGCAGGCCCGTGCAGAACTGGGCTGGAATGATTATTTCACCGCTATTTACGCCGGAACGCACGGCCTGTCGCATGGCCTGATGACGGTGCTGGCTGCCGCAGAGCTATTGCTCGCCAGGCGCGATATACGCTTCGTGCTGGTTGGGAATGGAGCTGAGAAGGCGAAATTAATGGCGGAGGCGGCCCGGCGTAATCTTACCAACGTCACCTTTCTTGACTCGCAGCCACATGAGCGGGTACCAACCTTACTGGCGGCGGCTGATGTTTGTCTGGTGCATTTACGCAGTATTCCCCTGTTTGAGGGAGCATTGCCAATAAAGATGTATGAAGCAATGGCCTGCGCTCGCCCTATCCTGCTGGCGGTGGATGGCGAGGCGCGTCAGCTCGCTACAGAAGAGTATGGGGCGGCAGTCTATGTAGAGCCTGAAAATGCCGCCGCTCTGGCCTCCGCTATTATCTCGTTGCAGGAGCAACCTGAGCGTGCTCGGGAGCTGGGGCAACGGGGGCGTGCGCTGGTGCAGGAGCGTTTTGACTATGATCTACTGGTGGCCGCATTGGATAAACAGATCCTTTCACTCCTGGGAAAGGATCAAGCTGCTGCGGATGTGGAGCCTGATAGAATGGTGAATGCATCGACGGAAGCCAGATAATGTACTATCTGTGGCATTTACATTTGGGGAAGGAAACAAGACATGCAGCATGATCTTGAGCATAGAATACCACTGGCGCCCCAGAAGCGGTTTTATAAACTGAGATCAGCCCGTGATCATTCACTCTGTTATCTTGCATGGCATAAGATGATTGATCTTTCCTTTGCATTATGCGGTATGATAGTGCTGTTACTGATTTTGCCATTTATCGCGCTTTTAATCTATGTTGATTCACCGGGTCCAATTTTTTATGTTCAGGAGCGCCTGGGCTTTCGGGGCAAAAAATTTTATATCATCAAGTTCCGTTCTATGGGGGTGGATGCAGAGGCATCAGGACGCGCGGTCTGGGCAACCGAATATGATAGCCGTGTCACTCGCGTCGGGCGTGTGATGCGCCGCCTACATCTGGATGAATTGCCGCAGGTGCTCAATATCCTACGGGGAGAAATGAGTCTGATCGGGCCGCGACCGGAGCGAGAAGCATTCGTGATTGAGCTGGAGAAGACGCTCCCGCAGTATCGCACTCGCCTGACGGTGAAGCCTGGTCTGACCGGTTGGGCGCAGGTAAAATATTGTTATGCCCGTACGGAACAGGAGGCGCTCGCCAAATTACGCTACGATCTCTATTATATTGAGCATCGTTCTATCAAACTCGATATAGTGATTATCTTGAAGACTGTGCTTGAGGTATTACTCTGTCATGGAACATAAAGAGACGCTTTCCAAGATGCACGATATGCCCACAGAGCCTGCGGGCGCTGTACAATCAAGTGAAACAGAGCCGACCCGGCTTGAGGACGCAGAGACCGTTCAGTTAGAGGCTGCGCCACCCTCTGGGGCGTCGCCGACTGCACCGGCCACTGTACCTACGAAGGAACAGCCGCGGAGGCGTCATTGGCTGAAGAAGAGCGTGGTGATAAATTCGCTCCTGCTCTGTGCCCTGTTGCTATTCGATACTTCCGTAGCCGCTTTCGGCTTCCAGACTGTCCGGCATTATTATGCGGACTATCAGCACTATCTAGCGGTTGCCCGCTCAGGCATACAGCATCTGCAAACGGCAGAGAAGGACCTCGCCGCTTACCCGCAAAATCCGCTCGATAACCAGCAGGTGATACTGGCTCAACGCGAATTTAGCGCGGCACAGGCGAACTTTACGCAGCTCAGTGACGGCTTAAAAGCGTTGCCGGGCGCGCTCACGGCAGTACCTGTTTATGGAGCGCGCCTGAACTCGGCCCTGCGCGTCGTTCCCCTTGCTCTTGAGGTGACGAAGGCCGGGCTGATTGGCTGTGATATCCTGAATTTGCTCACCGACCGCTTTCACACCATGCTCGCTACCAAGTCACAGTCCCTTACCGCCACAGATATTGATGCGGTCAGAGCTAATTTACAGCAGCTCAAGCAAATTTTTTCGCTTGTATCCAGCCAGGTTGACCATCTATCACCGGCGGATCTACAGCTTGATCCTCGCCTGGGCAAGTTGGTGGCCGCGTTCCATCAATATGTGCCTGTTCTGCTGACCGCCTTCGATGATATTGGAACGCTCTTGCCCGTCATCCCAACGCTGCTGGGCATTGGAAACTCGACCAATTACCTGATCGAGATCATGGATATATCCGAACTCAGGCCAGGAGGCGGCTTTATCGGCAACTACGGCATTCTTACGGTGTTAAATGGGCGACAGGTGGCTGCCCATATCACCGATGTGGATCTGCTTGACAAGCCATTTGAAGCTGCCGGCAACGTGATCCCCTTCCCGCCTGCCTACCAGTGGTTCGATATCGCCAACGGCAACTGGGGCCTGCGCGACACGAATCTGGATGCCGACTTCCCCACGGTTGCCCGCTATAGCGAGCAGAACTATATACGCGAGGGAGGGCAGACGCATTTTGAAGGGGTGATCGCGATTACACCGACCCTCATTCAAAATCTGCTGACAGTGACCGGTCCCATCGCGGTTCCTGAATACCACGAGACGATAACGGCGCAGAACCTTACCGACCGGATTCATTATTATCAATTAGGCTCTGCTTCGGGCTCTGATGTAATTGCCGCTGCCGATGGGAAATCATCGCAGCGCAAGCATTTTACAGCCGTGCTCGCCGAACACTTTATTGCTCGCTTCCGCCAGATCCCCGTCTCCAACATGGGGAGCGTGATACAGATTATCACGAAGGCGCTGCGTACTAAAGATATTCAGATCTATTTCAATTCGCCAGTGGCAGAGAGCTTCCTGCAACATTTCGATGTGGATAGCGCCATTCAAGCGCCCAATAGCGATAGTTTATTCATCGTCGATGCCAATATCGCCGCCAGCAAAGCGAATCAGTTTATGATTGATAAGTTAGATGACCAGGTGACGCTCGACGCTCAAGGGAATGCCCTGCATACGACGAAGATCAGCTATGCCTGGACAATCCCGGGACCGATCTATGGCAACGCGACCTATCGCGATTATGCTCGCATTTACGTTCCTCCTGGAAGTGTATTACAGAGTCAAGATGGTTGGCAGACGCGAGGCACCAGCAAAGCCTTTGGTCGTACCGTCTGGGCTGGCTTTTTTACCATGACGTTTGGGCAAACACGCGTGATTACGCTGCACTGGCTGGTCCCAAAGGCGGCGACGAAAGATGCTACCGGCTGGCACTACGCCTACTTGCTGCAACATCAGGCCGGTACTCGTTGGTCGGTTGATGTGCATATAACGCTGCCAACGTGCGCGCTGGTAAAACATACATCGGCCCCGTTGAAGCCAGATAGCAATCAGAGTATTACTGCCTCTGCTTATACATTAGATGAAGATACCACGATGAACGTTGATTACACCGGCTGTTCATCGTGAAGGGGCCTCATCGTCAGCATCATGGCCGCGCGTTCAGGCTATGCAGGCAATAAATCAGATCGTTGAAGCGGGTCAGACGAATCTTTGATGCATTTTTTATTGATTAGCGATAAGGGTAAAAATGATGGTCGAGCAGAATATGCTGGGAAAAGATGCATCATCCCAGGAAAATGTATGGAAGGTGCGAATTACGAGAGCCATGCAACTCGTGCTGCAACACGATGAATTAGCCGTGGTACTCATATTTGCGATCCATGTCTATGTGGATTGGTATCTGGGATTGGCGCTGAGCGCCCTGCTCTTAGCAGCAGGCTTGCTGCTGATCTTCTTTATGCTGCGCTCTGAGCAGTATCCCTGGGTGAAGCCAGCAGCTTTATGGTTATGGATCGCCTTCCTGCTCCTTGCCATTTTGCCAGCGCTCCGGGGCGTCAGGTTACTTGATAGTGTCTATTACTATTTCAATAGCCTGGTGAATGCTTTGCTAGTGTTCTGGCTTGGACTTCTGGTGGCGCAGGATACGGCCAGTGTGCGGCGTCTCTTCAAAATGCTCGCCTTTTTTGCGGCCCTCCTGGCTATTCATACCATTATTGAGGCCCGCACGGGTATCGTGTTGTTTAAAACGTCGCTTTACGATAAGTCGCTGAATGATCTGCTACATTTTCCGCTGGGGTCAACGGGCATTCATCGCGCCGAAGCTTTCATGCTCAACCCTGACACGAACGGGGCTTTTTTCGCTTTTATGCTCTTGCTCCCTCTGGGGCTTTTTATCGATAGCGCAACATGGCGGGCGAAGGCGTTCTACCTTGCCGAAGTTATACTGATGGCGCTGGCCTTACTCTTCACATATAGCACCGGAGCCTGGCTTTCGCTGGCAGCAGGGGCGGTTGCCTTTGTGATTTTTGTCGGGTCAATACGTGCCGGCCTCCAGATTACGGCGTTTCTGGGCGTTATATTCCTGCTGATCGTTGTTGCGTTCCCTGCGCAGATTTATGGTCTGGCTCAGCATGCGGCAGCGGCAGAGGAGTGGTCGCTGCGTCTAGGCGTATGGCAGACGGCTATACGGGTGATCCTCGCGTTTCCCTTAACGGGCCTCGGCCTGGGTCGCTATGTGTACATTGCACGAGCGGAGCCGTATCGGGTGCCAGCACAATTTATCCCTGTCTATCATCCGCATAACTCGTACATGGAGATAGCCGCGCTGGGAGGCATTCCATTAGGGCTGATCTTCTGCGCGCTACTGGGGTTGGCTCTATGGATGGGCTGGCGCAACTGGCGTCAGATTGATCCTGCCTCTCGTGCAGTGCTCAGCGGCGGTCTGGCATCCGTGCTTACATTAAGCTTCTATAGCCTGAATAATGCGGGCTGGACTTTGACGCCATTACTGGCTGGCGGCTGGTTAATTCTCGGTGCGATTGCTTCACCCCTGCTGCTGCGCAAGCAAAAAACTCTTTTGAACGCTGACAAACAGGATGTAGCAATTGCCACAGGGGAAGAGCGTGGAGCATAACGCCATGCCCGCGGATCATAGCAGCGTCGGCAGATACGCTGCTTACCCTGTTGATCTCGGGCATTTTCAACTGATAGATCTTCATGCTCAACGTACCATAGCTGCGTTTTATCAAAGTTCTGCCGGCTATCATCCAACGGCTAGCGCACGCGATGCCCTGCTGCAATGGAATAACTACCTTGCGACCGGGAGCGCTTCTGCCGCTCAGACGTTCCTGCAACAGGTCTACCGTCTGGTCGAGCATGAAATGCGCATCGGCGCAGACGCTGGTGGCTGGCCCCTTGCTTTTCCGGCACCCGAAGGGACATCCGGTGATTCCTGGCTATCAGCAGTGACCCAGGGGCTTGGCCTCTCTGCGCTGGTCAGGGCCTATCAGCTCACCCATGATCATATCTTGCTTGAGATAATACAGCGTGTGGCGCGTACCTTCGATCTCGATATCCTGGACGGTGGCGTGTGCGCACCCTTTGAGCAAGACGGCCTCTGCTTTGAAGGAATGGCAGTCTATCCGGCGACTCATGACCTCGGCGGCTTCATCTTTGGCCTCTGTGGACTCTATGACTACGTAAAAGTGATTGGCGCTAGTTCAATTGAGAAACGTATTCAGGCCGGTTTTGCAACTTTCCACGACCTGCTAGAGGAGTTTGAAACGGGCTTCTGGACCTGTAGGGATCTCCTGCAACGACAACCAGCGTCGCCCGCTCAGCTAATGTTGTATGCTCACCTGTTGGACGCTTTAGCCGCCCATGCTGGTTGTGAATATTGTGCGGCGCGGGCGCGGCGCTGGTGGCAGTATCGGCAACGTATCGATAGCCGTATATATTATTGGCTCGCTCGCCAGAGCGCTGCTTTGAGACACTATGTACAACGTTGCTTCAAGCATACATCTATCACGTCCGGCCCGCTGCGGGTCTGTGTGGCCGTGTCGGCCTTCCCGGCGCCTGGCGGTATCCAGACGTTTGTCGAAAATATCGCTCAGGCGACGCGCAATGATTGGCAAATAGAATATCTCACCCAGCATCGCGGACCCGATGGCGAAAAATACTGTATTCATCGCTTCGGCACTAGAAGAATGACCCCCTGGTATTTTCCTTTCCTCTGGCTGTATGTCGTATCAGGCTTCAGAAAGTTAGTTTCGCTGGTTTTGCATGGCGCAAACTATGATGTCGTCCTGGCGCAAGACGGCGTTTGTACCGGGGCATTCGTCGCCCTGGCCGCTCGTCTTACTGGCAGGCGTGTAGTCTGTATCGATCATGGGGATTTGAGCCTGCTGATCGCGCATAACCATCAACGCTATCGTTCTGAACGTTTACGCGAAGTCATGACGAAGCCCTGGCCCTTGCTGGTACGTTTGACCGCGCGCCTGCTGCTGTCCTTATACTGGCCCTCGCGCCGGTTGCTCGCCCGCCTGACGGCCCGACTTGCCAATCATTATCTCATTCCAGGCGTGCCGCAGGATGGGGTAAATGAGGTATGTAAACAACTTGGCGTACATCGTAGCCGCGTGACACGTTGTTTGAATATGATCGATATAGATCAATATATTGTGCCTGATGCGGCCACACAAGCTGGGCTGCGTCGGCAACGGGGCATCAGGCATGACGCCATCGTAATAGCGATTGTTTGCAGGCTCGCGGCAGAAAAAGGGCTGGAGATCGCGCTTGAGGCTCTTTACAGGTCACTGACCTCCTATGCTTCCACGGGTCAGGAGATACGCGTGGTTATTGTCGGGGATGGACCTTTGCGCAGGCAGGTGGAGCAGTATATTCACCAGTATGGATTAGATGAGATGTGTCAAATGCAAGGAGAGCTTCCTGGGCGGGAAGTGATTGCTATTTTAGGGGTGAGCGATATTTTTCTCTATACTAGCTGGCGGGGCGCCGGTTACCCGCTGGCGATTATGGAAGCGATGGCGGCGGGATGCGCTGTCATCGCTTCAACAGAGCCTGTTGCTAACGCTTGCCTGTTAGATGAAGGGCGAGGAATAACTGTACCACCGGGCGATGTTCTTCAGACGTCTCATGCCCTATCGCGTCTTTTGCAGGACCGTGAGCTTTGCCGGACAATGGGACAGCGAGCCAGAGCCTATATTGCGCAACACCATAGCCCTGCCATGTTCCAACGCACGTTGCTGCGGGCTACCTGCTGGTCTGCTCTGGATAGTTTGCTGTCGCAAGAAAAGAGTTTGCAGGTGAATGATGAGTGTGTTGTTGAACAATAAAGAAAAAATAGAAGGCTATACAGCAGGCATTCGCGAACTGCTGACCAGTTCCGGCGTGTATGCGCTGGCTTCGTTAGCCCTGCCACTCGTCGCCCTGGTGCTCTCGCCATTTTTGACCCATACGCTCTCGCGCACCGATTATGGCGTGCTCGCCGTTCTCACCACGGCAATTTCGTTATTGGCAGGGATTACGCAGTTTGGCCTCAATAACGCGTTCTTTCGCGCTTATAACTACGATTATGAGTCCCGCGAAGATAAGCTGGCGGTGCTTTCGACCGTCATCCTGCTGCTGGCGCTCTCCTCCTTTGCGCTAGCTCTAGTGGTTGTGTGGTTCGCGCCGTGGTTCGCCTCGCTGCTACTGGGGAGCGCCGCTTACAGTAATCCGGTACGTTTGCTGGCTCTGGTCGTCGTATTGCAAAATCTGACCGTCCCGGGTTTTTCGTGGTTGCGCGCCGAGAGCCGGGCGATTCTCTATGCAACGCTCTCAATCCTCAATCTGCTGGCAAACCTGGTGATGACGCTGCTCTTCGTCGGTGTATTTCAGCTTGGGGTGAGCGGAGCGCTGCTGGCTGTAGCGGTCGGCTATGGCCTGGTCGTCATCTGCACCGTGCCGCCGATCCTGCTGCGTATAAAACTACGTTTCCGCCGCGATATTAGCGCAAATTTACTCTCATTCGGCCTGCCACTGGTAGCCAGCCTGGTTTCAGTCTGGGCATTACAACTGGCTGATCGCTTTCTACTCAGCCGTCTCGGCTCGCTGGCAGAGACCGCCAGCTACACCGTCGCGTATAGCCTGGGAGGAATTCTTGGGGTGCTGGTGCTTTCACCGTTTTCCCTCGCCTGGCCTACCACGATGTTTGCGATTGCCAAAAGGAATGACGCTATTGCCTTGTTCAGCTTGATTTTTCGCTGGTACAGTCTTTTTTTGCTCTTTGCTACCTTTGGCCTGATGCTTGTCAGCGTCAGCGCGCTCTACCTGTTTTTTCCCGTTTCTTACTATGCGGCTGTGCCAGTGATCCCGATAGTTGCGCTCTCCATTATGTTCTTCGGCCTCTATAACTATTTTACGGTCGGCATTTCCATCCGGCGCAAAACCTGGCTGGCGGTTATGTTGACGGCGCTGGCGGCGGTCGTCAATATCGGGCTGAATATACTCCTGATACCACTCTATGGCTCTCTCGGGGCCGCTTTTGCGACGTTGCTCGGCTACCTCCTGCTGGCGATTGGAGGCTATCTAGTAAATCAGCGGCTGTATCCCATTCCATTTGAAATTGGCTTATTTTGCTTGATCCTGTTGATCGGCATTGTGCTTTATGGGGGAGGCGACTTGCTTGTACAAATGCAAAAGATCGGTGGTATAGGCGCTCTCGTCATTTTTCTTGGATTGTTCTGTCTTTACGCAGGACTGCAAATCTATCTGGGTCTCCATCCCCCGCTACGCCAGAGAGCCATACAGGTCCATCAACAAGTACAGGAAGACACAGTATGATGAAGAAAGCTACTTCTACCGGCGTCAGCACTGCGCAGGTGATGCCAGAGCAAACATTGTTGATTACCGTGTGTATGCATGTGTTGCGCGAGGCGAGGGATGATGTGCGCGCCATGCGGGCCGCCTCGGCCCTGATCAGGGCTGGCGCTACTGTCTCTATGATAGACATTGAAAGCCAGCAGGGACTGCCTGCTGAAGAGGTCATTGACGGTTTGCATGTAAAACACCTGATGATGCCGGCTCAGTTTGGTGCAGAGCGTTTTGAACGACACACGTTAAAGCGCAGCATCCAATTGTTTTTGCGCAGTATCCAGCTCTTGTTGCAAACGCGCGCCGATATCTATCACGCGTGCGAGGTGACGGCGCTCCCGGCGTGTTATATTGCCGCGCGCTGGCGACGCAAGCCGCTCATCTTCGAAGCCTATGAATGCCCGCTAAAGGATCGTCCTGTCGCAACGATGGGAAGGGCCAGGCGCATGCTGCACCGGCTGTTAAAGCTGTTACTGGCGCATATTGTGCCGCGTTGCGCCGGGGTAATCGCCGTCTCTCCCCCCATCGTAGAGCAGATAAAGCAGCGCTATGCCATCACAAACGTCTCACTGGTGCGCAATATTTTGCCATATCACAAGGTGACGAAGAGTGAGCGCTTGCGGCAGCATCTGGGCCTGGGTCAGGATGTACGAATTGCGCTCTATCAGGGGTTTTTGCAGCCGGATCGCAGCCTTGATATTCTGGTGCGCGCCGGGGCTTTTCTAGCTCCGAACACGGTCATTGTGCTGATGGGAAAAGGGGTGGGGAAAACGCTGGACGATTTACAGGCGTTGATTGCCAGCGAAGGCATCGGTGACAGGGTCAAAATTCTGCCACCTGTCCCTTATGAGCAACTGCTCGACTGGACCTCTTCGGCGGATCTCGGCTTGATTATTAATGCATACGACTACTCCCCGAATATCTGCATGCAGCTCCCTAACAAACTCTTTGAGTATCTGATGGCGGGTGTGCCCGTCCTTACTGCTCAATTTGAGGCCGTTGTAGAGATTGTTACTGCTTACGGCGTTGGCAAGGTTATCTCCTCGCTCTTACCTGCTGATATTGGAGCTGCAATCAATGCATTATTGGCGCAGACCGACGATCTCGAACATATGCGGCAAAATGCCTTACAAGCGGCCAGCGAGCGGCTTTCCTGGGAGAAAGAATCCGCCGAACTCATTGCCCTTTACCGCAAGGTCTTGGATGCTAGCGATAGAAAGCGGGATTGACCAGCGCATCCATGACATTGGCCATGAAATGTTGAACTGCGGGGACAGCGGCGGTTTGGCCGGCGCAAGGGTCCTGCGTGGTAATACGATAATCATCCAGCGCCCCCGTCCAATAGATGGACCCGCTGGCAAAGACCATCGCTTTAGCATTGGCGAAGTAGTAAGTGGTATAGCTAACATCGGTTGTTCCACCATTATCGCTGGTGGGAGAGGCGGCAATAACCTGGAGATTGTTGGGCGTGGCCCCATTGGTAAAGACGCGATCCCATTCATCGCCAACCAGATCACAGCCATAGGGTATCGACGGCTGCAGGCCTGTACCTCTCAGCAGAGGCGAATTCGTCTGCGGATTTATGTACCAGGGGTAGCCGCGTCGCCCTTGAATCAGGTCTGCGTACATGATCCCGATCAGGGCGTTTTCGGGACGATGAAGCACCGGATCGCGCCACTGTGCGGTGACGCGGCTATTATCAACGCCATAGAAAGGGTCTCGCTGGAGGTCGTGCAGCGCGGTTTCAACTTTATAGCACACAACGGTGCGGTCCGGTACCCCTTTGCTGTCCGGTTCAAAACGCATTTGCCAGTAGCCCGTGTTTGCCTCTAAAAAGGCCAGACTGACGCCACGATTGCGCGCATTTTCTACGCCATCGCGCATCTCCTTCGTCCAATATTCATCGTGACCAAGCGAAATGTAAACGCGATAGTGTAGGAGCTGTCCAGGGTCACGCTGTAAGTCCACATTGCTCATATAAGAGATGTCGTAGCCCTGGCGTTCAAACCAGTGCAGGGCATCTAGCTCGAAGTCGAGCGTGCCGCCGCCGCCAATAACATCCGTGTATGGTCGATCAAATGAAACTTTAGAGGCACGGGTCAAACCATTGCTGTTGTAGGTGTTATAATCATAGAGGCTGTAGCCGCCCCAATTATTATAAGCCTGGTAGGTTGTATCAGGATTGACCGCTATATACAGGGTGGGAGTCAAGCTGCGTACAATGAACGGCACAGACGTTTGTAAACCATGAGCGTCAGTACATTTTGCCAGGTAAATCCCGCTTAACCAGCCCGGTGGTATGGTGAGGGTATAGGAAGGTTGCCAGTGGGCCTCCACCAGCCCCGTTTTTGTATCCACAGTGCAGGAGTCACAATCCACCAATGATTGACTGTGCTGATCATAGTATCCCTGGGCAACGCCTTCGAGATCACTGAGCGAGTCTACCAGCCTGCCACCCGTCCCGCCGTACCAGCCGAGCCGGTAGATGTCAATAGAATAGCTGGTTCCGTTTGTTTGCGTACTGACATAGAACGAGATCGCTTGATTAGGGAGAACAGAGGGAGTATTTGTATACATCTGTATTTCATTATAAGCGACCTGGGCGGCAGGAATTTGCCAATCCCGAGTGCCGGGGATCGCATTCTCTTGCAGTATGGCGTTGCTGGTGGTAATGACCCTTTTAGGGACAACTACTACAGAACGAGTGGGCGCAGAACGTCCTGCCAAGAAAGCTATGAGCAGTAGCATGACCAGCGATGAAAAAAGGGCCATTACGTATACGCGTCGGAGCTGCCTGCTCCTGAAGTGATCGAAGATTTTTTTCATAAAGCCCATATTTTTAGGTTGCTGAAAGCCACATTCGTGGGCCCTGTCTCTGCTTCGGCAGCCAGTCCTAGCGCCCCCTGGCTGTAGCTATCATCTGGCTGTGTATTGATAGGCGTATTATTCACATAAAGAGTAAAATTACTACCATTGGCTACAATAGCAAGAATATTATGTTTTTGCAAGCCTGTGTTAATTGCCTTTGAATTGCCGTGCGCAAGCACATTGCCCGCGCCGGAGGTATCGGTATAGACTTTAAAAAAGTAAGAGCCGTTCTGTCCGACGCGGAAGTAGTAGAATTGATTGCCGTGTAAACGGAAGATGATCCCTCCGAAGTCGCCACTGATGATCGTCATATCTACTTGAAGGGCAAAATTGCGCACCGGGATTTTTGACTCTGTACAATAATACGTGCGCCCTTTATTGAATTCGAACACAGAGTAGGCGCTATCGGTAAATGTGCAGTCTGTGCCGCTGGCATCAAGCGTATACCCTCGATTCCAATTATAGCCGCGCGTATTGTCATGTAATGGATCATTCAGTACTAATCTGCCCTCATAGGGAGGGTAAGGAATAGCTGATAGAGCGGGTGTTGGCGTCTGCACAGGGCCCGGAGGGGGATTATGGGGCCTGAATACCAGAAATGCGCTGACGCTGGCGAGCACGACCACGAGCGCAAGCCCGATGAGCAGCAGATTGCGCCCTTTGAATTGTCCCTGCTTATAAGCGTCATAGAGCTTAAAGAAGGGCGTGCGAGCCAGGAACGGCTTTTTAGTCTGTTCCTCGCTGAGCAAACTGGTGAGAGAGACAGGGATATCTTCGCTCTGATAACTTCCCGGTGTGGTTAGAGCGCCCGGCTGAACATCCGGCAAAGAAGGTGGCGTTGTTTCTCGTTCGAGGCTGGACAAAACCATTGGCACATCCTGGGGCGCGGGAGCAGACTGCTGGACTCCCTTTGGCAGCGCCTTTGAGAAGGCTTCCGCGAATGCTACGACAGAGGGGAAGCGCTGCGTCGGGTCCTTTGCCAGGGCCTTGAGAATGACGCTATCAACTTCTGGCGGAATAAGTGGCTGCTTGCTGCTGGGTGCAGGCGGTGGGTTATTAAAATGTTGATACATCATCTGCTCTAAGGTACCGCGAAAAGGTGGTGTGCCCACGAGGAGTTGATAAATCATGATTGCCAGGGCGTACTGGTCCGTGGCGAAGACGGGGTAGCCGCGCCATTGTTCCGGGGCCATATAGGTTGGCGTGCCGCGAATGGTCGCGCTCGCGTCCGATGTGGCGGAATGAAATTTGGCGATGCCAAAATCGGCCAGTTGCAGATCAGGGTGGCTGGGATTGTCTTTTCTGCGCCGCAGCAGAAAATTAGACGGTTTGACATCGCGATGAATGATTCCATGATCGTGTGCATGCTGGAGGGCATCCGCCGCCTGTCGTAAGAAAAAGCTGATATCATCCAACGGGAGAAGCTGAGTGTTGCCGCGCTGTCCCAGCCAGCTTGCTAACGAGCCTTCTTCACGAAATGGCATCACAATATAGGTGAATGTTGTTTCTCCCAGGTGTTCTTCACCATAGTCTAATAGCGGCAATATATTGGGGTGGTCTAGTCTGGCAACAGCCCTGACCTCGCGTAAAAAAAGCTGATCGATGGCCTGGTTAGCGCCTGTGTTGGCATACGGTGTGGCCTCGCCACGTACCACTTTGATAGCAATTTTCCGTTCAATGCGCGCATCTTCTGCCTGATATACCTCTCCCATATTGCCACTTCCCAATAAGTGCAGCAGTCGATATCGACCAATTTGAAGACCTTCAAGACGCATAGAAGCACCTCATTAAGAGAACCAGGTGAGTGGATTTATTCTGCTTAATCATATAGCGAAAAAAGTATACCACAACTATAAAGACGAAGAAAGCTTTTAAAGCAGAAAATATGGGGAGGCTGAATTGATTACCCGTAATATCTGCCTGTGGCATCTCTCAGAAAAGATGTCGGTAGACCTAGAGGAGGTACATAATGAGTACGATTGTAGATCCGCGCGCTATGGCGCTTGAACCCAATACACTGGCCTGGCTCAAGACGCTTGAGACCCAGGGCGGCCCTCCTATCTATACCTTGTCGCCACCCGAAGCCCGCTCCGTTCTTGTCAATCTACAGTCCGGCGCTCATATTCCCCCGCTTCCCGCCGACAGCGAAGACCGCATTATCAGAGGTGGCCCCATCGGTGAGATTTCTCTGCGCACCATCAGGCCGCCGGGTGTCACCAGTGCCCTTCCCGGCATCGTGTACTTTCATGGAGGGGGATGGGTGCTGGGGGATAAAGAGACGCATGATCGCCTTATTCGTGAACTGGCAAATGGAGCCGGAGCTACTGTAGTGTTCGTGGATTATGCGCGCTCGCCCGAAGCCAGGTATCCGGTGGCTGTTGAGCAGGCGTATGCCGCTACCAACTGGGTGGCGGAGAATGGCCCCCTCGTGGGCGTTGACCCATCTCGCCTGGTGGTTGCTGGCGATAGCGTCGGCGGCAATATGGCGACCGTCGTTGCCATGTTGGCGAAGGAGCGCGGCGGGCCAAAAATTGGCTTCCAGGCCCTCTTTTATCCGGTGACCGACGCCAATTTTGAGAATCAGTCCTATCAGCAGTTTGGCGCGGGTGGCTACTGGCTCACGCGTGATGCTATGCGCTGGTTCTGGGATAGTTACGCGCCTGAAACCGTGCGCAATGATCCCAAAGTCTCGCCGCTACGGGCGTCGCTGGAGCAACTGAGAGGGTTGCCGCCGGCCCTGGTGATTACTGACGAGAACGACGTGCTGCGTGATGAAGGCGAAGCGTATGCGCATAAGTTGATGGCGGCTGGCGTGCCAACAGTGGGAACGCGCTACCTCGGCACCATTCATGACTTTATGCTGCTCAATCCGATCACGCCAACGCCCGCCGCGCGAGCAGCGATCTCTCAGGTGACCAATACGCTGCGTATCGCCTTCACGCAACGAACCGCGTAGAGGAACAGAGGCTTGTAGACAAACTTCAGATACGATAACGAAATGGAGTAAAACATTATGACGACGAAACAGGCAACGAAAAGCCAGACAAGGTCAGCGCCCGCGCAACTGGCGACGGTGACTGATCTGACGCAGCAGGAGGTGCAGGCCATTACAGAGGCGGTCAATCCGCTGATTGCGGACACCTTCGCCCTCTATGTGAAAACGAAGAATTTTCACTGGCATCTCTCCGGCTCGCACTTCCGCGACTACCACCTGCTTTTCGATGAGCAGGCTGATGCCATTTTTGATTCCATCGATGTGATGGCCGAGCGCATCCGCCGCATAGGGGGCACGACCATTCGCAGCATCGGCCATATCGGGCAGCTCCAGACCATCCAGGACGATAACAACGACTTTGTACCGCCGGGTGAGATGGTGAAGCGGCTGTTGCAGGACAATGCCCACATCGCCAAAAATATCCGTGATGCCATCGAGCTATGCGACAAAAATCGCGACTCGGCCACCAGCAACGCGCTGCAAGAGATCCTTGATGAAACGGAGCGCCGCAAGTGGTTCCTGTTCGAAATCACCCAGGGCATGGACAACACCAACTAGCACATAGGGGGCAACTCCTCGCGGTTGCCCTCTTCTCCTCATAATCCTCCATCCGCTTTCTGCCCTATAAAACTCATTGCTCACGTTGGAGGCCACAGGCACACCATTGTTGTCGAAGCAGAAGGTTGACGCCTCCCTCTCCTGATGCTAAAATATATCCTAGTGAATAGGTCGGATTAATTAGGTTCATGATTCAGAGAACATGAGAGATCATCTGACAAAATGTGATGCGAAGGAGAGGCCGTGATGTTACGAGTGTCAACAAAAGGCGAGTATGGCGTGCGGATCATGGTCGATCTCGCTCGTCACTATGGCGGGCGTCCCCGCTCACTGACCGACATCGCACAGGCAGAAGCGTTGCCATTAGCATATCTTGAGCAACTGGTGAAATTGTTACGCGAGGCCGAGCCGCCGCTGGTGATGAGCACACGCGGCGCGCACGGGGGGTACCGCCTGACCCGCGCGCCGGAGCATATCTTTATGGGCGAGGTTGTGCGCGTGCTGGAAGGCCCCATCTCTCCTATGATCTGTACCACCGAAGGCGAACTGGGCCAGACGGATATGAGTCAGATTTGCGGCTTCTTCGACGCTTGCAAGACGAAATATTTGTGGGCAAGAGTGCGTGATGCCGTAGCTCAAACGCTTGATGCGATCACCCTGGCGGACCTCGTAGCCGAATCTTCAGAGGAGCAGAGCTTGCCCGCGCATTTTATCGCGCTCTCCGATATTCACGTCGGCCCGACCGCAAAAGGGTTTTATGTTGAAGGGCAGTCGGAGACGCAACTATCCAGCTAGCCCAACCATACTTGATTTAAGGAAGGTGTGTGTCGATACATGGTATCAGAACTTGTGATTAAAAACCTTCATGCGAATATTGAAGGCAAACCAATTTTACGTGGGGTGGACCTGGTCGTGCGGCAAGGAGAAGTTCACGCGCTGATGGGTCCGAACGGCTCCGGCAAAAGTACGCTGGCAAACGTGATCATGGGCAACCCCAAATACGAAGTGACCGAGGGGGAGATCTGGTTTAAGGGCGAGAACATTCTGGAATATTCGCCTGACCGGCGCGCTCGCATGCGCCTCTTCCTGGCCTTCCAGTATCCTATGTCTATCCCTGGCGTCAGCGTCGCCAACTTCCTGCGCCGCTCGCTCGAAGCTATACGTGAGGGCAACAAGCCGCTGGAAGAGGGCGAGAATCCGACCGGGCGACTGACGAAACGCAAAAGCATTCCCCCCGGCGAGTTCCGCAAACTGCTCCAGGAAAAGATGCGCCTGCTCAAAGTCGATAATAGCTTTATAAACCGTTCCATTAACGATGGCTTCTCCGGCGGCGAGAAAAAGCGGGCTGAGATCCTCCAGATGGCGCTGCTTGAGCCAGAGATTGCCCTGATGGACGAAACCGACTCCGGTCTGGACATCGACGCGCTCAAAATCGTCTCTGAAAGCGTCAACGCCCTTACCGGCCCCAATCTGGGCATCCTGCTCATCACTCACTACCAGCGCATGTTGAACTACATCACGCCCGACCATGTGCATGTGATGTTTAATGGCCGTATCGTCAAGTCCGGCGGCAAGGAGCTGGCGCTGGAGCTTGAGGAGAAGGGGTACGAGTGGCTGAAACCTGCCGACGAAGAGAACGAGGTGGCCGTCGATGCTTAAAGCTTTGGCAACCGGATTCTCTCGTGACGCCGTAGAGGCTTTGTCGCGCCAGAAGGGGGAGCCTGAGTGGATGCTACAGAAGCGCCTGCAAGCCTGGGAACTCTATGAGAGCACGCCCGCGCCTCTTGGGCGGCGCGGCGACCTGGGTACATTGCGCACCGTAGCGAATTTCAAATTTGATCAGCTCAGCCCATATGTCCCTTCCGATCAAAACGAGGCCCTGCCCCCGATCATTGAGCAATCATTATCGCAGGCTCTGGTTGGTCAGCGCGCGGGCCTGATTATCCAGCACAATGGCTCAGTCATTCGGACCGAACTCAGCGCGGAATTCAAGCAGCAAGGCGTGATCCTGACCGATCTAGATAGCGCCGTGCGAGAACATCCTGCATTAGTGCAAAAATACTTTATGACCGAGTGCGTCCCTGCTGCCACTGATAAGTATACTGCGCAGCATGCCGCCTTCTGGAGCGGTGGCATCTTCCTGTACGTGCCTAAGGGCGTCGAGATCGAAGCGCCCATCCTGGCCCAGGTCTGGCTCGACGCGCCAGCAGCCGCCACCTTCTCGCATACGCTCATCGTTGCCGAGCAGGAGAGCAGCGTGCGCTTCGTTCAGGAGTACAACTCAAACGTGCCGGAGGGGCAAATTGCCTTGCTGAACGATATCGTCGAAGTCTATGCCAAGAATGTCGCGCGGGTCGAGTTCAGCAACTTGCAGGATCTTGGACAGAACATCTGGAATATCACGCGTAAAAACTCGGTGCATGAGAACGATGGCAGCGTGACCTTTGTCATGGCCGAGCTGGGTAGCAAGGTGACGCTCAGCGGCATCGGTGCGGGCCTCAGAGGCAATGGCAGCGCGGCAGAACTGGTGGGCGCTTTCTTCACCGACCACGATCAGCGTTTCGCCGTCAATTCGCTCTCCGACCACGCCGCGCTCTCCACCAACGCGGAGACGCTGGTCAAGGGCGTGCTCACCGATGAATCGCGGGTGGAGTTTGACGGCATGATCCGCGTGCGGCCAAAGGCGCAGCAAACGGCCTCCTTCCTCTCCGCGCATGGTTTGCTGTTGAGCAAGAAGGCGCGGGCCGAGTTTATTCCAGGGCTGGAAATTGCCGCCAACGAGGTCAGCGCCAGCCACGGCGCCACCACCGGGCAGATCGACGAAGAGCAGCTCTTCTACCTGATGGTGCGTGGCATAGCGCGGGAAGAGGCCGAGCGCGTGATCGTCCAGGGCTTCTTCGAGCCTATCTTGCAGCGCATCCCGCTGGAGAACCTGCGTATTCGCCTGCGTCGCAGTATCGTGCGCCGCATGAGTGGCGCCTACGAAACCGAAGCTGACACCTGGGTGGACGCTCAGGAACGCTGGGAGATCGAGGGCGTGGACGAAGGCGCTATCCATCTCGACGGCAATCCCGACGAAGAAATACAACTAACCGAATATTAATCTGCCGGGGTACCTTCTAACTGCTATAGGCAGAGGGTACCCTTCAATTATGAAGAAATCAGGGAAATTATGGTCACGTCCGATAACAGAACAACAACGGTACATGCTTCAGCGCAGACGAATGCTCATGTTCGCTCTGTGATGGATATTCGTAACGATTTTCCTATCCTGTCTCGCCAGGTTCACGGAAGGCCGCTCGTCTACCTCGATAGCACGGCGAGTTCGCAAAAGCCAACCTCTGTTATCGAGGCAATGAGCCATTATTACCAGACGTACCACGCTAACGTGCATCGCGGCGTCTACGAGATCAGCGAAGAGGCAACGGCGGCAATGGAGAAGGCGCGGGTCAAAGTGGCCCGCTTCATCAATGCGCGCCAGAGCAAACAGGTCATTTTTACGCGCAATACCAGCGAGAGCATTAATCTTGTGGCCTATAGCTGGGGCGGCGCGAATATTCATGCCGGCGACCTGATCATTCTGACCGAGATGGAACACCATAGCAACCTTGTCCCCTGGCAACTGCTGGCGCAGCGCACCGGCGCTCGCCTGGAATTCGTGCCCGTGAGCGACGATGGCCTGTTGCGCCTCGATGTCTACGAGCAATTATTGCAGCAGCAGCCCAAACTGGTGGCATTTTCGCAGATGTCCAACGTGCTGGGCACTATCTATCCCGCCCGCGAGATGATCGCCCGTGCTCACGAAGTCGGCGCGCTTGCGCTCGTGGATGGCGCGCAGAGCGTCCCCCATCTGCCGGTCGATGTGCAGGAGCTTGACGTTGACTTCCTCTGCTTCAGCGCCCATAAGATGCTGGGGCCGACCGGTATCGGGGCGCTCTATGGGAAACGGGAGCTTTTAGAGGCCATGCCTCCCTTTATGGGCGGCGGCGATATGATTCGCCGCGTCGGCTTGCGCGAATCAACCTGGAACGATCTGCCGTGGAAGTTTGAGGCGGGCACACCTGCGATTGCCGAGGCCATCGGCTTTGGCGCGGCCATCGACTATCTCAATGAACTCGGCATGACTGCTGTGATGCAGCACGAGCGCGAAATTACAGTATACGCGATGGAGCAGTTGCAGACGGTGCCGGAGCTGATGATCTACGGCCCTGATGCCGGCAAGCGTGGAGGCGTCATCTCGTTCACGCTGGGCGATATACATCCTCATGATCTGGCGTCGATCCTGGATCAGGAGGCAGGAGTAGCAATACGGGCGGGCCATCACTGCGCTCAGCCGTTGATGGAACGCTTCGGCTTATCCGCGACGGCGCGTGCCAGCTTTTACGTGTATACTATCAAAGAAGAAATTGATACTCTGGTGCAGGGGCTCCATAAGGCGCGGCAAATCTTCCAGTTGTAGGCTTTAGGTGCCAAAATAGAGATGTAATTGGCTGACTGTTGCCCGATGTCAACGCGCCGGCAAAACCCCTGGGAGGCTCTTTTATGTCGATGGACTATCGTGAATATATCCTGGATCATTATCGCAGCCCGCGCAATTACGGCAGGCTGGAGCAGCCGGACATCCATGCCGAGGACTCGAACCCGCTCTGTGGCGATCAGCTAGGGATGGATATCAAAGTTGAAGGAGATCGTGTTGCCGAGATCCGCTTTCAGGGGCGAGGCTGCGCCATCAGTCAGGCAGCCGCCTCCATGCTCTCAGAAATGATCGAAGGCAAGCCGATTGAAGAAGTGGTCAAGCTAGGCAAAGAGGACGTGCTGGAGGCGCTGGGCATCGATATCAGCCCTGCTCGCACCAAATGCGCTTTCCTCTCCCTGCGCGTACTGCATCGCGGACTGGCTATGGCCGGTCTGGAGAAGCCTCTTGCTGATGAAGAATAAAACATGTTTTAAGAGTATATCTGGTTCCGAGAGCCTTCGTGGCAGAGTTCGCGCGGCGCAGCCGCGCAAGGGATTGTGTCGGTAGTGTGGCAACATGCGCGAGCGCGTACTCATGCGGAGAATCAGATACGCTCTATTAAGAGGATATATCTATGACCGACTTTATCAAAGTAGCCAATGTGGATGATCTGGAAGAGGGCGGGTTGTGTCCGGTAGAGGCGGACGGTGAACTGGTCTGCCTTGCCAGGGTCAACGGCAACGTGTACGCCTTTACCGACAACTGCACCCATATCAGCGGCCCCCTCAATGAAGGCGAGCTTGAGGATCACATCATCACTTGTCCCTGGCACGGCGCGCAATTCGACATCCGTACCGGCAAAGTCATGCGCGGCCCCGCTCGCCAGGACGTCCTGACCTACCCGGTGAAAATAGAAGAGGATGGGTCTGTGCTAATCAGCCTGCCGGAAGAGGAAGCATGATTTACGGATAGCCGTAAATACGATATGGCGGCGAACCGCCATGTCGTAGGGACCCGGTTTACCGCGTCCTGCGCGATTGATCGCGTTCCCGAAATGACGCATCCCGCCACAGGGCAAGCGCAAAGCATGCCCCTACCAGCCCCATCCAACATCACATCTCTTCGAAAAATCTCCTGATCGGAATCTGCAATGATAAACGGTACCGGGATGAGCAATCGGCCTGCCACAGGGCAAGCGCGAGGCATTGCCCCTACATCGCAAAACCACAAAACCACGGAATTGCCGTACCGACCCGATTGATCGCGTCCAATTCATTGTCCTGCCCCACCCAGAACCGTACCAGCCCGCCACAGGGCAAGCACAAGGCCGCCACCCGTCCCCCCACCGCCCCTTGCCCCTACGCCTCCGGCCCAACATTGCGTATACTGTTTGGATTTGTTCCAGGTAAGATGCAGCATTGAGAAACCTCGGCAGGGCAAGCACAAGGCCGCCACCCTTCTCCCCACCGCCCCTTGCCCCTACGCCTCCGGCCCAACATTGCGGTTCCCGTTCGGATTTGTTTTGGGGTTGTTCGAGCTGGAATCAATCTTACAACCGCTGGAATGCCTCGTAGGGACCCGCTTCAGCGCGTCCTGCGCGATTGATCGCGTTCCCGAAATGACGCAGCCCGCAGCACGGCAAGCGCGAGGCCCCCACCCGTCCCCCCACCGCCCCTTGCCCCTACGCCTCCGGTCCAACATTGCGGTTCCCGTTCGGATTTTTGGAGGGAACAGGTGCTGATATCATCGAATAGCCTGCAAAGAAGGCAGCGGAACAGACGATCATGGGGAGGGACGGTAGGGGCAAGGGGATGAGGGGAAAATGGGGTGGGGGCCTCGCGCTTGCCCTGCGGCGGGCTGGAGGGCTTTGTTTAGTCCTCGAACAAGCGCCTGATTGCACCCCAAATATACGCATTGCAAACTCGAACGAGAATCAGCCCTCATTTAGACCCCGAAATGAAGATCGCGTCAGGGACGACGCATATCGGGTTCCAAGCTCAAGCGAGCCCCACCGCCATTCAGCCGTAGGCAACCCATTGGGGTTGGTTATCGGGTATTGGTTCCAAGCTCAAGCGAGCGCCCGTCGCCATTTAGCCCGACTGGATCTTCAGCGCATTCTTCATCTGGATCGTATGGTTCCAAGCTCAAGCGAGCCGCCGTCCCCATTTAGCCAGCGGGAACCTCGTTGCCGTTGATTTCGACGATGAGGAGTTTCAAGCTCAAGCGAGAGAACCGCAAGTAATTCATTCATAGAATCTGCTGTTGGCACGGACCGGTGATCGACCTGCCAGTTCCACACATGCCGTCGCAAGTAATTCCTCGCTGGAAACGAAGGTGTTTTTTCTTT
>Ga0070741_10006359_pt1 | contig 25436 bp, 24 predicted proteins | sample Coa_R1_4_FD_66440 | JGI IMG/M metagenome (GOLD analysis project Ga0070741, IMG submission 66440) | Surface soil microbial communities from Centralia Pennsylvania, which are recovering from an underground coalmine fire - Coalmine... | ecosystem: Environmental > Terrestrial > Soil > Unclassified ... | reverse complement strand
CGAGTCGAACGGCTTTCGCGCAAGGGAAGCTACTTCACCAAGGAGATGCCGTCGGCCGGGGTGGGCACGTCGGTGATCATCGTGAAAGACACCGACAATCAAGTCCGTGCCTTCTACAACATGTGCCGTCACCGCGGAAACAAGCTGGTGTGGAACGACTATCCGGGCGACGAGGTCTCCGGCTCGTGCCGCCAGTTCACCTGCAAGTACCACGCGTGGCGGTACAGCCTCAAAGGCGACCTGACGTACGTGCAGCAGGAGGACGAGTTCTTCGACCTGGACAAGGCGAAGTTCGGCCTGGTGCCCGTCCGCTGCGAAGTCTGGGAAGGATTCATCTTCATCAACTTCGACAACGACGCCGAACCGCTGGTCGACTACCTCGGCGAGCTCGCGAAGGGCCTCGAGGGCTATCCGTTCCACGAGATGACGGAGACCTACACGTACCGGGCCGAAGTCAACGCGAACTGGAAGCTGTTCATCGACGCGTTCACCGAGTTCTACCACGCACCGGTGCTGCACCAGAAGCAAGCGACGAAGGAAGAGGCTGACAAGCTGCTCGGATACGGCTTCGAGGCCCTGCACTACGACATCAAGGGTGACCACGCGATGATCTCGTCCTGGGGCGGGATGTCGCCGCCGAAAAACCTCAGCATGGTCAAGCCCATCGAGCGGGTGCTCCACAGTGGCCTGTTCGGCCCGTGGGACCGCCCGAACATCAAAGGCATTGCTCCTGAGGAGCTACCCCCGGCAATCAACCCGGCCAGGCAGAAGAGCTGGGGCACAGACTCTTTCGAGTTCTTCCCGAACTTCACACTGCTGTTCTGGGCACCCGGCTGGTACCTGACGTATCACTACTGGCCGACCGCCGTCGACAAGCACATCTTCGAGTGCACACTGTATTTCGTGCCGCCGACCAACACCCGCCAGCGCCTCGCCCAGGAACTGGCCGCGGTGACCTTCAAGGAGTACGCGTTCCAGGACGCAAACACCTTGGAAGCCACGCAAACGATGATCAACACGAAGGTCGTCACCGAGTTCCCGTTGTGCGACCAGGAGATCCTGCTGCGACACCTGCACAAGACCGCGGGCGACTATGTCGAGAAGTACAAGAAGGAGCACATCGATGCCTAAGCTTCCCGCCGAGTTCGCCGACCTCGAGAAGTTCAGCGACTGGTGCCTGCCCACCGAGGAAGACCGCTACCAGAAGCGGCTCAATTCGACGATGGCCGAGATGCAAGAGTTCTACGACGCCGCGTTCCCTCGGCTCGAGGAGGTCATGGAGTACTGCGACGCCCGCTTCCCGCTGAACGAAATGCCCGACGACGCCAAGGCTCTCATCCACATGATGCAGTCATTGGTCAACGTGTCGTTCCCGATCGAAGTCTGGAAACAACCGCGCGTGCTCGACAGCGGTGCCACCTATATCGAGCTCCTCAAGGAGCCGGTGGTCTAAATGATCTCGTGGCCGCCGAGACTACGGTTTGTGACGAAATTCGGCCCAAATCCATCAACAACCGTAGTCTCGGCGCTGGGATGAGCGCGCTTACCCTCAAAGCAGCGGGGTTCGTCGACGTCGACGCCGGCGAAATCGTCCGGCCCGCAATCGTTCGCGTCGAGGATGATCGTATTGTCGGCCTCGGCGGTTCGCCCGAGGGCGACGTGATCGATCTCGGCGATGCGATCCTGCTGCCCGGGCTGATGGACATGGAAGTCAACCTGCTGATGGGCGGGCGCGGTGAGAACCCGGGACTCTCACAGGTGCAGGACGATCCGCCGACGCGGGTGTTGCGCGCGGTCGGTAATGCACGGCGGACACTGCGCGCGGGCTTCACGACGGTGCGCAACCTCGGCCTGTTCGTCAAGACGGGCGGCTACCTCTTGGATGTGGCGCTGGGCAAGGCGATTGACGCCGGCTGGATCGACGGTCCGCGAATTGTCCCGGCGGGTCACGCGATCACGCCGACCGGCGGCCACCTCGACCCGACGATGTTCGCGGCGTTCATGCCAGGCGTTCTGGAGCTGACGGTCGAAGAGGGCATCGCCAACGGAGTGGACGAGATCCGCAAAGCCGTGCGCTACCAGATCAAGCACGGCGCGCAGCTGATCAAGGTCTGCTGCTCAGGCGGCGTCATGTCATTGACCGGAGAGCCTGGCGCACAACACTATTCGGATGAAGAGCTGCAAGTTATCGTCGATGAGGCGCACCGGCGCGGCTTGCGGGTCGCCGCACACACCCACGGCGCCGAAGCGGTCAAGCATGCCGTTGCGGCCGGCATCGACTGCATCGAGCACGGTTTCCTGATGGACGACGAGGCCATCAAGATGCTCGTCGACAACGACCGGTTCCTGGTGACCACGAGGCGGCTCGCGGAGGCGATGGATGTCTCGAAGGCGCCAAAAGAACTGCAGGACAAGGCCGCCGAGATGTTTCCCAAGGCGCGCACGTCGATCAAGGCGGCGTATGAGGCTGGCGTGAAGATCGCCGTTGGCACCGACGCACCCGCGATCCCTCACGGACGCAACGCCGACGAACTCGTCACGCTGGTCGAGTGGGGTATGCCTGCCGACGCCGTGTTACGGGCCGCGACGGTGGTCGGCGCGGATCTGATCAACAGGACCGATCTCGGCCGCGTCGCCGAGGATTACCTCGCCGACATCATCGCGGTGCCGGGAGATCCGCTGACCGAGATCACCGTTACACAAAATGTCACTTTTGTAATGAAGGGGGGTAAGGTCTACAAGCATGACTCGAACTGATGATTTGGTCGAGATCCAGCAGCTGCTGGCCAAGTATGCGGTGACGATCACTCAGCTGGACATTGACGGCCTGGTCGAGGTGTTCACCCCCGACGGCACATACAGTGCGTTCGGCGAAACGTATGCGCTGGAACGCTTTCCGGTTCTCGTCGACGCCGCCCCGAAGGGCCTCTTCCTCACCGGTACCGCACTTGTCGAGATCGACGGCGACACCGGCACGGGCACACAGCCACTGTGTTTCATCGACCACGCGAGCCATGACATGCGTATCGGTTACTACCGCGACACCTACGTGCGGACCTCCGACGGGTGGCGGCTCAAAACCCGGGCGATGACGTTCATCCGCCGCAGCGGAGCACACGACTCGGGCCGCCCGCACGCCGTCGGCCGTCCGCCCGCATGACAGCAATGAATCCGCCCCAGTTCCAGGCGAAGTTGCGTGCCTGGCTGGACGAGCACGACCTGACGCCCGGGCCGGACCACTCGCTGGAGGGTCACATCAAACAGCTCGCCAGAGTTCACCGCGCGCTTTATGACGCGGACTGGATGCGGTACGGCTGGCCGGAGGACGTCGGCGGATTGGGCGGTCCCGCAATGCTTCGCGCAATCGTCGGTGAAGAAGTCGTCGGCCGCGGCCTCGCCGAGCCAGGCCCCTATTCGATGGTCGAGGTGCTTGCGCCGACGATGATCGACTATGCGCCACCAGAACTCGCCGCGGAAATGGTTCCGCGGCTGCTGTCCGGCCGCGAGCAATGGTGTCAGGGATTCTCCGAACCCGGCTCAGGCAGCGACCTGGCGTCGCTGACCACGCGGGCGACACGACGCGGCGACGACTGGGTGGTCAACGGACAGAAGGTGTGGACCAGCTTCGCGCAGTACTCCACGCGGTGCATTCTGCTCACCCGCACCGGCACTGCGGACACGCCGAATCACGAGGCCATTACCGCGTTCTTTGTCGACTTGAACACCCCCGGCATCACTGTGCGGCCACTGCGCACGATGCACGGCGTCGACGAATTCTGCGAGGTGTACTTCGACGACGTCGTGATTCCCGGCGAAAGGATGCTCGGCAAGCCCGGCGATGGCTGGCGCCTGGCGATGGACCTGTTGCCCTACGAGCGGTCCACGTGCTTCTGGCAGCGGATCGCTTATCTCTATTCACGATTCGACCGACTCATCGACCAAACCACCGCGCCCGACGACACCGAACTCGGCGAGGCGTACCTCGCGTTGCACACCCTGCGCTGCCGGTCGCGCGCCACCCAACACCGGCTCGCGGCCGGCGCACGACTGGGTCCCGAAACGTCGATCGACAAGATCCTGCTGGCGACCGCCGAGCAGAAGATGTACGACGCCGCTCGCGATCTGCTGCCCGGCGCAATCGAACTCAACGACACGTCGTGGCGGACCGAGTTCCTGTACTCGCGCGCGGCAACCATCTACGGCGGCACCGCCGAGATTCAGCGCAACATCGTCGCCCGCCGCCTGCTCGACCTGGGGAAGGAATGAGCATGGACGCCGCTGAACTGAGCCTGCTCGCCGACACACTGCGCAAGACGATGGTCGAGCATTCCACTCTTCGCGCAAGCGGCTCATCGACGGCGTCGGGCCACGAACTCGACAAGTCTCTGGCAGAGCTCGGCTGGCTCGACATGCTCGACGACATGCCGGACACTGCAATTCGGTTGGTGTTCAAGGCCCTTGGCGAGACCGGCGCCCACGCGCCGGTCCTGAACGACGTGGTGCTGCGCGAGGCGCAACGACCCGGCGGGCAGACCGTGCCGCTGCCGTATGCGGGCGGCGCGTGGGTGGTCTGGGAACGTAAGAACTCGCGTACCGTCGCGCTCGACGGCGAACTGCCGATTCGCCGTGTCGCCGACGGCGACGCTGTGCCGCTGTCACGCGGTCGAATCGCGCTCGGCTGGTGGCTCGCCGGGACCAGCCGCGCCATGCTCGCGCTGGCCCGCCAGCATGCGGTGGACCGTGTGCAGTTCGGACGACCGATCGCGTCGTTTCAAGCGATCCGTCATCGGTTGGCCGACACGCTCGTCGCGATCGAGGGCGCGGAGGCGACGCTCGGCGCCGCGGACGACGACCTCAGCTCGCTGCTGGCCAAGGCAGCCGCTGGGCACGCGGCACTCGTCGCTGCCCGGCACTGTCAGCAAGTCCTCGGCGGTATCGGCTTCACCGCCGAACACGAGTTGCACCGACACGTCAAACGGGCCCTGATTCTCGACGGCCTTCTCGGCAGCGCGCGCGAACTCACCAAACAAGCGGGCGCCGAACTTCGAAAGCGGGGCTCAGCGCCGCGGCTCGTCAGCCTCTGATTGCTCGTCGGTCTGCCGCCACACGACGACGATTCGTCGCATCGGCCAACGCGCGCGGCGCGCCAACTCGCGGCGGCGCGGCCAGCTGTATGTCCAGCTCCTCGGAAACATCACGGGCCCTCACGAAGGACTTCCTCAAGAGGCGTCAAGAGAATACTATTCTCATCATGGGAAAGTTACAATCTCGGACACGTCCACCGATAGGGCTTTCTAGACCACTTTTGCACGGCGTTCTCCTGTACAGTTCAACCATGTTCTCATTTCGCTGCACGCATCGGGCAGCAAGTGACTAGCCCCAGCGAAGAACCGGCCTGGAAGCAGCGCGCGGTCGAACGCTCGATCAAGACCGCAAAGTTGCGGGCCGCACAGCGGGTTCAGCGGTTCCTCGACGCCGCCCAGGCAATCATCATCGAGAAGGGCAGCACCGACTTCACGGTTCAAGAGGTCGTCGACCGGTCACGCCAGTCGTTGCGAAGCTTCTACCTGCAGTTCGACGGCAAGCATGAGCTTCTGCTCGCCCTCTTCGAGGACGCGCTGAGCCGCTCGGCGGACCAGATCCGGGCGGCCACCGAAGGCCATTCCGACCCACTCGAGCGCTTGGAGGTCGCGGTCAAGCTACTTTTCGAGACCTCGCGTTCCGACCCCGACGCGAAGCGGCCGTTGTTCACCGATTTCGCGCCCCGACTGCTGGTCTCGCATCCGTCCGAAGTCCGGATCGCCCATGCGCCACTGCACGCGCTGCTGACCGAATTGATGGAACAAGCCGGCGCTGCAGGCGAATTGCGCAAGGGAGTGAACCCGCGGCGGATGGCGGCGATGACGATGCAGACGGTGATGTTCGTCGCGCAGCAGTCGGGCGCCGATGCCGAGGACGCCGCCACGCACCCGATCTCCGCGGACGAAGTATGGGATTTCTGCGCCCGCGGCTTCGTCGGATCCTGACCAAATCTGCTCCCCGACGGGTGCTGAGAATCACGTTCTCCGATCCAAAGAACAAATTGAGATCCCCTCGGCCGATCCGCGGAAACCGCCGGATCTGCGCCCCGTGAGTGCTTCGATAGAACCCATTACAAGACCGCCGTCAAAGGGTGGGGTGCGGATGAAGCGACTCAACGGCATGGACGCCATGCTTCTCTACAGCGAGACACCCAACCTGCACACCCACACGTTGAAGGTCGGGATCATCGATGCCTCCGGCTTCGACGGAGAGTTCGATTTCGAGGTATTCCGCCGCACGGTCGCGCGCCGGCTGCACCTGCTCGACCCGCTGCGGTACAAGCTCGTCGACATCCCATGGCGACTGCACCATCCGATGTGGCTGGAGAACTGCGACGTCGACCTCGACTATCACCTGCGCCGCGTGCAGGTGCCGAGTCCCGGCGGCAGGCGCGAGCTGGACCAACTGATCGGCGAGATTGCGAGCACACCGCTGGACCGCAGCCGTCCGCTCTGGGAATTCCACTTCGCCGAAGGGATGGCCGAGGGGCGTTTCGCGTTGATCGGCAAGGTGCACCACACGCTCGCCGACGGGGTCGCGTCGGCGAATTTGCTTGCGCGGCTGATGGATCTGGCCGGCTCGGACGATCCGGGCGCGGTCGATCAGCCCTGTGCGACGCCGTCGAAGGCGCGGCTTCTGTGGGAAGCCCAGCTCGACCACTTCCACCAGATGGCCGCGCTGCCCGGCCTGATCGCCGACGCCGTGCGCGGCATCGTGCGATTGCGGCGGCGCGCGAAGCAACGCCAGGACCATCCGGAGCTGGCGAAAATGTTCAACGCACCTCCGACGTTCCTCAACCACGTCGTGTCACGGGTGCGGACATTCGCGACCGCGACACTGTCGCTGGCCGAAGTGAAGGAGACGGCCAAGCACCTTGGCGTGACGTTCAACGACGTCGTACTGGCCATTGCCGCCGGCGGGCTGCGAGAGTTGTTGCTGCGCTACGACGGACGCGCCGACCGGCCGCTCTTGTCGTCTGTCCCGGTCAGCACCAATCGCTCTCCGGATCGGGTCACCGGCAACGAGATCGGCGGTTTGATGGTTTCGCTGCCGGTGCACGTCGACGACCCGCTCGAGCGTGTCCGCCTCATCTCGGTGTCGAGCAGTATCGCCAAGGAGAACTACGAACTGCTCGGCCCGGAGTTGCAGGGCCGCATGATGGAGTACCTCCCCCCGCCTCTCGCACCGGCCTTGTTCCGGTGGCAGGGACGGCATGCCGACCGCAACAAGATGATGAACGTCGCGGTGTCGAATGTGCCGGGGCCGCGGGAACGCGGTCACATTGGCGGTGCGCCGGTGACCGAAATCTATTCTGTCGGAGTGCTTTCCGCGGGCAGCGCGTTCAACATGACGGTGTGGAGCTACGTCGACCAGGTCGACATCGCGGTGCTGTCGGATGACCGCACGTTCAACGACGTGCACGAGGCGACCGCCGCGATGGTGCACGCTTTTGCCGAAATACGCCGGGCCGCAGGATTTTCCGGCGATCCCGTCGTCGTCGAAACCGCGATGGCGCCGGCCAGCGCGGTCTGAGGGGAGAACAATGTCGGGCGCCGTCGTCGTCACCGGAGGCTTGGGCCTCGTGGGGTCCCAAACCGTCTATCGGCTGGTCGCCGACGGGCGCGACGTGGTGGTCGCCGACCTCGACACCCCGGCTAATCGCAAGAAGGCGCGCGTGCTGCCGCGATCCGCGGAGATCCGATGGACCGATCTCACAAATCCCGCCGAGGTCGACCGACTGGTGTCGGAGGTCGCTCCCGACGCGATCATCCACTTGGCCGCCGTCATCCCGCCTCCGATTTACCGAAATCCCGCGGTTGCCCGGAAGGTGAACGTCGACGCCACCGCGACACTGGTGCGGGCCGCCGAAGCCCAGCCCAATCCGCCGCGGTTCGTGCAGGCGTCGAGCAACGCCGTCTACGGTTCACGAAATCCGCACCGCAACGACGGGCCGGTCACCGCGGACACCCCGACGCGCGCTGTCGACGTCTACAGCGGAACGAAACTCGAAGCAGAGGAACTCGTTCGGGCCTCCAGGCTGCCGTGGGTGGTGCTGAGGCTCGGCGGGGTATTGAGCACCGATCCGAAGGCGATGCCGTTCTCGGGTGACGCATTGTTCTTCGAAAGCGCGTTGCCGACCGACGGCCGGTTGCACAGCGTCGACGTTCGAGATGTCGCAACGGCTTTCGCGAACGCCACGACCGCCGATGTCGTCGGCGAGATCCTGTTGATCGCCGGTGACGATTCTCACAAGATCCGGCAGGGTCAAATCGGCGCGATGCTCGCCGCGGCGCGTGGCTTGACTGGCGTGCTGCCGCAAGGCCGTCCGGGAAATCCGGACAGCGACGACGACTGGTTCGTCACCGACTGGATGGACCCCGCCCGCGCGCAGGAAGCTTTGTCGTTCCAGCGCCATTCACTGCCCGACATGATGTCGGAGATGCGGGCCAAGGCCGGGTGGACGCGCCACCTGATGCGTCCGCTCGTTCCGTTTGCGAGGCTCTATGTGAAACGTCAAGGGGCTTACTACAAGTCGCCGGGTCAGTACGCGGACCCGTGGGGCGCTATCCGGGCCAGACTCGGCGAGCCCGCCTTCGAGAAGACGTAGTCACATTGCGAGTGCGCGCCCGACGATCCCCTGCCGTTCGAGTTCGTCGATCTCGGCGTCGGTCAGCCCCAGGCTGCCGAGCAACTCGTGATTGTTCTGCCCGAGCAGCGGCGCGGGATCTCGATGGAATGTGTGCGGACCGTTGGAGAATCTCATCGGCAGCGTGCTGTGCGGCGCAACGCCGTTGACCGGGTGGTCGACCTGCTCGAAGAATCCACGGAATGCCAGTTGCGGCAATTCCGTCTGCCGGTGCGGTTGCATCACTTTGGCCACCGGCACGCCCGAATCCCACAACCGTTCGACGATCTCGTCGCCGGTCCGACGTCGGCACCACGCGGACAGGTGTTTGTCGATGAGGTCATGGTGCTCGCGACGTTGGTCGACCGTCGCGTACTCGGTCGCCCAGGCCGGCTCGCCGATCGCTGTGCAGAGCAGCCGCCACTGCTCGTCGGTGGCCACGGCGATCGCGACCCAGCAGTCGTCGCGGCCGAATTCGTCGATCTCGTTGGTTTGGTACAGATTCTGCGGAGCCGCCGTTGGCCCGCGGTTGCCCGCACGCTGCAGCAGCGCACCGTACGCGGTGTACTCGATGACCTGCTCGGCAGCGATGTTCAGCGCCGCGTCCACCATCGACGCCTCGACCAGTGAACCCTCGCCCGTGCGACGGCGGTGTTCCAGAGCCAGCAGCAGCCCGTTGAGCGCATGCACTCCGGCGTTCGGGTCGCCAACGGAGTACGGCTCGTAGGGATTTCGGTCCGGGTAACCGGTGAGCCAGCTCAACCCTGCGGCCGCCTCGATCGCATACGCGAACGCGGGGTTGTCCCGCCACGGCCCGTCGAGTCCGAACCCCGGCATCCTCACCATGATCACGTCGGGCCGAAGCGCTTGTGCCGCAGCGAAATCCAGTCCGATCTGGTCCATCACCCGTGGGGTGAAGTTCTCGATGATCACGTCGCAGGTCGCGATCAGTCGACCCAGTAGATCCCGGCCTCGCGGGCTCTGCAAGTCGAGAGTCAGGTCCTTCTTGTTGGTGTTCAGGCCCGAAAAGATCGGTGATTTCTCCCACCACAGCTTTTCGGTCACCGGCACGCCTGCGATCAGCCGGGTACCGTCGGGCCGGCGCGTCGACTCGACGTGGATCACTTCGGCACCCAGCATGGCGAGCACGTGCGTGCAGCTGGGCCCAGCCCAGAACGTCGTCATGTCCAGCACCCGCAACCGCCCCATCTCCGCCGAAATTGCATTCCGCGCGGACTTTTGCGGGTGAGGACCGCGTGGAACGCTATTTCGGCGGTAGTGCTCGGTGTGCTCACCGAGCCTGGGCGCCGGCATCGGGTCGCCCAACCGCCCGGGCGGCATCCGGTAGGGGCGGTCCGGTTGCAGGAACCCGCCGCCGGGGTTCGTGGTGAACGACCGGCGTTCGCGGAAGTGGTCGAGGTCGGCGATGTTCGCGCCGTTGGCGACCGGGGCGTTGGGGATGCGGAAAGCCGTTGCCAGTTCGCGGATCTCGTCAACAGTGTGGTCGGAGACCCAGGCGAAGATCTCGTCGGCCGTTTCGTTGGCCTGCTCGGTGATCGACAGCGGCGAGTCCTCGTCGATCCACTCCGGGTGGCCGGTCATCGCACACAGGTCGAACCACTGTTGCGCTGTGCCGCATCCGACGTCGACAAGACCGTCCTTGGCGCGTGCGACACCTGGAATGGTCAACCGGCGCGCATCGCGCCACGGCCTGCCGAGCACCTCGTAGTAGGTCACCGGATAGTAAGTGAGGCCCAGGATTTGGGTTTCAAGCATTGACAGGTCGATCAATTGTCCCGGTCCGGCGGCCAGTGTGGCGGCGCTCGCGTATGCCCCGGCGAGATACTCCCCCACCTGGCCGCCGACGAACACCGGTGCGCGGTCGGCTGATCCGCGGCCGAGCCCGACGATTCCGCCCGACCATGCCTGCAAAGTGAACTCGGTCGCCGGTTTATCGCGCCACGGCCCGTCCAGCCCGAACGGCGTGATCGACGTGACGGTCAAGTGCGGATGGCGTCGATGGATCTCTGCAGGTGAAAATAGCTGCTGCTCAGCAATTTTCGAGCCGCGCGACCACACCACCGCATCCGCGTCCGTGAGCAGTGCGTCGACGAAGTCGCTGTCCTCGGGATCGGCGACGACACTGCGCTTCGAGCAGGCGAGGTAGCCGAACAGCGCACCGTCGTAACCCGCCTCGATTGTTGCGCCGGATGCCGACCACCGGCGCAGCGGATCACCTTCCGGTGGTTCGACTTTGACCACTTCGGCACCGCCGTCGGCGAGCAGCTTCGTGCAATACGCGCCAGCGATCCCTGTCGATAGTTCGACGACGACGTAGCCGGTCAGCGCTGCCATGGGTTACGCGTCCTTCTCGCGGTTCTTCTTGCTCAGCCGGAAGTCCGGCGGGAACTTGCTGTCGTTGTCGTTCACCGCATCGGACAAGCCGGCGTCGAGGGCCTCGTCGAGGCGCATCTCGTCGCCGTCGGGCCGCGTGCCGCTGCCCATCGACTCGAACACCGCTGCGAGCAGGCTGCCCATGTATTCCCCTTGGTGCTGCTTGACGATCTCGAAGAACATCTTCTGCATGAACACCGTGTCCACTGGCCGGTTCTTCGCACACGCCAGTGCGTACTTGTCGACCTCGGCTTCGAGCTGATCCCGCGGCACCACCTTGTTGAGGAAGTTGCACTGAAACATCTCTTCCGCGGTGAAAGGCCTTCCGGTGAACACCATTTCCTGAAATTTGCGCAATCCCATCGTCTGCATCCATGTCCACATCCGCGGACCCCAGCCGTAATACCGGAAGGACGGATGACCGAACAGCGCGTCGTCGGAAGCGATCACAAGATCTGCGTCGGCGGCTTGATAGAAGTGCCAGCCGTAGCAGTAGCCCTTGGCCTCGACGATGCTGATTTTCTTCAGTTCCTGCAGGGGCCGGTTACCGGACGCGACGTTCGTGAACCACGCGCTCATCGTGGCGCCGTGCCTCAATGATCCCGCGGGCGGATACGTCACGTCGCCGATACCGTCATCCTCGAGGCGCAGCTCGGCCAGTCGCGCCCTGGGATCTTCTCTGCCCGCCATGAATTCGGGCAGATCCGCGCCGCTGCCGAAGTCGTCGCCGACGCCGCGGATTACCACGACCTTGACGTCGTCGTCGACCGTGGCCGCACGGAGGAGGTCCGCATAGCGCAGCCGTGCAGCCGAGGTCGGCGCATTGAGATACTCCGGCCGGTTGAACGTGATCGTCGCGATCTTGGTCGTGGGATCTTTGGCGTAGAGGATGATCTCCTCAGGCGTGGGCCGGCCGGTATCTGCCACCGGATCGCCTTCAGCCGACCCCGACGCCGGCGCGCCCGCCGTATGCAGGACTCGAACTCAGCACCTCTGGGCCGTCGTCCGCGATCAGCACGGCGTCCCTGCCAAACACCGCGCCTACACCCTTCTCCCACACGTAGCCGGTGATAGCCAGCACCATGCCAGCGTCGAGGCGCTCCGCTGCGGCCGTCTCCGGAAGATGAGACGACACGACCGGCGGGTCGAATCCCAACCCGAGCCCGTGCGCGACAGGCATCGGCGGCAGAGGCTCGCCCGCCGCGTCGTATGCTGCAAGCAGGTCACTAGCTGACGCGCCCGGTTGACAGGCGGTAATCAGCCTGTCCCACAGCCGATTCCACCGCTGGTAAAGCTTGTCGGTGGCTTCGCATTCACCGCCACCGACTGGCCACGTCCGGCCCACTTCGCCCAGGTACCCATCCGCCAGCACGCCTGCCGCAAACGCGACCAGATCACCCGACTCAATGCGTCCTTCACCTGCTCTGCGCCAGGGATGCTCACGCGACGTCACCCATGCGGCGTCTTGCGTCGCAGGCGTCGACACTCCGCCGGCCGCTTCGGCTTGCAGCATCACACCGGCAAGAGACTGCTCGGTTGTGCCCGGCCGTAACTCGGCAACCGCGGCGGCCAAGCCGTCCTCGGCGACGCGCAATGCCGACCGGATCGCGGTCACTTCGTCGGGTGTCTTGATCCGCCGCGCCGCGCGCATCGCCAATTCGCCGTCGACGAGTTCGGCGTTCGGGAACGCCATCGGCAGCAACTTGGCGAAAGTCGGTGACAGCGCATCGGTTCCGACCCGACGAGCGGTGGCCGCACCGTCGATGCTTTGCAACACGGAGATCAGCGTCATGGGGTTCCACGCCAGCCCGTACAGATGGTCGTGCGGGATGTCGTCGGGTATTCCTTCGTCCCAGGTGCTGTTGAGGTAGATCTGCCGGGTAGCGCGGACCACCGTGCAGATGGGCCCGAACGGCCGGGTGCCCGCTACCCAAAGTTGCGGTGCGCCACTGAAATAGCGCACGTTGGCCTGTCGGCCGAGGACCAGCACGTCGAGGTCGTTCGCTTCCATCTCGGCGAACGCGCGCTCTCGACGCCCAAGCCGGATCGCCAGTTCGTCGGGCAGGATTTCAGTCGCCATAAGGGGCGTACGGGTAGTCGGTGAGCGGCGTGAAGCCGTCTTCGGTGATGACCACGATCTCCTCGCTTCGGTATCCGCCGGTGCCGTCTTCCCACACCACCGGCTCGAGCACGAGCACCATGCCGGCCGGGAAGATGAAATTGTCGTCGAACTCTTCGCCCAAGTCGGTGCCGATCATGGGCATCTCGGCCGCATTCGTGCCAATGCCGTGTCCGAGGTAGAAGTGCGGCAGCCATGGCTTGCGTCCGCCGTTCGCGGCGATTCCGGCTCGCGCCAAATCACCTGATGTCGCACCGGCTTTCGTGACGCTCAGCACCGCGTCGAGAATGTGTCGCCACTGGTGGAACTGGTCCTGCTGCCTCGGGGTCGGCACCTCACCGATCAGCCAGGTCCTGCCGAAGTCCGAACAGTAGCCGCTATATGTGATGCTGGCGTCGGTCCACAACACGTCACCGCGCTCGAGTTCACGCTCGGTGGTCAGCAGCGGCAGCGCGAGGTCGCCATGGGTGGTCCACACTCCGGTGGCTTTGGAATCCGGCATCACCTGCCAGATGGCCTCGAGCATGTTGGCGGTCGCGCCGAGTTCAAACGCGCGGCGCACGAACGCCGCAGAGAGATCGATCTGCCGAACCCCGGGTGCCAGCGCCTGCTGGACATCGGCCATCGCCTGTTCGGTGATGCGGCACGCCTTGCGAATGCACGAGATCTGATCCTGCGTCTTGACGAGCTTGGCGGCGCCGACGACGGGACCGGCGTCCGAAGGCGGACGCGCGGGAAACAGCGCGGTCGACGCCCGGCGCATCGCACCGGTGAGCTCGTCCACCGCAACATTGGCGCCGGCCGGAATGTACTCGGCGACTATCCGCGCGAATTGCTCGACGCCCTCGTCGAATTCAAGATACAGCGGCGGATGCAAATGGTCGGCGGGCACCTCGGACTCGAACGCCGCACCCTCGCGGAACGGCAGAAACAGATGCGGATGTTCGTCGTCGGCCAACACGAGTGCGACCGGCCGTTCGACATGCGAGAGTCCGGCGTCGAGCAGCGGCCACGCGGCGCCGGTTGCATACACGACGTTGCCATTGTTCAACAGGACCAGCGCGTCAATGTCGTTGTCGGCCATCGCGGCCCGAATCCTTGCCCCGGTCTCGCGATACATCCGGGCGCGATCGGGCTCGATCGTCGTCACAGTGGCTGTCATGAAAGACCCAAGAACTCCTCGATGTTGCCGCTGCAGATGCGCGCGGCGTTGTCCGCACCGACCGCGTCGACGACAGCCGCCAGCGACTTCTCCGAGTAGCCGAAAGTGCTTTCGTTGTGCGGATAGTCAGACGACCACATCACCTTGTTCACACCGATCTCGTCGATCAGCTTCAACCCGAGCGGATCCACCATGAACGACGCCGACATGTGCTTGTCCCAGTAATACCGCACGTCATGTTCGAGCTCATGGTTGAACATGTGCCGATACGACGCCACCAAGTGTTCGGCGTCCTGAAGCGCCCACGGCACCCACGCGATTCCACCTTCGAACCAGCCGATCCGCAGCTTCGGGTGCCGGTCGAGGATGCCGCTGAAGATGTACTTGGAGAACACCTCCCGGAATCCGTCGATGTTGATCATCATGCCGACGACGACGCTGTTGAACTCGCACGGCGTTTTAGGCGGCGTCTCCCCGATATGGTGCGTGATCGGCAGCCCCGCATCCTCGATCTCGTCCCATACCGCGCTCATCGCGGTGCTGCCGTAGTCGATCACATTGTCGTCGTCGTCCTTGCCCGGATTGATCGGCATCAGGAACGTCTTGAGCCCCAAGGACTTCAGCTCACTTAGGGTGCGCCGCGTGCCTTTCGGATCCCACCAGTTGATCAGTCCCACGCCGTAGAAGTGGCCGTTGGAGCGCTCTTGCAGCTCAGCCATCAGTTCGTTGTAGATGCGGAAGACCCGTTCGCGGATCTCCTTGTCGGGGAAATGGAACAGCGCGAGCACGGCGTTGGGGAAGGCCAGCTCCTTGTCGACCCCGTCGTCGTGAAGTTCTTGGATGCGCGCCTCGATGTCCTTGGTTGCCGCGCCTGCCATGTCGTCGTACTGCATCAATACCCGGCTGAAATCACCGGGCAGGAAGTTGCGGCCTTTCAGGCCAACCATGTATGCGCCGTCCTCATACCAGATCCGCGGCGCGCGTTCTTTCAGGTCGTCGGGGAAACGCTCGTAGAAGATGTCGTCGGCCAGCGAGATGTGGTTGTCAGCCGAGAACACCTCCGTGCCGGCGGGCAGACCGACGTTGAGATCGCGGGCGTGGGCCTGCCGATTCTTCGGCGCGCCAAAGCCTTCGGATGGGTAAAGCGTGGCAGTTGGCTGAGTGGACATCGTGTGACCTTCCATTCGAATATCTAGGCGTCCCAGGAGACGGGCAGTTCGTAGACGCCGTAGGCCAGCCGGTCGTGTTTGAAGGGAACCTCCTCGACCGGAATCGCAAGGCGCAGCGACCGAATGCGGTGGAACAGCGTGGTGAAGACGATCTGCAGCTCCGCTCGGGCGAGCTGCTGACCGACGCACTGGTGCCTGCCGTAACCGAATGCGACATTCTGGCCGGCCTTCGCGCGGTGCAGATAAAGCCGGTCAGGTTCGTCGAACACCTTCGGATCCCAGTTCGCCGGCGCAAGATCGATGATGATGCCTTCGCCCGCGCGAATGTGTTCGCCGGCGATTTCGATGTCTTCTGCGGCGACCCGGCGCTGGCCATTCTGGATGATCGACAGGTAGCGAAGCAGCTCTTCGACCGCGTTGGCGATCACCCCGGGATCGTCGGCGTCGCGAATTACGGCGAGCTCGTCCGGATTCTCCAGCAGCGCAAGCACTCCCAGTCCGATCATGTTCGCAGTCGTCTCGTGGCCGGCGATCAGCAACCCCGTGCCCAGCTGCGCCGCCTCGCGCACGGACAGCTCGCCCGCCTTGACGCGCTCGGCAAGGTCCGACACCGCGTCCTCGGCGGGGTTTTCCATCTTCGCCCGAACCAGATTGGCCAGGTACTTGGCCAGCCCCAGTGTGCCCTTCGCGTTCTCTTCGGCGGTAGCGTACCGGGCCAGCCCAACGTTCGCGTGCTGCTGGAAGAACTCGGCGTCCTCGTACGGCACCCCGAGCAGCTCGCTGATCACCAGTGACGGCACGGGCAGCGCGAGCGCGGTGACGATGTCGGCAGGCTGCGGGCCCGCCAGCATTGCGTCGATGTGGTCGTCGGTGATCTTCTGGATCGCGGGCCGCAAACCCTCAACACGCTTGAACGTGAACGGTTTTGACAGCATGCGGCGGAACCGCGTGTGCTCGTCGGCATCCGACGTGAACACCGACCTCGGGCGCTTGTGCACCGTCGCAAGCATGCCCTCGTTCCAGTGCGGGAAGCCGTCCTTGCGGTCGTCGACGCTGACGCGCGAGTCGGAGAACAGCGCCCGCGCTTCGTCGTAGCCGGTGATGAGCCACGGCGTGCTGCCGTCCCAAATCCGTACGCGTGACACCGGTTTGGTCGCACCAAGCTCCAACACCTGGGGCGGCGGAGCGAACGGGCACCCAGAAGCGCGTTCCATCGGATACTCGGGGATAGTCAGCGTGTCTGCCATTGAGTGATTCTCATTCCTCGACGTGGATGGCCTGGGCTGGACAGTCTTTGGCGGCCCGGCGAACGTTCTCCGCCTGTTCGGCCGGTGGGTTTTCATTGAGAAGGACGACGACGCCGTCCTCGTCGCGCTGGTCGAACACCTCGCTCGAGTTCAACACGCAGTTTCCCGACGAGATGCACGCGTCTTGGTCAACCCGGACTTTCATCGCACCTTCTCACCGTCAGACGCCGTGACCGGCGCCAGCCACAGCCCCACGATCGCGTCGATGAGGCCGGATCCTGCGGCGTGCCAAGTCGATTGGGGACGTGATGCCTTTTCGGTCATCGCACGTTCACGTTCGGCGCACGTGTGCATCAGCAGGTTGCGCGCCATCACATTGCGTTCGGCGTGCACCGCGTCCGGCAGATCAGGAAGGCAACGATTGATCTGATCGATCACCTTGACCAGTGACCGTGAGCTGAGTGCGTCGCGGGTGACGATCTTGTGGTAGGCGGGGTCGGCCATCGCCTGCGCCGCGAAGCGCGCGTACCAGCTCGGGCTGCCGAGTTCGGCGAGGTGATCAGTGAGTGGCCGGACCAGGCACGCCACCCATGTGCGCAACTCGGTGGAATCGCCGGCTTCATTCACCATCTGGTCACGCAGCCGCTCGATCGGGGCGCGGTGCCGGTTCTCGATCTCGCGAACCAGGTCCGTCTTGGTGCCGAAGTGGTAGCCGACCGCGGCGTTGTTGCCCTGGCCGGCGGCCTCGCTGACCTGGCGGTTCGATACCGCGTAGACGCCATGCTCGGCAAACAACCGCTCTGCTGCGGTCAGGATCGCCTCGCGGGTATTGCTGGCGCGTTCGCTTTTCAGTGCTCTCGCAGTGGTCATCGCGCCGGTCGATCCACCCTGCTCATGGCGACCAGTTCAACACGCATTGCCAATTAAGTCAAGCGACTGATTTAATTGTCGGAACCCAACGGACCGGAGAGGGACATGCCTGATTACGACTACGAGGAAATGAAGCGCGAGGCCGAGCAATACATCAAGTTCGAGAAGGACAAGAAGAACCGAATCGCCTACATCACCTTCGACCGACCGGAGGCGCAGAACTCCACCACGCTCGGGATGCGGCAGAACTACGCGGACCTGATCCACAAATGCAACGTCGATGACGACGTCAAGGTGGTCGTGATCCGCGGTGAGGGTGAGGATTTCGGCAGCGGCGGTGACCTTCCCGAACAGCGAGACATGCTGGAGAACCCGGGCATGCCGCTTCTGCATGAGCTCGCGATCAACGACGACGACGTGAAATACCCTCCCGGCGGCTCGTACCGCTACCTGTCGACGGTCACGGACTTTTACGCGAAAGCGCGCGCCGGAAACCGTCCGCTGCAAGAGCTTCGAAAGATCAGCATCATCGAAGCGAAGGGCTACTGCTACGGCTGGCACTTCTACCAGGCCGGAGATGCCGACCTCGTGATCTCTTCTGACGACGCGTTGTTCGGCCACCCCGCCTTCCGTTATGTGGGCTGGGGACCGCGGCTGTGGTGGTGGGCGGAGACAATGGGCCTGCGCAAGTTCTCCGAAATGCTGTTCACCGGACGGCCATTCAGCGCGCAAGAGATGTACGACTGCGGCTTCATCAACAGCGTCGTGCCACGCGAGAAGCTGGAAGACGAGACGCTCAAATATGCGATGGCATGTTCCCGGTCCCGCCCGACGGACACGGTCGCAGTGCAGAAAACCTTCCTCGAGCTGTACAAGCAGCACAAAGGCGAATACTTCGGAAGCCTGCTCACCGGCATGGTCGAGGGCATGCTGCCGCTGATCGCCAACGACCAGCCGAACGAAGTCGATTTAACCGAGGGCACTTTCGAGAAGGGGCTGAACAACGTCGTGAAGGACAACGACCTCAACTACCCGCCGGAGTGGCGGCTCAGCCGGTCGGGCCGGGCGCGCCCGTCTTGAGGGCGCCGACCACTCCGCCGTCGACGAGCAGGTCCGTGCCGGTGATGAACGACGCCTCAGAGCTCAACAGGAATGCGACCGCGTTCGCGATGTCGAACGGCGTTCCGACCCTGCCTGTGCCGGATGCATCGATCATAGTGCGCATGACTTGGCCGTTCTCTGACGACAGCTCTTCCTGACCCATCGGCGTCGAGATGACGCCGGGGCTAATGGAATTCAGCCGAGCGCCGCGCTTGCCCCATCGCACGCTCTCGGCATTGACCCGCAATCGGTTGGCGTACTTCGCCAGTGCGTACGCCAATCCGGGATGGGTCATCTCTTGTACGAACGGCAGCTTGAGTAGTTGGTCAACGGGCGCTGTCGCAAGGTCCTTCTGCTGATCTGAGGGAGGTTCGGGGATCATGTGCCCCGACATGCTCGAGATGACCACTCCCGCGCCGTTAGGTGCGACGACGTCGCAGAAGGTTTCGAGTATCAGCGCGACACCGTAGAGGTCGACCCGCATGATTTCTTCCGCGCTCGCCTGCACCGGCGAAAGTCCAGCCGTGTGAACGACTTCGGTGACCGGGCCTGCCGACGACGCCGCCTGCGCAAGTCCGGCAACCGATTCGGGCGAGGACACGTCGACCCGATGGGCCGCCACGTCGTATCCGTCGCTCTTCAGCCGAGAGGCCAGCGCTTCAAGGGTCTCCTCATTGAAGTCGGCGACGATGAGTTTGCGCCCGGACCCTTGTCTGCGAGAGACGGCCTCCCCCATTCCTCCAACCCCGATGACGACCACCACTCGTGCAGTCATGAACGATTTCCCTTCGGGCGGCGGCGAATTGGCGTGCCCGTAGACGTGCCTCCGTCGACCGGCAGCACCGTCCCCGTGAGGTACGCCGAGCGGTCACCGGCGAAGTACAGCGCGGCCTCGGCGACGTCGTCTGGTGTGCCCTCGCGTTCCAGGGGCCGGTTGTCTTGCATGGACTGGCGCGTGGCGGTGACGAACGCGTCTCGAGCTTCCTCGCTCAGATTCGACGCGGACGACGCAAGGATCGGCGTGGGGATGCTGCCGGGCGCAAGGCAGTTCACCCGAATGTCATAGGGCGCCAACTCAAGTGCGACGCACTTCGAAAAGAAGAGCACCGCTGCCTTGGAGGCCCGATACGTCATCACTCCACCGCCGGCCTGGATCCCGCCGATCGACGACACGTTGATGATCGATCCGCCGCCCGCCCTCGACATGTGCTTGGCGGCCTCACGCGTACCCAGCATGACGCCGAGCAGGTTGATTGACATCACCTGTCCGAAGTCGGCGAGGTCGTCGTGCAGGAAGCTCCTGTGCATCGCGCTGGAGACGCCGGCGTTGTTGACCATCACGTGCAGGCCGCCGAACTCGTTGACGGCGGTGCTGATCAGATCGCTTACCTGCTGAGCGTCTGCGACGTCAACCCGCTTGAACAAGGCACCGCAGGCCGCTGCAATCTGCTTGCCGCGCTGCTCATCACGGTCGCCGAGCACCACGTGAGCGCCTTCGGAGACGAACTTCTCGACGGTCGCCTGCCCGAGTCCTGATGCGCCGCCGGTGATGATCGCAACCTTGCCGGCGAGTTCGTTCGTCATGGCGCCACCCCTTCACGCCGAAATCGACGTTTCGCACGAAAAGTTCGAGTGGCGGCGTGCAAAACGTCGATCTCGCCGAAGAACTCGAGAAGCAGTGCGTTGACCGCCTCGGGTTTTTCCGTTTGCGGGCAGTGGCCCGCCTGCTCGACGACAGTGGAACGCGCGCCTGGAATCTGCGCGGCGATCGCGGCGGCCCAACCGTGGGGAAGCAGTTTGTCGCATGCGCCTTCGACGACAAGCGTCGGCACCTGGATGCGCTCATAGCACCGTGTGCTCGACGGAGCCGGCGGGGGTTCAAGGCCCGGCCGCCGGAACCTGGCTGCTGCCAACGACTCCCACGCACCTGGGGCGATGCTCGACTCGTAGCGACGACGAACGTAGACGTCGTCGGCCGGAAATTCCGAAGAGTGGAAGAGCGCCTCGACGATCCTGCGCATCGCGGGCAGGGTGGCGTCGTAGTCGTAGAGCGCCTGCACGTGAGCGTTGCGCTGGATCTCGCCACCGCCGCAGATCGTCACCATACTGCGGACAGGTAGTACCGGTGCGTCTGACGTTGCGTCGACGAGCAGGTTGATGGCTCCCATCGAGTTGCCGACGAAATGCGCTGACTCAATGCCTAATTCGGTGCAGAACCGGGCGATGTGCCGAATCCGCAGGCCGCGGCCGTCGGTGAAGTCGACGACCTTCGCCGAGTGCCCGAACCCCAGCATGTCGGGCGCCAGCACGCGGTACTGCTCGGCCAGGGCGCCGATGTTGTGCTCCCAGCCGAGTTCCGCGCAGGCACCGAACTCGCCGCCGTGCAGCAGCACCACGGGATCACCTTGACCGGCTTCGAGGTAGCTGGTGACAAGGCCGTCGACGAGAATCGACTTGCGGCGGGCGTCCACAGTCAGGCCGCTCCGCCCGCGGACCGCGCGAACGTGAGCACCTGCGTCGCCATCAGCTCGAGCTGACTCTTCGTCGACTCATCGGTCAGTTCGCCGCTTTCGTCGAAGATCTGGTCTGCGGAGTTGATCGCCACCCCCAGCGGTGTCGGCCACGCTCGCAGCGCGTGTCCGATGCTGCGCAGGTGGGTGAGCGTGCCGACCGCGGCTTGCCACCCGTACGCGCATGTGATGCAGCCGAACGGTGTGTTGTCCAAATAAACCCGGGGGTCTTCGCGCAGGTCTTCGAAGTAATCGAGTGCATTCTTGATAAGTCCGGAGACGCTGCCGTGATAACCGGGCGACGCCACCACGACGGCGTCGGCGTCGCGCAGAGCGCTGACCAGTTGCGCCGCCTTCGGTGTGCGCTCGAGTTCGTGCGGTGCGTACATCGGCAAGTCGATGTCCTTGCCGCAGAACAGGATCGTCCGACCACCCTGGCGCTCCACCGACGCCATGCAGTAGCGCAAGGCCCGTTCGGTCGACGAGTTCTCGCGCAGCGTTCCGCCGAGTCCGACGACGAGCGGCCTGGTTCGAGTCATCATCACCTACTTGATTGCAATCGGATTCAGCGGGGACCCCACCGCGCCGGTCACCCGCAACGGCGGTGCGACAAGCTGGAATTCGTACACTCCGTCGGTCGCGCAGTCCTCAGCGAGCGCGGTGAGATCCCAGTACTCGCCCAGCATCAGACCCATGTCCCGCAGGCACAGCATGTGCATCGGCAGGAATACGCCGTCGATGCCCGACACCGGATCTTCGACCATCAGGTTGTCGGCGGCCACCGCAGCGACTTCGTGCTCGTGCAGCCATGCCGCGCACCGCCAGTCCAGACCCGCGCCGGGCTCGCTGCCGTCGCCGCTTTCCAAAAAGCGTGCCCACCAACCGGTTCGGACCAACACGATATCTCCGCGTCCGATTGTCACGCCCTGAGTCCGTGCCGCCTCGTCGAGTTCCTCGGGTGTGATCGGGTTGCCGAGTTCACAGAACGTCTCGGCACCGCGCAGCGCGACGATGTCGAGCAGCACACCGCGTGAGGTGATGCCCTTGCTGTCGACCTTGTCGATTCCGCAGTGGAACGCGCCGAGACTCGTTACCGAGCTGGCGGGAAATCCGTTGTAGAGCTTGTCGTCGTAGTAGACGTGCGACAGCGCATCCCACTGCGTGGCGGCCTGCAACGGCATGATGATCACGTCGTCGTTGAACCGCATCGGGCCGTTCTCGAAGTATTCGCTCAGCTGGCCGGCGGCCGGATTCTGCAGCCACTTCGGGCCGTACTGGATCAACGTGCTGGCGTCGCCGCCGTCGATGGTCATGATGTGCAGCGGGTTCTGCCGGAAGTGGAACGCGCCCTGTGGCCCCGATGATCCGAAGTCCACACCGAGCGGAAACACCTTGCCGTGCTTGACCAGACTCGCGGCTTCGCGCACCTTTTCCGACGTAATGAAGTTCAGGGTTCCGAGTTCGTCGGCGTCGCCCCAGCGTCCCCAGTTGCGCACGTCGTCGGCAACGCGCTGAAATTCGGTCAGACTCGCCATGATTGGTCGTCTCCCTGCAGGCTGCTGGCGATCTTAGCCCCGACGTTGCCACCGTCGACCCACAGCACCTGGCCGGTGATGTATCCGGCGGCCTTGCTGTTCAGGAAGACCAGCGGAGCGGCCTGCTCAGCGGGTTCGGACACGCGTCCCAATGGCTTCGGAATCGTGTCGAGGTAGTCCTGCCCGTACGCCGAACGGAGCTGGTCCAGGATCGGAGTCTCGGTCACGCCGGGGGCCGTGCAGTTGATCCGAATGCCGCGGGCCCCCAACGGCACCGCGTTTTTCATGCAATACAGGATGATCGCTTCCTTGCTCAGCCGGTAACCACCATCGGCGAGTGCCTCGGGGTGGCGGTGGCACCACTCGACACCCTCGTCGAAGGTCTCGGTGTGCACTAGCCCGGCCGTCGCGCCCTTGTTCTCCAGATAGCCCGACGCGGCCAGTGACGAGACGCAGGCGATCGACGCGCCGGGATTCATGGCCGGCGCCAGCGCCTCAGTGAGGTGGCGCATGCCGAGGAAGTTGATGGTGACCACCAGTAGCGGATCGCCGATTCCCGACGACACCCCGGCCACGTTGAACAGCGAATCGACATGACCTGCGGTGGCCGCGCACGCCTGGTCGATCGACGCCCGATCCCCGAGGTCGACCTCGTGAAACTCCTTGAGCTGCAACGCCGGAGGTCGCTTGTCCAGGCCGACCACCTCGGCGCCGAATTCTGTGAGCTGAGCCGCGACGTGCTCACCGATTCCCGACGCACAGCCGGTGACGACGACGCGCTTGCCGTCGTAGCGCCAAAGCTCGTCGATCCCCATGATTACGTGCGGTCCGCCTCCGGGTTCCTGCTCGTCCACCCTTCCCCAGACTTCAGTTTGGCAGCCGCCGCCTCGATACCGGCGTTCATCTCCTCCATGGCCAGCGACACCTCGTTGGCGGTGTAGTTCTCCCGGCCGGTGGGCAGGCCGCCGAACGCGTAGGTTTCGTCGAACGCGGGCGCCTTCGACGCGGGCCGACGCGCCTCGACCTTCTCGATGATCGGCTCCATCCGCTTGGCCTTCTCTGCGACCGCCTTCTCGTCACGTTCGATGAACTCGGGCAGGACCTCCTTGCCCATCAGCTCGATCGACTCCATCGTCGCTTCGTGGCTGCGCGGGGTCAGCAGCAGTATGAGTTCGTCGACACCGCTCTCTTCATAGCCGCGCAGGAACTCACGCACCGTCGCCGGGCTGCCGATCGGGCCGCGGCCGGGCCCGTAGATGATGCTCGGGTCCTTCTCGATCTCCTCGAGGTGCCGCTTCCACACACCGGTCCGCCCCGGAGTGTGCATGCCCGTCATGTAGTAGTGCATGATGCCGAACGCGAAGAATCCGCCACCCATTCCGAGCCGTTTGATGGCCTGGTCGTCGGTGGGCGCCACCATCATCGACAGGTCGCCGCCGATGGCCAGGATATTCGGATTCACCTGCGGCACAACGGGAACACAGGTCTCTTCGAACTGCTTGTAGTAGCCGTTGACTCGTTCGGTGAGCGGACCCGGACCGGTGTAGGCAAAGCTCAACGCGCCGAGACCCCGCTCCGCAGCCATTTGCACCGACGCGGGACGCGTGCACGCCACCCACACCGGCGGGTGCGGCTTCTGCAGCGGCTTGGGAACCACGTTGCGCGGTGGCATTTCGACGTGCTGGCCTTTGAAGCCGGTGAACGGTTCTTCGATCATGCAGCGGATCGATACTTCGAGCGCTTCTTCCCACATGGTCCGCTTGTCGGCCGGATCGATGCCGAACCCGCCAAGCTCGCCGACCGATGACGACTCGCCGGTGCCGAACTCCACCCGGCCGTTGGAGATCAGATCCAGGGTCGCGATCCGCTCGGCCACCCGAGCCGGATGGTTGACCACCGGCGGTAAGTGCATGATGCCGAAGCCCAGCCGAATGTCGTTGGTGCGCTGGCTCGCTGCGGCGAGGAAGATCTCCGGTGCCGTCGAGTGACAGTACTCCTCGAGGAAGTGGTGTTCGGTCAGCCAGACGGTGGAGAAGCCGGCCTTGTCGGCGGCCTCCACTTCGTCGAGCCCGTCCTGGAAGAGCTGGTGCTCGTCGTCCGGCTCCCACGGCCGCGGCAATGGGAACTCGTAGAACAGCGAGATTTTCATTTCGTTACCTTCCGATGTGAATCAACTCTGGCAGCAATGTGCCGTGCCGCCACGTAGCCGAACGTCATCGCCGGACCGATGGTGGCTCCGGCGCCTGCATAGCTGCGTCCCATCACCGCGGCCGACGCATTGCCCACGGCGTAAAGGTTTTTCACCACACTGTCGTCGCTGCGCAAGACGCGCGCATACTCGTCCGTGCGCAGCCCCCCCGACGTACCGAGGTCGCCGAGGATGATCTGGAACGCGTAGTACGGCGGCTTCGTCAGCGGATGCAGGTTCGGGTTGGGCAGCGTCGGGTCGCCGTAGTAGTTGTCGTACGCGGAGTCGCCGCGGTTGAAGTCGTCGTCGTGCCCGTTGCGAGCGAGCTCGTTGAACCGTTCCGCGGTGCGCCGCAGGTTGGCGGCAGGCACGCCGATCTTGTCCGCAAGCTCCTCGAAACTGTTACCCTCTTGCACCACACCGGATTCCAGCCA
>Ga0070741_10006358_pt1 | contig 25440 bp, 21 predicted proteins | sample Coa_R1_4_FD_66440 | JGI IMG/M metagenome (GOLD analysis project Ga0070741, IMG submission 66440) | Surface soil microbial communities from Centralia Pennsylvania, which are recovering from an underground coalmine fire - Coalmine... | ecosystem: Environmental > Terrestrial > Soil > Unclassified ... | reverse complement strand
TGGTGATGCTGTCGTCACTGGCGTTACTCGATCTCCAAGTTTTCCGACCATCGATCAAGCTCTGGTATCGGCTCTTCGCGGGGTACAGGATGGTTTTCTGACCATACTTGACGTCAAAGCGCCTGTCCCGACCGATGATAAAGATCCTGAGCCCTTGTATTCCACTTATCTGGGAGGAAGTAACATATTACGCGCCAGCGGGCTTGCGGTTGAGAGCTTTGCCACCCGCGGTACCGACCGTGATGTCATTCAAAGTGTCGTGGCATATGTGGCAGGAACTACTGGGCCCGCATTCAGTCCCTCGCTCTGTGCTGTACAACCAATCTACGGTGGTGGTCCTTCAGATACCTTTCTATTTAAGATGGTAATCAATTTTAAGGCACCGGACGACAAGGGAGAGGTGAAACCGAATGACGCTGGAGTTAGGTACTCAACCTACCTGGGTGGTAGTGAGCGAGATGAAGCCTACGCGTTTGCGCTCGATAGTGACCGCAATATGTACATTGCCGGATTTACCCGCTCCCCCTCGTTCCCTGTTACACCCGACAGTCTGCAGGCGAGCCTCAAGGGCGAAGAAGATGCTTTCGTCACGAAAATTGACTCACTCTCAAATGCCCCGTGTACCGACTTGCGCTTAAGCATGACCGATGAACCCGACCCGATTGCGGTCGGGGGTACGATCACATACTCACTCGCGGTTTCAAATATTGGGCCTGATCTGGCAACCAACGTCATCGTTACGGATACCCTTCCGGCTGGCGTAACTTTAACGAATGTAACCCCGTCGGTCGGGTCGTGTACTGGGACAAGCACTATTACCTGTGAGCTTGGGACTCTTCCCTCGACGCAAACTGAGAGGATTACTATCGTCGGCGTAGCGACGGCTCCAGGAAACCCTGTTAACCGCGCAACCGTAACGGCATCGAGTCCTGAGGTAGAGGAAAATAACAACACCGCGGCAGTGAATACTACCGTTGTCGGCGGCAATCAGCTGTCCGTCACCCTGAGTCAGGAAACAGGCGCCAGCGGCCAAGTAACGAGTCGCCCAGAAGGGATCGCCTGTCCGCCTGATTGCGCAGAAGTATTTCCGCCGGGGACGCCGGTTATCCTCACCGCCACGCCAGACGCGGCCACTTCCTCGTTTCGTCGTTGGGGAGGCGCCTGCTCAGGCGCCGGCACTACGCCATTCTGCGACCTCACAATCAACGGAGACCTGACGGCGGAGGCGGATTTTGCTCAGGCGACCGGTCTCGCGGGGGATTGGGTCGGCTTAACCCAAACGTGTAGCGTCAGCGGAAAAAAGCAACAACCGCGCTGTCGTGTCAATGGCACACTTAAAGTGACCAATAGCGGGCCGGTGCGAGCGCCGAAGTTCACGGTCCGTTTCTTCTTCTCGGACGATCCCGCGCTCAACGCCGGGTATGTCGTACTTAAAGACAAGAAAGTGTCAGGGCTTGCCGCCGATAGCGAGCAGCTCATCCAAGTGGACCTCCGTCTGCCCACGGGGGTAAGCGGGAGTGGCAAATTCGTGGTGGCGTACGTCGACGCCGATGCACAGGTGCCGGAAGGTGACGAAGCGAACAATCGCGCGGTCTTCGGTCCGCTTCCTTGAATTGGGTGCTACATCCGAGAGAGTATCTTGCCTGTGTAAAGACAGGTTTGTAAGCTGTGTTTGTCCCTGGGCCCAGAGACGTGCTGCGCTATGAGCGATTAGGGCCTGAGCGAGAGATTCACGTTATCAGAGGAGGAACACATATGGCCGCAATTCCGGACCAATACAAAGACCTGCTTCAGAAGAAAGCTTTCGCGCATCTCGGCACTGTTATGAAAGATGGCAGTCCGCAAGTCACGCCGGTATGGTTTGATTTTGACGGCACCCATATTCGTATCAACACGGCCAAAGGCCGCTGGAAAGACAAAAATATGCGCCAGCGCCCACAGGTCGCAGTCGAAATTCTCGATCCTGATAATCCCTATCGCCACATGCAAATTCGCGGAAAGGTGACAGACATCACCGAAAGTGGTGCCGACGCTCACATTGATTCCCTGGCCAAGAAGTATCTCGATCAGGACAAATACCCCTTTCGCCAACCGGGCGAAGTGCGCGTGATCTACAAGATCAGCGTCGACCGCGTGAACACGATGGGATGAGCCCGCCGCGTGGGAAGTCAAAAGGCAAAGTGCAAAAGTCAAAGAGAGGCTATAGGCCTCAAGCTGACGGAACCTTCCTATTCTCCCTACGGCCTAGGGCCTCGAGCCTTTTTAACTTTTGCCCCTTCGATGAGGCTCAGGACAGGTTTTGATTTTTGACTTTTTTGTTCTTCTAACCCCCGACTCCGGATCCCTCATTTCGGATGCGAAGCCCCACAGGTAGTGACTCATCAAGGATCTGGGCCTGTTCTTTCGTTTCAAGTGTCACGACTTCAAGTACCTGCTTTGCCCAACGTGCACCGGAGGGCAAAGGCGCAAGCTTCGCGGCAACTTTCCGCCGCAGGGCGTCATCGAGGTCACGACTGCGATCCCCGGTACAACGAGCGAGTTGTACCACGGCGAAGCCAAGCGTTTCAGGATTCCGCCATTCACTAGGTAAAAGTTGTTCGACCCATCGTCCTGCCACCTCGCGCCGGACAACGCAGTTCGCCGGGCCGTGGATTAACGCACGCGCGCCAATGCGCGAGAATGCCCACACTTCTTGCTCTGACGCCTTTCCTTTCTCCACCGTACGGAACAGTTCTTCACCCAACTCAGCCTTGGCGTCCGGTGCTAAACGCTCACACCCCGCTAGCACTTGCCACATCTCACGGATTTCCTGTGGTCCGACTTTGGAGCGCCCGGATTTGATGCGGTTCTTCAGTTTCGGCAATAGCCACGGAGCAATGTCGTTGTACAGCACTTGCTGTTGTTGGCGTGTGAGCCCACCGGCGACACGCTTCCACAGGTTCCACCACTCGGCCCGACACTGCACCGCGTTGCCGTTTACCGGCCCGCGTGGATAAATCTTCCAGAGCTGTTGCAGTCGCCATTCGTCCGTCGTATGGCCAAAGCCGGGCCGTAAACAGAAACCAATCAGATTGAGCCATCGTGCTTCATGATCGGCGCTTCGCTCCCGTCCCTTCTCACATTCCCACAGGGCGTCCCACAACCGACGAATGGCACTCAACGGCCACCGATCTTTGTTGGTACCAAGTACCTGCTCGAGCTGACGTGTCAGATTCTGCGGTGTCGCTCCGCCGCTGGTTACCACGGCCCCTACGGTAAATACGGATTGAATGAGCTGCGCCGCTTCTGTTTGCAGCGCCTCATCAATCACATGCTCTTCACTAACTGTTCCTGGAATCGGCACAGGGGCAGCCGTGCCTTCCCCGCGCAGTTGAAATTGGAGTCGCCAGCGGTGGTTGGTTTGCCGCGCCTCACACCATAATTCGAGTGTCCCGACCTCGGTGAAACGCGCGGAAACCTGGACCGGGATTTTCACAGTCCCGGCCTTCTTCCCGAAACGTAGCACTGTACGAATCGAAGGAAGCGCAACGACCTCGTCCCGTGGTAGCGAGAGGACATTCCCAGGGAGGTCTCCCATGCGTATGCTCGACGCGTACAGAGGAAAACTCACTGGCTGATTAGCAAGGACTTCAAATTCGGGCCCACTGAGGTGAACCTCCTCTCCTTCTTCCATGCCGTGGCGAACGAGACACAGGGCGTTAACCGTATTGTCTGTGTCCGAGGTGTTTCGCCCTTGATCGCCAACGCCAATATAGTAAGCACGCGCGCTGCCGCCGCCGATTCTCACACCCTGCCCGCGGCGCACTAACCCGTAATACGCCGCCCCGTAGGCCACCGCGAGATCAAGGCTCGTACTGCTCAGTACCGCCGGCCGCCACGTTTCTCCCGGCGCCGAAAACCAGCGGGAGAGAACGTCCGCAATACGCCCGCGGATCGCGTGAGGCGTGAGTGCTCCGCCGTTGAATAAAACTGCGTCGGGCCGGCCCGTGGTTTTACTATGTTGATGAAGGAAGAAGGCAAGGTGTCGCGGAATCTCGGCTTCGGTCGCATAGGGCAGCCCGAACTCTTGCAACCCGACGCGGGCGCTGCGGCGCGGGAACGCTTCTCTCTCGACGACAGGAAAAAATCCCTCGATGATCGTCTGTTCGAGTTCATCACGCTTGAGGACGTCACTTAAAGTGCCACCAACGACCGAACTTCCGCGCCCGGCGAGCGTAAGAGGAACACTCTGCCGGTTCGGGTCAGCAAAGAGATCTTCTTTCGCGACACGGCACAGATGGGTAAGCATACTCCACCGCTGCGCGTCAAGGCGGCTCCCTTTGGTCATCCGTGCTTCGACCTGGCGGGCAAGAGCGATGTCCATATTATCGCCGCCGAGCAGCAAATGCTCACCGACAGTCACACGTTCAAGCTGAAGTTGGCTCTTCCCTTCGGTAACCGCGATCAAACTGAAATCCGTTGTTCCGCCGCCGATGTCACAGACGAGAATAGAGTTCCCGGCCCTCAGATGGTTTTGCCACGAATCAGTGTGGGCCGCGAGCCACGCATAAAAGGCCGCCTGTGGTTCTTCCAGAAGCGTCACGCGTGTAAGCCCGGCTTGTTCCGCAGCCTGCACTGTCAGTTCTCGTGCGACTTCATCAAACGACGCCGGAACTGTCAGGATCACCTGCTGCGTCTCCAGCCCATATTGCTTGCCCATGCGCTGGTTCCAGGCTTCACGAATGTGCAAGAGGTAGCGCGCGGCGGCCGCCACCGGTGAAAGTTTACTCACCTCTGGGAGCCCACCCCAGGGCAAAATTGCGGCGTTGCGGTCCACTCCGGTATGTGACAACCACGACTTGGCCGACGACACCAACCGTCCCGGCACACGCGCGCCCTGGACACGGGCGAACTGACCGACGGCGTAATTGCGCTCGCGATCCCACGGCAACACAAGACTTCCTGCCGGAAGGTCGTGTGGCCCCGGAAGGTAGAGAAACGAGGGAAGCATCGGCAGCGCTGCCGTCACGGCTTCGTTCACTAACTGCGGGATAGGGAAATGTTGGACGGTGCGAGACTTAGTTGTATCAACAAACGCAACCGCACAGTTTGTTGTCCCGAGATCAATACCAACAAGGTAGCGTGAAGACGCTTCAGAGGAAGGTGAGTCGTCATGTTCCATCAGCAATTCCCACCCAGAGCAGTTGTGTTTCTGTCTGTTTGAGGGTATCGCAAGCAGAGCCGAAGAACAAAGGGAGGGAGAGCAGGGACGAGGAAACTCAACCGGAATTTGTTCTCATCCCTACCTCATTGGCGCCGCAGCGGGGAGAACGCAGATCGTTGTGAGTGTCCCTGTTAGCCGAGTCGGCTCTTTTAAGGGCCTTCGCGTACGAGGCGAAAGTCGTACCAAAGCAGACCAAGAATTGTCAGTGGAGCGAGCAGGTCAGGCAAATCATGCCATATGCGCTCTTCGACCCTTCGGCAGCTCAGGACAGGCTTCAGCTCTGCTCAAGACAAGCGGTTCCCGTTAATACTGAAGCGCCGGCCTCACGGGAAAAGTAAGAATAACGTTACCCACGACAACTTTGTTGTTCTTCAGTTCGATTTGTAACTGAGTCTGAATTTGCGGCGGGTCAGAGAGGAAAAGCGGCAGATTCACAGTAGCACCTTTTACATACCGAATTGTGTGTAGCCACTCCTCGATCCGAACGTTGAGATGAGCATGGTCAGGGGACAACCACTGGTATCCCATGGGCGATTGCACGAGGGACTGGGCGTTGCGATTGAGCTGATGCTGGAGGTCTGACACCAGGTCCTTATATTCTTGATACTCTTCCTTTGAGAGTGACTGTGGACCGCTCGGCACCCCCGCATAAGGTTGCGCTTGCTGTTGGGGAGCTTCCTCGGCCAAGGCCATTGACACGAAAAAAAGGACTACCGCCACGAAGCTCCCTGCGATTGTTTTCACGGTCCGAGCCGCTGGTAGAGTACCCGCTTTCATCGCGTGCCCTCCTCTAAGGAATTGGTTATTCTTCAGTGGTACTACGAACGTTAAACTCAAGTTTCCAGCGGTGAGTTTCATCACGCGAGACCGCCCACAGCTCGAGCGTCCCCACCTCGGTCAAATGCACCCGCAGCCGAGCAGGAATCGTTACGCCTTCCTGGCCGATCCACGACAACGTGGTTTGCAACGGTGTCAGTTCTTCGATGTCGTCGCCTGGTTCCTCGATGAACGTCCCCACTTGATCACCGCGTCGGGTGGTTGACCCTAAGAAACGGAACTCGGCCGGTTCGCCGACTACCAGCCCAAACTCCTGGCCGGGAATGTCACTTTCAGTGCCTTCTTCCATGCCGAACGGCGCGACGCAGAGCGCTTTCAGCGGAGCGGCCATACCCGGAACCGCCGGCATCGAGGTCTCGATACCAATGTAGTACGACCGCGCCGCACCGCCGCGAATACGAACACCTTTGCCGCGACGCGCTAAGCCGTAGTAGGCTGCGCCACGAGCGACGGCATGATCGAGGTTGGTCCCTTCTAACGTACGTAACGCCGAACTGCCTTCTTGCGACAACCAGCCGTTGAGTACCTCAACCAAGCGCTGACGGAGCAGCGGGGCTTTCATGACGCCGCCATTAAAGAGAATTGCGGTCGGATGAGCGAAGGTCTGCGTGTCTTCACCAGTTTCTTTTTGCCGAGTCAGAAATTTAGCCAAGTGCCGCGTCACCGCCGGATCGGCCGCATACGGTAACCCCATCTCCTGTAAGCCGACCCGTCGCCCTGCCTTTGGCAGGTCGTTCGCTTCACAACGCGGAAAGAAGCCGTCAACGAGCGTGGCCTCAACCTCCTCGTAGGTCAGTTCAGTCTTGACTGCCCCGCCAACCACGCTACTGCCACGGCCAAGAATCGAGATCGGTTGCTTCTTAGTTGCGCCGGACTGCAGGAGGTCCTCTTTGGCAACACGGCAGTTCTGCCACAATCCGCGCATTTGTCCTGCGTCAAGTTTTGTCCCTTTCGCCGCGAGTTTTTGCTGGACCGCATAGGCAAGCGCGAGGTCCATGTTATCGCCACCAAGTAGGATATGTTCACCAACGGCCACACGATTGAGGGCGAGTTCACCGCCTTCATCAGATACGGCGATCAGACTGAAGTCAGACGTGCCACCGCCAATATCACTGACAAGAATGACGTCGCCAACTTTGACGTGTTTTCGCCACCGCTCACCAGCACTCTCGATCCACGAATAAAATGCGGCCTGCGGTTCTTCCAGAAGTCGGACCGAAGGCAAACCGGCACGTTCCGCAGCCTGCACGGTTAATTCACGCGCGGCGGCGTCAAATGAGGCAGGGACGGTAAGAAAGACTTCTTGTTGCTCGAGTACACACGCGGGATTTTCTCGCGCCATCACCGCATTCCAGGCTTGGCGCAGGTGCGACAAATACTGGGCGGAAACTTCGAGGGGCGACATCTTTTTCAAATCTTCGCCGCCGCCCCAGGGTAAAATCGGTGCGGTCCTATCAACACCAACGTGACAGAGCCATGATTTTGCGGACGAGATCAGACGACCTGGAACTTCAGCGCCGCGTGTACGCGCAAGCGTGCCCACAGCAAACGGCAGGTCTTCGGTCCAAGGAAGGCTTAGGCTTCCCGCCGGAAACTCACGTGACGCCGGAAGGTACAGAAACGACGGTAGTAAGTCACGCTCTTCGACATTGCCTGGTGTCACAAGCTGTGGGATGTGAAAAAGTTGAATCGGCGGGTTCTCAGCATCGGGAGTTTGGGTATCGACATAGGCAACAACGCAGTTGGTGGTGCCGAGGTCGATGCCAACGATAAATCGAGAAGGAGGCATAAATTAAGAATGTAAAATTAAGAATGTAAAATTAAAAATGAAGGCCTCAGAGGTCAGACGTTTTGCATTTTTCATTCGCTAAGAGATTTCCACCTCTGCCGGGGCGATAATCTTCGTGTCTTGTCCGGCAGGCTGAGCGGGAAGTTTCACCTGCCTCGCGCGCCAACCGGCGTGGCGCAGCGTGCCACGAAACGGGGGTTCGCCGGTGACATTCCCAGTCAGGCGAATCGCCGACGGATCAAAGTCGGCAGGAACAGTTACTTCGTCACCCTCGTTGCCGTTCAGCACCGGTTCCAGCGTCATGTGCTCAGATAAGATCTGACGGCAACCTTCGTGAATCGCCCGCACAGCAGCACCAATTTGTCCGTCATCATACGGAGTAATATCTTCGCGTAGGAAGTCAACTAGACGGCCTTCACGTTGAAGCAGCCCCAAGAATTGCACTGCCGCATCGGGCGTTGGTTTTGGGGGTGCGGCCACTCTCTGGGGCCCGGGTGCTACGTCGGCCGGCTTTTCTTCTTTGGTAACCTCTCCACCAGTGACAAGCCGTGGCAAGGTCAGCAGTAGGAGTAGTCCTACGAGAAGGGGAGCGCCGAGGAAATAGTAGAGGTAGTTCATACAAACTGCACGAGCAGCGTCCAAGCCAGAGAACGCTGGCTCAGCTAGCCCAATCCCACAGGTTCCAAATGGAGCCTGAGCCAGCATGTAATAATTCCCCGCCGCAAGTGCTCCCAAGAGCAGGATGATGAGAATGAGTGCAAACGGTTTCAACTTTGGTTGCATAAGATACAAGGCGGGCACAGCCCGCCCTACTCTTTCTTGAACTTTTGCCTTTTTTCTCGCCTTACCCCTTCAGCCCGAAGCCTATTTTTTGACTCCGGGGAGACTATAGGATGAAGTGCGGGCAATTTCCAGCAGAGGGAAGAGAGAAAGAAAATTTCCACCGCTACGCTGCAGCCCGTCGTAACCTATCCATAATCGCTCGACCAATTCCGTACTCGGGCACCGACTCAACAATGACGCGGTCCAATCCTGCGTTATCAAGACGACGCAGCGCAGCAAACAAGTTCACCGCCGCTTCCCTAAGGTTGCCATCGCGTGAGAGGGACTCAACCGCCACATACCCTTCGACAGGACGCGGTTTGAACAAGAGAAGTCCATTTCTTTCCCCAACTCCTGGTCGCGGGAGCGGCACACCACACGCGACCAGTTGCAACGGCACCCGCGGCGCATAGTGAGACGGTAATGTCCCTGGTGAACGCCGGTCGGGTTGAGAAGATACGCGGATTGTGACCGGACCAATAACCGCTTCGATCTCTTCAACCGACACCCCCCCAGGTCTGAGAATTACTGCTTGTTCTTCAATTAATGCGCAGACTGTCGATTCAACGCCCACCGCACACGGCCCGCCGTCGAGGATAAACTTAAGCGCATCCCCCAACATGTCCTGCACATGCTCGGCTGTTGTCGGGCTCACATAGCCGAACGGATTGGCACTCGGGGCGGCGACCGGCAGATGCGCTTCTTGCAAGAGAGCGCGCGCGATAGGATGAGAAGGCATCCGCAAAGCAACGGTATCGAACCCAGCAGTGACAAGATCAGGAATGATTGGCCGCTTGTGCAAGACCAACGTCAGCGGCCCCGGCCAGAACCGCTCCATGAGGGCAATGGCGCGGTGGTCGATGTCCGTCGCGTACTGCGACACCAACTCTTTGTCGGCAAGGTGCACAATCAATGGATCAAAGTGTGGACGATTCTTCACCGCGAAGATTTGCGCAACCGCACGCTCATCAAGCGCATTGGCACCAAGGCCGTAGACCGTCTCCGTGGGGAAGGCGACAAGTTCGCCCGCACGCAGGGCCTCTGTAGCAAGGCGAATAGCGCGGGGGTCAGTGCCGTCAAGGAGTGTTGCCATGTTGAGGCTATTAGCATCCAGTGGTCAGCCAAACGCTGCCAGAATCTTACTCTGAGCTGAAAGCTGACCGCTATTTTTCCAGCGTGAGGTACGTGTAACTTCCCAACGCGGCTTCGTACTCGCGCATGAGTTGATTACCCAGCTCGGGCTTCAGGCCTTCGCGGGTAATGCCTTCGGACACACGATTACGAAACTCGGCGGTCAGTTCCCCGCGGTCATAGCCAAATACTTTGAGGACGCCCTCGATTTTATGGCCAGGTGTAATCTTAGTGATGTGGCAGTTGCCTTTCCCGTCGGCCACAACAAATACGTCATGCACGTGACCAAAAAGGTTGTGATAATCTCCCATCACATCCTGATAGGCGCCGGTGAAAAACACGCCCAGATAGTACGGATCGCCATTAAGAGCATGCAGCTCTAACTCGTCTTTGATGTCACGTAGGTCAATAAAGTTGTCGATCTTTCCGTCGGAATCACAGGTCAGGTCCGCCAGGTAGCCTTTGCGGTCAGGGGCCTCATTGAGCCGGTGAATGGGCATGATCGGAAAGAGTTGATCGATCGCCCAGGAGTCAGGAACTGACTGGAAGACGGAAAAGTTACAGATGAACTTGCGCGACAACATGCGCTCAACGTCCTCAAACTCTTCGGGCATGTGCTTCGCCAACTTGGCGAATTTAATCGCGCGCTCACACACGCCCCAGAACAGCTCTTGTCCTAATCCACGATCCTCCAGAGAAAGATAGCCCAGATTGAACAACGAAAACATTTCATCACGACGTTCAACCACGTCATGATAATACTCGCGGTAGTTCTTGCCGTTAATTCCACTGTAGAGGTCGTACATCTCTTGAATGACTTGGGGCCTCTTCTCGATCGTGGTGACGCGGACAGGGCCGTTGGTCAGGGCAAGTTCGTTGACGACATTAAAAATCAACACCGCGTGCGGTGCGGCCACCATTCGTCCGTTTTCGGTTAGTACCATCGGTTCGCGGACATCCTCGTTGTCGCATACCTCTTTAATCGAGTAGATGATACCGTTAGCGTACTCCTGCACGGAATAGTTCACACTCGATTCGGAGTTCGTGCGCGAGCCATCATAGTCGATCCCCAACCCCCCGCCGACGTCGAGGTAATCCAGATTCACGCAATACTTACGGAGTTTCGCGTAGGTCCGTGCCGCTTCTTTCACTGCCTCACGAATGCGCTTGATGTCCGTCACTTGGGAACCGATGTGAAAATGAAGAATACGCAGGCAATCAACCATGCGCTCGTCAGACAGAGTTTGAATGCACTTGAGAAGGTCCGTCGTCGTGAACCCGAACTTGGACAGGTCACCGCTCGATTTCTCCCACTTGCCACTGCCACGCGAAGAGAGCTTCAGCCGCAGGCCAATAAACGGCCGGATCTTCATCTTCTTGCTCAATTCCACTAACAGCCGCAGCTCAAACAGGCTCTCCAAAACGACAAAGACTTTCTTGCCGATCTGTTTACCTATCAGCGCGAGTTTCAAATAGTCTTCGTCTTTGACACCGTTGCAGATGATCGGCGCTTCCTCGCGTTTGGTCAGCGCCAGAGCCACCGTCAGCTCAGCCTTGCTCCCCACCTCAAGGCCCAAGTTGTAACGGTCGCCAAAGTCGAGCACTTCTTGGACCACCTCTTTAAGTTGGTTCACCTTGACGGGAAAAATCGGGAAATATTCGCGCTTGTACTCGAACTCCTCGATCGCGGCTTTAAACGCACCGGTGAGTTTTTTGATCTGGTAATCGAGAATTTGCGGAAAACGAAGGACGACCGGAGTAGACAGCCCACGCTTCTGTACTTCAGTAATGACATCTTTCAGCGCGATCGGCGTTCCGCGGGTGCCCTCGAACGTTAACACGACTTCGCCGTCAGGATTGACATCGAAATACTCGCTGCCCCAATTACGTACTCCGTAGAGATCAATGGTCTCTTCTAAAGCGTTGCGCTTTGAGGATGGCTGCGGCCTCCCTGCGGCCCGTCTTCCGCCGGACACTGCCGTGACAAGGCGGGATTCTTTGGTAGTCCGTACGCTTGCTTTTGCTACTGCCATGGATACACGTACCCTCCTGGGATTGTTTACGAACAGCGTCGCCGCAGCGGGCGGCGAGCTACCTGCTCCATTCCTTCTTTTGTTGCGAGGGAGTCCTCACATCCGACCTATACAATTGTCGGAACGGGAAACAGCGACAATGCGGAAAAGTATCGCCCGTCTCTTGCGTACGCAGAGGCGAAGGTGCTGAGATATAAATGGTCAGGCTTACCAACGGAGTGTGTGCCGCCCTATACAATGTGAAAAATTTCCCTCTATATAAAGCCTTTGCGCTATACTGTCAAAAGGAGCGCGGAAGTTTTGCGCTCTTCACCGCGCCATGATACCCTTCGCGTGACGGTGGTTTATGATGACTGACACTTCCCTTCTGGAGTGACCCTGAGCAGTACTCCTCCGAGACATTCGCCCTGTTGCTCGGAATGACGACCTTGGCCGGTCGCGCCGCCCGCAACGCATTCCTACTTTACTTTTGACCTTTTGCTTTTTACTTTTTACCCTACTGAATCCGTTTGAGCTTGTTATGACTCATTCTTCACCTATTCCAAACGTAACTCCTGCGAGCCTGGGCTACCGCATGCCCGCCGAATGGGAGCGGCACGAAGCAACGTGGCTGGCGTGGCCGCATAATCTCAATACCTGGCCGGGAAAGTTTGATTTGATACCTGAGATTTATATCGAGATTGTCCGGGCGCTGCACACGCACGAGCCGGTACACATCTGCGTCAACGACGCCGAGGCCGTGGTAGAAACGCGCGCGCTTTTCAAGCACGAGGGACTTGGCCCTGGTGCCATCAAATTTTACGAGGTCCCTACCGACGACACCTGGACCCGAGACCACGGGCCGATTTTCGTCTCTCGTTTGCACCAGAACACACGGGAGCTCGCGGTCACGGACTGGGTCTTTAACTCTTGGGGCGAGAAGTACGGGCCGTGGAATCTTGATGACGCCGTGCCGCAGAAAATTGCCCAGCTCTTGAAGCTCCCGCTTTTTGCATCGGGAATCGTCCTTGAAGGGGGTTCGATCGATGTGAACGGTCAAGGAACACTCCTTACCACCGAAGCGTGCCTGTTAAACCCGAATCGCAATCCCGCCCTGACCCGGGAAGATATTGAAGCCTATCTGCGCGCGTACCTGGGAGTGACACATATTCTTTGGCTCGGGGACGGCATTGTCGGAGATGACACGGACGGACACATCGACGACCTCGCCCGCTTTGTGAATCCGACGACGGTGGTGTGCGCGCTCGAAGATGACCCTACTGACGCCAACTACGCCGTTCTGCGAGAGAATTATGAACGTCTACAGAAGATGACCGACCAGGACGGGCGTCCGCTGCATGTTGTTCCGCTCTGCATGCCAAGCCCGGTCGAGTATGACGGCACGCGCCTTCCCGCCAGCTACGTCAATTTCTATATTGCCAACGGCGTGGTCATCGTGCCGACCTACGACTGTCCGAATGGCAAACGTGCCATCGCCACCTTGCAAAACCTCTTTCCCGCGCGCCAGGTCGTCGGCATTCACTGTACCGAATTGGTGTGGGGCCTCGGCGCAATTCACTGCGTCACCCAGCAGCAGCCGGCGATTTCCTAACGGTAACAGATTGTTCATGAACGTGTGTCGCCTGATTTCCCCGACCGTAGTAATCATTGCGACTTTTGTTCTCCAACTCCAATTCGTGCTCGCGCCGTCGGCGGGCCGGGCCCAGGAGGTCAGTCGCCGGAGCCCGGTGGTGATAGCAGTCGAGAAAGCCAGTCCGGCGGTTGTGAGTATCTCTTCCTCACAGGAGGTGCAACGGCGGGCGAACCCGTTCGGCGGCAATCCGTTTTTCGAGGACTTCTTTCGCGACTTTTTCGAATCCGTCCCGGAGCGACGCACGGAGCGCAGCTTAGGCTCGGGGGTGGTCATTCGTCCGGACGGATACATCCTCACTAACGAACACGTCGTGTTGCAGTCCGGGAAAGTACAGATTCAACTCTCGAACGAGCGCAAGCTCAACGCCCGCTTGGTCGGGGCGGACTCAGACTCGGACCTCGCGGTCCTGAAAGTCGATGACGCCAAATCGCTGCCGTATCTCCCGCTCGGCACGTCCGAAGACCTGCTGATCGGCGAGACGGTGATCGCGATCGGCAATCCTTTCGGCCTCTCACACACGGTCACAACTGGTGTCGTCAGTGCCGTCAACCGCTCGCTCAACACCGGGGAGCGCACCTATTACGACTTTATTCAAACCGACGCCTCGATTAATCCCGGCAACTCCGGCGGGCCACTGCTAAATATCAAAGGGGAGCTGATCGGGATTAACACCGCCATTTACGGCAAGGCGCAAGGGATTGGTTTCGCCATTCCCATTTCGCGGGCGAAGCGCATTGTCGAAGAATTGATTAGTCACGGCGCGGTCGAGCCGCCGTGGATCGGCATTGCGACGCAGACGCTCACTCCCGAGCTGGCGCACCACTTCTCTTTCCAAGAGAAACAAGGCGTGTTGATTCGATCCGTTGAACCAGGAAGTCCGGCGGCCGCCGCCGGACTCCAGCGCGGAGACGTAATCGTCAGTCTGGACGGGAAGCCGCTCCAGTCGAGCGAGGAATACCTCCAACGGGAACGAGGGTACAGCGACGGCGCGAAGTTACGGTTCCGCGTCTCGCGCGACCGACAGGAAAAAGACGTGGTAGTCACCGCCGGGCGCTTTCCGCAGGAGAAAGCTGACGAACTGGCCTGGAAATTATTGGGCCTCGCGGTCGTAGAAACTAAAGACGGGCTCGAAGTCAAGAAGGTCCGCCCGGCGGGGCCCGCCGAGCGCATTGGATTCACTCGTGGTGACATCATTCTCGGCGTCGCGGGCAATCAGGTCAAAACCCTGGCCGAGTTCCGCCGCAAAGTCATCGACGCGCGGATGAGCCAAGGCCTGCTTCTCTCGGTGGGCCGCGGTCGTAGCCTGTACAACATCACCGTGCCCCTTGATCAAGGCTAAGAGTTTGTCTCGCTATATACGTACAGGACAAACCCGAGCAATCGTCCCCCTCCTCACAACTAGAGTCCCACGCGAGGCCGCTTTTTCTTGACAAACTCGCGGGGAACCTCTACCCTTAGTGACGCAATTCTGATGTACGTCGGCTCATCCCCTGGGAGGTCGCCGAGAGGAGGAGGAGGTTGTATGGCAATGGGGATTGTCAAGTGGTTCAATAACGTCAAGGGCTACGGGTTCATTGCGCAAGAGGAGGGGGAGGACGTTTTTGTCCACTACTCTGCGATCATGCAAGACGGCTACAAAAGTCTTAACGCCGGAGAAGCGGTACAATTCGAACTCGTCGCGGGGACGAAGGGCCTGCAAGCCCAAAATGTAAGTAAAGTTGAGTAGTTGTGTTCGTCCGTCCCTCGCCAGGCCTCTTGGAAAAGCCCCAAGGGGCCTTCTTTTTTTTTGCCGATCTGTACAATACCCTTCATGCCAGTGAATACGTCCGTCAGAGCCGAAGTTGATCGCCTTCGCCAAGAACTGACCCAACATAACTATCGCTACTATGTTCTCGACGATCCTCTCGTTAGTGACGCAGAGTATGACAAGTTGTTTCGTCGTCTCGTTGACCTGGAAAAACAACACCCTGAGTTACGTGACCCTTCGTCCCCGACGCAAAAAGTTGGGGCCCCGCCGCTGACCGAGTTCGCCCAAGTCCGCCATTCCCAGCCGATGCTCTCTCTCGCCAACGTCCTCAGTCGCGAGGAGATGCAAGAGTTTGATGACCGGATCCACCGCCTGCTCAAGAGTGACGCCCCGATCGAATATGAGGCTGAACCGAAAATTGACGGCGTTGCCGTCGAGCTGGTGTATGAGAACGGGAGGCTGGTCGTGGGTTCGACGCGGGGCAATGGGGTGACTGGCGAAGATATTACTGCCAATCTCAAAACCGTCCGTTCGGTTCCGCTCCAATTGTTGGCGCATTCGCGCCACCCAATTCCGCGCGTGCTGGAAGTGCGCGGAGAAGTGTATCTTCCCATAGAGCCGTTTCGTCAGCTCAACCGGGAGCGTGCCGCGCTAGGAGAGCCCTTGTTCGCTAACCCGCGTAACGCGACGGCGGGCTCACTGAAACAACTGGATTCTGCGGTCACGGCTAAACGTCCGCTCGGCCTTTTCTGTCATGGCGTCGGGCGGCTGGAAGGCGTGTCCTTCTCCACTCACTGGGAGTTTACGGAAGCGCTCATCGGTTGGGGACTCAAACCCGTTCCGTACCGCCGGGTGTGTCGCGATCTCGGGGAAGTGTTTGCGTTCTTTGACGACTTAGAGGAACGCCGTGATGACTTACCGTTTGAGATCGATGGCACGGTCATCAAAGTAAATAGTTTCGCGCTCCAGCGTCAGTTGGGGGAAATTTCGCGCTCGCCGCGTTGGGCAGTCGCGTATAAATTTCCTGCTCGCCAGGCAACGACGAAGATCCTCAATATCACCCCGAGCGTGGGTCGTCTGGGGACGCTTACGCCACTGGCCGAACTGGAAACGGTCAACATTGGTGGCGTCAATGTGAAGGCGGCTTCACTGCACAACATGGACGAAGTGGGCCGCAAAGATATTCGCATTGGCGACACCGTTGTCGTCGAGCGCGCGGGAGACGTCATTCCTTACATTGTTAAAGTCATTGTCGAGAAACGCACGGGGCATGAGAAAAAGTTTGTCATGCCAACGAACTGCCCCGTCTGCGGGGCGGAAGTCGAGCGGGAGGAAGGAGAAGCCGCGTATCGCTGTACTGGGCTCGCCTGCCCGGCCAAACTCAAAGAGAGCCTGAAGTTCTTTGGCGCGCGGGGTTCGATGGATATCGAGGGCTTAGGCGAGAAAATCATTGAACAACTTGTCGACAAAAATCTCGTGCGTGACGCCGGAGACCTTTATCACTTAAGCAAGGAGCAAATTGCGTCTCTCGATCGCATGGCCGAGAAATCAGCGCAGAATCTGCTCGACGCTATCGAGAAGAGTAAAACCACGACACTGCCGCGCTTTATTTCCTCACTCGGAGTGCGTCATGTCGGCGAGGCCACCGCCAAACAACTCGCCGAACACTTTGGCGACTTTCCGCACATCCTGAACGCGAGCGAGGAGCAGCTACGGGCCGTGCGCGATGTCGGACCGGAAGTAGCCCGCAGTATCGCCCATTTTTTCGCCCAGGAACAAAATCGCCGCGTCATCGACAAGCTTTTGAAAGCGGGTGTGCATTTCCCGAAAGTTGCCGCTCGACGTGGCGGTAAGTTCAGCGGGCAGACCTTCGTGCTCACCGGGACACTGTCTTCCATGACACGCCCGGAAGCGCAGAAACGTATCGAGGCCCTCGGCGGGAAGGTCTCGTCGAGTGTCTCGAAGCTGACGACGTACGTTGTTGCCGGCGAGGAGGCGGGTTCCAAGCTCGATAAAGCGCAACAGCTCGGAGTGAAGATTGTCGATGAGGATGAATTTTTGCGGATGATCGGCGGGTAGCATCATGACTCTCAAAAAACGCATCGACACTCTCAACTGGCCAACCATCGAACAATCCCTTTGGGATCGTGGCTACGCCAGGACGCCGCCGCTTCTCACCCCGGAGGAATGTAACAAACTGGTTTCCTTGTACGGCAAAGACGAGAAGTTCCGCAGCCGCACAGACATGGCACGGCATCGGTTCGGAGTTGGTGAGTACAAATACTTTGCTGACCCACTGCCGCCGCTCGTGCAGCAACTCCGCGAACGGATGTATCCGCGGCTTGCGCCGATTGCCAATCGCTGGATGGACGCTCTGCGTATCCCCGAGCAGTTCCCCGTAACGCTCTCAGAGTTTCTCTCCTATTGTCGTGAGCACGGGCAAACGCGGCCGACGCCGTTACTGTTGTACTACGAGGCCGGCGGCTACAACTGCATACACCAGGACTTGTACGGGGCCGTCGCATTCCCTTTACAACTAACATTTTTCCTCAGCCGTCGAGAAAAGGACTACACCGGTGGTGCATTTCTTTTAATCGAACAACGTCCGCGCGCTCAGTCACGTGGAGAAGCCATTACCACGGAGCAAGGGGAAATGATTGTTTTCACCACCCGCTACCGGCCGGCGCAAGGAACGCGCGGCTATCATCGCGTGCAGATGCGACACGGAGTGAGTACGGTGACCGCGGGGACACGCTACACGCTGGGAGTGATTTTTCACAACGCGAGGTAAGAGGCAGTTCGCCGTGCGCATAGCGTGACCTACGGTCGTTACGGTGGCCCTCGCCCCCGACGGCAATCTCGTATAGAAAAGCGAGGCGATGGCTCAACAGGTTCACGTGATTGTGCGCGGTCGAGTCCAGGGAGTGTACTTCCGCGCTTCCGCGCGGGGTTGTGCCCGGCGGCTTGGTCTATGTGGGTGGGTACGAAACTGCCCTGACGGAAGCGTCGAACTCATCGCCGAAGGTGAAAAAGAGAAACTAGAACAACTTGTCACGTGGTGTCACGAGGGGCCGCCGGGGGCGGTCGTCTCGGGCGTGAACGCCGAGTGGCGAGAAGGAACGGGGGCGTTTGTCGGATTTGTGGTGAAATACTGAGGCCGGTTAAGAGCGAAAATTTCTCAGAGAGGAAATTCGGGTATTTTTTTCCGCCATTTCTCATTCTTAATTCTTCACTCTTCGTTCTTCATTGATGAAACAGGAGGGGTCTATGCCAAACAAAATAAACACTGTCACGGGAACCTGTACCCCGCAGGAGTTGGGAACCACACTCGTCCATGAACATCTGCTGATTGCCTGGTCGGGTTGGGAAGCAGATAGCATCATCGTCAAAGGGTTCAAACGCGATGAGGCCCTGAAACTGTGTGTTGACCGTCTCAAAGAATTAAAGTCACTGGGTGTTGGGACGTTTATGGACCCGTGCCCGTCAGATTTGGGACGTGACCCTGAGTTTATGGCTGAAGCCTCAGTGAAGTCCGGATTACGTGTGATCTGCGCTACGGGACTTTATAAGGAAGATCTCGGCGGGGCCTATTTCAAGTTCTACCAACATTTTGGGACAGGCGCGGACGAAATTGCCGACTTGTACGCACAAGAACTCACCGAGGGTATCGGCGATACCGGAGTGAAAGCAGGATTCATCAAATGCGCTACTGGTGTGCTGAAGAATGAAGTCGGCCGACCGCATATCACTCCGTATGAAGAGATGTGCTTGCGGGCCGCGGCCCGCGCCCATAGAGCGACCGGTGCACCAATCACCACCCATACGGACGAAGCAATGCTCGGTCTTGAGCAACTTGCTCTCTTTCAAAGTGAAGGAGTCGACCCGAAACGGGTGATCATCGGCCATAGTGGTGACACTGCCAATCTGGCCTATCACACCTCGATCATGGACCAAGGCGCATATTTGGGTTGTGACCGCTTTGGCTTAGAGATCATCTTGCCAGACAAGTTGCGACTCGCTTCAGTGATCGGCCTCTGTGGGGTCGGGTATGCTGATCGCATTGTCCTCTCGCACGATTCCGTCGGTTGTTTCAAAGGACGAGCCATGGTCGTCCCTCCAGCCCAGCAACATCTTCTCGCCAATTATCACCCGACTCATTTATTCAAGAACCTGATTCCGCACATGCGAGAAGCCGGAGTGAGTGAGGCCAAGATTCGTACAATGCTGGTCGACAACCCACGCAGATGGTTTGCCGGAGAATAAGACAATTGCAGAATGCGGATTTGGGACTGTAGATTGCCATAATGACCGGTCTCTAGTTCCTTAATCCGCAATTCCCAATCCTTCTTGTGATCTATTTACTCTTCGCTCTCTCCGGCTTCACAGATCTGCCGCACGAGGCCGTGTGGAAGCGACTGTTCCGCCTCACCTTCGACCTCGCTCCGCGCAGCCTGTCCCGAGTTAATCGAAGGGCGAGCGTGACAGCAAGGTGCTTACCGAAATCCAATTGAACAGCCGCTAGCGAACACTTTTCCGTTGACGCGCAAGCCCCGGTCGTTCCCGCAACGCCGCCGCTAACGTTCTCTCGGGATCGCCGAACTCTTCACGATAATCGCGTAGGCTGCGCCGAATCACTTCGTGGGCGTCCTGTTGGTCATAGACATGGGTGACTTCGACACGCCGTTCGGCGGTGTCTGGGATGTCTTTATAGGTCAGGAAATAGTGCCGCAGGCGCTCCACCAATGTCACCGGACAATCAGAAATTGACCGCCAACTGCCGTAGACCGCATCATCACGCATGACGGCAATAATCTTGTCGTCGGCCTCATCACCGTCGATCATCCGTAACCCGCCAACCGGGATGGCTTGTAGTAGAATATCGCCACGCGGAATCGCCTTCTCGGTAAATATGCAAATATCGAGGGGATCACCGTCGCCAACGATTCCCCCGCGTCCGGTTCTCTCCGCACAAAAGAGTCCCACATGTTTGGCACACAAAGTTCGCGGAATGAATCCGTACAGCGTCGGACAAACGTTCGAGTAACGCTGTGGGCGATCAATCTTCAGGATGCCTGTGGCCTTGTCGATCTCGTACTTGACCGTATCCGTAGGGACGATCTCGATATACGAGGTCACCACCGACGGCGCGTCTTGACCGACGGGCACGCCGTGCCACGGGTGCGCCTTAAACAACAGACTTAAGAGCCTCGCTACTTTCGCCGGGACTTTTCTGGCCATCGTCCGAGTCTCACTTTGTTTCGTGCGGAAGTTGGTACAGCCGTATCGGCCTATTGCCCGCGTTCTTTTAACCGCACTCCCAAAGCGTATACTTCACGTCTCGATATTCTTCGTCGCTCGCTCACAACTTGAGAGATATTCTTCAAAGACAAGCCTTCATTTACCAGGAGTCGGATTTCTTCTTCAAGTGGGAGAGACTCCCTCTGAGGTTCGTCGGGACTCCAGCCCGCGACCAGGAGCGCGACCTCGCCTTTGACCTCCCGCTCCAGGAGCGCACAGCGGACCTCACTCACCTGCCCGCGCCGCAGTTCTTCGAATACCTTCGTGAGTTCCCGACCAATAACAACACGTCGATCGCCGAGAAGTTCTTCGAGGTCCGCCAGGGTGTCTAATAGTCGATGCGGGGATTCAAAGAAAACGAGCGTACGTTCTTCGTGCCGCAGACGTTCCAGTGCCTTTTGCCGCTGGCCAGATTTTGCGGGCAGAAAGCCCTCGAAGACAAACCTGTCGGTCGGCAGGCCGCCGACACTCAGCAGCGCCGTGAGGGTTGATGCCCCTGGAATAGGGACAATGGCAATGCCGGCTTCCCACGCTCCTGTGATCAATCGATATCCGGGATCGGAGATTCCCGGCGTTCCTGCGTCACTCACTAAAGCGATGTTTTTTCCGGCCCGTAACTGCGCAACCAAGGCTTGAGCTTTTTCAGCTTCGATCTGATCGTAATAACTCGTCAGTGGAGTTACGATACCGTAGTGCGTCAGCAGCTTCCGCGTACGGCGTGTGTCTTCGGCAGCGATCAGGTCGACTTCTTTGAGGGTACGCAACGCGCGGAGAGTGATATCTTCAAGGTTTCCGATGGGCGTCGCTACGACGTACAACACACCTGCCACGTCAGCGACCCCAGTCACGCGAATAGCGAAAATCGCGGTCAATCGTGCGATTCGACACCTTCGCAATTACAGGTAGCCGGCGTTTGAATTGCGAGTTCATGATACGTTGCGAGACTTCATCGACGAACGCTTCCGGAAACCCCGCGGCCAGCAACCCGTCTCGCGAGTAACGCAGGTCAACCAGACAATACAGCAGTTCGTCGACCTCCCAGCCCAGCTCAGTCTCGTCAGTCTGCCCGGTCCAAAGGTCCGCGGACGGCGCTTTCTTCACAATTTGTTCTAATAACGACGGGTTCGTCGGGATACGAGTCATGCCGGCAGATTAAAACGTAAAACGTAATGAGTAAAGAACTGAGAATTCAGGAGTCAGAATACAGAAGTCAGCATGGAAACACGACAACCCTCGGGAAAGTATTATCTCACTCTGCCTACTGTCCCCTGCATTCTGTATTCTTGTTCTCCTTTACGTTTTACGCATTACGTTTCGCGTCCTCTATCCCATGATTCCCGGATTCGCTCCACCGTCGATTGTGATATTGGCGCCGTGAATAAACGCCGCGCGTTCGGAGGCCAGGAAGAGAATGAGATCCGCACACTCCTCAGACTTACCCACACGACCCAGCGGAGTCATCTTCTTCAGCGCCTCCTCGCGGCTAGCGCCGGCCGGCCCGAACGTCGAAAGGAACTTCTCCAAACGCTCAGTGAGAATTGGCCCGGGATTAATACCAACTACACGTACTCCGTGCTTGGCGCCTTCATCGGCCAATGCTTTAGTGAAATGATTGACGGCGATGTTAGCAGAGCCGCCGATCATGTAGCTTCCCATCGGCTTCAGTCCGCCGGTACCGGCAACGTTGATAATCACACCGCCGCCTTGCTTGTGCATCTGTGCGAGCGTCTCGCGGGCCATGCGCATGTAACCGAAAAACTTCAGCGTCCAGTCATCTATCCAGGCTTCATCGGGTAGTGTGAGAAAATCTCCTGGACGCGCGCTCCCCGCATTATTCACCAAAATATCCACGCGTCCGAACGTTGTCACACAGCGAGAAACCACTGCTTTAATGTCTTCACCCTTGGTGAGGTCGGCTTGCGTCGCAACAATCCGTCCTTCGCCTTGTTTTCCGGCTTGGCGGACTGTTTCTTCCAAAGCTTCCTTACCCCGAGCACAGACGAGGACAGACGCGCCTTCGGCGAGAAATCCGAGCGCGGCGGCCTGACCAATACCCTTGCTCCCGCCAGTGACGATCGCAACTTTGCCATTGAGGTTGAGTTGCACGGTGCCTCCTTTTTTGATCTAGCCTACCGAAAGAAAGACAATACCCTTAGGTTTTCTCTTTAACGAATCACAACGTAAAACCGGACGAGGACGGCTATCCTTCATTATCTGCTACGCGTCACGTTTCACGTATTACGTACTCACACCGGCTTAAACTTCGCCAACTTCACTCCCGGTTCATGCTCCTCGAAAACGACCTGTACGGGCATATCTATACGAATGTCGTCATTCTTGACGCCGACGAGGTTGGTCACGAGCACCAGGTCTGGTTGTTCGTCAAGTTGCACTTGCGCCACGTTGTACGGCACCTTGTTCACTGCGGCGGGATGGTTCGGGTGGGTAATGATCGTCCACGAGTAGACCTTGCCTCTGCCGCTGACTTTCACCCACTCGTGCTTCAGCGAGTTACAGTGTGGGCACATTGGGCGTGGTAACCAGCGGAACTTCTGACAACCCGTGCAGCGTTGCATGAGCAGTTCACCACGATTACACCCGGCCCAGAATTCCTGCGCATCAAAGTCCGGTAGCGGGCGAGGAAAGTTTACACCTTCAGCCATCTGTCGGCTCCTCCTTCTGTCGTGCTCCCTCCGTGGGGAACTTATTTCCCCTGCACAAATTCGAATTCAACCTCATAGTAATGCCGCGTACGCCCGTTATCCTTCACCGCGCCCATCTCTCGGATCGCGGTGATGCGACGAGGACGTTCCGGATACGGTTCGCTCAGCCCGTAGTCCTTCGAAGACGACAGGATCGAGTACGCGGCTTCCTTTTGCATCTGGCGGTAGATGAGACGATCCGTCACTTCACCGACTTTCGGGGGCGGTCCGTCAAATTCCCACTGGCCATTACGCTCAGTCGAAGAAAGATAACCAACGCCGCCGTTATATTTCTTGTTAGTAAATGTCGACACACCACTGGAGAAAAAACAACCCGTGAGGCTAATTACCCAAAGAACAACAACGGAGAAAAAAATGAATCGCTGTAACATGGTCCTACGGTAACACCAAAAACTCGTAGGGGCGACCAGATGATCGCCCCTACGTTATCTTATTGTCCCTCACCCTAACCTTACCCACGGGCAGAGCAAGGGGAGGCACACCCTTAGTGCATGTGCGCTCCGTGGCTATGCGTATGCGCCTTCTTCTTTGCCGGACTGGGAGAGTGGCTATGTCCATCCGAATGCCAATGATCATGACTGTGGCCGTGACCATTGGCATTCGCGACTGGTTGCGTCACCGCATGACGACGTGGATTACGTTCGTGGCTGTGCCCATGATCGTGGTCATGCCCGTGAGACGGCTTCGCATACGCCGGCTCTGGAATCCCACGCTGCTTACGAATTTCCGCCGCCTTGGCAGTTTTGTCGTCGTACTCAGCCCCGCGTCCTTCTCTGTGAGCGATGAAGCGTTTGAGCGATGGCTCATCCATGTGACACGACAGCGGCACGCCAGAATAGCGCATGCACAGTGGCCGAGAATCCTGCGGCTTCTGCCGCGTAGGCGCGGCTTCTGCCGCGAGGTGGCCGCTCGCACCCGACGCAATAGCGAACGCCGAGACCGTCCGTGGCGCCTTCTTGCCACAGTCAGGGCACGGTTTTTTTTTGCTACTCTCATTCAGCGAGGACAACTCCTCAAAAGTGAAATCACAGGTCATGCAATAGTATTCGTAGAGTGGCATGACTATTCCTCAGTTATTCAACCGCCGTGGGCGCATGCGGCAGTTCCGCCCAGTCTTCAGGGTCGTGCGTGATCCAGACCGTCGCCTCGTGCATGTCGCGAATGGCTTTGCAGCGTTGAATCGACAGCGATGCCTGCACAGGGTCAACGTCAAGGGGCATGGTCGCGCCAGTGGTCATCTGATCACGGAGGTGAATGGTATCTCCGACCAAGAGAATTTTGCGATTGGGTAATCGCACATATAGCGAGCATTCTCCCGGGGTGTGACCTGGCGTCTTCAACATAGTCAAACTGCCATCGTCGAACAAGTCGAAGTCTGCATCGAGTTCGACCCAATCAAAGTTGCGCGTCGGCAGAATGTCGTTAAGGATAAATACCCCACGGCGGTCGGGATCCGGCCAATAGCCGTACTGCAACTCCTTCGACATAATGAGAAATTTTGCGTTGGGGAATGCATGCATATAGCCAGTGTGATCAAGATGGAGGTGCGAGATCACCACATATTTGATGTCGCTCATCTTGTAGCCGAGCCCTTGAATCTGGCTGTCGAGTAACACTTCCTTGGGGTAGGTCACTTTAATAGCGTCGGCGATCGGCCCCCAGTATTTCGGGTTCGTCGCTACTTCTGGATGACAGCCAGTGTCGAACAATACTAAGCCTTTTTGGTGTTCGATCAGGTACGCTGGACTCGGCACGGTCACGAGGTCGTTCGGGGCTCCGTGCATCAGCAAGCTCTTGGGTACCGTCAGCTCCGCGTTTGGCAACGCCCACATACGTTTGGCTTTTCCGTCTGGCATAACTATCCCTCCTCAATTAATTTGCGGTCAGCGCACCCCGGCACGCGGGCGTACTCTAGTAAAGGCGGATGAGAGTGTCAATCCGTTGCGGCGTTCAGCGATCTGCTTTCAGCCAAAAGGCCGAAAGACAGAACAATCATTTATACGCTTTCTCTGGCCGACAGCCGGCCGCTGATAGCGGGCAGCTTTTTACACAAAGGCCAACAGCTCTCGCAAATGCCGAATCTTCCGACATTGCCCCCTCTCGTAGAGGCCAAGTGTATCAAGCAGCGCGGCGTGCAGTCCGGCACGCTCGGCACCAACCACATCGATGCCGTAAATATCTCCGACGTAGAGCGCCTGCCGTGGTTGGATATTCAGCCGTCGTA
>Ga0070741_10006357_pt1 | contig 25441 bp, 30 predicted proteins | sample Coa_R1_4_FD_66440 | JGI IMG/M metagenome (GOLD analysis project Ga0070741, IMG submission 66440) | Surface soil microbial communities from Centralia Pennsylvania, which are recovering from an underground coalmine fire - Coalmine... | ecosystem: Environmental > Terrestrial > Soil > Unclassified ... | reverse complement strand
GCTCGATACCGGCCCCAATGTCGCGGTCGACATCCTGTTCGCGCATCCGCGCAACAAGCCGTCCGCAAGCCTGCATGAATCACTGGGCCTCGCCACGGTCGATACGCCCGGCGGCATCGCGCTCAAGGTCGACGAGCGCCGCGAAACCAGCATGCCCGGCATTTACGCCGCGGGCGACCTCGCCAACCCCCTCATGCCCTCGGTCACTTTGGCATCATCGCACGGCGCGACGGCGGGTATCTCCGCCCAGCAGTCGATGCTGGTTTGAGAGCACAGATTCCCTTCTCGGGTTGCCGCGGGCTATCGCCAGAAGGGTGATCCCGGCGAGGGCGCGATCCGCACAATTGGTCGCGGTCGCGCCGGCAGAACAGGCGATGATCTTCGAGAAGTTCTACCGCGGCCAGGAGCAGCGAGAACGCAGCCAAGGCACCGGAATGGGTTTGTCGATTGCGAAGGCGATTGTCGAAGCCCACGGCGGTAGCATCGGCGTAACCAGTCAGCTTGGGCACGGCTCGGTCTTCCACTTCGCCCTACCGATCTCGAATTGAACCTTCATCCTCTTTTACAAGAATCATCTCCCCGCAGGATTCGTTGCGTATTGATTTCAAAGACCTAGCAATCTCTTCAAATCGACCTTGGGGAACAAGTAGGGAACAAGTGTTTGCTCACGAAACCACATCGAGCGGGAAGGCCTCGTTGAAAATAAAGGAGATGGTGAGCGCGGAAGGAATCGAACCTTCAACCTACTGATTTTGGACTATCAACCACAAATCAATGGTTTCAACGGTTTCCCAATGATTTTCGTGGTCACAAGTAGGCAGATTTAGGCGAGGTTGTTCCCTAGTGTGTTCCCCAGTTTGTTATCGGCCCACCTGCGCTGATGCTCACAACTCAGTCAACGGAAGTCTGCGGTAGCGCTTACCTGTAAGCCGAGATAGCGCGTTGACGATTGCGGGCGAAATCACCGGAACGGGTGGTTCGCCGCAGCCTGAGGGCTTCTCGGTGCTCGGCACAACGTAGACCTCAGCCGTGATTGGCGCATGCTTGATGTACGGCGGCGTGAAGCCATCCCAATTGCGCTGCTCCACGCGACCGTTCTTCAGTGTGATGGCTCCTCCGGACATCAACTGCGTGATGCCGAAAGTCACGCCGCCCTGCATCTGGCTCTCAATAGTGAGCGGGTTCACCGCGAATCCGGGATCAACGGTGATCGTCGCACGATGAATTCTCGGCCGTCCCTCTTCGATAGAAACCTCAACGGCACAGGCTACGCCGGTTTCGAAGCTCTCATGGCACGCGATTCCGACCGCGTGGTTACGCGGAACGCGACTGCGCCACGAAGCGGTCTTTTCTTCGAGAAGAGCCAAACACGCTCGCGGCTTCTTCGCATCGGGAGAAAGTAGCTTCAGCCGGTAGGCGATCGGATCGGCTTTTGCGCGCGCGGCCAGCTCGTCAATCAACGTTTCCATCACGAAGGCGTTGTGCGTGTGTCCGACCGAGCGCTACCACAAGACTGGAACATTGACCTTGGGATGATGCGCGGAAACATGGAAGTTCGAAATCGCGTATTTGGTATCCGCCGTACCCTCGACGGCGGTTGCATCAACGCCGTTTTTCACCATCATTGGCTCGAAAGGCGTTCCGGCGAGGATTGACTGTCCGACAATGACATGCCGCCATGCAGTCGGCATTCCATCCGCGCCAACGCCGATCTCGATCCGATGAACATGCATCGGGCGATAATAGCCGCCCTGCACATCATCTTCGCGCGTCCAGATCAATTTCACTGGCGTGCCACGCAGCCGCTTGGCAATCGCTGCAGCTTCGCGCTGGACATGCGAATCGGGAGTAGCGCGGCGACCAAAGCCTCCGCCCGCCACCTCGGTGTGGAACGTGACTTGCTCTGGTTTCAGGCCAAGGACTGCGGCAATCGCCATCTGATCGACGGTCTGAAACTGCGACCCAGCCCAAACCTCAGCGCGATCACCATCGAATTGAACCGTGGTGTTCAACGGCTCCATCGGCGTGTGGGCAAGGAAGGGGAATTCATATTCAGCCGAAATCCGATCTGTCGGTGAAATGCTATCCATCGTGTTGGCATTTCCACGCGAAGCTGCTACGTTGCCCGGAGTTCGCGCCAACTCGCGGTATTTCGCGAACAACTGGGCTGTATCAGGGCGCTCCACGGTGGCAGTGTCCCACTCCGCTCGCAGGCGGTCGCGCGCTTGCTTCGCGGCCCAGAACCGCTCTGCCACGACCGCGACTCCCGATCCCCGGACGAGTGGAATCTCAAAAACATCCTGCACTCCCGGAATTGCTCGCGCGGCATTCGCGTCAAAGTTCTTGATCTTCGCTCCGAACACGGGAGGATGCGCCACCAGAGCGACCTTCATTCCCGGAACATCCAAGTCGAGCCCAAACTTCTGCGAGCCATCGCATTTCACGCGGCTATCAACGCGGCGCATCTTCTTACCAGTCAGCCGGAGATCGCTCTCCTTCTTAAGCGTAACAGCCTCGGGGACAGGCTGACGGGCAGCGGCTTCTGCCAGCTCTGCGTACTTTGCCGATTTTCCATTTGGTCCATAGACCAGACTGGATTCGGTTCGGCACTGTGCGGGCGTCACGTTCCACTGCGCGGCAGCAGCGGCGATCATCATGGCACGTACTTTGGCGCCGAGCTCACGGTACTGCTCAAAGGAATGCGCGATCGAGCCTGATCCTCCCACCATCTGGATGCCGTACAGGGGGTCTTTGTAGACGTCCGCCGCAGGAGCAAGCTCCGCGACCACCTGTGACCAGTCAACATCCATCTCGTCTGCCAACAACATCGGCAATGAGGTCTGTACGCCCTGGCCGAATTCCAGTCGGTTTACCTGGATGACGATTTTGCCGTCAGGTCGGACGTGAACGAACGCATCCGGTGGATACACCTTCGGCTGCGGCTTCGGTCCTTCGCCTTCCTGTCCGGCGTTGGGCTTTTGCGTTTGCTGTGCTCCGAGAGGAAGATCGAAGTAGAGCGAAATCAGCAAGCCGCCAGCCGCTGCGGTAAAGACGCGCGGGAATCCCCGGCGAGTGAAATCTCGATCAGTCTTGAGAAGCGTCGCGGATGACATTGAGGACCTCCTAGAGTTGTCGCGCAGCCGTCTTGATCGCCTGCCGTATGCGCACATACGTTCCGCAGCGGCACAGATTTCCACCCATCGATTCCTCAATGTCTTTATCCGTTGGCTTTGAGGTCGCCTTGAGCAATGCCACCGCGCTCATGATCTGGCCGCTCTGACAGTAGCCGCATTGGACGACATCTTCCGAGACCCAGGCATCCTGCACCACGCGACCGACAGCATCATTGGCCATGGCTTCAATCGTGACGATTGGCCGGTCGCCCACAAGAGAAACAGGCACAACACACGAGCGTGTCGGCACCCCGCCCAGGTGAACCGTGCAGGCGCCGCAAGCGGCGATGCCGCAACCGTACTTTGTGCCGGTCATCTTTAGATCCTCGCGCAATACCCATAACAGCGGCGTGCCGGGATCGGCGGTCACTTCCTCTTGCTGTCCATTGACGGTGAGCTTGAAGCTTTTCATTTGTGACCTCGGCTTTACTGCGGCAAGGCATTCCGGCCTGTACCCAAGTTCGTGTGGCGGCCATGAATTGTTCGTAACTGATCGGCGGCACGGACCGCGCTGTGCCGTCATTGCGGAGCCCAGGGTGCCACGCCCACTTCACCAATTCAGTCTCGTGATGCTTCACCAAACCTGGGCCATCAAGTCCGCCATTCTTCGTGCGGTCAATGACCGTTCTACACACCGCGGAACTTGGCAGGATCTTGTCGTTCGCATCCTGCCATCGCATCGAAAGCGGGGCCAGGTGCCAGCCTTCCGCGCCCGGCATGCCCGTGCTGTCTGCGTTCGATGACTGATGGCACGTCGCGCACTGGAGTGCAGCCGCGCCGTGGCCATCAGTTCCGCGCACCACATTGAAGAGATGCCGATGGCGATCATCGCCCTGCTGCGGATAGTTGGTTGCAGTATGGCAGTCAACACAGCGCGGATGAGACATTACGGAATAAAGCTGCTGCCAAGCAGCCAATCCTTTGCTTTTTCTTTCTGGAGATTTTTCAGTGGGGATTTGTTGGCTGCGGCTTTGGAAGGCTGACAGTGCGATACATGCAACCAAGACGACTACGAAAAACGCTGCTCTTTCAATCCGCATCATACTTACACTCCTGCGGCTCAAGAATTCTACCGCGAAGTTCATCTCACCAGGGCAAGGCCTTGCCATCGCGGAAAAACCCGCCCGTGGGCCCACCATTTGGCAGCGTCGCTGCCCAAATCACGCTGGCCGCTCCCTCGCTGACATTGCGAGGAGCACCTGCGCCGCCCATGTCCGTCGCCACCCATCCAGGGCAAACCGAATTCGAAGGGCTTGATGCCGCCAGCGCAGCGTTTGAGGTTGGATATCAAAGCGCAACTCAGTTCAACCGCGAATACAAACGCTTGTTCGGCCAGCCACCGATAAGGGATGTCAAAACACGACGATTCGACGCGCCCACAACCCTTGGCGATTGAGCGGCGTACTGGGGAGGCGGGCTGTTTCTCCTAATTGGAGTTTCGAAACTCCACGGTCAGGGTTCAGTCAACGATCCGCGACCCACAATTCAACATCCTCAAAGTCCTCAATTGAGGATCTTGATTTTCTTGAGTTGCCACCGGCCCGAAGTTTCCACCTCACGCCATTGGTATCTCCGGACGCATGCCGCTACTCGGTGTCATCGGTGGGCAGACACGCCTTCGTGGTCAATCAGTTGTTCCCTAGTTGTTCCCCGATCTTGCTGTTGCCGTTTGTATTCAATGACTCACAAGCGCCAATCAGCGCTGATCGGTCAACCGAAAGTTAAAGGTTCAAATGGAATGTATCTGCTTCCGAGAGAAGGGGGTTGGTGAGCGCGGAAGGAATCGAACCTTCAACCTACTGATTTTCGATCAGCAACCACAAACAAGTGGTTCGACGGTTTCCCAAAGGTTTTCGTGATCACAACTAGGCAGATTTAGGCGAGATTGTTCCCTAGTGTGTTCCCCAGCTTCGAATGCCTATCTGTACTTTGACCCCCTGATCGGCTGGTCTTCGCCAAATCAGAAATCGCGATGCCTACGCGCGTCGTCTCTTCCTCGTCGAGACATAGGCCGCAAAAACGGGTCTAAACGAATCCTATTCAGGATACGGAGCGACCAGAGCCAGATGGATCTATTGCAGACCGTCCGCGGTTGTACTTTTGACGACTTCCTGTTCGTCCCGCAAGCAGGTGTGCTGCCCCGGCGGGACCCAAACAAAGTGGATCCTCCAGGAGTGGTTGGTCTGCAACCCAGTTGACCGCAGCCATGAGCCGCCGTGCCAGCAGGTCGATATTGAAGCGCAATTCTGCCGCTCGCACATCAACGTTTTCCTCCGCTTCTGTGAGGAGGTCCATCAGCAGTGTCGCCAGTGATGCTCGCTGTAGAGCTGATGCCACCAGGCGATTTCTTGGGCTATGCCGGCTGCTGCCGCTACCATGCGCAAAGACTACGATCCCGCGGGCGGCGGCCGGAACAACTAAATCGCCGGACAGAGATACACTGGCAATTGGAATTTGCACCCTCGGTCACCGTCATGATTTCGCTCTGTGCGATTGCAAAGGTGATGTGGGCCGAAGCTAATCAGTTGCAACGTATTGGCAATGAACTCAGGGTTTCGGGGTTGGCCCCTAACGACGCGAAACGAGTGCACTCACACGCCGGACTTTTCAACACCTCCTCGCCAGAGTCGCACGCGCTACCGCCGTCGCCATTGTCCCTCCTTATACACAAGGCGAGTCCCTTCAGATGTGTGGGGATAGTGTGCTCTGATAGTACGCCGCCCTGTGGACGACTCGGAGCAAAACCCCGCGCTTGTTAATTGCGCGGCACCACTCGCCTGACCACCGCTGCGAATCGCGGATCGCTGCGCAGCGTGTCGAACTCCGGTTGGACGTTCATCAGCATCATCATCGCCGATGGCTCCTCAATTGCCTTGTTGAGCCATTGGAAAGCAGTATCCATCTCTCCCAGCTCAGCGTAAACGAAGGCGAACTGATAAGCCGGCACGTATTTCTTCGTTGCGATCTGCTTCAGTTCTTCGAGCCCGGCCAGCGCCGCCTGCCGTTGCCCCGACCGCGCGTAAACCCTCGTCAGGTTCGTCAACGCCAAAACACTGTCAGGCGCAAGCTCACGCGCGATGCGCAGCTCGCATACAGCTTCTTCGGTGCGACCTGCAGCAATTGCAATCATGCCCAGCATCTGATGACCCGGAAAGAAATTCGGCTCGAGTTCGACAATTTTGTGAAGTACGCCGATCGCCTCCTCGTCACGGCGGGCGAAGTGCAGCATGCGGGCGAGATTAGCCTGGATAATCGGAGATAGCGGATCGAGTTCGATTGCATGTTTCGCCTCCGCAATGGATTCCTCGAAGCGGCCCTGACTTGAGAGCCCAATACTGTAAAACTGGTGCGCAACGGCATCGTTCGGGTTCAGCTCGATTGCGCGTCTATATTCCCGCTCCGCTGCCGGCCAGTTCCAGTCGTAGGCCCACAACACCATCCCGAGCGACGTGTGCGCTTCCGCCAGATGATCGTCCAGTTCGAGCGCCTTTTGCGCGGCTGCCCTGGCTCTTGGTACGCCCTCCCGCGGCGACGCCGTCTCATAGCCGTTCTGGGTCAGCAAGTATTCGCTTTCAGCCAGACCAGCCCACGCCAGTGCGTAATTTGGCTCAAGGTCCAGTGCCTGCCGAAATAAAGTGCGCGCGCGCAGCAGGCTTTGGGGCGTCCGCTTATTCCACTCGTAACGCGCTCTCAGGTATGCATCCTGTGTTTCGACACTGGGTCCTTTCCCTGTAGCTTTTTGTGCCTCTTTCTCCGACGCGATCTGCACCTTTATTTGCTTAGCGATGTCCTGCGCGATCTCACTCTGCACCGCCAGCGCATCAGCCAGGTTGCGATCGTAGCTCTGCGCCCATGTGTGCTCGTCGTTCGCTGCACGGATCAATTGCGCGGTGATGCGCACATGATCACCCGAGCGCATGACGGCCCCCTCCAATACGGCATCGATATTCAACTCGCGCGCGATTTCCGGCACTGCTCGGGAAGCATTCTTATATCGCATCGCAGTTGTGCGTGAGATTACGCGCAGGGGCGCAACCCTTGACATCTTGGCCACTTCCGTCGTCAACGCCTCCGTGATGCCATCGACGAAATATTCTTGCTGTGCATCGCCCGAGAGATTCGTTAGCGGGAGCACAACGATGGACCGAACGGGAGCAGGCGCATGAAGGCCTAGGTAAACGCGCCACGCGAAGAACCCCAGCGCTAGCAGCAAGACCGCAGCCACGCTGATCGCGATGGATCTTCTCTTTGTCGCGAGAGCCAGAGCGGTCTGCGTGATCTGCAATGCTTGTTGGCTCTTTGTGGCAGCGTCCGCCGTGGCAGCATCCGGCGCGACTTGCGAGTGCTTCGCCTTAGGTTCGCTGACTACCCTCACATTCACGCTTAAGCGATAGCCAGCCTTCGGCACCGTCTCAATGTACTGACCAGACCCGTTACCCTCGCCTAGCGCGCGCCGGATTGCCGAGATGTTCTGCGCCAGGTTCACCTCTTCCACGAACGCATCCGGCCAAACCCGCTTCATCAGCTCATCTTTTTTCACCAGATGGCCGCTGTTTTCCACCAGCGCCAGCAGCGTTTCGAAGGCCTTGGGAGTCAGCGAAACCGACCTGCCATCGCGCAGCAACAGCCGCTCCTCGGGATCTATCCGAAACTGCCCGAATTCGTAGATCTGCTTCGTCCGCATGGTTTTGGCCGGCCCTAAACAAATTTCAAAATTTTCCTAAGGCTTTCTCAAGACACCTGGCGAGCTTCGCCCTAAAGTCGGCGTCGCTCTGGGTCAGTCTGGATGTCACGGGAGGGCTGGCTCAGCAGATTTTATTCCAAAAATTCAGGAGTGAAGCACATGAAAAACAGGGCGCTCTTCGTGCTGGTTTCCGGTCTGTTGCTGCTGACAGGCCAGACCTTCGGCCAGTCATACACGTTTTTACAAATTGACGTTAGCTGTAACGCCGCCTCGGCTGCGTCCGACTGCCCCGCCGGGCTCGTTCCCGGCCAGGTCGCCGTTCAAACCACCGCAAAGGGCATCAACGCAGTTGGTGACATTGTGGGTGCCTATGTCGCCGGCGGCAAACAACGCGGATTCCTCTTGAAGGATGGCTTGAACTCCATTCTGACGGGTGCACCCCTTCATTTCACCACGATCGAATTTCCCGGCCAGTTCCGCACCATTAGCGGTGGGATGTCGGTTATCGCTGGAGTCCGGAACACCATCGTCAACGCCATCAATCCTCAAGGCGAGATCGTCGGCCAGTACCTGCTCCCGGTCAATGACCCCAACGATCCCAATCGAGAAACCGATCCCACACAGGCCAACTACCCTTACAACCGTGATCCGGCTCTCTACTGTCCAGCTAACCTGCCCGACGGAAGCGCTGATGCCGCCTGCATCAAGGCCTTCCACTACGCGCGCGGCAAATTCACCACCATCTTGTTCTCCGATACTGTTGACCCCGACGGCACGCACCGCCCCAACCGCGGTGCCATCGCCCAGCGCATCACCCCCAACGGAGACATTTACGGTTGCCTCCACGATCATGACCTTGGCCCGTCCATGTTCGGCGCAGCGTGGAAGCGCTACCGCGGTAAGGATAAAACCGTCGTTCCGGCCTTCAGCTTGACCTCTGCCGGCGGCGAAGTCTCCGACCCCATGGGCACACCGATGTCCATGAACAACGGCGGCACGCCCGGCGGCCAGACCATCATCGGGTTCTTCATGAACATGGCGAATCAGCAGCATGGCTACGTTGTGCAGGACGGAATGCTGCAGACCTACGATCCCACGGCCGCTACCAACTTGACCGCGATCTGGGACATTAACCCCAACCAGCAATTCGTCGGCACATTCCGCGAGGCTGGCGAGCCCGGCCCCAAGCGCCATGGCTTCCTGCAGAACCCCGATGGTTCTGCGCCTGTGAAGCTCGATTTCACGTTCCAGGACGCCTCCGGCAACACGGTCACCGCCTTCGCAACAATCATCTTCGGCGTGAACCCAGATGGCGTAGTCGTCGGCCAGTACACGTTGGTCGCTAACGGTCCAGTGCACGGCTTCGTGGCAGTGCCCGCGTCAAACGCAGGACTCTTCCGACGGCACGACGGTTGTCGTGAGTGTCGCCAATAACGGCGGCCTCCCCTTCTCGGACGCCCTCCGTCCTTCGGTCAGCGCTAAGGGTCGTTACGGCGAGCTACCTCTGCAATTTGAGACGAACCTGGGGCAGAACGAGTCGAAGGTGAAGTTCATTTCGCGGGTCGGCCTTCAGTCCCTTTACCTCACGTCAACAGAGGCGGTCTTGACGCTCGCTCGGCCGAACGAACGCGGAGCCGCATTACACATGCGCTTTGTCGGTGCGAATCCTGCATCGCGCATCAGCGGACTTGATGAGCTGCCGGGCAAGGTGAATTATTTCGTTGGCAGCAATCCCGCGAAGTGGCACGCAAACATTCCCACGTATAGAAAAGTGCTGTACCAGGACCTTTATCCTGGAATTGACCTCCTGTACTACGGCGATCAACGCCAGCTTGAATACGACTTCATCGTGCATCCCGGCGCTGATCCCGGACGCATTGCTCTGGATATCTCTGGCGAGCAGCGCATGCAGCTCGCGCCAAACGGCGATCTCGTTCTCCACACCGCAAATGGAACCATATCTGCGTTGGCGTTGCCGGAGTCGTCGAGTGGAGCGGATGCGCTGGTGGTGGCGCGCACCACACCGACTGCGTGCACTACGATGGCCGGGCTGGAGATGTTGCGTCCCGCGGCGTCGCTGAACGGGCTTGTGCGATTTAGCCTGAAAATAAACGAACGCATTGTCATTCCTGTCGCAGTGCTTCAACCGGATCACAAGCATCGCCAGGTATGCCGGCATGATTACTAAGCAATGCCACTGCTATTTACCGCTGCCGCTGTTGTCGCGGGCGCCACAGGATCATTGGTGTTCAACGGAAAGAATGCAATGTGTGCCAAAAACCCGCGAAGTCGCCTAAGCTCCTGCTGCCCACGAGCAGTCCCTCACCCAGCATTCCCACACAGGATTGGACGCATGTCAGAGCAAAGCACGGCATCGCAGAATTTTCTTTATACCGCAAGGGCAGCAACTTGGCGGCGGTTCCGTAGACCGTCGCCCGCGCGACTCGCGATCCCTTCGAAGCCATTCGGTGAGACTAGGCTAGCGCCTATCTACGCAAACAGCACGCCAACGGCACGTGGCTAACCAAAGCTATTGAAAGATCGTCAGACCGGGTCATGGTGACAATTTGGTGACAGTCGAGAATTGCGCCGCGATACCAAACGAGGCAGAACTGGCGTAGAAACAGCGCGATAGATCAGGCGGATGCGCGGAAGTTGCCGGCCATTTAGTGCGCAGCGTTTGACCCCCTTCCACTCCGTCATTGTCACCAACGCAGGCGGTAAGTTATTCTTGAATAAGACCCGCCGACCCGGAGAGGTGGCCGAGTGGCTGAAGGCGGCGGTTTGCTAAAGAGATCTGCCCTGTTCGTGCTCACCGACCTACACGTATTTTGTTAGCGTTAGCGCATCCTCATTTGCGCTGAAACGCCCCATTTGCAACGTAGAGTCCAGCAATAGTCCAGCAGGAGGAAACCGCCGCCAGTTCTCGCGTAGCGGTCTTATCTCCTGCAGAATTTGGCATTTACATTCCAAGTTCAGAAAACCGCCGCCAAAGCACTGAAGGTTTGAAATGCGCCTCCGCGACTGACCTCGACTCTACGCAGTCAAGTCTCTCCAGCCCGAATCGGAGCGAGACGCAGCATCGAAGTTTCTTGTCGAAAGAGCGCGAATCCCGCAATCGCCGCTAGGAACTGAACCGCGCCGAAGCTGGCCAATGCTGTCCCGAATCCAGATTCCAGCGCCCATCCAAAAATCAAACCGCCGGTTCCAAAACCAGTGAACAGCACAAACACATTGAGTCCCATCGCCTGTCCGCCGCGCTTGGGATCAAGCGAAGTCACGATCCCGGCGAGCAGCGGTTGGGTCATGTCATAGCCCAGCGAGAGAATCGTCACCGCCAATGCCACCCAAGCAAGCGGCCAGCGGGGAATCAACGTCGCAGCCGAAACCGCTGCAAGAGCGACACCAGACGGAATGAGCCATCGTCGGCCCCAGCGGTCGGCGGCTCGACCGATCACCGGACCGAGCAGGAATCCCGGGACACCATACCCCAGCAGTGCTAGGCCGATTCCCACCTCGCCCAATCCGTATCGCTGAGCGAAGTAAAGACCGAGCCAAGTGAAAACGCCCGAATGGAAAATTGCGTTCAAAAGGACATAGACATATGTGCGGGCGCCGCGCGGAAGCGTGAACAGATACTTGTACCCTGAAAACACGTGGTGCAGCGTCAGCCCGGCGCCAGCAGCGGCCTGACCCAACAAATCAGAATAAGGCCGCAGCAGAAACGCGCCGACCAGTCCGAAAGCGCTGACCGCCAGAAACACGCCGCGCCAGCCAATGGCTGGTTCCAGCAAAACGCCGAAGGTCGAGCCGAACGCCATACCTCCGGCCATCGCTCCGAAGAGCCAGCCCAGAGGCCGGCCACGCTCCTCGTAAGGATAGAGCTCGCCGATGAGCGCCAGGGCTAAGGGCACCACGCCGCTAGCTCCAAAGCCCGTCAGCAGCCGCCAGAAGATCATCTGGGTTGCGCTGTGCGCTGTGACGGTCAGCGCCGTGAGTGCGACAAACGCAAACAACGACGCCAGCATGATGCGGCGTCGGCCAATCCAGTCGGACAACAGGCCGTAGAACAGAGTCGATACGCCATAGGGGATGAGATACGCCGGTACAGCCAGCCCGATCCTCTGCGCAGATACGCCGAAGAAACTCGCCAGCCGCGGAATCATTGGCGCAACCATGTACGCCTGAAAGAAGATAAGGAACGTCACAGCGGCAAGAAGGCGAACGAGTCGCTCGCGGCTTTCAACGGCTGGTGGCATGGCTACGAATCTAAGCGGGCGAGAATCGGCCCGAGCAGGAATGCCGTAAAAAAGCCAACGCTGTAAATCGCGGCGGAAATCCAAAGCACGACACGGCTGAAGCGGCTTACCGCAACGCACACCTGCGGATCATCTGGCGGGCAGGTCGGCCTCTCTACCCGGAGTCGCGGCGCGATGCGGTAGACGTAAACAAAGTTGATAGCGATGAGGGTGCCGGCAACGGCGAATACCCAACCCTTGTGACGTGAGAGCGTGACCAACCAAGGCGCTGCCGAGAGGAAAGAGGCCACCGTCGCGCCAAGGCCCACCAACACCAGGAGCGACGGCAGGGCGCAGCATAGCAGCGTGCCGAGCGAGCTGAACAGCGAGAGGTAGCTCAACGCGTTTGCGCGGCTGGCCGTCACTCTTTTCCCGAGTTCTCCGCTTCTGTCGTCTTGCGCCACTCGATCTTGCCGGGCACGAACCCGGCATCGCGCACGGTTTGAGAAAGCTGCTGGTCGGTCACGTTGGCAGTGGGCGCAAAGGTGACAACGGCCTGGCCTTTTTTCAAGCTGACCTTTGCACTCTTCGCCTCCGGGAGCTTGACAAGAACTTTCTCCAACCTATGCGCGCATACCGGACAAGAGAGACCTCTTACCTGGATCACGGCCCGCTTCGGTTGGATAGAGGTGGTATCTGCTGTCGCAGGGCCGACTAACAGACCCGCAATGGCCAGGAAAGCGAAAAATGCATTGGCTAACATTTGAGGGACTTCCTCCTATTTCGCCGTGCTCACTTCTGTGATCTGAATAGTTGCCGGTTGCTTGTCACTCGGGGCCGCAATGAGTCCGCTCACCAGCCGGTTGCTTCTTTCCGCCTGACTGCCCCAAGCCGCATGCGGCGTTTGCATCACAGGGAACACTTCGTCACTGCCGCTCACTTTGAACTCCAAGCGCCCATCTGCGCCGTTCAGATCGCCAATGGCCTTGACCTTCGCATCCTTCGGCGTGAATCCCTGCTCTTCAACGGCTCTTCGGATATCCGCCAGCCGAACTGAATTCCCCGGCTTCAGCAGGATCAGGGCGCGGCCCTCATTCAACGTGACTTTCACTGAATCGACGCCCTGAATCTTCTTTACGGCCACGCTCACGGCGTGGGCGCAGATGGCTCAATCCATCCCGAAGATACTCAGGTCGATCTCTCTAAACTCCGCCCATGCCGTCGAGGGAATAAATAACGCGGCAAGCACGAGAAACATGACAACTCTTTTTTTCATTGCAAAACCTCAAAAGAAATAGCTGAAGTTGATGGCGTAGCGAAAGCGCTCGCGCTGGAAATTCGCTCCCACATCGCGGAAGACCGGAAATTGCATCCCACCCTCGATGGCATAGTTCTTGTAAATGCCGAGCACTGATGGGCCGAGAAAGACTTGATGTCCGCCGGTGCCCGGCATCTCGACCCCGCGCATCAGGACTTTGTTCGAGATTTCGCCAGTCATTTCCGCAAAGACTCGCCAGTCCCAATGCGGGTAATCCTTCCGCAGCGGCGGCGGACGATAGCCCCATACAGCGCTGTACGTCGACAAATTCGGCCGCTGATCGTTCTTGCGCTCCACGAAGTGAACGTTGCCGACGCCGACCCAAACGTAATGACTGCGCGATGCCATGCCCGTGGCGACGCCGGTATAGAAACCAGGCGCTCGCGCGAGATTGCCTAACATTCCCTTTGGCCGCTGCGGGCCGGGCATGATGAACCCGGCGTAGGCCGTGCTCTCAAAACGCCTGCCAACGTTCGTACCCTGCCGATGGAATCGCCATGCCGCAATACCTTCAAAATCCGGAGTCGAGCTCATCATTCCGGTCGTTCTGGCCGGCGCAAATGGCGCAGATGAGAAAACGTAAGGCGCGGTAAACGAAAGCTGGAAATCCTGCGTGACGCCGTAGCTGAGCATGGTCCGGGACATGACGCCGTTCCCGTTCGCTCCTGTGCGTCCCATCGTCCCACTGTCCAGACTCCAACCCCGCTTGGCATTGGTTGGCGTCGCCATCGCGAACACCGGCCCATGTCCCGAGCCGAAAGCGGTCGTCGCTGCTACGAGCACCGTCGCCAGTACAAAGAGAGTCTTCATCGAAAAAAGGCGAGGGCAGGCGCAAAAGCCCGCCCTCTGATCTCATTACTTCTTCTGCATTTCCTTGCCGCAGCAGCAGCGAGGATTTTGATTGCCGCCTTGTCCCGGCGCCGCACCCTTGGTCACAGTAACTTCGCAACCGCAGTTCGGATCAGGACAGCGATAGACTTCGCCCTGTTTCAGAGCCATCTTGTCCTCCTTTCAATCCCAGGCTAAAGCCTATATCTGGGTATAGAGTCAAGCGCCTTCGCGAACTGCTGCACTCATCCGGACCACCAGCCCCAATGAACGATGGTCGCCGCCGTCAGCATGGAAGAGACCCAGAACAGGGTCCGCGACCAGAACGATGACATGCGATAGACGTTGAAGTAGAAGCCGACTGCCAATGACGCGACCGCCAACGCGATGAACAGCCATCGCCATTCAACGAGAACCAACGCTAAGGAGCTGCTCCCCAGACCGAGGAGACCCGTCACCAGGGGCAGGGCTCAACAGGGGCGCGAAAAGAATCCGAACACCACGGCCAACGCTGTTCCCGATGTCGTCTTGACCGAGCTATTCATCGCCGTGCGTCCATCGTGTGTTCAATCAGCGTGCAAATTGCTCCAGCGGGAATTGTCTGTTTGCCGGCACGCTTCCATGCGCGAACCGCGCGAGCCAGCTCGTGCTTGAAGCGTTCGAGATTTTCGATCTGCTCACTGACATCCGCGAGGTGCCGCTCCGCAATGGCGATCACGTCGGTACACGGGCACTCGCCGCGTCCTCGGCTGCGGATAATGTCGCGGATTTCATCCAGCGAGAATCCCAGCGCCTTCGCCTGCCGGATAAATCGAAGTTGCTTCAGTTCGGATTGGCCATATTCGCGGTAACCGGAATGGGTTCGGGACGGTTCCGGCAAGAGCTTCTGACGCTCGTAGAACCGTACCGTCTGTACATTGACGCCCGCCTGGTTTGCCAATTCGCCGATATGCATCGTCTTCCACCCTACGCCCTATACCTGAGTATAGGGTCAAGGTTCGACATAGTCATCGCAGGCGGCAGGTTGCCGCCAACACACATTGTGCGATTACTCGCAGCAGGTCTTGCCGCGCAGGCCGTCTACGCCTTCCTTGGCAATGATTGGGACCATGATGAGCGCGGCTGCTGGGTCTGCCCACCAGAGGTCAAAAGCGGCATTGAGCAGTAGGCCGCCGAGGAGGATCGCCGAAAGATAAGTACAGAACTCAGTCTGCTTGGCATCAGCAGCCATGGCTGCGCTTTTCAAATGCGCTCCCACGCGACGCTTGGCGCGAGACAGCAACGGCATCACGATCAACGAGACACACGCAAGGATGATTCCGGCGATGCTGTGTTCAGGGGCCTTCTTTGCTATCAGATTCGTGGCGGCTTCATAAGCGATATAGACGGCGAGGGCGATGAAGCAAGCCCCGACAATCTTGAGCGTCCGCCTCTCAATGTTTTCCCGCCGGGCTTCGTCGGCGTCGGCCGACATGCGCCAGAGCAGCGCGGCCCCGGACGTGACCTCTATAAAGCTGTCCACGCCGAAGCCGACGAGGGAGATGCTGCCTGCGATTGCTCCCGCAATGACGGCGACAAGGCCTTCCAAGCTGTTCCAGACAATCGTGAAATATTCGAGCCGCTTGCCGCGTCGAGCAATTGCACTCCGGTGATCCAATACTGCTTCGCTCATCTGGAACATTATGCCCGTTGCCGCCTGCCATCCTTCCAGTTCCTCAGCCATCGCTTGATGAACTTAGCGCACGTGAGGCAAGGAGCGAAGCACGGGTTCCGGCAACACGCCCAAAAGGACCGTTCCCGCAAGGCTCAGAGCCAGAGCCGCATCCAGTCCAGGCGCTCGACTGGTCTTGAAAGTCTTTGCGCCGTCGTGCAAGTACATCGCTCCGATGATACGAAGGTAGTAATAGGCTGCGAGTACGATGTTCGCTGCCATAAGAGCCGCCAGCCATCCGGCATTCCCCTCTAGAGCAGCCTGAAGAACAAGCAGCTTGCCAATGTACCCGCCAAGCGGAGGCACACCGGCCAGAGAAAGCAGAAACAGAGTCATCACCAGAGCGAATGCGGGAGCCCGGCGAAATAATCCGGAATAATCAATTACATTGGTTGCCAGGCCGCCTGCCTCCAAGCGCGCGACAACGAAGAAAACTCCCACGTTCATAAACAGATAGACCACCAAATAGAACATCGCCGCGAGGCTCGCGCTGCGCGCCTGGCCGGTGACGCTCAAAGCCACAAGAACATAGCCCATTTGGGCGATGCTCGAATACGCCAGGAGTCGCTTCACATTCGTTTGGCGCAGGGCCCAGATATTGCCGACCGTCATCGTGACCGCAGCCAGCACCTCCAGCAGCAGCCGCCACGTATCCTGAATGGGCGAGAAAGCACCGAGCAGAAGTCGAAGAACGACCGCGAACGCCGCCGCTTTGGTGATGACCGACAGAAAGCCCGCCACTGGAGTCGGTGCCCCTTCGTACACATCGGGCGCCCACATATGGAAGGGCGCGACCGCCATCTTGAATCCAAATCCAACCAAAGCGATGGACAGTGCTAGAACCGCGAGGGCTGGCACACTCGTCACCGGAGCAGTGATGTCCGTGCGCCCGACTGTGCCGTAAAGGAGGCTTAATCCGTACAACATGACGGCGGTCGCCGCGGCCCCGAATAAGAAATACTTCAGCGCGGCCTCATTCGAACGGGAGTCATGCTTCAGCAGCGCAACCAGGATCAACGTCGAAACCGTCAGCGTATAGAAAAACAGAGCGACGAGAGCGAGGTCAGCGCTGCCCGCGAGCATGGCGGCAGCCAAGGCTGAGACAACAGTCAACGCCGGAACATCAGAATAAAAGGGCGACTGGCGAAAATACTCGGCGCTCGCCAGCAGCATCAGCCCGGAAGCAACGATGGCGTAAAACTTCAGCAGGTGGGCAAGCGGATCGAGAATGTAAGTTCCGAAGAATACCCGCTGAACCGGCCACGGCAGCATTCTTGTGGTGAGTGCCGCCGCGAGTGCCAGGATCAGCAGGGCGAGACCGTAAAGCACTCCCGCTTTCCTGCCTTCGAAGAATGGCGCCAACAGGAGCAGCAGCAGGAATCCGCAGGCGAGCGTCAGTTCAGGAACAATCGCCCAGAGCTCCATCCCTACCTCGAAACCAACGCACGCGTCGCGTTTTGAATGAGGGCGATCAGGGGGCCGGGAACGAGTCCGACCAAGAAGATCAGCAGCAGCAGAGATGACAGGATCGCAACGTCCGCGCGCCCCAGGTCCCGCTTGGGATTCGACTGTTCAGCGCTGTGGCCGAACAGAATCTGCTGGAGCGCTCTCAAGTAAAGTGCCGTCGAAATCGCAACCCCAACCGCCAAGGTGATCGCCGCCCACCGATAGGCTGCAAGAGCAGCGACAAAGACCTGGAATTCAGCGATAAACCCCGACATACCCGGCAGACCGAACGAGCCGAACGCGAACACGCTCAGCACCACCGCAAACGTCGGCAAAGTACCCCAGGCGCCACCCAACTTTTCGAGGTCGCGCGTGCCGGTTCGCTCCTGGAGCATGCCGACGAGGAAAAACATGCCTCCGGTCAGCAGGCCGTGGCTCACCATCTGCAGCACCGCGCCGTTGATAGCCGCCAGGCGGTTTACTTCGGATACCGCCACTGCGGCCACGGTTGCGCCCAAAAGCACAAAGCCCATGTGGTTCACGCTGGTGAACGCGACCAGTCGCTTGAAGTCACGTTGGACCATGGCCACCGCAGCGCCATAGATGACGCCTACGAGGGCGACGATTGACAGCACTACAGCGAAACGCACCATGGCTTGCGGTAATACCGGTAGCGCAATGCGAATGAATCCGTACCCGCCCATCTTCAGCAATACGCCGGCGAGGATTACGCTGCCCGGCGTCGGTGCTTCGACATGCGCATCCGGCAGCCAGTTGTGCAGCGGCACAATCGGTAGCTTCACACCAAAGCCGAGCGCAAATCCAAGCAGGGCAAGGGACGCCAATGTGCCAGCACCCGCACCATGGCCCGCAGCCTGGATGGCTGCCAGACTGAAGCTGTGTGGCTCGGTGCGCAAGTACAACGCCAGGATCGCAAGCAGCAGCGCCAGGCTCCCGGCGCGTGTGTACAGGAAGAACTTCAGCGCGGCTTCCCGTCTACGATCGTGACCCCAGATCCCGATGATGAAGTAAAGCGGAACCAAGGCGACTTCCCAGAACAGGTAGAACAGGAGAAGATCGGCCGCGAGAAAAACGCCGAGCAGCCCCGTTTCCATCACCAGAAAGAGGATGAGGTATTCCTTGGTTGTCTCCCCCGACTGGATCTCGCGGGCATAGCCGGAATATACGAGTGCCAAGAGCGAGAGCAGCGTTGTCAGCAATACAAGAGGCAGGCTGATCCCGTCCAGGTGGAGCGCGTACTCGGCGCCGATGGAGGGAATCCAAGAGGCATGCTGATCGAGGGCAATCGGGCTGGTTGTGTTGTGCTGGGCAAAGAATGGCAGCGCTAGCCATATGGAGATGGCAAATGCGGAAGCAGCGGCAACCTGGGCCACGGGATGAAGAATCCGCTCTCGCCGAGGCAAGAACGCGAGAAGCAGTGCACCAGCCGCGGGAAGAAACACCACAACACTCAACATGCAATCACCAACGCAGCGCGAACGCTATCGCGCTTGCCACGACAATCCACAGGAACACAGCCGCGAGATAGTGGTAGATACGACCAGTCTGCAGCGGTCGCAGCCTGCCGCCCAGGTCGCGAAGAGCGAATGCTGAGCGCAGCACAGAGCGGTCGAGTAAACGCAGATCGAGCCAATTCGTGCGTGTGGCCATTCTCCAGGCCGACTCCGCAACGGCCGACGATCCCCGATCAAAAACACCGTTCTCGACAATCCCCGCCCCATACGCAACCCGCAGAACTCCTCTTGCGACAGCGCTGGAAAGCGCGTCCAGAACATTCGTCTCGAACGCTGCGACAGCTTGGAATACTGAGCTGGCTACGCGCGCGAAGGCCAGCGGAAGAGCGTCTGTCCCGAATCCGCCTTTGAGAAGTCCTTGCAGCCCGCGAGCCTGTTCGCGAAATGCCGCAGCATTGAGCGCTCGCCATTTGTAAAGAGCTGCGGCGACGGCCCAGCCTAGACCTGCAACCAAGACATCCGCAGCAGCTTCCCGGCCGAGATGCGGTCGCGGGGCGCGCAACAGTCCCGCTAAGGGCCACCACAAAAATCCAGTCACGAGCGTGATGCCCGCCAGCGCGTACATGGGAATCCGGAACGAAAGTGGCTCGGAGGTTCGGGCCTGTGCACGGCCGGTGAAACCGAGGAAAAACGCGCGTGCGATATAGAAACTGGAGAGAAATGTTAGTGCAGAGAAGATCACGCGTAGCGCTGGTGGTGCCCCGGTAGTGACGGCCGTCTTGCTCCAAAAGCCGGCACACGGTGGAATGCCCGAAAGCGAGAGCGCCCCAGCCAGGAAGCCCCAGCGAGCCACGCGCGAGTTCGGCAGTCCCGTCAACGCGTTGCTTCCGGCGGCCTGCGCTACAACCCCGGCAGCCAGGAACAGCAAAGCCTTAAACGTGGCGTGGGCGATGAGTTGAAACACGGCAGCGAATGGAAGCGCGAGCGCTACGGCGAGCCCCATCTCGCCCAGCTGGCTCATGGTGGAATACGCGAGCAGGCGCTTCACATCCGTTTGGGCGGCTGCGGCCAGCGCTGACCCGAAGGTGGTTACGAGCGCCGCGATCAAAATCAGGTTGTGCGCCGCGGGCGCAGCATTGAGCAGAGGAAAGCTGCGCGCCAGCAGATAAATGCCGGCCGCAACCATCGTGGCCGAGTGGATCAGCGCTGAAACCGGTGTTGGCCCGGCCATGGCATCGGGCAACCACCAGTGCAGGGGAAACTGCGCTGACTTGCCGAGGGCGCCGACCACAATTAGAACCGCAATCACACTTGCAAATGGCAGGCCAGGTGTTCCAGCCGGGCCAGGTGCCAAGACAGCGTCGAATCTTGCGGTTCCAAGTCCAGCGAACATTAAGACGACAGCGAACAGAAGTCCCAAGTCGCCGATCCGCGTCACAAGGAACGCCTTGAATGCGGCACGCGACGCATTCTGCTGTTGCCAGTAATGGCCAATGAGGAGATAGGAACAGAGACCGACCGCCTCCCACGATAGATAAAGGACGAGATAGTCGCTGGCGAGAACGAGCGACAGCATCGCTCCTGTAAAGAGCGACATGACGGCGAAGAAGCGACGCTTCCCCTGGTCCTCGGCCATATAACCGATGCTGTACACGAGCACCAGTGTCGCCGTCACCGCGACCAGTGTTCCCATCACAGCGGACAGGGGATCGGTTGCCAAGCCGACATCCACAGTCGTTCCGGCAAACGTGAGCCGCGTTGTGCTCGCGTGCTGCACTCCTCTCGCCGTGGCCGCCAGATGAACGGTCATCAGGGCAGTTGCGAAACCCGCGCCCGATGACGCGATGCCGCCTGCATGTCGTGTCCAGCGCTGTGGCAAGGACAAGATGGCCACCATCGCGACAACGGGCAACACCGGTATTAGCCAGAGAGGGGTCATGTCAGCCTCGCAGCTCCGCGATTTTGTCCACCATTTGCATCTTGCGGCGACGGTAGATCATCACCATCACCGCCAGGCCGACCGCCATCTCCACGGCGGCGATGGTCAGGATGACCAGAGCAAAAATCTGGCCGGCGAAATCATTCGGCGCGCGATAACGCCAGAAGGCGATGGTGTTCAGCATCGCAGCATTGAGAATCACCTCCGCGCTCATAAGCACCATCACGGCGCCACGCTGGGAGAGCACGCCGAAGACGCCGATTCCGAACAGCACGGCTGAGACGGCGAGGTAGGCCGCCAATGGAACGCTCATTCACGCCTCCCCAGGATCACGGCACCGACCATTCCAGTGATGATCAGGATCGCGGCTGCCTCGAATGCGATCATGTAGCGGCTCAGCAGTTCCTTGCCGACGATCAGTCCCGAGTCGAAGTTGGCGAGCCCGGGGGCGGAAGGCCAATCGAACGACAAAACCGCAGCCAGCAGTACGGCACCGGCGATGAATCCGATGATGGCCGCGGGGCGCGTGAACTCGTGAGTCATTGCCATGTCCATGCCTTGCATCTCCATGACACCGTGCTCTGCACCCGAGGTCGGCTGCAGCTTCATCCCGCACCTCGGACACTTGCCGGGCGAGTCGGAGCGCACATCGGGATGCATGGGGCAGGTGTACTGCTTCTCGTCTGCACTCTCGTGGCTCTGGTTCATGCGGTCGCCCTGCATGTCATGGTGCTGCTTGCTCCCCCGCTGCATGTCCATCTCTTCTTCCGGGGGTGCGATCCCCATCATGCTGCCGCCAGGATCAGGCGACATCATCACCATGAACACGATCATCACTAGCATGCCGCCGACATACATCATGATCTGCATCGCCGCAATCAGATCAGCCGACAGGAGCAGGAACAGTCCCGCGATCGAGCAGAAACTGCCCATCAGGAAAATGCCGGCGCGTACCATGCTCATCGTTCGTAGCATCCGGTAAGCTCCGGCGATTGCGCCGGTCGCGAGCAGCAGGAAGAGCGTCCATTCCACTGCCGGGCTCATCGCTTCACCATCAGAATCAGACCAACGATGATCACGTTGACAATGGAAGCTGGTATGAGAATCAGCCACGCTCCTCGCAACATCTGTTTGAGAGTCAATCTGCGGTAGCGCTTGCCCGCCCACGACATCAGCGCCAGCAGCGCCGCAGTCTTCACAACAAACCAAAGTGGTCCGGGCAGCCACGGGCCGCGCCAGCCACCGAGGAAAAGGGTCGCACCCATGGCGGCTGCGCTAAACCAGATTCCATAAAGCGCAATCCGCAGCAGCGCTTCACCGGCGCCGTGATGTTCAATGAGCACATTGCTGTCTTCCGACAGTGGCAGATCAGCCGGCGGCCGGAAAGTCTGGCCGAATGTTGCGACGAGATAGATTGCCAGTCCGAGCGGTTGCCAGAGGCCGAACCAAAGCCCTTTCTGGGCCTGAACCGCCGCTGTCGCGGCAAGTGACTGTGCGGCCATCACCGCACCTGTCACGGCGAAGCCGAGCGGCACGACGTAGCTCACCAACTGTGCCACTACGGCAAATGCGCCTTCCGTGCCGAATTTGTGATTTGCGCCCCAGCCCGCCATCAGCAGGGCGACGGCAAGGAAATCGAGTACGACCAGATAGAAGAAGACGCCGACCTTCAGCGAGGGGCCAGCAAGTCCCCAATTCCCGACCGGCACCACCAGAAGCGCGACAGACACAGCGGCAACGGCGAGCGGCGCAGCGCCGAAGAACAAGACTCGGTCGATGCGCTTGTGTCCAGGATCAGATCGTAGAAGCGCATCCACAAGCTGCGAGATGTTTTGAACGAGCCGCTTTGGATGCCACACTCTTTCTCGAATGGCAGTATCCAGTGTGGCGGTCAAGAAGGTCCCGATGGCGAACAACAGCAAGGCATAGGCGGCGTTGGTTAGCACATTCACAGCTCAAACGCGCCTCGCTTCCACGCGTACACCAGGCCAACGAAGAGGATGGCCGCGAAGACGAACATGTCCCAGAATGCCACCATCCCGACGCGCAGATAGGCGACCGCCCACGGGAACATGTAGATCATCTCCATGTCGAAGGCGAGAAACAGCAGCGCGATGACGGCATAGGGAACGTCAGCCTGAACCCAAGCGGTGCCTCGCTGGCCGCCCGCTCTTTCAGAGCGCGGATATGCCTTCCTCGCGGACAGAACTAACCACAAAGCACCGATGGCGAACACGCCAAACGCAAGCGGAAATGCGGCGCGGTAATCCATGGCAACCTCGAAACAGTCAGGCGGGGATTTGGGCCGCGACTGACTTTACTTTCTCGTCAGCCGGACGATGGCAACGATAAGTAGGACGATCAGACCGATCCCTATGATCCAACCGAACAGTCACATCCAGCAGTAGCCCATCGGCATATTCCACCTCCTGCGTTTCGATGCGAAACCTGCAGGCACTGCCGCATTCATGCAGCTTTTGTCGGCTTCGATTGATCCGTCTTGTTGTCCTTACCGGTCATGCTGCGGCGTCGGGGCATGCCGCACATGCCATCCACGCATCATTCCGCCACAACCGCGCGCCATTACTGCTAGGGCGATGAGGGCGATCACGATCCATGCAATCGTTGACCATTCCATTTACCCTTCTCCACAAAGAGAATTAGCTGACGGCATTCAGCGCGTTGCGCTTGCCGTCGCGAATGCGAATCGCCTCGGTCACCTCCGACACAAAAATCCAGCCATCGCCTCGGCTGCCTGTCCGGCACTCCTGCTGGATGATCTGGAGAAACCTGCCCAAGTCTCCATCTGCACACACGAGTTCCAGCTTGACGATCTCCAGGTACTTGTAGCGCTTCAATACGTCTTGTTCGAATCCGGGCTCGAAATAATTCGGCTCGTAGCCGTAGCCGACGGGATGCACCTCCACGACAGTGATACCCGGCGCGCCCGCTTCATTCAGCGCATTCACCACGTCTTTCACTCGCGATTTGCGAATGTAGGCCTTAATCTCCCTCAAGTTTCACCCCCGGACAACGCCTCCGGGATTGCCCGGCGGTCTTCACTGTTTCGGCGGTGTCGTTTGCTGCGGTTTCGTCTGTTTCTGCTGGCCTGACATCATGCCGCCATGCATGTTCTGCATCATGCCCATCATGTCCATGCACATGTTCATGTGATCATTCATGCCGGTCAGCGACTTCTGAGCTTCGTCGAGCGCGGCCCGCATCTTCGCGGGATCGTTCGACTGCTTTGCCGCTTCGATGTCTTTCGTGGCTTGAGTGTTTGAATCCATCATGGACTGCATGTTCTTGTGGCAGTCCTGCATCATTTGACTGTGCGAGCCTTTCTGTCCCTTGCTCATCTGCATGCCTTGCATTCCCTGCATGCCTTGGTTCTGCTGCTGATTCGTCTGCTGGGCCGTCATGGAAAATGCCAGTCCCGTTGCGGCGGCGATTGCGAATAGCGAACGCCTAAGCGATTTCATGATTCTTCTCCTTGTTCTGTTCCTACATCCCTTTGTGCTGCGCATGATTCTTGTCGTCATCGTTCTTTTTCGACCTGCCGCCCATTCGCATCGCGAACATCATGACCAGGCAGCAGACCATGAGAGCGATCACAATGCCTGCCGCGCCCCATCCGGCGCCTGCTTGCAATGCGGCCATTGCGTATAGCATCTGCATCGCGGATACCTCCTTCGACATAGTCGAGAGCAATTAGCTCTTCGTCTTCGTCTTGGCCGGTGTAACGGAACTGACGGTCAGGGTTTCACCGCTGAGCTTCCCTTGAACGGTGACCCGTTGACCAGCGAGCTTGTCCAGCTCCGCCTCGTGACCCTCCAGCGTGTAAACGTCTTTCTTGCCGACCACGAGGGCATACTTCTGTCCCTGCTTCACACACATGCGCGTACATTCGGCAGGACTCTTATCCTTCGCCATGTGACTTGCACCGCACATGCTGTCGGTGACGACGCCGGTGAGCGTCTTTTCGCCCGCTAGCGGCCCCTTCGGCTTCGCGCCCTGTCCATAAAGCCCAAGACTCACGGCCAAGAGCGCTACCGACGTTAAGAGTGGTGTTTTCATTCGGATTACTCCTTTCAGTTTGATGTGCTTGCGTTGGGGTTTGCGGGTTCAGTCGAACTGGGAATGCTTCCCGAGTTGCCGCGAATGATTGCTGCGCGAATCTCTTCAGCCGATTTGCCTTCCTTGTGCATACGGCCGGCAAGCAGCGCTTCCTTGAGGCAGACATTGCAAGTTGCCGCGTGCTCTGTGCGGAAACAGTCGAGCAGGCCTCGGTGTCCTATCCGCTGGCAATAGCAGTAACAAGGTTGTTGTGCCAGTACGGCGGGGATCTCGCGAGCAACCTGATACGCCGCTCGCACGGATTCGTCCTTGAATTTCGCCGGATCAAGCGTTGCCGGGAACGGCTTCGCGTCTTCTGCCCGTTTGAAAAACACAGGCACTGCTCCCGAGGTAACGGCTGCCTTTGGGCGCGGTTTCGCGTGAGTTAATTGATAGGGAAACTCTGATTAAGCCCTGCTCGTGAGGCGGCGCTTCTTGGTTTTCGTATTTCAATCGCGACGCGAGCCCTGTTTTCGCTTCTCTCGGCGCCGCTTTGCTATGCGGCGGGCGGTT
>Ga0070741_10006356_pt1 | contig 25453 bp, 19 predicted proteins | sample Coa_R1_4_FD_66440 | JGI IMG/M metagenome (GOLD analysis project Ga0070741, IMG submission 66440) | Surface soil microbial communities from Centralia Pennsylvania, which are recovering from an underground coalmine fire - Coalmine... | ecosystem: Environmental > Terrestrial > Soil > Unclassified ... | reverse complement strand
CTCCTTGGCGCGGTACATGGCGGCGTCGGCGTCGGCGATGAGCGCGGCCACCGCATGCCCCGGGTTGTCGGTGAGGGCGATGCCCACGCTCACGCTCACACGCAGCTCGTGCCCGTGGATCATCACCGGCTCGTGGAACGCCCGCACCAGCTCCTGGGCGATCTCGGTGGCCCGCCGCTCGGACACGTCGCCGACGACGATGGCGAAGGAGTCGCCACCGAAGCGGGCCACGGTGTCGCGGGGTGTCACGACCTGCTGGAGGCGCTGGCCCACGTGCCGCAGCACCTCGTCGCCCGCGGCATGGCCGAGGCTGTCGTTGACCACCTTGATGTGGTCGACGTCGACGAAGAACACGGCGGCGGACCGGCCAGGAGTGACGCGCTGCACGGCCTGGGTCACCCGGTCCTCCAGCAGCAGGCGGTTGGGGAGCTTGGTCAGGTGGTCGGTGACGGCTTGACGGGCCAGCTCCGCTTCCATCTCCTTGCGCTCCGAGATGTCCCGCACGAAGGCGCTGAAGGTGAGCGACCCCGCCGACATCACGGTGGTGAAGCTGATCTCCGCCGGGACCTCGCTCCCGTCGGCCCGGAGCGCCGTGATCTCCCTGGGTCCGTGGGCCGACGCGCTGGCCGGCGGTGAGACGATGAGCCGGGCGATGGCGGCGTGGTGGGCGGGCCGGTCGCCGGGCGGGATGATGAGCTCGGCCATGGGCCGGCCCACGGCGTGCTCCTTGGAGTAGCCGAAGAGGCGCTCGGCCGCCGCGTTCCAATCGGTCACCAGGCCGTCGCTTCCCATGGCGACGAACGCGTCGTTGGACGAATCGAGGATGATCTGGCGAACGGCGCGCCGCTCGTGCTCCTCGGTGACATCGAGGGCGATGCCCACCAGGCGCACCGGCCGTCCCAGGGCATCGGCGAGCACCCGGGCCCGGCTCCGGTAGTGGCGCGTCTCACCGGACGGCAGCACCAGCCGGTACTCGCGGATGAGCATCTGGCCGGGCTTCATGGCGCCGAGCCCGTCGAGGCTGAGCTTGTGGCGATCCTCGGGATGGACCAGGGTGAGGAAGTCGTCGTAGGCCGACGAGACCGATCCCGGCTCCAGGCCGAGCAGCGCCTCGAAGTTGTCCGAACGGGTGGACGCGCCCGTGAGGAGGTCGACCTCGAAGGTGGTGATGGCGATGGCGTCGAGGGCCAAGGCCATGCTCGCTCTGCTTGCCTCGATGGCCTTGGTGGCTCGCACGCGCGGCGACACGTCCCGCACCGTCACCACGGCACCCTGCCGCTCGTCGCCCTCCAGGTGGGGCACCACCGTGCAGGAGATGAAGACGGGCATCCCGTCCTTGCGCCAGAACACGTCTTCGGTGGCGGTGCGGCGCCGGCCGGTGGCGATGGCCTGGTGGATGACGCACTCTTCGAGCGGGATGGGCCTCCCGTCCGGGTGGCTGTGGTGAATGAGGGCGTGGATGCGCTGGCCAACGAGCTCTTCCGGCGCGTAGCCCAACAGCTCCGATGCCGCCCGGTTGGCGAACACGCAGATCCCGTCGGCGTCCACGCCGTACAGCGCGTCCGGCGACGAATCGAGCACCTGGTGGCGGCGGGCCATGGCCACCAGCTCACCGGGGTGAGCCAGCCCCAGGCGGTTGGTGATGGCGCGCACTCGGGCCGACAGGGCGCTCGGGCTGATGCCGTGCCGCTCGGCCGCTTCGGCGAGCGTGTCCGTCTGGCCGATGAGGGCGATGATGTACTGCTGGCGGGCGCTCAACGTGGCCACGCTGGCAGCCATGAGGACGTTCGGCATGGTCGTGTCGAGCGCCCGGGATGCCGGGCGCGGAGCGGACGTGGTTGATTCGGCCCGGACGTCGAACGGGTCGGGGATGGCATCCCCCGTTGCCCCTTCGGCCTCCAGGGCGGCCACCAGCTTGAGGGCGGTGAACTGGATGCGGCGCCGAACCTCCGGCTCGGGACCGGCCTGCAGGCAGCTGCGAATGCACCGGGCCAAGTCCCGCGGATCGACGGGCTTGGCCACGTAGCCGAGCGCGCCCTCGACCGCGGCCTGGAGACGATCGCGGTCCGAGGGGGTCGCGGTGGTGACGATGATCCGCACATCGTGCAGGTGGGGGTCCTTGGACGCCCGGATGGCCTTGAGCACGTCGAGCCCGCCCTGGTCGGGCAGGGCAGCGTCGACCACCACCAGATCGGGGGCCCACCCAGCCGCGTGTTGCAGGCCGGCGCGTGCGTCTCGTGCGACACCCGCGTCGTATCCCTGGCGGATGAGCTCATGACGCACTCGGGCGCCGAAGTCCGCGTCCGCGTCGATCACGAGGACTCGGTTCGTCTTCACCAGATGTCCTTCCAGTGGCTGCATTGCCCCTTGAGCGCCCGTACGCTTTGGCCTCGTGGTACAGACAGGTCTGTCTCATAGACAGTATCGGCACTGTTCGCCTTTACTTTCGCAATGCCGGACTACCAATTTCCGGAGTCCCGGATCCGAATCCTCGGTCAATGGGAGGGCACACCGGCCCCGTCGGCCCGGGAGCGAGTGCTGGCCCAGGCCTTCGTGCTGTTCTACGTCCAGGGCATACGAGCGGTGGGCATCGACCTTCTCATCGCCCGTTCAGGCGTGGCCAAGGCCTCGTTCTACCGAAACTTCCCGTCCAAGGTCGAGCTGATCGTGGCCTATGTCGACCGGCGCCACCAGGCATGGCTGGCCTGGCTCACCGAAGATGTCGAGGCCCGAGCGGAACCGCCCAGGGAGCGGTTGCTGGCCATTTTCGATTCCTTGGCAGTGTTGTTCAGCGACCCTGATTTCCGTGGTTGCCCCGTCATCAACGCCGTGGCCGAAGTCGGTGCTGACGCCCCTTCGGTGATCCACGAGGCGCTCATGTGCAAAGCCAGCGCGCGCCGCTACGTAGCCGGCCTCGCCGAAGCGGCGGGCCTCCCGCACCCCGATGATGTCGCCGGTCAATGGGAGCTGCTCATCGACGGCGCCTTCGTGGCCGCCCAGCGGACGAGAGCTGCCGCCCCCGCCCAGGCCGCCCGGCGCACAGCCGAGCTGGTGCTGCAGGCCATGGGCGACGGGCGCAGGCGGCGAGCGAGCCGGCCTACCCGCCGCTGACGTCCTCGGGTTTGTTGCGGCGCTTCCGCAGCAGGGCTGCGGCCGCCAGCAGGGAGCCACCAAGCGGCGACGTCAGAGAGCTCCGGAAGGTTCTGACACGCCGCCGTCGAACTCATGTAGCACCAATGCGGGAGGCGCAAGGCGGGCCCGCGGACTGGCTGAGGAGGGAACCGCGCAGCGTCGCGACGGTTTCGAAAGGCAGGTACCCATGTTCCGTGCGCGGCATTTGCGCGTGCTGTTCCCGCTGGTGGCGGCCCTCCTGGTCGTCCCGCTGCTCTCGTTCGTGTCGGCCGCAGCGCCGAGCGCGGTGACGCTGGGCGTGCCCACTCCCGGCAATCCGGCCACGTACAACTGGACGGGCGGCGTGCTCCAATCACCCGATTCGGCCAGTTCGGTGGCCACGCCCACCACGCCGAAGTCGTGCGACGCGTCGGGCGGCCTGTGCGAGGACACCCTTGTCACCGTTCCCGCGGGCGTGACCCCGTCCACGCTGTACGTCCGCATCTCCTGGACCCATCCGGTGTGGAAGGCCTACTTGTACGTCACCGCGCCGGACGGCACGCTCTACCCGGAGACGGCGTCGGCCTCCACGGCCACGCAGTGCGACGAGGAGCTGTTCAACAAGGGGTGCGGCAACGAGACGTCGCTTCCCGTGGACGAGGTCTCCATTCCCGACCCCGCCCCCGGCACGTGGAAGATCCGCGTGGCGGCCGTGAACATCCACGACGAGGCGTACGCCGGCATGGTCTCGCTGACCAACTCCAGCCGGCTCCAGTACGCCAAGGAGCAGTTGAAGGAACTGACCTCGCACCTCACCCGTTCGCAGCGCATCAACGTGGTGTTCGCCGGTTGGAAGCCGACCGACGCCGAGCTGAAGCAGCTGCAGGACAACCTGCCCGACGAGTACGTGCCCACCACCGCCCAGAAGCAGAGTCCGGACTACGACGACGTCCGGGATGGCCAAGGGTCGGGCCTGGTGCAGCACCAGCCCGCCCACTACACGGGCACGGACCCCACCAACTCGAACCTGCTGCCCAAGCAGGTGTTCGCCCAGTGGGTGCCCTACTTCGAGCCCCTGAAGTTCAACTTCGACTACCACTTCCTCGCCGCTGACGACACCTACACCAAGGACCTGTTCGCGGCGGCGGCGGCCGCCACCACCCAGGACCACGACCCCGGTCCCACGGCCATCTACGCCACGTCGGCGCAGCTGCCCAAGAACTACAAGACCGCGTACCTCACCGACTACAACAACAAGTTCGGTGCCTTCCGCGGGCCCGACCACGTGGTCACGGACACGAGCAAGTGGGACCTGGTCGACGCCTTCACCGTCGAGGACTGGATCCAGAACAGCCGGATGGACACGAAGTACTCGAGCTCCTTCACCGACCTGGTCACCAAGAAGACCACGAGCGGGGCGTTCATCAACCCCGACCCCTACGCCGTGCGGGACCCGCAGTGGGACGGCAACGGCACCCGGGCGGTGGACGTCGACCGCAACCCGCAGGGCACCGAGCAGGGCGTGACCTTCATGCTCATGGACACGTTCAGCCCCGCGTACGCCAAGGACTACTTCCGGCCCGACCACTACCACTACTGGGGCAGCTTCAACCACATCACGGATCCCGATACGGGCTCGTCCGACCAGATCGACGACGCCCGGGGTTGGGGCGGCCGCTACCGGTTCTACTTCCAGGACCTCGGCTCGGCGCCCAGCTTCTACGAGCGGGAGAACTGGCTGCGGGACGAGGTCGTGGGCCAGAACGGCTCGGCCGGTTTCGATCCGCCCATCTGGCAGTACCGCAACGACCCCACGTGGAACGGCACGGCGCCCCTGCCCGCCGATCCCAGTGGCACCACCCGGGCCGGGGGCAACAGCCTGGGCCAGGTGTTGGGCTGGGACATCAACCAGGGCATGGCCTTCAAGTACATCGGCAGCTACCTGTACCGGCCGGTGCCCAACGACTACTACATCCTGGCCACGAACAACTGGATCGACCACTACTCGCAGCCTGATGCCGGCGGCTTCTACAGCATCGACTTCAACAAGCTGTACAAGCCGGACGAGGGCCTGCGAGCGCTGACGTCGGCCACGCCGTACGCGACCTTCACCTCGTCCGTCCCCAGCGCGCCGAACCTTTCGGAGCCGCAACTGCTCGGGTGTGCGGACAACCATCACGAGGTGTCGTTCGTGGGCACGCCGCTGCAGAGCGTGGCTACCCGGGCGGCCAGCGCCGACCCGAACTGCACCACGCCCGATCCTCGCCAGCAGGCGATCGAGCAGGGCAAGAACAATGGTGCGCTCGGGTTCGGCAACGACCTGGGCGTGAACACCGAAGACCTGCGCAACTTCATCGACCACAACCGGGACAAGTACGCCCCGGTGCGGACGGGCGCCTTCACCATCCCTGTCCTCAACATCTACTTCGAGAAGGTCTACAACGTCGCCCTCCCGCTCATCGTGGGTGGCATCGCCGAGGGAACCAACGACGGCGACGGCTGGGGCCAGATCGACAACCTCAACGAGCGCTCGGTCGCCAAGTCGGCCATCGACTGCTCGAAGTCGGCGCCTGCCGCTCCCGCCTGCACGCCGGCGGGGCCCTTCAGCAACGCCCGGGCCCTGACCTACATCGTGCAGCACGAGTCGGCCCACTTCCTCGGCCTGCACCACCCGCACGACGGGACGGCGTCCGTGGAGAAGGCCCAGGGCCCGCCGCCCGCCGACTCACCGTTCACCGGGGACTGGCATTACTACTACGCCATGAACAAGTGGCAGTACGACTACACGGCGTCGCCCACGACGTACGGGCACACGTACGGCACCTACGAGGTGGTCGACCAGGACCGCCTGATGTACGGCCGCACGGCGGAGTACATGAAGCAGGCCCAGGACTGGGTGGCCGACGGCTACTTCCTCGAGGGCGCCGCCGGACGCACCACGCCGTCCGAAGCCCTGCTGGCCCGGGAACAAGCCATGGTCGCCGACCGGGACCAGGCCAGCCGCCTGTTCCGGGCCGGTGACTACCTCCATGCGCAGTACGCCATGCGCAACGCCATGCAGCACGCCAAGGGCTTCTTCTTCCCGGCCGTGGCGCCCCACCGCATGAGCCTGGAGGAGGCGACGGCGGCGGCGGCCACGCCCACCGACGCCAACATCACCGACGGGCACCAGATCTTCACCATCAACCCGCAGCCCGTCTACAGCCCGGACCCGCCGCCCCCGCCCTCGCAGCGGCCCATGTTCGAGAAGGTGATGAAGGCGGTGGAGCGCTACCGCCAACGGCACTAGCCACACGCGTTCGCGGGGTGCCCCAGCCCCCGGACCAAGGTCACCTCGATCGGGGCGGTCTGTCACTGCCGCCGCGCCTTCCGAGGGGACTCGATGGTGTGACGGGAACGCCGCGCCGCCGCCTTGACCTCGCGGGCCCCGGCCCGCGGCCGGCGCGGCTGGCCCAGCCAGGGGCCGTCGCCGTCACCACCGACGGCACCGTCTACGTCTCGGCTCCGTGCTGCGCGTCGGGCTGTCGGGTGGCGGCACTCAGGCGGCGGTCGCCGCCGCCGGGCGCGTCCAAGTCGAGTTGTACGGGATAGGGCGGTGCTGCACTCGCCGTGTTCCCCCTTGGCCGGCCTTGACGAACCGGCGAAGAGTCGGAAAGGTACACACCTACCGCCCGTCGCCGGTGGAAGGCCTGCTGATGGTGCCGCGCTCGAGCGGCGTCGACGCCAGGCAGCGCTCGACCTGTTCCAGCCCCGTGCCCCAGTCGAAGTTGCGGTAGGCGTAGGCCCGCGCCACCTGCGGCCCGCCCGAGTAGAAGATCTCGTACTGAGCGTGGCGGCTCCCGAACTCGGAGCCGATGACGTCCCAGGCCAGCTTGAAGAGTTTGACGCGCTCCTCGGCGGGCGTGCCCGGGGAGCGGACGTACCGGCGGATGTCGGCGGCACCGGGCCCGAAGAAGTCGTCGACCGAAGACGGTACCTGGATGACGCCGCCGCCACAGATCGTCCGCAGGATCTCGATGGCCTGGAGGTAGATCGGCCCGGCGTTGGCCATCGTCGCGTACATGAGCTTGGCGTTGGGCCGCACCACGGTGTCGGTGGCGTTCTCCACCGGTTCGCAGGCCGCCTCGGTCGCGCGCACGCCCGCCTCCACGAGAGCAACCAGTGACGCCAGCCGACCCAGGCTGTCGGCCACGATCGGCTGCTTGGTGACGCCGTTGGTGTCGGCGACCCGATGGGCGAGGCCGGCGATGAACTCGAGCTTCGTCCAGCACCGGATCTGGGCCTGCGTGTTGATGTACACGTGGGCCGGTGTCTGGAAGAACTGGGCGGCGGTCAGATCGACGTTGCGGTAGACGAAGGTGTTCTCCCACGGCACCTTCACGTCGTCGAAGACGACGAGGCAGTCGTTCTCGTCGAACCGGCTCGACAGCGGGTAGTCGTAGACGCTGGTGGCCGACGCCTCATAGGAGCGCCGCGAGTAGAACCGCAACCCGGGCGTGCCGATGGGTATGGCGAAGGAGAGGGCGTAGTCGATGTCGTCGGCCTGCATCGGCTGGATGGAGCTGACGAACACGAGGTTGGAGAAGATCGCCGAGGTCCCGATCATCTTCGCCCCTCGCACCACGAAGCCGTCGTCGTGCTCGGCGACCACGCCGGCGAACAGGAAGTCCTCCTCCTGCTGGCTGGCCGAGCGTGACTTGTCGATCTGGGGGTTGATGATGACGTACGACATGTACAGGTCGTCGTCCCGGCACCGCTCGTACATTCGGATGGCATTGCGGGCGAAGTCCGGGCCGCCCTTGGCCAGCACGTCGGGTGTGGCGGCGAAGGCAGTGAGCAGTGAGGCCAGGTGGTCGGGTGTCCGCCCGAGGAACCCGTAGTGGCTCTGCGCCCAGAACCGCATCGCCTGCCGGCGCGATTCGAGGTCCGCTTGCGTCCGGGGGATGAGATAGGTCCGGTTGACGGGCCGGCCGGTGGTCGGCGACGGGAACGTCATCACGTCCGGCCGCTCATGGGTGAGGTCATAGAGGCGGGCGAACGACTGGACCGACCGCCGGAACGCGGGATGGGTCGTCACATCGTCCACCCGCTCGCCGTCGATCACGACGTGGCGGCCGTCGCGCAGGCTCTCCAGGTATTCCGCTCCGGTGCGGGTCATGCGGCGCTGTCCTCGTTCCCCGACAAGCGGTAGCGGACCTCGAAGGTGACGCACCCTTCCGGCGATCGCCACGGGCCGTGCCGCATGCTTGGCGGCCGGCAGGCGTACATGCCGGCGCGGAATTCCTGCTGGAGGCGGAGATCGATGATGGAGCCGCTCACGATCCAGACCTCCTCCCAGAAGTCGTGCACGACGGTGTCGTCCGTGACCGTGCCCGGCTCGAAGCGCAACAGCCGGGTGTAGTGGCCCGACGCCGGGTCGCCGGCCAGCACCTGCTCGGCCAGGCCCGCCCCGAGGTCGACCCAGGGGAGGCGGCGGACATCGAAGAACTCGAGCTCCTCTTTGCGCATTGCCCACTGTGTACTTGATACTGTATACAACGGTCAAGGAGGTATCGAGCACGTGGCACGGGTGAGAGTGGCGGGTTACCAACTCGACTTTCCCGCGGGTGAGCCCGAGGCGGAGCGACGGCAGCGCGTCGCCGAGATCCTTGCCGGTGCTCCCGCGTCCGACTTGCTGGCCCTCCCGGAGCTGTGGGACGTGGGCTACTTCGCCTTTGACCGCTACCAGTTGGCAGCCATGCCGTTGGACGAGGGCCCGGTGACGGCGCTTTCTGCTCTGTCGTCGCCGGCCGTCGTCGTGGCGGGGAGCGTGCTCGAACGCTCGCCCACGGGCGTGCACAACACGATCGCCGTCCTGGGGAGCGGCGGGCAGCTCGTGGGCGCGTACCGGAAGATGCACCTGTTCCGGTACGGGTCCCGTGAGGGCGAGCTGCTCACCCCGGGCGCAGGTGCCACGGTGGTCGACGTGGGTGGCCTCAACGTCGGGTTGGCCACCTGCTTCGACCTCCGCTTCCCCGAACAGTTCGCGGCGATGCGTGACGCGGGAGCCGACGTGTTCGTCGTGCCGGCCGCATGGCCGGCGGCCCGGGCGTCGCACTGGGAGGTCCTCGTCCGAGCCCGCGCCATCGAGACACAGACGCCGGTGGCAGCGGTCAACGGCGTGGGCCCGTGTCACGGTGTCGAACTGGCCGGCCGCTCGATGGTCGTCGATGCGCGCGGCGAGGTGGTGGCCACCGCCGGCAGTGGCCGACCGGGCTGGCTGGAAGCGACCATCGACACCGACGACACGTGTGCCTGGCGGCAGGAGTTCCCCCTGCGGGCGGCCGCCGGTGTCTCCTGAGCCGATCGAGGTCGCCGTCGGCGGCGACGGTCCTACCCTCACCCTCGACGGGGCCGACCTGGTGCTCGTCGGTTACTCGGGCCGCGACACCGACGCCGTGCGGGCCCACGTCGCCGAACTGGCGGCCCATGGCGTCCCCGCTCCGGCCGAGGTGCCGTCGGTCTGGCGCGTGCCGTCGACGTTGCTCACCCAGTCGTCAGCGGTCGTGGCCGAAGCGGGTACGACGTCGGGCGAGGTCGAGCCCGTCCTGTTGCTGATCGGCGGCGAGGCCTACCTCACCGTCGGCAGCGACCACACCGACCGCGTGCTGGAGCGGACGTCGATGGACGGCGCCAAGGCGGCCTGCCCCAAGGTCCTGGCCCGCGCCTGCTGGCCGGTGGCCGGCGTGCGCGCCGGCTGGGATGCCATCGCCCTGCGGTCCGAGATCGAGGTGGACGGCGCCTGGCGGCCGTACCAGCACGGGGTGCTGGGAGCGCTGCTGCCGCCCGAGTGGTACGTGGAGCGCTTCGCCGGAGCACGGCCCGCGGTGGTGTTCTGCGGGACGGTGCCGGCGCCCGGCGGGCTGGTCACCGACGCGACGCGCTTTCGCGCTGTACTGGAGGGCGGCCCGGCGGGCCGCATCGAGTGCGAGTACGCGATCGGAGCTGCGAGCGATGGCCGTATCTAACAGCGGTGAACTGGCACTGCCCCGCCTCCGCCAGGAGAGCTTGGCCTCGCGCGCCTACGGCGAGCTGAAGCAGGCGATCCTGCGGGGTGAGCTCCAGCCTGGCGCGGCGCTGGCCGAGGTGGAGTTGGCCGCCGCCCTCGGTATCTCGCGTACGCCGGTGCGAGAGGCGCTGGCGTTGCTGCGGCGGGACGGGTTGGTGGAGGCGGTACCGGGCGGCGGCAACGTCGTGCGGATGCTGCGCGCCGAGGAGGTGCGCGAGCTGTTCCTCTTGCGGGAGGCGTTGGAGGCGCTGGCTGTGCGCGAGTTCGTGGGTGGGGCCAAGAAGGACACGGACGTCCTCGACGGGCTGCTCCATCGGCAACGCACCGCGCACACGCGCCGCGACGTCGATGCCTTCCTGGCCGCCGACGAGGAGTTCCATGTCACCGTGAGCCGCCTCGCTGGCCTGCCGCAGGTGGCCGAGCTGTTGGTGTCGCTACGTGAGCGCATGCGCCAGGCCGGTCTCAAGGCGGTCACCCGCCCCGACCGCATGGCCCAGGTCGTCGCCGAGCACGAGGCCATCGTGCGAGCCGTGCGGAGCGGCCGCGCCGACCGAGCCGAGAAGGCCGTCATCGCCCACCTGCGCGCCACCCGGGCTGCGCTCGACGCCGGCTGAGGGAGCCTTCGCCCGGAAGGCCCTGGTCGGCGTGGCGGAGAGGGCGGGATTCGAACCCACGGTGAGGTTGCCCGTCCTCGATCCGCTGGACGTGGACCAGGGCGCTAGGGCGCCGCCGCATCCCCTGCGTCTGTCGCCGCCCTGCGGCTTTCGCCGCACCCACTGCCCATCGAGACGGGGCGCAAGGGCGTCGCCTTGCTGACGCTGGTGCACGTCGCCGCGGTGCTCGGTTGCAGGGCCAGTGAGCTACTTGCCGAGGGGGGGTGTAGCCGGGCGGAATGGCTGCGACGTGGCCTCCCGCTTCCGTGGTATGGGACCGAAATCCCAGGTCGGATCAGCAGCAGTCCTGGACGGCGTTTGGCTACAGTGACAGTGCCAGGTGAGGCAGCACGGAGGCGGTGGGTTGGGTCGGATCACGGTTTGCGTCAAGGCTAAGGCCCGCTCGTCAGGCGATGACGACGACGCAGCCACTGCTCGCCGCCACCTGGCCGCCGTTCTTGCCTCGGTAGCCCTCGCAACCGCCAGTTGTTCTGCCAAGCACCCGGCCGACGACAGTGGACTTCGTCAACCGAGCCTTTCCGGCCGTGCTGATTGTTCCACGTCTGGCCAAGTCCCGCAGACGCTGTTGGTCAGCGTGACGCTCCAGCACTCGGCGCTCAAACCCCTTCCCGACCAGCGGAGTGCGCTCGCGGTGGCATGGCAGGGCAGAGGGCCACTCTTCTTCGACCAGTCCCACTCGACATTGCACGACGTCTTCGCCTACGGGGGATGGCCAGCCAATCGAGCCGCCCAACACTGGCTGGTCGAGGCTCGCCGTTCCGGGTGGGATGGCCTAGCCGCCCCTCTAGACATCGCCGAGACGACCAGCAGCGGCAACGTGCGGTTCACGGTCGCTGCTGGCTCGCTAGGCCCCGGGCACGATTTCAGGATCGGCTACTTCGTTCGCAACAAGATGAGTCCTGAGTCGACGTTCCACGCTGCCTGTTAAGAGGCAAGCGTCCCTTGACGGGCTGGCGCTCAACCGGCCCGGGGCATCGAGACGACGACCAGCGGTAACGGCTACTGGATCCTCGGCAGCGACGGCACGATGTACGGGTTCGATGACGCCGGAACTGTCGGGGGCTCAGGCGCCGGCGCGCGCCAACTGAGCCGTGACCCGCTGAACAACGGCGTGCTGGCGATCTCCTCGAACGGCGTGGTCGGCGGCAGCGGCTTCTGGCTCGGACATGGCACCGGCGCCACGCTCTTCGCCGCCATTGCCATCCAAGAAGCGCCGCCGGCGCCCGACTTCTCCATCTCCGCGTCACCCGCTGCGCTCACCATTAGGCGCAGCCAGTCGGGCTCGAGCACCGTGACCGTCAGCTCCAACGACACCTTCTGGAACGCGGTGACCTTCTCTCAGACCAGCGCGCCGTCCGGTGTCGGGGTGACGATTAGCCCGAACCCGGTGACACTTCGTGCGTCGTCCTTCGCGAGCACGACGGCCACATTCACCGTCCCGTCGACCTACGTGGGGTCGGGCTGGACGTCGACTGTCACCGGCTGTGGCGGCGGGGTGTGCCACAGCTCCACCATCGCCGTCGTGGTGCCCGTGGTGTAAGCGGCTACTGGCTGTCCGAACCTGGTGAACGATGACGGCGCCGGTCGCTACGGCGCCGTCATCCGCGCCGCCGTACAGGCACTCGGGCGATGAAGACCGAACCTCTTGTCACCAAAACACGCCGCCGATGTGTTTACAGGATGCCGTGACCACAGACACCAGTTCCGACCCCGGCTTCGACGCCGCCTTCATGCGCTGCTTCCCTCGCGCCCTTCGAGTGGCCCAGCGGATAGTCGGCGACGCGGCGACGGCTGAGGACCTCGCGGCCGAGGCACTCGCCCGTGCGTACGCTCGGTGGCCGGACCTGGCCACGACCGACTATGTCGACGCCTGGGTGTTGCGAGTGACCACGCATCTCGCCCTCAACTCCGCCCGTCGCCGCGCTCTTGTATGGCCCGGACGCCGCGACAGCCGTCCCCTCGACGGCGCCGTAAGCGAAGCGATGTCGCTCCAACAGGCGCTGCGGTCACTGCCACGACGACAGCGCGAGGTCGTCGTGCTCTGCGAGATGGAGGGATTCACCCAAGAGGAAGTCGGCCGGCTCCTCCACCTCTCGCGGAGTTCCGTGAAGACCCACCTCGGGCGCGGCCTCGATGCGCTCCGAGCGCAACTGGAGGATGTCCCGTCATGGACGACGACCTGACCGAGCAGAAGTTCCCGTCGGTGGCATCCGGGCGAGCGCCGGATGAGCTGCTAGTGAGTGCACGCCAGCGGGGTCTGCGGCTTCGCCGCCGCCGGGTCATCGCATTGCGAGCCGTGCCCATCCTGGCTGCTGTTCTTCTCCTACCCATAGCCGTGCTGGCACTCCGTTCGCCGGCTGCGAGCGTTCGCGTGACGACGCCAACCGCGAATGACGTGGCCACGACCACCACGGAGCAAAGGGCGGCGACGACGAGCCTCGCCGCCAGCCCAACCTCCACGGCCGCCCCAACCACCACCGCGGCGACGCCCCGGTCCACCACGACGATCGTGGCGGCAGCAGCGCCGACGACCACGACGGCGCCGCCTCCCCCCTGTGCTCGCTCTGAGTCTCCAATGACCAGCACGACGGACAAGACGACCTACGCCCCAGGCCAAACCGTGACGGTTACCATCCAAACGACCAACGGCTCGACTAGGCCGTGCTACCAACCCGCCTACTCCGGCGCCAGGGTGACCGACAGCTCGGGTGCAACGGTCGCCGAGGTGGCCGTCGCCCCCTCCTACGGGCCGGCCGGCCCAACCGCGGTGGGACCCGGCCAATCGCGCACCACCACGTGGCAATGGAACCAGCAGGGTTGCTCCGGATCGACATGCAAGCAAGCCGGGCCGGGGACCTACGGCATCGAGGTGTTCTTCGGCGCATACCCGTCCACATGGACCAGCCCGGTGGCCCGGGTGACGGTAGGGCAATGAGTCGCATGCCCGGCTTCATGCACACGACGGATCGACACCACGTCCGCACCACACGATGCCCGGCGACACCACATCTGGAGGTTTCTGCGGGGGTCGTCGCCGGTGGTGGCGTGCCTTGGCGGGCCCCTCCCCGTGTCCCGCAGAAACGTGCTCCGACCAGGGCCTTCGCCTGAAGGCCCTGGCCAGCAGTGGCGGAGGGGGTGGGATTTGAACCCACGGTGAGGTTGCCCCCACAACGGTTTTCGAGACCGTCCGATTCGGCCGCTCTCGCACCCCTCCGAGTTGCCCGGCCAGGTTACCCGGAGCGCTTCCCGGCGAAGAACGACGTGAGCAGGTCGCGGCACTCGGCCGCTCGGATGCCGGCGACGACCGGCAACTCGTGGTTGAGGCGAGGATCGCTGCACAGGTTGTAGAGCGACCCGGCGGCGCCGGCACGGGGGTCCGCGGCGCCGAACACCACCCGGCCGACCCGGCCCGCCACCAGGGCTCCCGCGCACATGGGGCACGGTTCGAGCGTCACCACCAGCGTGAGCCCGTCCAGCCGCCACCCACCCACGATCCTGGCCGCGTCCTGCAGGGCCAGGAGCTCGGCATGGGCGATGGGGTCTCCCCGCAGCTCCCGCTCGTTGTGGCGGCGGGTCAGCAGCTCGCCGTCGGCGTCCCGCACGACCACCGCACCTACGGGGACGTCGCCATGGCCCAGGGCCAGTGCCGCCTCCTCCAGAGCCACGCCCATGGCGCTCTCCCACATGGGTGAATCCGCCAACTCGGCCACGCCGCCACCGTAGTCACCGTTCCGTACGGAAAAACCGCTGGCAGCCAGAGGTATCGCGGCCGGTGCCGACGAACTTGAACCGGAGAAGGCGGGAACGTCGTCCGGGCGGTGCTGGGGCCGTCCGGCCGTCAGTCGGGGTCGGCCGCACCGCTTTGGGGGAGTATGGACAAGGTGGTGCGGGGTCGAACGACACGGGTGATCGCCCTCGTCGTGGCCTTGGCCGTCGGCGCACTCGTCGTCGCCCGATTCCACCCGCAGAGCTCGGCCGCCCTGGCCCGCCCCCGCGCCTTCGCCACCGCCGCCCCCCTGGGGGTCCCGTCGCCGCCGGTCGCCGACACCCCGCTTCCTCCCGCCGACTCGCCCATCGTCGCCCCCGATCACTTCGACGGGCCGGCTGCCTCCGCCCCACCGCCGGCCGCCCTGTCCCGCTTCGGCAACGTCCGGCCGTCGGGCGGCACGTGGGCGGTGATGATCGGCATCAACGACTACCCGGGGACATCCCACGACCTGCGCGCCGCGGTGGCCGACGCCGCCGACATGAACGTGGCCCTCGCGCAGTTCGGTGTGCCCGCCGACCATCGCCTCCTCCTCCAGGACGGCCAGGCCACGGCCGACGTGGTGCGCCAGAGCGCCGACTGGCTGGTGGCCCATGCCGGCCCCGACGCCGTGGCCGTGTTCTTCTACGCCGGCCACGTGCGCAAGCTGGCCAGGACCACCGAGGCCATCGTGGGCGCCGACGGCAATCTGGTCACCGACGCCGACCTGGCTTCCCGCCTGGCCCGGCTCCAGGCCCGGCGGGCGTGGATCGTCATGGCGTCTTGTTTCGGCGGCGGCTTCACCGAGGCGCTCGCCCCCGGTCGCATCCTCACCGCGGCGGCGGGGGCCGACGACCTGGCCTACGAGAACGCCAGCTTCGACCGGTCGTACCTGGTCGAGTACATGATCCGCCAGGCCATGATCGAAGGCCGGGCCTCCGGCACGGTGGAGGACGCCTTCAACTACGCGAGGGCCGCCATCGCTCGCGAGCACCCCGGGCGAGAGCCGGTCGAGATCGACGACGGCGCCGCCCCGCTCGACCTCCGCCCACCGGGCGCCAAGCCCGCGTCCACCGCGCCGGCGCGCTCCGCCCCGGCGTCGGGCTCCACGGGTTCGGGTCAGGCCCCGCCGCCATCCCCGCCGCCGTCCCCGCCCCCTTCCGGCCCGCGGCCACCGGCGTCGACCACGACCACCACGCAGGCCAACACCTGCGGCAACGTCACCCTCGGGATGGTGCGGTGTAGCTGACGGTGCGGTCCGGGATGGTGAAGCACACCCGCGACCCCATGCCACCGGGCCCGTCCTCCACCCAGATGCGGCCGCCGTGGTGGGCCGCGATCCGTTCGCACACGGCCAGGCCCACACCCGTGCCCGGTCGGTCCACGGCGTCGGGCAGTCGCCGGAACAGGCGGAACACTTCGTGCCGGAGGGCGGGGGCGATGCCGACGCCATTGTCGGCCACGGTGACGCGCCAGGCGTCTGCTTCGGGCTCCCGATCAGCGGTGATGGTCACGATGGGGCGGCGGTCGTCGGGCACGAAGGTGAGTGCGTTGGCCAGCAGCTGCTCGAGCAGGTGGCCCACCTGCAGCGGATCGACGGTGACCATGGGCAGCCGGCCAACCTCGACCGTGGCCCTCGTGGTGCGCACCAGGTCGTCCTGGCGGGCCAAGGCACCGGCGACCAACCGGCGCAGGTCCACGCGCGCGACCGGGCCGCCGTCGTGCAGCACCTCGGTGTAGTGCGACAGGTTGCGGACCAGGAGTTGGAGCTCTCGCACCTCGGTGTGGGCGCCGCGCACCTCCTCGAGGGTGTCGGGACAGCACGACAGGGCCGCTTCCAAACGGCTCAGGGGCTCGGTCAGGTCGTGGCTGGCGACGTAGGCGAAGTGCGCCAGTTCGGTGTTGGTCCGCTTGAGGTTGGCGACCGCCTCCTCCAGGGCGACCTGGACCCGCTCCCGGTCGGCGCCGGCCAACGCCACCTCGGCCAGGGCCAGCTCCGCCCGCCGGCGCTCGGCCGCCGCCCGGCGGGCCTGCCACAGGGCGATGCCGAGGAGGGTGGCGGTCACCACGCCGACCACGAGGATGGCGATGTCGGCCCGCTCGATCCGCAGGACGGTGCCCTCTTCGTCACCCCACAGGTCGACGACCACCTGCCACACGACGAGGACCACGGCGAACATGGCGACGGTGGCGGGGAGCACCCCCCACCCGGGGCGGAGCGGTCGGGCCACGGCGCCCAGAGCCACGGCCAGCACCAGCAGGCCGAAGGTGGTGTTCACGGGCATGGTGGCGAAGCCGGCCAGACCCGAGCCGCGGGGGAGGTCGGCCACGACGCGGAACCCGCCCACCACCGCCAGGGCACCCACCAGCGATGCCAGGGCCACGGCCAGCACGGGCGACTGCGGGCGGCGCCGCACCGAGGAGGTGGCGGCGATCAGCCCAATACCGAGGAGGGCCCAGCACACGGCCACGGCCGCGCCCATGGGGGTGGGTGCGTGGCTGCCGCGGTCGTAGATGGTGACCAGGCTGTCCATGCGGGTGGGGGCGGCCAGCGTCCCCACGCCCATCACAATGCCGTAGGCCCCGACGACGAGGGGGACGGCCCGGTATCCCCGGGCCAGGGCGGCGATGGCGGTGCCGATCAGCAGGAAGCAGAGGGCGGAGTTCTCGTGCATGACCCGGCCGCCCATTTCGTAGAGCGGCTCGGCTCGCAGGTGCCAGCCGACCAGCGCGATGGCACCCAGCACGGCAGCCACCGTCCCCGCCGACCCGGCCACGATCCGGCCGGGCACGTCGATGTCGGCCACAGTGGGCGCGCGGAAGCCGGCCATGTCAGGAGCCGGCTGCGGTGCCAGCTCGTGAGACGAGCCCGCCGGGTCGCCGTCGAAGGCACCCTGCGGGCCATCACCCGTACCCCGCACGAGCAGGACACGCGTGTCACCTTGCGCTGCCATCGGGTTGGTTCCCCTTTAGCCGGCGACGCAGTTGCCTCCGCACCTCGGCACGTCTCCGGTATCACCCAGTGTCACCGCTCGTCGGGTGGTGTCCAGAGGGAGGGCCTGAAATGACGCGCCGGTGGCCCCAGGTGACCATGACGTATCTGATCCGGTCGGGTGGCGAACGGGCCATGACCGCGTTGTGAGCGGAGGGAGTGGGATTTGAACCCACGGAGGGTTGCCCCTCACACGACTTCCAATCGTGCCGATTCGGCCGCTCTCGCATCCCTCCCGGCGAGGCGACAGGGTATCCTGTGGCGCTGGCCCGCCGTTTCGTGCGGTGGCCGGGTCCTGCGCAACAGCACCCCGTGAACCGAGTCAGGGCCGGAAGGCAGCAGCTCTCAGCGGAAGGTGTCGTGTGCCGCAGTCAAGCCTGGCTGCCGCACCGAGCGGCGGGCTCGCGCATTGTCGTAACGCTGGCGCCGCCTCTGGCCTCGCCGGCGTTACGAGAAGCGGGGGTGGGGCCGGTCGCTTCGGCCCCGGTCACCGGTAGGCTCGGCCCGATGGCAGACCCGGCCCCGGACCAGCCCTACCAATCCCTCTACCGGCGCTTCCGGCCCCAGCAGTTCGCTGAGGTGCGAGGGCAGGACCACATCACCCGGGCGCTGCGCAACGCCGTGCGGGAAGGGCGGGTGGCCCACGCCTACCTGTTCAGCGGGCCCCGGGGCACGGGGAAGACCTCCAGCGCCCGCATCCTGGCCAAGGCCCTCAACTGCACCGACCTCAAGGACGGCGAGCCGTGCGGCGTGTGCCCGTCGTGCGTGGGCATCACCAGCGGCGCCTCGCTCGATGTGCACGAGCTGGACGCGGCCTCCAACAACGGCGTCGACGCCATGCGCGACCTGGTCGCCCGGGCCGCCCTGGGCACGCCCGGGCGCTGGAAGGTCTACATCGTGGACGAGGTCCACATGCTCTCTGCGGCCGCGTCCAACGCCCTCCTGAAGACGCTGGAGGAACCGCCCGGCCACGTGGTGTTCGTGCTCGCCACCACCGACCCGCAGAAGGTCCTGCCCACCATCCGCAGCCGCACCCAACACTTCGAGTTCCGGCTGCTGCCGGGCGAGGTGCTGGCCGGCCTGCTCACGGACGTGAACCAGTCCGCCGGCCTGGGTGTGTCGCCCGAGGCCATCGAGCTGGTGATGCGCCGGGGCAACGGGTCGGCCCGCGATGCGCTCTCGGTGCTCGACCAGGTGGCCGCCGCCGGCGAGGTGGGCGAGGACCCCGAGGCCTACGTCGAGGAGTTGGTCGACGCCATCGCCGACCGGGACGCGGGCCGGGCCCTGGTGGCGGTGGCCGAGGCCTGCGCGTCCGGGCGCGACGCCCGCCGCCTGGCCAACGACGTGCTGGAGCACCTGCGTAACGCCTTCCTGCTGGCCATGAAGGCGGGCGAGCTGGTGCCCGTGCCCGACGTGGCCCGCGACCGCCTGGTCGACCAGGCCGCCCGCCTGGGCAACGCCGGCCTCACGCGGGTCATGGAGACCATCGGCCAGACCGTCGTCGACATGCGCGAGGCCCTCGATCCCCGCATCACGCTGGAAGTCGCCATCGTGCGCCTGTCCCGACCCGACGCCGACGCCTCGCCGGGAGCCCTGCTGGAGCGGATCGAACGCCTGGAACGAGGTTTGGCAGGACAGGTGACGGAACCGGCGCGGGCCGCAGCCCGGGCCGCGGTCGAGGAGCATCGCCCGCCGGCTACACCCCGAGCGAGCGACGGGGCCCGGGCTGCCTTGGGCGCCCTCCGCGGTACCTCGCCGGCCCCGCCCCCCGCCACCTCCGCGCCCACACCTGGGCCCACACCTGGGCCCAAGGCGGCGCCCAACCCGCCGTCGCCCAACCCGCCGTCGCCCCCGGCCACCGGCCCCCTCCCGTCCCGGGACGACCTCACCAAGGCGTGGGGCGACGACCTCCTGCTCAAGCTCCCACCGCGATCCAAGAGCCGCTTCGCCGGCGGGCGCTTCCTCTCCGTGGAGAACGGGGTGGCGGTGTACGCCCTGCCCAACGACATCCACCGCCAGCGCTGCGAGGAGGTGAGGCCCGAGGTGGAGTCGGTCCTGGCAGCCCACTTCGGCACGGCGGTGCCCCTGCGCCTGGTGGTCGACGCCGAGTCGGCACCGCCCCCGCCCGGCGCCGAGCCCCCCGACGAGCACGTCGAAATCGATGAACTTCGGGATGCACCCCCAGCGGTAACCTCGCCCGAAGAGCGCCTGTTGCAGGCGTTCCCCGGTGCCGAGGAGGTGGATCAGGGATGACCGGCAGTGGTATGGGTGACAGCGCCGACGGCGGGTTCGACCTGGGCGGCCTCCTCGAGCAGGCCCAGGCCATGCAGCAGCGCCTCCTCGAGGCGCAGGCGGCCGCGGCTGAACAGGAGGTCGAGGGCGAGTCGGGCGGGGGCGTGGTGAAGGTGCGCGTCACCGGCGGCATGGAGTTCCGGTCCGTCAGCATCGACCCCAAGGCCGTCGACCCCACTGACGTGGAGATGCTCGAGGACCTGGTGCTGGCCGCCATCCACGACGCCGTGGCCCGGGCCCGGGAGCTCAACGACAGCGCCATGGGCACGCTCGACCTCGGCGACCTCGGGCGCCTGGCCGGGGGCATGCCCGGCCTCCCGGGGATGCCCGGCCCGGCCGGCAGCTGAGGTGTACGCCGGACCCGTCCAGGACCTCATCGACGAGCTCGGTCGCCTGCCCGGGGTCGGTCCCAAGTCGGCCCAGCGCATCGCCTTCCATCTCCTGAAGCTCCCCAAGGAGGACGCCGTGCGCCTGGCCCGGGCCATCACCGAGGTGAAGGACCGCATCTCGTTCTGCCGGCGCTGCTTCAACGTGTCCGAGGGCGAGGAGTGCGGCATCTGCCAGGACGCCCGCCGGGACCCCACCGTGGTGTGCGTGGTCGAGGAGCCCCGCGACATCGTGGCCATCGAGAAGACCCAGGAGTACCGGGGCCGCTACCACGTGCTCCAGGGCGCCATCAGTCCCATCGAGGGCATCGGGCCCGAGCAGTTGCGGGTCAAGGAACTGCTGGGCCGGCTCCAGGACGAGGGCATCACCGAGATCATCCTGTGCACCAACCCCAACATCGAGGGCGATGCCACGGCCATGTACCTGGCCCGCCTGCTGGGGCCGCTGGGCGTGAAGACCACGCGCATCGCGTCGGGCCTGCCCGTCGGTGGCGACCTCGAATACGCCGACGAGCTCACCCTGGGCCGGGCTCTCCAAGGCCGCCGCGAAGTCGAAGCCTGACCCACCCGCCTACCCGCCCCCGTCGCCCCCCGCCCCCGAGTGGACCTACAGGGTTCGCAACACGATGGCGTCGCCCTGGCCGCCGCCGCCGCACAGGGCGGCCACGCCGGTGCCGCCCCCGCGGCGCTTCAGCTCGTGGAGGATGGTGAGGGCCAGGCGCGTGCCGGACATGCCGATGGGATGGCCAAGAGAGATGGCGCCACCGTTGACGTTGGTGATCTCGTCGGTGATGCCCAGGTCGGCCATGGACGCCAGGCCCACGGCGGCGAAGGCCTCGTTGAACTCGAACAGGTCGACATCGCTGACCTTGAGGCCGGCCTTGTCGAGCGCCAGCTTGCTGGAGCGCGACGGCTGGGTGAGGAGCGACGGGTCGGGGCCGGCCACCTGGCCGTAGCTCACGACCTCGCCCAGCGGAGTGACGCCCAGCTGCTCGGCCCTGGCCTTGGACATGACGATGACCGCGGCGCCGCCGTCGGAGATCTGACTGGCGTTTCCGGCGGTGATGGTGCCGTCGGCCGCGAAGGCGGGCTTGAGGCCGGCCAGCGTGTCGGCCGTGGTGCCGGGGCGCACGCCCTCGTCGGTGTCGACCACCACGGGGTCACCCTTGCGCTGGGGCACCTCGACGTTGACGATCTCGTCGGCGAAGCGGCCTTCCTTGATGGCCGCCGATGCCCGCTCGTGGGAGTTGGCGGCGAAGGCGTCCTGCTGGTCGCGGGAGATGGTGCCGGCCGCCTTGGTGTACTTCTCCGTGCCCGCGCCCATGGCCACGACGTCGAAGGCGCAGAACAGGCCGTCGAACATCATGGCGTCGACGACCTTCTGATCCCCGATGCGATACCCCGACCGGGCGTCGGGCAGGAGGTAGGGAGCGTTGGTCATCGACTCCATGCCGCCCGCCACCACGATGTCGGCGTCGCCGTTGCTGATGATCTGGTCGGCCAGGTACACGGCGTTGAGGCCGGAGAGGCAGACCTTGTTGATGGTGGTGGCCGGCACGGTGAGGGGGATGCCGGCCTTGGCCGCGGCCTGGCGAGCGGTGATCTGGCCCTGCCCGGCCTGGAGCACCTGTCCCATGAAGACGTAGTCGACGTCCTCGGGCGAGACGCCCGCCCGTTCCAGGGCGGCCTTGATGGCGATACCACCCAGGTCCATCGCACTGAAGCCTGCGAGCGCGCCCGCCAGCTTGCCGATCGGCGTGCGAGCCCCCGAAACGATGACCGAACCAGGCATGGTGACCTCCTGTGCGACGAGGAGCACAGTGTACGGATCGGGACAGGCAACCGGCACGCCCGGGCCGTCCCTCGCCGGCCTGGCTCGGGTCGATTACCCCCGAGTAGCTTTCGTCTCATGCAGGAGATCCTCGACGCCATCCAGTCCGGCGCATCCGGCCAGGACATCGCCAACCTCCCTGTCCCCGAGTCCTACCGGGCGGCGCTGGTCCGCAAGGACGAGGTGGGGATGTTCGAGGGCATCGCCTCGGCCGACAAGGACCCGCGCAAGTCCCTCCACGTGGAAGACGTGCCCACGCCGGAGTTGGCGCCCAACGAGGCCTACGTGGCCGTCATGGCCAGCGCCATCAACTTCAACACGGTGTGGACCTCGATCTTCGAGCCCCTGTCCACCTTCCAGTTCCTCGAGCGCCTGGGCAAGGAGTCGTCGTGGGGGAAGCGCCACGACCTGCCGTACCACGTGGTCGGGTCCGACGGCGCCGGTGTGGTGCTGAAGGTCGGCTCGGCCGTGCGCAACTGGAAGCCGGGCGACCGGGTCACCATCCACTGCAACCACGTGGACGACCAGGACCCGTCCGCTCACGACGACTCCATGCTCGCCAGCAACCAGCGCATCTGGGGGTTCGAGACCAACTTCGGCGGCCTGGCCGACCTGGCCGTGGTGAAGGCCAACCAGCTCATGCCCAAGCCCGCCCACCTGTCGTGGGAGGAGGCGGCGTGCAACGCGCTGTGCAGTTCCACGTCCTACCGCATGCTCGTGTCCAAGAACGGCGCGGCCATGAAGCAGGGCGACGTCGTCTTCATCTGGGGCGCCACCGGCGGCCTGGGCGGCTACGCCGTCCAGTACGTCCTCAACGGCGGCGGCATCCCCGTGGGCGTGGTGTCCAGCGCCGACAAGGTGGAGCTGCTGAAGGAGCTGGGCTGCGAGGCCGTCATCGACCGCAAGGAGAAGGGCTACCGCTTCTGGTCGGACGAGCACACGCAGGACGAGAGTGAGTGGCGCCGGTTGGGCAAGGACATCCGGGCGCTCGTGGGTGAGGACCCCAACATCGTGTTCGAGCACCCGGGCCGCCAGACCATGGGCGCCTCGGTCTTCGTGTGCGCCCGGGGCGGCACGGTGGTCACCTGCGCGGCCACCAGCGGCTACATGATCGAGTACGACAACCGTCACCTCTGGATGAAGCTGAAGTCGATCAAGTCCAGCCACTTCGCCAACTACAAGGAGGCGTGGGAGGCCAACCGGCTCCTCGGGCTGGGCAAGATCCAGCCCATCCTCTCCGAGGTGTTCCCGCTGGAGCAGGTGGGCGAGGCCGCCTACAACGTCCACAAGAACCTGCACGAGGGGAAGATGGGCGTCTTGTGCCTGGCTCCCGGGGAAGGGCTCGGCATCGACGATCCCGAGTTCCGGGCCAAGGTGGGCGAGGACAAGATCACGCTGTTCCGGCGTCACGCTTAACTAACGGTTCATGGACAACCACCTCACCGAGATCGACCACGTGGGCATCGCCGTCAGCGACCTCGACGCGGCCGTCGAGTGGTACCGGCGCATGTTCGGGGCCGAGGTCGTGCACCGCGAGCGCATCGAGACCGACGGCGTGGACGAGGCGCTCATCAAGGTGGCCGACTCGTACATCCAGCTCCTGCAGCCGTTCACCGACACGTCGCCCCTCGCCAAGTACATGGAGCGCAACGGCGAGGGCATCCACCACGTGGGCTACCGGGTGGACGACTGCGATCAGGTGCTGGAGCATGTGAAGTCCGAGGGCGCTCGCGTGGTGGACGAGCACCCGCGCACCGGCAGCCGGGGCACGACGGTGGCGTTCCTGCATCCCAAGACGTCGTTCGGCACGCTGATCGAGCTCGTCGAGGAGTGACCTTTCCCGGCCCGGTGGGCCTCGGCCGCGGCGCGGTCGTGCTCCCGGGCCAGCCCGACCCGCCCGCCGCCGCCGACTGGCCCCGGGTCCTGGTTGACAAGGTTGACAAGGCCGTGACCGACGAGTTGCACGGCCACTGGTTGCACCGCCGGCCGGTGGTGGTCGAGCTGGCCATGGACGCGGCCGAGCTGCGCGCCCCCGAGGTGGAGCACCGCGAGCCGTGGGAGCTCGACCCCACCTTCGAGTTCACCCGGGAGCGGCTGCAGTTCGTGGTCTGGGCCAACAACTACGACTGCCGCGCGGACGGCGAGCCCATCTGGTGGTGGGACCGCAAGGCCGCCCGGGTCGGACCCACCGATCTGGCCATCGACGGTGGGCCCCACCAACCCATGGCCGGCGTGGTCCACCGCGAGTCGGTCGAACTGGGCCGCCTCACCGCGGTGGGCGACGCGTCGCCGTCCGCCGACCTGGCTCCCGACCAGTTGGCCGCCGTGTCGCACGTCGTCGGGCCGGCGCGAGTGATTGCCCCGGCCGGTTCGGGCAAGACGCGCATCCTCACCGAGCGCCTGCGCCACCTCGTCCGCGACCGCCACGTGGAGCCCGAAACCGTGCTAGCGGTCGCCTACAACAAGCGGGCGGCCGACGAGTTGGTGGAGCGCACGGCCGACCTGCCCGGTGCCCACATCCGCACGGTCAACGCCCTGGGACTGGCCATCTGCAACGCCCGCCGGCGGCGCGAGACCATCGACGAGCGGGAGGTGCGCCGCATCGTCGACGGGCTGGTGGAGGTGCGCCGGGCCCAGAACACCGATCCGCTGGCGCCCTACCTGGAAGCGCTCAGCGCCATCCGCCTGGGGCTCGTGGCGCCCGACGCGGTGGAGGCCGCCTTCCCCGACGCCGACGGCGTGGCCGCCGCCTTCCCCCGCTACTGCGCCGTTCTCGACGACCGGGGGTGGCTCGACTTCGACCACCAGGTCTACGAAGCGGTGCGGGTGTTGCTGCGCGACCCTGCCGCCCGGGCTCGGGCCCAGGGCATGGCCCGCCACCTGCTGGTGGATGAGTTCCAGGACCTCAAGCCGGCCGAGCTGCTCCTGCTCCGGCTCATCGCCGCGCCCGGCTACGACGTGTTCGGCGTGGGCGACGACGACCAGGTCATCTACGGCTACGCCGGCGCCGACCCCGAGTTCCTCGTCCACTTCGAGCGCTACTTCCCGGGCGCTTCGCACCACACCCTGGAGGTCAACTACCGGTGCCCGCCCGCGGTGGTGGCCGCCGCCCGTCGCCTGCTGTCGTACAACGATGTCCGCATCGACAAGGCCACCCGGGCCGCGCCCGGGCGGGAGGAGGGGGACGGCGAGTTCGTGCTGCGGCCGGGGGGAGCTGCGGCCGCGGTCGAGCAGGTGGGCCGCTGGTTGGACGGCGGCGCCGGTGCCCAGCCGCACGAGGTGGCCGTGCTGGCCCGGGTGAACGCCGCCCTGTTGCCGGTGCAGGTGACGCTGTCGGAGCAGGGGATTCCGGTGGCCGCGCCCCTGGACGAGCG
>Ga0070741_10006355_pt1 | contig 25453 bp, 22 predicted proteins | sample Coa_R1_4_FD_66440 | JGI IMG/M metagenome (GOLD analysis project Ga0070741, IMG submission 66440) | Surface soil microbial communities from Centralia Pennsylvania, which are recovering from an underground coalmine fire - Coalmine... | ecosystem: Environmental > Terrestrial > Soil > Unclassified ... | reverse complement strand
TCTGGGAGAACGAACGCCGAGTGAGTTCGCCTGCCAAATCGCTTGCAAGGGCGATTTGCCAGGCTCAAAACCGTCGGAAACTAACTCTGGGAGTGTTACAGAATAAGGGGACCGATCACGCTTTATTGGTAACGCCCTCGAGTTGTACGGGCTGGAGGGAGCATGAGCGCGTCGATTGCCCGCCCTCTTGTTCAAACCGTTGGCAAGGCGGTCGCTCCGAGTTCGGAAAAACTTGAAGATGTCAAAGCGACGGCGAACGAAGGGAGAGGAGCGCAGCACCTTGAGCAGCCGTCCTCGAATAGGGTGGGAATTGTCGAGAGCGGGGAGTTGCTAACCGCGCGATCAGATGAAACCCTGATGGCTTTGATTTGCGAGGGCGAGAAAGAGGCTCTTGCATCCTTGTTTCGCCGCTACGCACGTACTGTCCGAGGAGTCGCCTATCAGGTTCTGCGAGACGCATCCGAAGCGGACGATCTTCTGCAGGACATCTTCCTATTAGTTCATCGCCTCTGCGGCACCTTTGACAGTTCCAAGGGTCCAGCGCGATTCTGGATTCTTCAAATGACCTACCGCCGCGCCATTTCTCGCCGGCGTTATCTGGCTTCACGGCACTTCTACACTCACCTGGATCTGGACCAAGCAGCTGACCGACTTGGCGATTTGCCGTCGGACTCACGCAATGGCAGTTCTTTGGACGGGGGCCTCGAAAGAAAGCAGGCATGGGAAGCCTGGTTGGCGGAACTCTCGGAAAACCAGAGGCAAACGCTGAACCTGTTCTTCTTCGAGGGCTACACATTTGAAGAGATCGCTACCAAAACGGGCCAGACTGTAGGAAATGCCAGAAATCACTATTACCGCAGTCTGCAAAAGTTGAGAAAGCAGATTTCTGCTGGCAAATTGCCGGGCAAAGACGCAGTATGATAAAAGACCTTAGCCGTAGGAGCGGGTGCGTTGTTGCCAAGCGGACCCCATGACGAGTTTCTCGAGCTCTGTGCTGTCTCGACCTCAGGCCAACTGAGTGATGCAGAGCGGAAGCGGCTTCAAGAACATCTGGCCATTTGCTCCGAGTGCCGTGATGCCCTCCGCGATTTCGAGTCTGTAGTCCACGACACCATCCCTGGCATCGGAGCGGAACAAGCATCAGAGCAATCCCTGCGTATTGACCCAGGTCCATCCTGGTCGCAGTCGAGAGCTGAGAAAGTCTTCTTTGAGCGTTTGGCACGGGAAGAAAAGCAAGAATCAGCCGAGGCCGAAAACAAGAATGGTGGGCCCACAGGTTTACGGCGGATTCTTCCGATCGCTCCCGAATCAACCTGGCGCCACGTCTGGATGCTCTATGCGGCCGGAATCCTCCTTTTCATCACCCTCTGTTTCTCCGCTTATTGGGTCGGCGTACGACACGGAACGGAGGAGGCGAAGTCCACCCAACCCAACACATCTCTCCAGAGCCAGGTTGCGGCCCAGAGCACGCCTTCCTTAGAAGAGCAGCTCAGCGACGTCGCCCACGAACGGGCGGTTGCCCGTGCCCAGGTAGCCGAGCGTGACACGGCGCTCGCGGATCTTCGACGGCAATTGGAGAGACAGTCTGCAGAGATTAGCCGGTTAAGAGAAGCCCAGAATCACCTGGAATCCAGTCTGCAAAGTGACGAAACTGGCAAGCAGGATCTCGTGCAACAACGAACTGACCTGAGACAAAAATTGGAGGCGGCACAAGGCGAATCGCAAGCCCTTCAGCAGCAGGTCGCTTCACTCTCGCAGCAGTCGACCACCGAAACAGCGCACGCCAAGGCGCTAGGGGCGAAGGTCGATGATCTCACCCGTCTGCTTCAGGATCGTGAAGCCGCCCTGAACCGGCAGGATGAACTACTTGCCCACGATCGCGACGTCCGGGAGCTTATGGGCGCTCGCAATCTCTACATCGCCGAGGTTTATGACACCGACGAGAAAGGCGGCTCACGCAAGCCCTACGGTCGCGTGTTCTACACCAAGGAAAAGTCACTTATCTTTTACGCCTACGATCTTGATCAGCAAGACGGCAAACGCGACCAGATATTCCAGGCGTGGGGGCGACGCGGTCCTGACTTTAAGCAGGCCGTCAAGCTAGGCATCTTCTACGTAGACAATGCCTCCAAGAAACGATGGGTGCTGAAGTCCGAGGATCCCAAAACCCTCGCGCAGATCGACGCTGTTTTCGTGACTGTTGAACCGCACGGCGGAAGCGAAAAGCCGAGCGGGAAACCCCTGCTTTTCGCCTACCTTCGGGTCAATCCCAACCACCCCTGAAGGGCCACCTGCACTGATCCGTTCTAGAATCTATCCCAGTTGATACAAAGTGCGGGGCTCCCTGCGAACAACTGAGGAGTGGCTGAAACTCATTGTTCGCTGGAGACATCAGTATGCGCTTCCCCCGAATTACGGTTTTGTCTTTTTCCCTGTTGCTGCTGACTCTCCGTGCCCTGGGACAATCGCCGAACGGAATTGTCAACGGCTTAGTCCTCGATCCCTCTGGCCAATTGATCGTTGGCGCAGATGTGATTGCCATAAACGATGTCACTCGTATTCAATACTCGACCAAAACGAACGAAGCAGGCGTTTATGTTTTGCCGAATCTTCCTCCCGGCCCATACCGACTGCAGGTCTCCAAGTCTGGTTTCAAGACGATCATTAGGCCCGACCTTGTTCTCAATGTGCAAGATGCCCTCTCCATTAATTTCACCCTGCCAGTCGGCGCTTTGTTGGAGACCGTGACGGTTACAGGTGGCACACCTCTGGTCAACTCGGAGAGCCCGTCTGTCAGCACCGTCATTGATCGTCATTTCGTGGAAGAGTTGCCGCTAAATGGACGAACCTTTAACACGTTGCTTCAGTTAACACCCGGCGTAGTCATAGCGCAGTCTCCGAACAGTGGTTCGCCAGGGCAGTTTAGCGTCGCTGGCCAGCGCACAAGCTCCAATACGTTTACCGTGGACGGAGTCTCCGCCAACTTCGGAGTCCAGGGGACATTCTTTGCCGGGCAGTCAGGCACAGGTTCATCCCAGGCCTTCAGCGCTTTGGGGGGAACCAACAGCTTGGTTTCCGTGGATTCCTTGCGGGAGTTCCGCATCGAAACCTCCTCCTTCGCCCCGGAATTCGGTAAAACACCTGGTGGGCAAGTTCTTCTCACAACGCGCTCCGGCACCAATGCCTTTCACGGTGATGTGTTCGACTACTTCAGAAACGACGTTATGGATGCAAACGATTGGTTTGCCAACCATGCCGGTCAACCGCGAGCGGCCGAGCGGCACAACGACTTTGGCGGAAGCGTAGGCGGTCCAATTGCCAAAGACAAGACCTTCTTCTTTTTCTCTTATGAAGGCGCCAGGCTTCGCCTGCCTCAAACTCAGATCATTCAGGTGCCGTCTCTGGACGCGAGAGACGCCGCCTCGACGCCGCCCAGTGTGGCCTCACTGCTGAAAGGCTACCCGCTTCCGAATGGTCCCATTTCAGCAGACGGCTTCACGGCGCAGTTCACGGGAACCTTCTCGAACAGCGCCACTCTGAACGCCACGAGTCTGCGCTTAGATCACACATTCAACCAGCATTTCTCAATCTTTGGTCGCTACAATTACGCGCCGTCGGACTCGATCGTTCGGGCTGAAGCTTTGTCGGAGATTGATACGACCGCTGTCCGGACGCAGACCTTGACGCTCGGGCTGAATGGGATGTTTGGCAATCAGCTGGCAAATAGCCTCCGGGGAAACTACTCTCGCCAGACTTCTTCACTGGTTTTTGCCTTGGATTCTTTTGGCGGCGCGATCCCGCCAGACCCGACTTTTCTTCTCGGGCCGCTGAGCGCGAAGGAGAACTCGACGCTGTTCACGACGTTCGACACCGTGTCCTACTCCACCGGTCCCAATGCTAGGAACCGCGCGTCTCAGATGGAAATCGCCGATGACCTGGACGTGACGAAAGGCACGCACCACATGAAGATCGGCGTGGACTATCGAGGAATATTTCTCGATACTGATCCGCGCCAGCATTTGGTGGAGTTTCTGGGGACGAGTGTTCAGGACTTGGTGACGAACGGAACGGGTCTGCTGGCTACCGCAACATCTGCTGCATCGCGGTTATTCGTTCAGTCGTACTCGCTGTACGCGCAAGACACGTGGAAAACCACTTCGAGGCTGACACTCACCTACGGCCTCCGCTGGGAGTTGAACCCGGCGCCTGGAGCAAGGGGATCGACATCGCTTGCGGCTTGGCAGAATCTGGACAATCCTGAGAACCTCTCTTTGGCTGCCGCTGGGACTCCGATCTGGAATACTACTTACGGAAATATCGCGCCGCGCTTTGGTTTTGCGTACAGCTTAACTGACAAACACGATTTGGTCTTGCGTGGGGGCACAGGGATCTTCTACGACTTAGGGGTCGGCTCCGCCGCGAACCTCGCGAGTGACTTCCCCAACTTTGCAACAGGGTTTTTCGCCAGTGTGCCCTTACCGATTGCGGATCCTACTCCATATTTGCCGGCACTCTCTCGTCAGCCTCCATTTCCGTTTGTGGTGGAAGGTTTTGCGCCCGATCTAAAGTTGCCGCGTTCCTATCAGTGGAATGTGGCACTGGAAAAATCCTTCGTCGGCAAACAGGCCCTCTCCCTGACTTATCTCGGCCAAGCCGGCAGGCAACTATTGCGGCAGGAAGATCTCGACCAGCCCAATCTAGATTTCACTGGCGTGTTCGAGGCCACCAGAAACAGTGCCTTCTCCAACTATCACGCGCTCCAGATCCAGTTTCGCAGACCTCTTTCCGATCACGTTCAGATGTTGCTGAACTATTCCTGGTCCCATTCTTTCGATAATTCCTCGAACGACGTGGTCGCGGGAATCTCCGGCGAAGTCATTTCTGCGGCCAGCGACTACGCGTCCTCGAGCTTTGATGTTCGTCACAGTTTCTCGGGAGCAGTGACATATGAGCTCCCCACTGCCGCGAAGTCAGGCCCGTTAGCGGTCATGACAAAGGACTGGTCCATCGACGCCCTAGTCGTCGCTCGATCGGGATTTCCATTCAACGGGCAAATCTCGGCGCCATCTCCTGCGTTGGGTGTTTCGTTCACCAGACCCGATCGGGTTCCAGGCGCTCCCGTCTGGATCGGGGACTCAGCGGCTCCCGCCGGGAAACGGCTGAATCCAGACGCGTTCGCAATCCCGCCAACTCCGCGACAGGGCACAGAAGGCCGGAATGACATCTCCGGTTTTGGACTGACACAAGTGGATCTATCGATATCGCGAAAAATTCCATTCACCGATCAAGTCAATCTTCTCTTTCGGGCGGATGCATTCAATGTGTTCAACCACCCCAACTTCACGAATCCAGCCGCGATAGTGGGGTTCGGTCCTTCTTTCCTTCAATCCTCCGCCATGCTCAATCAGGGGCTTGGAGGTCTGAGCCCCTTGTTTCAGGAAGGTGGCCCCCGCTCCCTACAACTCTCGCTCAGGCTGTCGTTCTAACAACCCTGTTTTGAGGAGCGAGGCAATGCAGACACATCACTCGTGTGGAATCATTCCCGACTCGGAGATTGCATGACCCTTAGGCCGACAGCATTGGCCCTCTTTGGCCTGCTTTTGAGCATTGGGTCATGCCTTTCTCAGGTTGTACAGGGCGCTGGTTTCGATCCCACGCCAATTCAGATTCCCGCGATCAAGCAGGGTGCCGCTCGGGCAATCACAAGTTTGGATCTGGCGTCGCTACGGGATGTGCACGGTGTCTCGATTTCTCCCGATGGAAAACACGTAGCCGCAATCATCGGTCAACCGCTTTGCGAGGCGAACAGCTACCGTACTTCGCTTTTGCTTATTGACACAAAGGCCGGGCACTCGTGGCGAAATCTGGGCACGGCAGGCGTGCCTCATTGGGACGTGATCAATCAATGGATATCGGAAGCACCACAATGGTCGCCCGATAGCCGATACATCACATACCGCGCCCAGATGGCGCCGGGCAAGAGTATGCAGGTTTGGAGATGGACACCGAAGCGCGAGCCGCCAGTCCAGTTGACTCATGTCCCAGGCGATGTCGTGCGGTACCGATGGATGCATGACGGCTCAGGCTTGGTGCTCACCGTGCAGCCAAAGCGCAGTCCCGCTGAAGTTCGGGCGATCGAGGAGCATGGCATGCTCTACGATGGCAGCTTTCCAGTTTGGAATCGGCAGTCCCTGGTTGACGCGGTGCTCGAATGGAAGTCCCCAGAACAGCAGACCTGGCTCTACTCGTTTGTTACGCGGAAGGAGCACCGCGCGACCCCGGACGAAGTCAGGACGTTTGGACCGTGGCAGAGTGATCTGGAGAATGAGAACGTACTCACCAGGCCTCAGGACCTTGATGAAACTCACCACATCCTTGACGCGAAGATTTCTCCTGACGGATCTCATGTCGCCTATCGCTACTTCCGGGATGCGTCCGCCGAATCACAGCAAATATCTTATGTGCTGTTTGTGAAGCCAGTGCGGGGCGGAACTCCCCTGCGCCTTACGCCGCTTAATGGTTACGTTGAGGAGTACTGGTGGAGTCCAGACAGCAAGCGAATCTATTACACCGTGGGTTCCCAGGGCGGCCATTCTCCAGAGTTTGCCGTCGCGTTCATCTTAGGAGGTCCTCCGCGCACGTTGGTTCATACCAATGACTACCTGGATCAGTTGTCGATGGATGACGCCGAGCGCTATGTTGCGTGCACCCGCGAAAATAATACAACCCCTCCGCAGATTGCTCTGATCGATCTCGAGAAAGGAACGGTTCACACACTGCTTGAGCTGAACCCGGAGCTCCGGAATATTCAACTCAGCCCAGTCACACGGATGGAAGGGGTCAATCGCTACGGCGAGTCCTGGTTTGGACAACTGGTGATGCCGTTGCACTATGAGCCAGGAAAACGCTATCCGCTTATCATTACCACCTACCGGAGCGGGGACTACTTTCTTCGCGGTGCTTCCGGCGATGAAAGCCCGATTCAGGTTTACGCTGCACATGGTTTCGCCGTGTTAAGCATGGACGTCGGTCCTATGAAGGACCCGACCAATTTTGAGGGGTTCCGAATGCTCTGGGCGTCCCCCATCGCCAGCATGGAACAGGCCGTACGCGAGCTGGCAGAATCCGGTTTGGTTGATCCAGAGTGGGTCGGCGCCACAGGCTACAGCTATGGCGAAACCATTCTCGGCTTTGCAGTCGGCCACACGCAATTGCTCCATGCTGCGAGCGGAGTAGCCTCATATGATGCCTTCTTCTACTACCTGACGGACGATGGTTTCCGTGCGATGTTCAAAAAGTGGGGACTTGGCAATTGGCTTGACGAATCTTCTAGGAAACACTGGTCGGAGGTTTCGCTCGTTCTGCAAGTTGACAGTGTTCATATTCCGATTCTGAAACAGGCCGGAGACTTTGAAGGATTGGGTGATGTTCCTCTTTACGTGGCGCTTAAAGATTTCGACAAACCGGAAGAGCTTTATCTTTATCCGGACGAACTCCATCACAAGAACCAACCGAAACATCGCCTTGAGATCTATGAACGAAACCTCGATTGGTTTCGGTTTTGGCTAGAGGACGAGCAAGATCCTGCCCCGTCAAAACGGAAGCAATATGAGCGCTGGAACAAGTTGCGTAAAATGACGCGTGGCAACGATTGATGAACAGGACTTCGCGCCAGAGCCATACGCACGCTGAGGGGGTATCAGGGTATCGGCGAAATTTTCCCGACACCCTGATTGTTTCGATTCATTCGTCTGCCTCGTAGGCTGGAGCCGTCATGAAATGAGGCTGGCCCAGGTTGTCGATCAAACCTGCCATCTTGCCCTGTGACGATTGAATCGTTCCGAGCGCGTCAAGTGCAGGGCTGATTTTTGGCTTCTCGTAGTGCATCGATTTCACCTTTTCTTTCGGTTAAGTACGTGAATGGAATGAGATGCTCGGCGCCGAGCATCCCAAGGTGTTGTTTACTCGTCGGCTTCATAGGCGGACACGGTGACCAGATGCAACTGGCCACGGGCGTCAATCGCGCCGGCTTGCTTGGGCTGCTGTGCCTGAATGATGGCGACAGCGTTGTCCACGCGAGCAATTTGCGGTTTGCTGTATTTCATGGATGTACCTCCTTTCTCTGACTGGGTGTTCTACTCAGCTGAGTGAGGTCGTTGGTCCCATCCGGTACGCTTGGCCCGGTTCCTCTGAAAGCTGCAGGACAATGAGTGAATCTGTCATCTGGCCGGAAGATTCCGTTGCGATCGGCCATGCAGCGCAGCCACTGTTCGAGCTTCACTGTGGTGATGAGGCCGGACAGCCAGTCGATTTCTCCACAAAGAGCGCGCTCCATCGCGGCGACGAACGCCGCGTCGTCAATGATCCCGCGTACGCCACAAAGGCTTGGCTGAAACATGTCTCGCATGATCGGCCAAAGTTCCTGCATCGCCTTGATTGGACTGCGGCTCACATAGGCCTTGCGGCGACGCTGCAAAATCTGCTCGGGCACAATCTTGGCAAGAGAGCGCTTCATGAGAGAACGGCGTTGTCCAGGCCTTAGCACCTGAGATCTGGGTACGGAAAACAAGAACTCCAGCAAATCACGGTCGAGATACGGATAGGTGAACGTAAATCGTGTATGACGACTCGGCGCGTAGCAACCGAGCTGTCGGGAGATGTGCTCGAAGGTGTTCACATTAGCTTGAAAGGATGGTGACCCATCACGAAATGTGACCCTCTTCATCTGGCATTCGAGGCTTTCCCTGTATCGTTTGCGTACTGAATGCGAAATCCAGGGCGGGATTCGTGGCTGTTTATACAGTCTGCGGATCGCTTGCGGAAGAAACTCCTCCGTGGCTTCAAACAACAGGTGAATCCAGGGGCGCCTTCGTTCCAAGCTCCATTGCGTCAAGCATTTCAGCAGAGGAACCCATCTGAGTTGGACGAACAGGTCTTGCAGTTCAGCAACAGGATTGGGTACTCCGCCAAGAAATTCGTCACCGCCCAGGCCGGACAGCAGAACACACATGTGCCCAGCCGGCATTGAATCGGAGATAAGTTTTCCAAGCTGCAGGGTGAAACGATCGCGACCCGGCAAGGGACAGAAATCCTCCCGGTCAGGCTGAATGAGGAAGCCACGCATAGAGCCTAGGTTCAGGTGCTTGCCCGCTCGATCGCGCTGATGTTCGACGACCGCGAAATACGGCGCTTCATCCCAATTGGGTTCGGACTCATCGTAGTAGGAGATGGTTTCAAGTTTGGCAGAAGCGTCATCACCCTCAGATACGATATTGTCGGCCATGCACACGATGGAAGACGAATCCATTCCACCGCTCAGTTCTGCAAACACAGGAGCAGAGGATCGAAGCCGCCGCTTCACGGATTGCCGAAGAACAGTCCGAAAGTGTTCTTCGTACTCAGCGTCGTTGGAGTACCGCGTTCTGTGCGCGGGATTGAATTTCCAATAATCCTCAATAGAAGTGTTTCGAGCTTGGACCACGACGAAGGATCCTGGAGCAACCGCAGAGATCCCCAGAAACGGCGTCAGATTGCTTTGTGGGAGTGTCGACAGATATCCAATCAGGTATTCGTCGCAAAACTGAAAGTTGTCTTTGCGAAAGTGCAGAAGCGGATCTAGAACCGTACACCAGCTCAACGAGCCTGTTTGCCGCGAGAAATACAATTGTCGGACTCCTGCAAAGTCCCGCGCCAGGATGACCCTCTGGTGAGCTGCGTCCCAGATTGCTACCGCCCAATCGCCAACGAATTTTCGAAAGCAGCCGCTACCCCAGTTTTGATAAGCGCTTTTCACAACATCCGCATCCGCCAGCGATCCAAGACGCTCTACATGGACCTGTGACGCGATCTCTTCTGCGTTATCGAGTCGCCCGTCCCAAGCGACAATGACATCTGTTTGCAAGTTTCGAGCCCGCGAGTCAATTCGAAGGGCTTTTGGATAGTCGCCTGAATCCCGATGCAGCAGCACCCCGAGGCTGCCGCTGGACTCAACGACCGGCACGCCCGGGTCATAGGTTGAAGTGATGGCGCAAACCGTCTTCAACAGCTCAGGGGCAACCGGTTGTCCATCGAAGTTCCACATGCCGAACTGAATTCCCAAGCAGCACCTCATTAAATGACGGTGACGATCCTTGTTAGCACCGGTCCAGAACCGCGTAGATGTTGGGCATGTATGGTTTGTCGTTGATCACAGCGCCATCAAGTTCTGCCCAAGCATGGGCGCGGAACGGAAACTGCTGCGCTCCGATGACGAGTTGCGCGGGAATGCCACGCTTCTTCAGCAACAGCACCGTAGCGGCGGAACGCTGGAGACAGAGCACACGTTTCGGATACCAGATACAAGCTCGGTCGATCGCTGAGCAGACTTGTTGCACGGTGTGCCGAGGCAGATCCTTAGAAGTGGAACAACGTCGAACTCGACCGTAGAGTCTGCCAAAATCAGCGCGCGACAAGTCAATCTCCAAAAATAGGAGCGCCAGGTAGGCCCGTAAGAACAGCATGTTCATCTCTCCCGTGAAGCTGTGAGCCCCAGTTGGCTGCCGAGAAATGCACATCGGTCGGTCAATGCCTCAACTCTCATGCTCAGAGGCAAGACTGGCGAGTGGCCGCGGCGGTCGCTGTAGTCAAGAAGTATTGGGGATTGCGATATGTTTGCCGCTTGCAGCATCGCCGTCATTTTCCTTGCGTGCAGCGGATTGCAGTTCTGGTCTGAATCTCCAGAAACCATCATTGTGGCGGGGTATGCCCGGTTGTTTCGCACGTTGTGATATGGGGAGTAACTGAGTAAGGCCGAAAAATCCATCCGATCGTCGGCGGTCCCAAACTCCTCGCTCCACACACGTGCGTCGTCGAATAGGTGGTATCGCAACATGTCGAGCAAGGGCACCATGCAGAGAACGGCCCGGAAGAGATCTGGTCTCTGAGTCATTGCAGTGGCCACAAGTAGGCCGGAGTTCGATCCGCCGAAGACGGCGAGTTTCTTCGAGTCGGTGTGCCCGGACTGGATCAGCCAATCTGCGGCAGTCAAGAAGTCATCGAATGCCACCTGACGATTCCGTCGCTTGGCAGCGTTGTGCCACTCTCCCCCGAATTCCGAGCCGCCCCGGATATTGGGAAGAGCGAACAGACACCCGCGTTCCATCAGCAATGTGACGAGCACACTGAACTGCGGCGTCATCGGGACACCGTAGCCGCCATAAGATGTCATGATGGTGGGCTGTGGACCACCATCGAGAACGCTGCGAAGGCCGACTAAGAACATTGGAATTCGCGTGCCGTCCTTCGCCGGAAACCACACCTGGGTGTGGTTGAAACCTTCGGGATCAAAAGGAACTTTTCTTGCCGCCCAAAGCTTTGTTTCTCGTCCGGGGTGTAGGTAGCTGCATATTTCGATTGGCTTCGCGAAGGACTCCCGCTCGAGAAAAACTTCTTCGACGTCTTCGGAGGCGCCGAGGAAACGTGTCGTGTCCCACTTTCCGACCGGCACGTAGCCGAGACGGTTTCCGCTAAGGTCGAAAATCTCAATTTCGCTCTGGAGATTTCGTGCGTAGGAGACGAATACGCGCCGTCCAGCCACGATCCAGTTTTGAATTGGCACATCGCTCGATGGAACGATGTCACAAAACTCGACCTGTGAGTCGTCCGCTCGCCGTACTTCAACGATTCTCAGGTTTGGAGCATCCAGGTCGGTGATCGCGAGTATGCGGCCATCCTGCAAAAAGATTGGCCCAAATTTGTACGTCGCATCCCGAATGACCGGCTCCGCACTGTTCGATTCCCTAAACGATAGGACGTAAAAATCCGTTCGCATGAGGTCTTCAAATCTGACCACCAAGAAACCCAGATGCTCTGCTCCGGGAATGATGTGAAGCCGCAAATTCCTGTCTTCGGCTGCAACAAAGACTTCCTCGTCATCGCCAAAGCCTGTCCCTATCACGTGCTTGCAGGCCGCTCGACGCAACGGCGGCTTAGCCTCTAAGCCTTCATGAACGTAGTAGAAGGCTTGAGAGTCAGGGGAAAATGCGAAACCGCGCAGATATCCCCGTGGCAGCGCATCCGGCAAAACTTCACGCTTCTGGATGTCCAGCAACTCGAACGTTCCCGTGCGCTCGCCACCCTGCTTGACCTCATAGAGCATCAAACCGCCATCCGGTGAAATGCGAAGAGGCCGTACCGCGGTGTGTGGTCCTGTCCCACGGAGCGACGGATCAATGAGAGCTTCATCAGGCCCGTCAAACCCTTCGCGCATGCAGATGCAGAACTGTTCTTGACCCACGGTGCGCTTTCGGAAGAAATACCGATTGCCAATTTTATGGAGCGAATCGTAGGTCTCGACATCGAGCAGTTCACGAATTCGCTCCCGGATGCGTTCTCGTCCTGGAATGGAATCTAGATAAGATCGCGCGTATCTCGTTTGTGCTGCGATCCACGCTCGAGTGCGAGGCGCTTCTTGGTCTTCGAGCCAGCGATAGGGATCAGTCACGGTTATTCCGTGCAGGACTTCAGTTACCGGTTCCACCGGGGAAAATGGCGGGGTTTCCATCAGCGCAGGCATACGGACCTCCGCTCGTTGAGGGAGTTCGCTTCGCGATGCATGCGTCGCGCCAGGCTACGCAGATAGCCAGCAGTCGCGGGGTCTTGCATCCTCTCTTCGTCACGCCACAGCTCAGTCCCGGCTGCGTAGGCGAAGACTGCCAGGAGCGGCGTAAGGCTCAGGGCTTCGTCGATGGCGGTTCTCCCGACCATTCGTTCCCATGGTTCGCGGTAGGAGGAAACGAGGCCCATTTCGACTGCGGAATCTCCAGCGCCAGTGCGGCGAAGATGTTCGAGGAGATATTGGAACGTAAAGAAGGGGTTTCCGATGTACGCTTCCGCCCAATCGAGGAAAACGCAGCGATCAGGCGAAGCAACAATATTGCCTGGATTAAGGTCGAGGTGACCTAAGGTTTCAGGAATCCCCAACGTTTCCAGTGCTTCAAGCGCAGTCTGAAGGCGGTCTCCCAGAAAAAGTAGTTCCTTGCGGTTGAGAGGAGCTGGTGGAGTCCTGATCTGCTGTTCCATCAACTGCGACATGGTCTCGATGAACGGACTGACCATCTTGGACAGCTTGTTCACACCTAGATCACGCACTCCAGCCGCCAGGATATGGGCGTCGTGATCAATGGAATCGTTCTGCAATTCGGCTAGGGCGGAAGCAGATTTCTCCCAGAGAGCATCCTCTTGTGTGTCTGACAGAAGTTTCCCGACCGCCTCTCGTGTGAGCCACCCATTCCACTCTGGGCGTGTCCCCAGCACGATCGGTAAATAGCGTGGGAAGAGTCGAGAAAGCTCACAGGTGATTGGGAACTCTCTCTGGTTCGGTTCGCCTACAGCTTTGAACCACAGAGCAGATCCATCGGTCTCGAAGCGAATCAGGCTGAAAGTAGGGCTGGCGTTCAGTTGGCGGAAACTGCCGTTGAGACGGAACCCCAGTGGTTCAACTATTTCTTCGACCCAGCCGCGAAGTTCCTCAAACCAACCGAGAGTCGTGAACGGGCCCACTGGTGATGCCTCCCTATCGGTGCCACATCGCAGGATCGCCTGCTGAACTGCCGAATGATCAGTAACGTCAATCGGCGAATCCTTGGATAAAGTCGCAACTGGAATCCATTTGGTCAGTATTCTCGGAACGCCAACGCCGCCCCAATGTTGCGCAATCTGATAGTGAACTCCCGGTCCGTAGGTTCCGGGCAAATCATTCAATTCGAACAAACAGACGACCTCTTCTTTCCAGTCGTTCCTGACTGCGGCGGCGAGATTCTCCGCCATACGCTGCCAGCGAGGAATTTCCACAGATGGAAGAACAAACCGATTGCGGTCCGGCACTACGAGGATGTCCTTTCCGTCCGGACTTAAGACGATGACTCGAAATACCTCGCGCTCGCCTTGTACGGCAGTCGGCATTGCGTGTGTTCCTTTTGTTTTCCCAGCTAACGCTCGGCAACCAGTTTGTGTTCCTTCAGCGAGCCGATGAATTCGCGCAAATCGTTCTCAACCATCTCCCGACTTGCGCCAAACTCGCGGCTGATCGTCTCTACGATGTCCGCCTCTGTCGATCCGCTCTCGAGAAGTTCCAGAATTCTCGACCCTACCGGATTCAGGTTGAACATTTGCCCTTGCTGGATATCGAGCACAATCGCTCCGTCCTGGCCGTGTGTGCTTCGGACTCCATCCGAGACTCTGTACAAGGACTGCCCCACTTCGTGATCAAATCTTTGAATCGCGTGTGGCACACGATGCCACTTGCAGCAGTGGAAACGCCACTCATTTATCAATTCGTTCGGGAAAGAATCCGAGATTTTGAATTTCATTGCTGCCTCAACAACATGCATCAGTTGCATCGGGTTTGACCGAAATCGAATACGTTCGCGTTTCCGGTCTAATCGCCGGTACCTCGATGCCGAAGTGTCATGTGGCCGGCATAGAATAGGGACATGCAGCTACAATTCCCGCCAAAGCATCCGCTGGTAATTGCGCGCACTCAGGCCGCGCTGCCCAACGGGGCGTTTATCCGCGCGCTGCCGTTCGTCGTGGATGAGGCTCAACGGTTCCGCGTCGATGCGATGGTGATGTGCGCTGATATCGTGGCTGCCGCTTATGCCCAACTGATTGAACTGGCGCTCAGGTCCAAATGGGAGGAAAAGCAGAATGAGGAATTACGTTCTGGTTACCTAGATATTGCAATGTTCCAGCATGCTTGGTCGATAGTGGACCAAATCTATAGTTTGCGACAACTCCTCGGCAGCCTCAGGTTTACCGGCGATGACGTCGATGTCTTTCTGTCGACCACGAGGAATGCATATGTCTTGCGAAATCGCATCGACCACTTGGATCAAAGAATTCCAAACATCGCTGCGTCCAAGGGCAATTCCCGCAGCCTGTTTGGAAGCCTGTCCTACATCGTTCTGGGTGCGGCCGTTGGCGAGCCGGAGGTCGAGGTCTTCGCCGTCGCACAACACGCGGATCCTGTTCGGCCCGGTGAGCAAATCGCTTCTGTTCGAATTCCGGCGGAGTTCCGAATGCCTATTGGCAACTTTGTGCTGACTGTTGCTGGCGACGAACTGGACATTGACAGCGCCATCCTAGCGCTCGGGCCTGTGATGTTGCGGACAAATGAAGGCTTTGAGAAGAGCATACGTGCGCAAGCAGCTGAGAAAGCCGCCGAGCACGGAATCGACCAAAGCTCGCAGCTCGCACACTACGGTGCGCGACTGAAATTCATGCTTGCCGGGAAGATGGATAAACCTACCGTCCAGCACTGGCCTGATCAAGGCAAAGCGGAACCGGTTACTCGCTGAACGGTTGGCGATTCGTCTTCATGAAAGCCGCGGAAACAACCGCCGGGCCGGAGACCATAGCTCTGGGTTCAGATTCCGCTACGATCCGGCCGGCGGCGAGAACCAGAACTCTGGCGAATCCCGCCAGGGTGGACGCTCGATGGGACACAACGATTAGCGTAGAAGTGGAAAGGCACTCGGATACATTATGAAGAATTAATGCCTCCGAAGCGGGGTCCAGGCAAGATGTAGCCTCATCGAGAATCAGGATACTAGGAGTTTGCAGAAGTGCTCGTGCAATCGCCAGACGCTGCCGCTGGCCTCCTGATAGTTGGCAGGCGTCAGGCCCTAGGTGTTGATGGAGACCATCTGGAAATGCCGCGACCATACCCGCGAGGTCAACCAATTGGATTGCTTCTCGCAACTCATGATCGGACGCTCCAGGCCTGACAAACCGCAGATTGGACGACAGCGTGCCCTCGAATAAGACGGGATCCCGCGGTAGGTAGCAGACACCACGGCGTAGATCTTTCAGTCCAACCTCCCTGATATCGACTCCGCCGATCCGGATCGACCCCGATTTGACGTCATAGAGCCGAGTAATGAGTCTCGCCAGAGTGCTCTTGCCGGCGCCGTTCTCGCCGATGATGGCAACTCGCTCTCCTGGAGCGATCCGAAGAGAAGGAATCAGCAAAGTGCTTGCCCGCCGCTCATACCCGAATTCCACCTTCCTAAATTCCAATCCCCAGTCAACTTGAGGGAGCGAAATACATACAGGCGGGTCGGTGATGCTCGGGCACAAGGCGCACACTCCTTGCAATTGACGAATGCTGGCAAACGTCCTCTGCGCTCGCGAGTAGAGTTCTGCCGCCCCACTTAAAGGATCAAAGAGTTGGGTAACGAAGCTGTAGAAGGCAACAAGACTGCCCAGACTGAGAGTTCCAGCAATGACACTCCAACCTCCGTAACCGACGACCGCAGACATCGCGAGTACAACTGCCAGGGAAGTGCAGACGGTGAACCACATCCCGGTTCTGAACAACGCCATATAAGCTCGGGTCGTCCTCGCCAAGAGTCGAAACGCTCTTCTCTCCTGATGGGCTTCTTGCCCGAGCAATTGGATCGAAAGAACCGAGGAAATGTGCTCCTCAAGAAAACCGTTCCATTCCACCAAGTTCGTTTGAACCGTGTCCGAATCGGTGGAGAGTTTGGAGCGAAAGTGATGCCGCGCGATGAGGAAAAGGGGAATGAGAGGAACGACGGCAAGAGTCAGTAGCGGACTCAGTACAAGCATTGTTACGACAGTAAAACCCGTTGTCAGGCACAAGCGCAGGATGGCGGGAAGGAGATCGGAGCCGAAGTATGCCACTTCCTCGATGGGTTCCTTGAGTGGATACATGACTGCTCCAGGCGGAGTGCTCTCGTAGTATTCGGCCGAAAGTTTATCTAAGTGCCGCAATACGTCTATCCGCAGCCGAAGTGCGATTCTCTGCGCTGCATTTAGATTCAGGTAGCTTCCCAGGCTTGTCAGTGCAGTACGTCCCTGGTAGCTGAGAAAAACCAGCACAGAGGCAAGAAAGAGCAGTCCGGTTTGTCGCTGGGGCAGAACTTGGTCGATAAGCCACTTGAGAACGAGTGGCGTGAGCAGGGCCAGGAGACTGCCAGCAGTCATGCACAGGAAACTGGCAACGTGCCAGGGCACGAACGGGCGAATTTGCTTTGTGAGCCAACGAAGTTCTGCCGGCACCCTTGGGCGGAGAAACGCTTCGCGTTTTGTGAACCAAGATCGTAGAGACACTTCGGAACTGGAGCATAGGCATCGCTATTCGCGGTCGTCCAGAAAAAGCGTACGCTGTTCGCGTTTCGCTCAATTTCGACGGATTTGATTGGGAATACAGACCGGTGAGTGAAGCGGCGCCGTGTTCGCCCGTTCGCAGATCCGACGTTCATCGCATGTCCAGTGCTGCCCGTCGTTTGCTTGATTCAGGTGAGGACTAGACAGATAATGAACGCTCACTGAAGGGGGAGCCATGCAGAATGCTCTCTATTTCCCACACATTCACGTCCGAACTGACCGCCTCATGAAATCTGCACTCCTACTCTGGGATCAGATTGAGTTCATTACTCCATGGAATCAGTACGAGATTTCATACAGCGAGTTTGGCTATAACGCCGAAGACACCAAGAACCTGGAGCACGCCCATAAGCTGCTAAGTCTTGAGCATGTGCCGACCGAAGAGGAGAAACTCGCTGCACACGACCGCATTCTCGACTTCGCAACAACGCCAGGACTACCAGAGTCGTTTGTAAAGAGCACCACAGGCGAGGCAGCTTTTGCTATTCACTTTGAGAAGCTCTTCGATCAAACCTGGAGGGAACTGTCCAATTTGGGCATCGCCACGAAAATAAGAGCCGACAATGATGTGATGGTTCCCAATCTCTTCGGGCGAGCAACGATGACCATTCTCGCCCAGTGCTGCGCGGGCAACGATACGCAATTGGTCACCGACTCGGCGCGCGCGACCGACGACGTGCGTCAGACGACCGAAATCGAAGGCCGAAAGGTCAATAAGATGAAAATGGGACCCGAAGGAGAAGAGAAGTGTTTCTCGGCCGTTGACGCCCTCAATATTGTGGATGTTGACAGTTTTACGTTGCCGCAATTGATCGAATTTCGAGAAAGGGAGTTGCGGGAGACCGCGCCCCATCAAAGGGTCTTTCGGCAGAACTACTGGGCCAAGCTTGACACCGCGTCCCAGGAATACAGGTCGGCGAAAAATGAGGCGGAAAGAAAACGAGTTCGTGGAAGATTCCAGTCCGAACTGACCGCCGAGTTTGAGTTCCTAAAGGAAGAGTTGGGTTTGAGCGCAGCGGAGACGCTCTTCACCGTTGACGCCGCGACGCTAGTGACTCTCGGCGCTGCCATTGCAGTTGGAGGGCCACTGGGGATAAGCGCCGCCGGAGTTTCTGCCACTCGGAGTATTCTCGGAAAGCTTACAGGTGCGAAATCGAAGAAAAATGCAGCGATGGAAAAGCGTGCTCGAGCTGCATACATGTACGTCTTCAAGAACGCGGTGAATGCTGGACAGCCACTAACGACAGTTGCGTGATAAACCGCTGTGAGCGGGCGGATAGGGTCCACCATTACACAGATTGCGTCTAGGCCTTGTGCCTGCAAGCTCGCGGAGACTATCTCTCTGTAGATTAGTGGAATCCCGGGCATAGGCGCAGGCAGACACTCATGTCATCTCGGTTCCATGATGGAACTATATTGACACTACCTCACAACGCGAAAGTCTATTTCATTTCTAGGCCAGGTATTGAAACAAGAGCGTTGCATATCTCAGAAGCGCACTCGTGTGATCCCGCGAAGAGACCACATTCCTCCTGTTATGAATGACTTGCGGGGCTTCGCCCAAGTCCTTCTTGCCTCGTCTCCCAATATAATCTAATATTTAGATGGTAAATGTACTGGTATGCAGACTACATCTTTGAAACTGAAGCAAGCGAGCGCGGTCCTCGGTATGCCTCCGAAGGAGTTGCAGAACTTTGTCCAGTTCGGAGTGGTTAAGCCCAAAAGGCGCGAGGGCTTGTACTGGTTCGACCAGAACGTGTTGCTTCAGGCAAAGATCGGTTGGTACTTGAGGGTGTCACTTGGTGTCTCGACCAGCTATCTGGCGCGCCTCGTGCAATTGACCTACAAGGCAGCAAATGCGGGAAGAGAACAGCAGTTCATCTGTGTGAGGTCCCGCCCGTTCGCTGGCTCGGAGGCCATTGAGATTAAGATTCCCGTGCGGTCCCTCGCAGAGGAGATCGAAGAGAGGCTTCCGTTGGCCAACGTATACAAAGATCTTCCGAGAGGTAGAAAACGCCCTGGATGGAAAGCGGAATTCGCCGACACGCTGCGCGAAGCCGCCGTTGATCTCGGGGACCTTAGCGAAGAGGATATTCTCCAGGCGGTAAGGAACCAGCGTCAGAGCAAAAGATCCGTACCGGAGATGACAGTTGCCTCGGAAGCAACAACCACAAGCGCGTAGAGGAGTCATCGACACCTCTGTGCTTGTGGCTGGCGTTTCCGGTTTCAAACCAGATGTCCAAGCCATAAATCCTAGTGCGCAGTTGATTCGAACTTGGATCGAGGAAGGTCACTTCACCTGGCTCATCAGCGCCGACATCATCGCTGAATACAAGGCCGTTCTTGCACGTCTTCGCGTGCGTCCTCCACTCATTGGCCTAATCATCAATCTCCTGCGCGAAGAAGCAGAGGAGATCGATGTGCCGACTGTTCAAGAGGTGTCCCCTGATCCCGGAGACGATCCCGTCTGCGCTTGCGCAGAGCACGGTCGAGCCGACTTTATTGCCACGCTAAACAAAAAAGACTTTCCTCAACGTAGGCTACGGGCAAAGGTCATCACGCCCGAACAAACACTGCCTACACGGCGAAGCCGAAAGAGATCCCCATGAGCCTTGAATGGCGGGGGTTATCAGAGCTTTCGAACAACCGCGGCAATCTTTCCAACGACCTCGGCATCGCGATTTCGGAACTGATCGCGCCGATGCACTCCGCCCGGGTAGGTATGAACAACCAGGCTGTTGTTCTCGCGGCTGCAGCATCCGCACAAGTAGGTCCCATCTCGCTTGAGGACGATGTAAAGCGGCTGTTGCCACATAGGTTTCGAGCCGCAATCGTTTGGCTTTTTCTTTTGCCGATTCACAAGCGCCAGCAGCGCGCCAGCCAGATATGGGTGAGATCCTCGCGCGCCGGCGATCCGGAAACAATCCTTCAGTGAAGGACGTCGCAAACCAGAAAGTATTTGAAACGATTTTCGTAGAAAAAACGGAACCTCTCCGAACTCATCAAGGAGATTCCCCAGGAAACCAGCTTGCTCAGGTTCATTCGCCGTCGAGCCCGTTTCAGATGGAATAGACACCGGCTCTCCGGTCAGCACTTGTGGAATTGGTTCTTGACCAGCATCTTGCGGACTCATTCCCAGACTCGAGAGGATGGTCGGGAAATTGAGGGAATATACCACGCAAAACATAATTACCTTGTGGACATGCCGCGGCGTATCACCCCTCTCATAGTCGGACAACGATCCGGGAGCCGTGAAATAACTTGGGTTGCCCAACTGATTGGCGATCTCTCGGCTGATTGCCGACGCCTCTCGAAATGAGAGCCCCATTCGCACGCGGGCCTGTCGAAGGAGTGAGCCAAGTTCGGATGGCGGCCCCGGCAATGTTTCCGACCTCCAGCGCTTCGCGAATTCCCTCGGAACCACAGGCTGTTCCGGCCGTAGCAGGCTGCGGATCTCAAGATCTGCGGTTCCAATGATCCGAGCCTCTTGGGGAACATTTAATTCGACCTGTGCGTACGGCATCTGAGTAGCGACCATCGCGATCCGCCGGGCATCGACTACGCGGACATGGCAGCAGCACAGCCCCATTACGTGCTCCACCAACACCAATCCCTTAAACTGTTGGCCTCGTGGCCGTTGCAGGAGATCATCCATTGATATGGGACGCACACGCACGATGCTGCCCGGGAGTAGTTCAGGAAAACTCCAATCGTCCTGGTATCCGATCTTCGCGTATAAGAACCCTCTGTCCGTAAATGTCGCCAAAGAATCCAAGGGGCGGGGACTCGTCCACTCAAGGAATTGTGACAGCGGAACCACGTCCTGCGAGGGAGTTTTGCCGCCGAGATTCTGAAGCCAAGGCACGCGAGTGTGCGGATACTCCGATGAATCAAGAAGAGCCGTGCGCTTTGATGAGAACTGAATCTGAAGGCGAGGGATCGCATCGACATCGAAGCCGAAGACCCGCAACCAGTCGTCAAGCCTATATCCGGAGATCCTGCTCAAGGCAAACAGTTGAAATAGGCTGGGACTGAAGCCTGCGTGGCGCAGGTCGTAGTAGAGGTTATGAGGCAAGTAATGGGGCGAGGATCGCCCATAAAGAGCGGCCGATCTTTCAGAAACCTGATAGAGCGTGAGGTCCCGATTTGCCAGGATAATCCTGACACGCTCGGCAAGCTCGCCATTCAATATACGTGCTGGTTGGGAAGGCACTCTCGAGCCTTTCGTACCGCCTTTGCTCGCGAGAAGTGCCCCCCTCGGCACCGATGCGAAGACCGGGTACTACCGAAAAAGTAGTCCCGGAGGATTGTCTTCGACGGTCTCTCAATCCACTCGCAAAGACATCGCCTCCGTTTACCAATTACTCCTGGTTTTGTCACAGATTTCTCGAAGCTGTCCGGTAATTCGGGCAGGTGATCGATTTGTGCGGGTAAATTGAGGGTTTACTTCTGGCGAGAGGATGCGTTGAAGGTGCCATACTGGTCGAAAGTGCGACCACTTCCGCTGGAATTATGTAAGTAGTAGGTCAGTGACCTATGTCGGATTTGCGAACGAAATGGAATCTCTGTGGACAAACGGTCCGAATTGCGCCTACCATACCGCATTGCCAACCTGAGCCGTTCCGATGTTGGCCCAGCCGTCAAGTTTCGAATCGGGTGAGCGCCTCCGAGCCAAACGGGAGAGACGCCATTTATCCATCCGCGACGTAGAGAAATTCAGCCGAAAGATCGTAGAAGAAAAGAACAATCCGGCGTACTTCGTGTCTCACAATTGGGTTAGCGACCTTGAGACCGGAAGATCCAAACCACGTCTGGCGAAGTTCCATAGCCTGAGCCTGATCTACGATTGCGACATCAATGAGATCTTGGCGCTGTTCGGTCTGAACATCGCTGATCTTGGCAAGGAACGGGGACTCGTGGCTCTCCCATACACACATCTGAGCGGTCTGTCGCTTGACCCGTTGAAACCGCTTGTCGTCACAGCCCCGAACGTGCAGCCTAAGGTTCCCGTGGAAGAAACGACTCTCGTGCGTGGCATGTTCCAGGGCCTTGGGGAAATGCCCTTTTTCCTGCTTCAACAAGCCGACGCGCAAGCTGTCCTCTATGGATATGTCGGTACCGACGATTACACCCTTGATCCTCTGATACGTCCTGGTGCATTCGTACAGATTGATCCACAACAAAACAAAGTGATCAGAGGAGTTTGGCCAAACGAGCACGAACGTCCCGTTTATTTTGTTGAATTGCGCGACAATCATTACGCGTGCAGTTGGTGCGCGGTTGAGGGGAACTACCTGCAGTTGGTCCCGTCACCCAAATCGCCTGTACCCATACGGCATCTGCGGTACCCGCAGGACGCCGACATCGTAGGACGCGTGATTGGCTTCGCGCACCGGATTGCTCAGCTGCAACCGAAGAGCGTGACCATTCCTTCGCCGGGGACGGGCTTGCTTTGATCCATCGTCAATGTCAACGGACCCCGAGGGGAGACAAAGAGGCGAACCGCGGATGCCGGTTCTGAAGATGGCTGGATCTATCGTAATCGTTCCGGGTTTTTGTGGGGACCTCTCACCACAGCTAAGAAAGTGGACATGAACGTGGTATACAACCTCACCATTGTGCCGGACGATTGTCTTATGCAACCTAGCAGTAAAAGACCCCGAGAGCACTTCAAAGCCACCCAGCCGGACACAAGGCTCGACCTGGAACGCATTCTGCAAGCGAGGCAAGAGATTTCGCGAGTGTTTCGTGACACGCCACAATTCGAGTGTCCCGCTCTTGGAACCTTGCTGGGCTGCCAACTCGTCGTCAAGCTCGAGACCGCGAACCCGATCGGATGCTTCAAGGGCCGTGGGACCGAGGTCGTGATGTCAAGTCTCGCAAGGGGCCGGGGTCCCAAAGTTGCGGTCTGCGCCAGCGCTGGCAATCTCGGGCAGGCGCTCGCTTATAGCGGCCGGACACGCGGTATCGCCGTCACAGTGATCGCCGGCACAAGCGCCAATGCCGCGAAGATCACAGTTCTGCGTGAGCTCCAGAAACCAGAGCTCAACGGTGCAGCACAATTACTTGGTCGCGGTATGGCGCATTCGGGCGATACAAATCACCGCCTCTCGCGCGAACAATAGGAAAGGCCTCGGAGACCCCGTGCTTACAATCCCCCGCGGCACGGGTGGCTGAGGGTGTCCCGGGGTCTTTTGTGGGAAGGAAACCCGTGGAACCAGCAACCCGGGACCGTCCGGAAATACTGTTGTGGTGCCTCCAGCCAAATTGCAATCGGTATCCGCTCGGTTGCTCAACTGCTCCAGCCCAACCGGCGCGTAACGCGCGCGCGTTCTCGAAGACCACCGTCTCTTGTTCTCAAAGTCAACTGGTAGCCACACTTCTATTAAGTCCGCCTCCGCTTCTTTGCTGAAATTCGCGGTCTGAATCGCCGTGAAAGCAGGCGAGCATATCGCCGCGGATTTCGGCTTCTCTCCTAGCGTGCGTTTTTGACACAAGGAGCAATCCCGCTTATGAAGAGCACCATGAGTTCCCATCGAGTCCAGCCGAACGCTGCAACGAACGACCTGAGTCCAGAGTTGCCGTTTTTTCGTGAGGAATGCACTATGAGTCAATTTCCCTTACCTCGCACAAGGTCCATTAGCCAACCCACTCGGAGCGCAGCCGTGATGATCACTTCAAAGTGGCTTACTGCGTCCGAAGCGGCGGAACTGCTACGCGTCAAGCATCGCACGGTTCTAAAGTGGGCCAAGACCGGCCAGATTCCCGCGCACCGGCTATCCGGTTCGAAGCGCGTCACCTGGCGATTCCTGAAGGCCGAACTGGATGCTATGCTTTCCGTGCCATCTGCTGCCGAACCTGGGAGGGTTCAATGCGCAGCAGGATAAAAACTGGAAGTGTAGTAAGGGACAAGCGGGACAAGGTTTGGCGGTTTTACTTCTGGGAGAACGGCAAGCGGAAATCAAGACTGCTTGGCCGGTTTCCTACCAAAGCCGGAGCGTGGGAAGCTTCGAAGCCCCTACGCGACCGCCTGGAAGCGAAACCGCAGAACACACCGAGTGTGCCCACGGTGAGCACATTGGTGGAGGAATACACAGCCGAGAAAATGCCTGATCGGAAAGACACCCACCGAACCTATAAATCGTGGATTCACGTCCACGTCCTGCCGAAGTGGGGTCAGAGTCGAATCACGGATCTGCAGGCGCGGCCTGTAGAGAAGTGGTTGGAATCTCTGCACCTCGCACCCAAGAGCCGAGTTCACATCCGCGGAATTCTCAGTTCGCTGTGGAACTTCGCCATGTGGACGCAAGCCATTCCGATGCAGGTCAATCCCATCAGTCTGGTCAAGATTAAGGGTGCGTCCAAGCGGGTGAAACAACCGCGGAGTCTGACGGTAGAGGAGTTCCAAAAGCTATGCGCAGAGTTGCACGAGCCACACCGCACGATTGCCCTGGTGTGCGTTTGTTTCGGCCTACGCATTTCCGAGTGCCTGGCGCTGCGTTGGTCGGACGTCGATTGGCTCAACGGCCGGCTCCGCGTAGAGCGAGGCATTGTGGAGCGGAACGTGGATGATGTGAAAACCGATGAGTCCAGAAAATCTCTGGCGATTGCCGAAGAACTGCTTGAACAGCTCAAGGCGTGGAAGCAGTCGACAGAGTTTCCGGAGGACAGCGATTGGATTTTTGCCAGTCCTGTAAAAATCGGCAGACTGCCCTACTCCTACACCGGCGTATGGCGGGAACTGGACCGGGCGAGCGAAGCGGCGGGCTTGGGTCACATGGGAACGCACACGTTTCGGCACTCGTACCGCATGTGGATTGACGCGATCGGGACGCCCGTTGGAGTGCAACAAAAACTGATGCGGCATTCCGACATCCGCACCACGATGAACATTTACGGGGATGCGGCAACCGAGGACATGCGCGAAGCACACGGCAAAATCGTGCGTTTGGCGCTGCAGACGGTGTAACGGCACGGAAACGGCACGGAAGAGCTTCTAACCTATTGAAAGAATGGCTCCTCAGGTAGGACTCGAACCTACAACCCTCCGGTTAACAGAACCGGGTTCGCTCGCCAATTCAGCTACTTTGCGGCGCAGATGACAACGCTCGGAGCTGTTGAAAATCAGAGGGTTACAAGCGGAGCATGAATCCGTGACCCTTACTTGACCCGGATGAATTTGGGTCAAATAAGGGTCACGAAAAGTGAATCGCGCGACGAATCAACAACTGACGGTGTATGCGCGATTCCGCGCGGAGTTAGTTCCGGATTGCCTACAAAGCAA
>Ga0070741_10006354_pt1 | contig 25458 bp, 22 predicted proteins | sample Coa_R1_4_FD_66440 | JGI IMG/M metagenome (GOLD analysis project Ga0070741, IMG submission 66440) | Surface soil microbial communities from Centralia Pennsylvania, which are recovering from an underground coalmine fire - Coalmine... | ecosystem: Environmental > Terrestrial > Soil > Unclassified ... | reverse complement strand
GCTGGTCTCCGCTTTTCGCATAACCTGTTCCGCCTTCGGCCGATGCGCGGCTTCTATTTCTACTTCGGGGAAGATCGCGATCTCGGTGAAGCGGAGCCCCAAGCCAGCTACTGACTCCAACTTGCCTCTAGCAGACGATCGATAGGACACAACGGGCAGATGAGAGTTCTCGGCAATGCCTAGAAAGGTAGCCATCAAACACGCTTCCGCAGACGCCACGAACAAATGCTCCGGCGTCCAGAAACCTGCTTCTCCTTTAAACTCAGGTGGCGTAGAAAAAGTTACAGCGGGGAGTCCGTTTGCATGAACTTGGCCCAGCCGCCGCCCGCCGGCCCATTGCACTTCTGTGTCGTAAAAATAGACGTTGTCGCCCATGGCTGCTCCTCTTGACAAGACAGCAAGCGTGTGTCCATACCTCACGCTTTTCTTCCATCGTCCTTCCGCGACGCCGCAAAGCCTTTATGATCGTGAGCAAGGCGGATTCAGACCGGCGCCGGTTTCGAGCGATTTGAAAGCGCTTGCGACAGGTTTCTCGCCCTGCGTAGAGTCACGCAGGTTGGGAGATTTCACCCACCTATTCCAACCGGCAAAGTCAGTAAAAGCTCCCATTCCTCGCTGTTTCTTTTGGATGTTGCCGTGCTCCAAACTGACTTCGAGGACGGGAGGTAGGCGATGGATGAACAGGCGATCAGCCTTCTGAAAACCTTGATTATCGAAAAAATCTGCAAGGTATGCCCCGATCGCAATCCCGATGGCTCATGCGACCGGCTCGCCGAAGGCAAGTGTACGCTGCTCTCAAAGCTCCCGGAGGCGGCTGCTGCTGTATTGAAGGTTCACAGCGATCAGATGGGCCCGTACATTGAGGCCATACGCAATGATGTGTGTTTCCGCTGTAACCTGCGCGATCCGGACGGCGGTTGTGCAGTGCGCGACACCGACAACTGCATGCTGGACAGTTACCTGCCGCTGCTGGTGGAGGCGGTCGAAGAGTTTTTCGGAACTTCGGGGCGGGGGCAGCCCCTTGCAAAGACCGGAGTGCGGCGGTGATCCTGCAATGAAAACCCGAGGTGTTGAAGCTGAAGATCCCGCCGTTACCGAGGGATCCACGTGCATGGGCGAGTTGGCGGCTGCCCTGAGGTCCCATCCGTTTACGAAGCATTTGCCTGAGGCTTCCCTGAGCCAACTGGCTTCTGTGGCCACAAAGGTTGAATTCCGGGAAGATGAGATTATCATCCGGGCAGGCGAGCGGCCCCGGCATGTCTACTTGTTGCTCTCCGGGAGCGTGTGCGTGGAGATCAGCGCCTCGGTCTATGCTGTCCGCATTCAGGCTCTGGGCCCCGGCGACGTGTTCGGCTGGGCCGCCCTGGTCGATCATTACCGGGCCGTGTTCCAGGTGCGTGCGCGGCAACCCACCACGGCTGTTTGCCTGGATGGGCCGCGCCTGCTGGAAGCGTCTTGCGCCGAACCCAGGGTCGGCCTGGACATCTTCCGCCGGCTGCTCTCGGTCGCGGCTCAACGCGTGGCGGCCAGCGAGATCCGGCTCGCGGAGTTTTACGGGGTGGCCGGCTCCGCCTCCGCAAACCGGCCGGCAAGATACCAGCCAGCACGTTCCTCTCACTAAGATCCGCCCGCACGAGCCGTGCTCCGCCGCCCGGAGACGATGGCGGCGAGTAAGGCGCCTCATAATGCAGTCGGAGCCTTAAATCAGGAGCCTCAATCAAAAAATATGGCCGCCGCCGAGACCGCTCACGATATCCTGCGCCCCCGTCCCCGGCCCCTGGATGTATTCTTCAGGCCCAGGAACGTGGCCGTGATTGGCGCCACCGAAACGCCGGCCAGCGTTGGCCGCACTCTCCTGTGGAACTTAGTTGCCAGTCCGTTCGGAGGCACGGTATTTCCGGTCAACCTCAAGCGTCCCAGCGTTTTGGGGATCAAGGCTTATCGCCGGATCGGCGAGGTGCCCGCCAAGGTGGATCTGGCCGTAGTCGCGACGCCGGCGGCAACCGTGCCTGGCATCATTGGGGAATGCGCCCAAGCCGGTGTCAGGGGCGCGATCATCGTGTCAGCCGGGTTCAAGGAGTGCGGTCCGGGCGGCGCCCAGCTCGAGCGAGAAATCCTCGAGCAGGCACAGCGGAGCAACATGCAGGTTATCGGCCCCAATTGCCTCGGGGTCATGATCCCGCCTTCCGGGCTCAACGCCACGTTCGCCGGCGCCATGGCGCGGCCTGGGAATGTCGGCTTCATCAGCCAGAGTGGCGCGCTCTGCACAGCGATCCTGGACTGGAGCCTGCGGGCTCAGGTGGGCTTCAGCGCCTTTATCTCAATCGGCTCTATGCTCGACGTGGGTTGGGGCGGCCTGATCGACTATCTGGGCGAGGACTCCCGCACCACGAGCATCGTTATCTATATGGAATCGGTCGGCGATGCGAGAGCCTTTTTGTCCGCCGCCCGCGAGGTGGCGCTTACCAAGCCTGTCATTGTCATTAAAGCAGGGCGGACAGAGGCGGCCGCAAAGGCCGCCGCTTCGCACACCGGCTCGCTGGTTGGGAGCGATGAGGTTCTCGATGCCGCCTTCCGCCGCACCGGCGTGCTGCGAGTGAACCGGCTTTCGGATCTTTTCTCCATGGCCGACGTGTTGGCCAAGCAACCGCGGCCCGCCGGCCCGCGCTTGACCATCGTTACCAATGCCGGCGGCCCAGGCGTGCTGGCAGCCGACGCCCTGATAGCCGAGCACGGCGAACTAGCGGAGCTCTCGGCTGAAACCTCGGAACAGCTCAATCAGCTTCTGCCGCCGCATTGGAGCCATGGTAATCCTATCGACGTTCTGGGAGACGCCAGTTCGGAGCGTTACGCCAAGACGGTCGAGATCGTCTCCAAAGATCCGAACAGCGACGGCCTGCTAGTGATTCTGGCCCCGCAGGCGATGACCGATCCTACCCGCACTGCCGAGCAGCTCCGGCCCCACGCGAAGCTCGGCGGCAAACCGATTTTGGCCAGTTGGATGGGCGGAGCCGACGTTCTGGCCGGCCAGGACATTCTTCAAAAGGCGGGAATCCCCGTTTTTTCCTATCCCGACACGGCCGCGCGCGCCTTCCAGTACATGTGGCGGTACAGTTACAACCTTCGTGGACTGTATGAAACGCCGCTGCCGGCAATGGACATGGAGCAAGGCGCCCCAGACCGCGCCCTTGCTGAGGGAATTATCGGCAAGGTCCGCCGGACCGGACGGCGACTCCTTACCGAGATCGAATCGAAGCAGCTTCTCAGCGCTTACCGCATTCCAGCCGTTGAAACACGGGCTGCCGCCACCGAGGCCGAGGCCGTTGCTCTGGCGGCTCAGATTGGGTATCCGGTCGTGCTTAAGCTGCTGTCGGAAACCATCACCCACAAATCCGATGTCGGCGGAGTGCAGTTGAACCTCGGCGATGAAGCGGCCGTGCGGCGGGCCTATCGCGCCATTGCGTCGGGCGTTAAAGAAAAGGCGGGGTCCGGCCATTTTCTGGGTGTGACGGTACAGCCGATGATTCAGGCGGCAGGTTACGAGATTATCCTGGGCAGCAGTCCCGACCCGCAGTTTGGACCGGTATTACTGTTCGGCGCAGGCGGGCAACTGGTAGAAGTCTTTCAAGACCGCGCGCTGGCACTGCCTCCGTTGAACACCACTCTGGCGCGGCGGACGATGGAGCAGACCCGGATCTTCACCGCCTTGCGGGGCATCCGGGGCCGCAAGCCCGTGGATCTGGCCGCGCTCGAGCAGCTTCTGGTCCGCTTCAGCTACTTGGTAGTCGAGCAGCGGTGGATCCGGGAAATTGATATCAATCCGCTCGTCGTCTCCCCGGAGCGCCTGACCGCACTGGATGCCCGTGTTGTTCTCCATGGTCCGGAGATTGGAGAAGAGGAACTCCCCAGACTTGCCATCCGGCCCTATCCGACACAGTACGTAACCTCGTGGAAGATGAAAGACGGAACACCAGTGACAATACGGCCTATCCGGCCGGAAGATGAGCCTCTCCTGGTCCGCTTCCACCAGACCCTGTCGGAAGAAAGTGTGTACTTCCGATATTTCCATATGCTGAACCTCAGCCAGCGCGTGGCGCACGAGCGCCTGACCCGCATGTGCTTCATCGACTACGATCGCGAGATGGCTCTGGTCGCCGAGTACAGCGATCCGCAAGCGGGTTCGCAAATCCTGGGGGTCGGCCGGTTTGCGAAGGTGGCAGGATCCCAGGAAGCCGAATGCGCAGTCCTGGTGAGCGATCGGTTCCATGGCCAGGGCTTAGGCACGGAACTGGTGAAGCGATTGATCGAGATCGGCCGCTGCGAAGGACTTCGCCGCATCACGGCGCAGATGCTCCCTAACAACCAAGTTATGCAGGCCATTTGCAGGAAGCTCGGCTTCCAATTCCGGCAAGCAGCGGACCTCGTGGCGGCCGAAATCGTTCTTAGCTGATTTAGTAGCTTAACGGTGGTTTCTGAGGATTTTCTTCTCAGATTTCAGGCTGCCAACGAGTTGACGAGGTCTTGGACGGCAGCGTTAGCGCGAGCGTGAGTGATCTGGAATTTGGTGGAAGGTGGTTCGGTGGCTGTCGGACAACGAGCGAACAGGCTGTTGCCCAAAGGGCCGCAGATCCGCTTGTGGAACAGCGTGAACAGGAGAGCAACGCGGATCCCTTTGTCGGTCAGTTGATAGCAGTAACGGGAGCCTTGGCGTTGGAGAAGGCCGTGAGCCCTCAGCTTCCGCGGGTGTAGCGGGCCTGGGTGAGAGTGTAGTCTTGCTCCGATAAGGCGAAGGCTTCCAAGACCGCACGGTGGATATCTCGACTACGCCAGCCGGTGATCTGCGTTCCGGCGTGAAGTTGCACCTCCAGCAAGCGGATCATCCTACGGTGGTGGATCTTGATGTGGGATCTTCGCCTTGCCCAGAGGAGCGGGGAGGGCCAGGCGCTGCCAGCAATGGGAAGTCTTTTCTGTCTGAAGTCTTTGAGGCGGTTGCTGCAGGCCTCGATGCGCAGGAGAACTTCTCGTACATGCGCACGAAGGCGGTCTTGCAGTAGGCCCGCAGGACGTGGTCGCCATGATCGAGTTTCTCCAACGCCGACTGGAGCTTGCCGCAGAGCTTCTTGGTTCACGCGGAGGCCGAAGATCTGGGCCACCTTGTCGGCCGTCAGACGAAACAAGCCGAGGTCGCAGGAGCGCTCGAAAATCTTGTGAATCGGGAAGCGCCGTTTGAATACGAAGTTGCGGCAGCACTCGACCTGGTTGATCGAATAGTCCCGACGCAGGTTGATCTGGGCCCGTAGTAATTTTAAACAGCGTGATTTCACGCAATCGGAGCTGAATCTCGACTGAATTGACAGAACTTCGGGCTTTGGATGCTCAGTTGCCCTAGGTTGATGCAAAGGCAGGTGAGTTATGAACCTCGACACAATTCTTGTTCCTGTGGATTTTTCAGAACGTTCGGCGGACGCGGGACGACAGGCGGCGGCCTTGGCGCGTCACTTCCATTCCCGTTTGACACTGCTGTATGTTTCGCCTTTGTCGCGCTACATGACTGGGGGGCTGGAGGGAATCTATACGCCCGGCGCAGATCCGATAGACTGGGAACAGCGCGAACTGGACGCATTCCTGGAGGGCGAGCTGAGCGATCTGCCAGTGCAGCGCGTACGTCTGGAAGGAGAGCCCGCCAGAGACGTTGTCCGGTTCGCACGGGACAAAAAGGTGGGATTGATCGTCATGCCCACTCACGGCTACGGCCCCTTCCGCCGATTCATCCTTGGCTCCGTGACGGCCAAGGTCCTGCATGATACAGAATGCCCGGTGTGGACCGGCGTTCATCTCGAGACGCCACCGGCGCAACAACTGGCCATTCGCAATGTTCTCTGCGCTATCGACCTGAGCCCTCACAGTGAGCACACCCTGTGCTGGGCGGAGCAAATGGCCGCTGAATTTGGGGCTCGGCTCGCTATTGTTCACGCCACGCCGCAGCTTGAAGGCGATGGACTCGGAACATTGTATTTTGCGCCCGAGTGGAGAGAGGCGTTAACCAACCACATTAAGCAACAGATCGCCGACCTCCAGCGAGATGCAGGGACCCAAGCGGACGTCTTCGTCGAGGGCGGTGATGCTCCGAAGGCGGTCAGGGCAGTTGCGGAAACGACACGGGCGGACCTGGTCGTTATAGGACGAAGCCCCTCTGGCGGGCGGCTGCGCACTAACGCTTATGGAATCATCCGCGAATCCCCCTGTCCGGTCCTGAGCGTTTAGAACCTTTGCGGGCCCGATAGCGCGGTACATATGCGCGCGTTCGGCGTCGTGTTGGAAGCAAGGTTGGGGACTACGTCATGTCTTCGGTTTTACGCAAAGTAAGAAAACCAGCGGAAGCCGCTCCGGATCGCCCCGCTGCTTTCTCCACCAGGGTGGGCCATCCCTTCACAAGCTTTCAGTGGGCTGAGACCTTCATAGCAGGGATGTCCGCATTCTGCATCCTGCTCCATTTGGCGCTGCGTTTTCTCTTCCGGGTGCCCCGCGGGTCTGGGCTGCTGCCGTTGGCCGTCGTCCTTGTTGTCGGCGGAACCCCGCTGATAATGAGGTTGACGCGACGGCTCGTCGCTTTCGAGTTCGGCTCCGATCTGCTGGCGGGAATCGCAATTCTCGCCGCTGTCCTGGTGAGGGAGTACTTGGTGGGGTCGATCATTGTCTTGATGCTATCCGGCGGAGCAGCGCTGGAGAGCTACGCAACCCGCCGGGCCTCTTCTGTGCTGGAAGCTTTGGCTCAGCGCGCCCCGTACATCGCACACCGCCGGGCGAATTCGGGATTGGTGGACGTTTCCTTAGAAGAAGTTGTCGTGGGAGACGCCTTGGTGATTTTGCCCCACGAGATCTGCCCCGTGGATGGAGTGGTCGTGGAAGGCCAAGGCGTAATGGACGAGTCCTACCTGACGGGAGAGCCATTCGAAATTGCCAAGGCCCCAGGGTCGGAGGTCCTTTCGGGCGCAATCAACGGAGAATCCGCGCTCGTGATCGTGACTTCAAAGTTGGCTGTTGATTCACGCTATGCCAGAATCGTCCAAGTCATGCAGGCGTCCGAACAGAAGCGTCCTCAGCTCCGCCGGATCGGGGATCGGCTCGGAGCGTGGTATACCCCGCTGGCGTTGGCCCTGGCCGCGGCCGGGTGGTGGTGGAGCGGCGACGCGCGCAGATTTCTTTCCGTGATTGTCATCTCTACCCCTTGCCCTTTACTCATCGCAATTCCTGTAGCCATCATCGGCGCGATCTCGATCGCCGCTAGGCGCGGCATCATCATCAAGGACCCGGCCATTCTCGAGCAGCTTGATCAGTGCCGCACATTCATCTTCGACAAAACCGGAACCCTCACCTATGGTCGGCCTGTTCTCACCGACATAATTTGTGCTCCTGGATTTTCACCCGGGGAAGTTCTGGCCGCAGCGGCAAGTCTGGAGCGGTACTCAAAACATCCCTTAGCGCAAGCTGTGTTGCGGGCTGCAGAGAAAGCCGGGGCGGTTCTGCGCCCCGTCAGCCTGATCAGCGAGAAGCCGGGAGAAGGGTTGCGCGGGCTGGTTGGCGGGAGGCCGGTTCACGTTACCGGCCGTGCCAGGCTTCCCGTCGGACAACGGAATCTTCCGCCTGAGGCAACCGGATTGGAATGTCAAGTGTTAATCGATAATACTTACGCCGCGACCTTCCAGTTTCACGACGCGCCCCGATTCGAAGGGCCTCCTTTTGTCCGTCACCTGAAGCCCAGCCATCGGGTGAACCGCGTGATCCTGCTTTCCGGCGATCGGGAAGCCGAGGTCCGCTATGTGGCGGAACAGATCGGGATTAAAGAGGTGTACTCCGGCAAGATCCCCGAGGAAAAAGTGGCCATTGTGGAGCGGGAGACCCGGTCTGCGAAGACGCTCTATGTCGGGGATGGAATCAATGATGCGCCCGCCATGATGGCGGCCACTGTGGGCGTCGCGCTGGGACAGCACAGCGACATCACTGCCGAGGCTGCCGGCGCTGTGATCCTCGACGCCTCATTGAGCAAGGTGGATGAGTTGATTCACATCGGAAGGCGCATGCGGCAAATCGCGCTGCAAAGTGCGGCGGGCGGGATGGCGTTGAGCCTAGCGGGCATGATCATCGCCGCGGCCGGGCATCTGCCGCCGGTTGCCGGGGCGGTCACTCAGGAGATGATTGATATCGCCGCTGTCCTTAACGCCTTGCGCGCCGCTATTCCTTCCAAAAACCTGACCGACTTCTGAGAATCAGGCTCGCCCTGCAAGGGCGGCCTCCTGAACCGGGAATCAGGAGCGTTGCTAACGCCGCCGCCGCGCTTCCGCATCGAGGCGGCGCACAAAGCCGTAAAGTCCCAGACAAAACAGAAAAATAACGCCGGAAACAATTCCAGCCGGCAGCGCCGTTTCGCGGTGGCCGGCGAGAAAGGCCTCCATCGCCGCTGAAAGCAGCCACATCTGGATAATGAGCAACAGAATTATCAGGGCCAGGGCGCCGTCGATCGCCGTCAGGCTTTGATTTTGAGGCGGCTTACGAGGCTGCATACTAACCCTGTAGGATTCCCGTCGCGACCAGTTCGCCGCCTCGGCGCTCCAGCACCACGCGGGCCAGCGGGCGGGGCGGCGGCCCCTGGATCACCGATCCGTCATGCACCGAGAAGTAGCCCTTATGGCAGGGGCATTCGAGGTGGTTTTGGTCCCGCGAGTAAAACACGGCGCACGAAAGATGGGTGCAGATCTGACTGTAGGCGGCGTACGAATCGGGGCCGGTCCGCACCAGAATGCAAGGATGATTCGCGGCCGGATAGTCAAAAATTTTGACGCCGCCCACGGGGATCTCGTCCAGCCCCGCCACGGCGCGGATCGGGTACACCGGATCCTTGTGAAACCAGGCGCGGATGGCGATCCAGACATTTCCGGTAAACATTGCCAGGCTGGTCAAGGTCAGGAATTTCGTGAGCTGCCGGCGATTCACATAGCGTTCTTCGCCTTTGAAAATCGAAAACTCGTCCCGCCAGAGGGGATCGGCGTCGGCCGGTCGAAACAATTTCATCATCCCTCCCAGATGTAATCGAGCACGTCGATGGAAAGCGATTCCTGCCCCGCGGGCATCATCAGATATACCTTGGTTGTTACCTGCTGCTTTCCGAAATAGAAGGTATTCGCGGGCTTCTCGCGGCGTCGGGCGATCTCCTCCGGCATGACGTAGGCGAGAGCCTGGCTCGGACAAACGGTGGCGCACATGGGGCGCTTACCCGCGGAGGTGCGGTCGTAGCACATGTCGCACTTCATCATCTGCTGCTCGGGAATCATCATTTTGGGTATGCCAAACGGACACGCCATCACGCAGTTGGAACAGGCGATGCATCGCGGCTTGAGCGATGAATGCACGACTCCGTCCTCGCCCTTCTTAATCGCGTCCGCCGGGCAAACTTCGGCGCAGGTCGGGTCGTCGCAGTGCCAGCAGACATAGGCCGCCGTGGCGGTCGTCTCACGCCGGTCGATGAAGTCGAAATTGATCATGGAGTATCCGCGGTGCGTCTCGCACTCCTCGCAAGCCTTGAGACACGCCTGGCAGCCGATGCAACGCGACGGATCGACGTAAAACTCCAATCCGAACATCAGGCTCCCTCCTGGGCTTTACGGAGCCGGCAGGCAGACACTTTGAACTCCGGGATCTTGCTGTGCGGGTCGAGAGTGCGGTGAGTGAGGCGGTTGGCGCTGCGGTCTTCGGGCCAGTGGTAGGGGATGAAAACGGTATCCGGACGAATCGTCTTGACGACCGCCGCCTGGAGCGTGATCTCGCTGCGGCGCGTGGTTACCGTTACCCAATCGCCGTCCACGATGCCATTGGCTTCCGCCAGCCGGGGGTGAATCTCGACTCTTGGCTCGGGATAAATGTCCACCAGGCCGCCGATGCGGCGGGTCTGTGTGCCGGAAAGATATTGGCTCACCACGCGCCCGGTGGTGAGGTAGACGGGGTACTGCTCATCGACCGGATCTCCGCTCTCGCGCCACTCCGTGACGATGAAACGGCATTTGCCGTCAGGATGAAAGGATTTGCCTCCCTCAATCAGGCGGGGCGTCCCCGGGTGATCCAGAGATGGGCAGGGCCAGAAAACGCCCATTTGCCGGTCGATCTTCTCGTAAGTGACGCCGTAATAATCGGCAATGCCGCCCCGCGACGCCTCGCGCAGCTCCTCAAAGATCTCCCGCGGCTTGGAATACGGAAAGTAGCGCCCTTTGCCAAGACGGCGCGCGAGGTCACAAATGATCGCACAGTCGGTTCTGGCGTGGCCTGGCGGGTCCACCGCCTTGTTGATGTGAACGATGCGTCCCTCAGCCGTACATCCGACCCCTTCATCTTCTTCGTGTAAGCTGCCGGCCAGGACCACGTCGGCGTAGCGGGCCGTTTCAGACAGAAAGAAGTCAATGACACCCAAAAACTCGATCTTCTCGAGCGCCTCACGGGTGAAGTGCGCGTCGGGCAAGGAGACCAGCGGATTGAAGCAGATCGAAAGCAGCCCCTTGATCTCGCCGCGGTGAATGGCTTCCATGATCTCGACGGCAGTGTAACCGGGTTGGGGGATCTCATCGGGATGGATTCCCCACACTTGCGCTACGTGCCGCCGCGCCTCGGGGTCCTGGAGCGAACGCTGGCCGGGAAGTTGATCGCATTTCTGTCCGTGCTCGCGGCCGCCCTGGCCGTTACCTTGCCCCGTGATCATGGTGCATCCGGCGCCCTCGCGGCCGATATTGCCGGTGGCAAGGCAGAGGTTGATCAGAGCCTGGCAGTTCTCAACTCCCTTGGAATGGTGCTCGATGCCTCTGGCGTGCATGGCGATGGCGCGATCTGCTTCCGCGAACCACCGGGCCGCGCGCTCGATGGCTTCCGGCGGCACGCCGGTCTTTTCGGCCACCATCCGCGGGTTATAGGGTTTCACCGATTCCGCCACAGCCTCGAACCCCACGGTATGCTGCGCAATGAATTCCCGGTCTTCCAGCCCATCGCGCAGCACAACGTGCAGCATGCCCATCAGCAAGGCAAGATCTGTGCCCGGCCGCACCGGCAAATAGAGGTCGGCATTCCGCACAACTGGAGTGAAGCGCGGATCGATCACGATCAATTTTCCGCCATTATCGCGGCACCGCCAGATGTAGTCGGTAGTAATGGGCGCGCACTCCCCGATATTGGCCCCGGCTACCAGCAGGACCCGGGCTTTGGGAATATCGCTCCACGGCATCAGGCTGCGGTCCACGCCGAATGCCGCTTTGTACGCATGCCCCGCCGAGACCATGCAAAGCCGGCCGTTGTAATCAATGTGGCGCGTTCCGAGCGCGACCCGGGCGAATTTGCCCAGCAAGTACGATTTTTCAGTGGTAAGCGACGCGCCGCCATAGACCGCCACGGCGTCTTTGCCGTAACGCTCCTGAATTTCCTTCACCCGGCGCACGGTGAAGTCCAGCGCTTCCTCCCAGCCTGCTCGAGAAAAGCCCTGGCTGGTGCGGAGCAAAGGTCCCAGCAGGCGATCGGGATGCGAATTCTGCATATACCGCTTGACGCCTTTGGGACAAAGCATCCCGCGATTAAAGGGAAACTCCTCCCACGGCTCGAATCCGATGACTTTCTGGCCGCGAACCTTGAGCTGGATCCCGCACTGCTGGCCGCAAAAACAGCAGTGCGTCTTCACGAGGCGGTCGGCTGGGTGCCGGGATTCCTCCTGCCAGCCCCCCTCCGGCGTGTACTTCAGATGCGGACCGTATTGCTCGATCAGCGTTTCGACAGGCGCCGGAGGTTTAGCCACGCGACCTCTCCGTCAAGCGCAGTTGCGCCATTGAGAGCGTCTTTCGCTTACAGGCAGGGCACAGCTCCTGCCACGAGCCGGCGGAACCCGGCAGGGAGTAATCAAACCCCAGTTGGGAAAGCGCTCGCTTCAGGTCGTCAATGTGGATGCGAGAGGCGAAGCGCTGCCCGCAGCGGGCGCAGAGAGCCCCTTCCCCGTTATCGCCCGCCTGGTGGTAGAGCTTCACACCAAGCTGCGCCGGGCGCTGGAAGATATGAAAAAACTTTCCGAACGGCAAGAAGAGCAACGCAGCGACCACCGTGATGGCGTGCGTAATGGCGAGGAAGCTATAGAACTGCCCGCGCAGCCAGACTTGCGACACCGTGAGCGCGAAACCGGTCACCGAAATCCCAAACAACAGGATCAAAGGGAAAAAATCTTCCGCGAACGACTGCACGGCCCGTGCTCCCTTGTCCCGCATCCGCCGCCAGAGAGAAAGAAAGATACCGATCATGACCAGCACGCCCGCAATGTCCAGCCCGTGAAAGAGAACAGCCGAGGTGATCGTGCGGACCCGGAAACATCCTGCCGGGAATCCGAACACGTAAATCACATACATCATCTGATCGTCCGGCAGCGTGCGGAAATGAATCCACCCAAAAACCAGGGGAAATGTGATGAGGACAGCCAGAACACATCCCCAAAAGATGCACTGGTGCATCCACCACCGCAATAGCGAACGCCGCCGGATGAAAGTTTGGGCGGCAAGGTCGGCGGCGGCCAGCCTGATTACAGGAACCAGGCTGCGGAGCGGGCCCCGTTGCCGGAAGATTTGCCATCCCCGCCGCCAGTAGACCCTGGTCGGCGGCTTGTCGAGCCACACCTTGTAGTGGTAAACCACGCCCCACGCAGCAAAAATGACGGCGAACGTATAGATTACCAAGGCGGCATCGAAATTCTGGAGGTTTCGCGAGCCGACCACGATGGTGGCGAGCAGAAACGCGGTCCACATGGTCGCCCAAGCGCCGGCGCGGATGCGATCGGCCGCGCGAGCGAGCTGCGGCGGCATGGCCAGCTCCAGCGCCTCCTGGCGGGGCATGAAAACTCTATCATTGGCTCGCCACAAAACCAGAGAGGCAATGGCCAGCAACAGGAAACCGGGCCAGTATGCGCCGAAGTGATCCCGAAACAATCCGAGCACGAGCGGAGGGAAAAATCCACCCAGACCTCCCATCGCTCCGACCAGGCCGGTGACGGCGCCGGTCCGGCCTGGGAAATATTCCGGGACCAGCTTGAAGACTGCGCCATTTCCCATCCCGAGCAAAGCCGCGGCGCCCAGGGCTCCCACTGTGAAGGGGAGCATGGCAGGCCAGGCCAGCAGCAGGGCGAACGGAGCCATGCCGAGAAAAACGCCTGCGAGTACACGAGCGCCGCCGGTCTTATCGGCGAGCCAGCCTCCGAGGGGACGGCATAGCGTCGCCAGCACGACAAAGCCAGCCGTCCGGAATCCGGCGTCCGCAGGCGCCAGCCGGAACTGGTCTCGCAGCAGAGAAGGCAGATAGACTGCGAAGGCGACGAATCCGCCGAAAGTTAAAAAATAGAAAACCGCCAGCACCCAGGCGAGGCGCTCCTTCAGGAGCACGTCCAGTGTTGAACGCGTCTCTTTCTGGAGATCGCCGTTCCGGCGCGAATCCCGGGCGAGAGCAGCGAAGAGAATCGCCCAGGCGGCAAGCAGTGCCGCGACACCCCGAAATACGTTTTGCCAGCCGATGACAGACGCCAGCACCGGACCCAGAAAAACCGCCCCCGATTGGCCGATATTGCCGAGACCATAAACGCCCAGCGCAGCACCTTGCCGGTCCGCGGGGAACCACCCGGAAACGAACTGGACGCCGACTGCAAACGAGGAACCCGCCATCCCGAGCAAAAAGCCAAGCGCCAGAAGTTCGCGGTGGCTCTCTGCTTTGGGCGCCAGGAATGCCGGCCCGGCGGCAAAGAGCATCAGCAGAGAGAACACGACACGACCGCCGAAGCGGTCCGCCAGCATGCCCATGGGGATCCGGCCCAACGAGCCGAGCAGCACCGGAACGGATACCAGAAGCGCCGTATCGGTCGCGGACAGCCGGAACATTTCGCGGAAATACGGAGCGAAGGCGCTGATCAGCCCCCAGGCAGCGAAGCAGATCGTGAAGGAGATGGTGGCCAGCAGAAGCTGGAGGCCGGAGCTCGAAGACTGTGTTTGTCCTGGCATCAGAGTCAGACAGCGCTCCTTGTTCCGCTTCGAAGCATCTTTGCAACCCTTTCGACTTTCGATGATACCGAAGACAGGATTACAAGAGGGCGGCCAGCCCTTGCAGTTGGCTGGTTCGGTGCGTCGCGCGCGGCTCCTTTTCGGAGTCCTCTATGCACTGGAGCAGGGCAGGCGCCAGCACCTCGTACTGTATATGTTTGAGACGGCACGCCTGCTGGAGCGTCACGGAGCGTACGGCCAGGCGCGCTACCGGGTTGTTGATCAGTGAAAAGCCGAACGCTTCAAAGACGGCGGCCGCCGCCGGATAACGGCTGATGATGTCCGATACCAGGGTTTGCGGAGTCACCGTGACTGCGCCAGCCAGCCCTCGCGCCTGGGAGGGCTTGTGATCCATGGTGCGCCACAGATCGATGGCCCACCAGATCAGCCCGGCAACCTCTATCCAGGCGCTCAGCGCCATCCAGGGATAGGCCCAGGGCTGCGTATCGGTCAGGATTTGAAAGAGCACGCGCATGCCGTTGCCGGTATTCAGCAGCCAGAAAGGGGCGGCGAGCGATCTCCTCTCTCGCGCGTTGATTCCGGCCAAGATGGGAACGACTTTACTCGAGACGCCCACAATCATCATGCTAATGAAGCCGACGGTGAAGGCATGCCGGTAGGCGCCGAAATAAGCATGGGAAAAAACCCTGCCCACCGCGAAATGGTAGAGCGGCATCAGCATCAGCAAAGCAAGCGCGAAAGCGGCCCAACCATAGGCGGCTCGGATGAAAGGCAGTGAGCGATCTTGTTCCCTATTCTCGGAATACAGGTGGAAGCTGCGAATCAGAATCAGGACAGCGGCCAGCAACCCGAGCAAGCTCAGCTCGAGCATGGCGCCCCATGCCGGGCGGCGCGTATGAATCAGCAGGGAGTAAAATGCGATGTTTCCCGCCACGGACAGGTTCCATAAGTAAAAAGCCCGGTTCGAGGCCCTTGGGGAGACTTCACCGAAGCCGTAGAGGAAGGGCAGGAAACGCTGGCTCACGCCGAGAATCATGCCGCCGGCGAAACCCAGCAGTTGCAGGTCGCGCCACGGCCCGTCGTAAGCGCCAATGAATCGCACCCATTCGCTGTAGCCGCTGATGGCAGAGGATGCCGCGAAAACCCAAAGATCAAATGCAAATGCCACGACCATCCAGCCCAGCGCCGCGTAAATAAACTTTTCGTACGGTTCTCTGGCCTGTTGGGAGGACCGGAGAGTTTGGGTGATGATCCAGACAAAGGCGAGGACTGCCGCCAACTCCACCGCGCCGGCGGTAATGCCGGCAACCTTCCAAAACGGGGCCTTTTGCCACAGGTCAGCCAGGCAACGCACGGCCAGCGCGGGCGCCATCACATAAGGAATGGCAGCCGCCAGGCGAGGCCGCCGGAGCGCTGTCAGCTTGAATCGCGGGAAGGCCTGATAGGCGAAGCCCATGACGAAGAAAGTCACCCATCCGGCCACTTGGGCGTGTGCGTGCGACCAGATGAGGGCGCGCATGTCAAGCGAGGCGAGCTGATGTTTGGCGGCCAGAATGGCCAGATTGATGCCGCCGAAGACACAGCCGAACGTAAACATGACCACAATGGCGGCCTTGAAGAAGCGGCGGTAGATCACTGCCGCAGAATCTGCGTCGTTGGCAGGCCCGGCGCACCAGTCTGCACCGCGCTGCGCCGCCTGCTCGAGTTCGCAGAGCAGTTGAGCTTCCGGAATGCGGTGAGCCCGGGCAAAGAACCACAGCGGCTCCTGCGGTCCATAAGGCCCGCCGCAACCAAGCAGGCCATACCGGTCTAAAATTTGGCGGCAACCGGGGTACTTGACGAGAATTTCCGGAAGAGGCATCGCGCGGTGAATGAGTTTTTCGCTCATACAATGCTCTCCTGCCGCGGCGTGGCGCTGGCGCCGTTCGGACAGCCTTGAGGATACACGCCGCATGCGGTACATTCGTCGGTAGCCGAATGGGTGCGCCTGTGATCTCGCGAAAAGTGGAAGCCCTCTCCAGGACTTCTTTGCTCGCCAGCCTCACTCCCGGCGAGATCGAGGCGCTGGCGCTGCGGGCGATTGAAAAACGCTACGCGCCCGGCGAAATGCTGTTCCGGGAGGGAGAAGAGTGCACCGGGTTCTACGTGCTGGCGCAGGGAAGCGTCAAGATCGTCAAAACTTCGCCCGGCGGGCGCGAGATTATGCTTGCGGTGGAGTCGGCGCCCTCCAGTGTGGCCGAGATTCCTGTTTTCGATGGCGGGCGCTACCCGGCCTCGGTCAGCGCCATCGACGAGGTGACTGCTTATCTGATTACCAAGAGAGACTTCCAGCAGGTCTGCCGGCAGCATCCCGAAGTGCCGCTGAAAGTTCTGGCCGTGGTCGGGCGGCGCTTGCGGCACCTGGTTTCGATCATCGAGGGAGTGACCTTCGGCAGCGTACGGCAGCGGCTCGCCCGCATCCTGCTCGAGTTTGCCGAGCAAGCCGGCAGTGATCGCTTCACGCTGCCGGCTACCCATCAGGAGCTGGCCTCGTGGCTGGGCACGGTGCGAGAGGTGGTGTCGCGCAACCTCAGCCGCTTCCAGGCCGAGGGGTTGCTGCGCATCCAGGCACGCGAAATTTGTCTGTTCGACCGCGAAGGTCTGGCGCGCGAGGCCGAAACCGAAATTTCGTAACGGGCGCATTCCATTTTTCCATTTAGAAACGAATGGCCGCGCCGCCGGTGACCACGGTCACAGCCGGTCTGGAACAAGAGGTTCCATAGTGAGAGTGTGAGCCCGCTGCCAATCCCGGTGTTTCTTTTGTCAGCGCAACCGCCTGGAGGGCCTTTCTGGTGATCTGGGAGGTAACCCAAGCGTGCGACTGGCCTGCGCCCATTGCTGGGCCTGCGCCATACCCTAAGCCAATATCAAACTATTAGCAGCTCGCCGGGGGCGGCGCCGCGATCGGCTCGGGCGTAGGACTTCCAGCGTGGAATTTCCAGATTTCGCCAGAAGTCCGCTACAGGCACTGGACCGCGCAGCGCTCGAGCCAACCCAGAATCAGGTGGAGTTTCTGTTGGCCTTGATGCTTTTAAATACGCGTTGATTCGCCACGGAAACGTGCTATACTTGGGTTGCGTTTGATCGTCCCGCATAATCTGGCTGAGATTGCCTTCCGCCTCCTTATAGCCCGCCTTCAAATGTAAGGAGATCCGGTGAAAAATATTTTCGTAGGGAACCTCGACTTCGAGGCTACCGAAGAATCGATCCGTTCGTTGTTCGAACCATATGGAGCGATTGAGCGCATCAATCTGGTGACGGACCGCGATACGGGCCGCTCGCGAGGCTTCGCGTTCGTCGAAATGACCGATGCAAACCAGGCCGATCAGGCTATCGCCGCGCTCAACGGGACGAGTTCAGGGGGCCGCGCGCTCAATGTGAGCGAGGCGCGCCCGAAGACGAGCGGGGCGCCGCGCGAGCGCCGCTCTCCCCGCTACTAAGCCGGGCTTTTCGCTTCGCGCGAGTTTGTCTCTGACCGCTCCGGCAAGCTGGAGCGGCCCGGCCAAGCTTGGGAAACCTGGGGACCGGCTATTGCCGCCCTCCCATTTACCACCCTTCTGCAAAGGAAAAGAGGTGTCGCTTGCTTACCAAAATGATGAAATTCGTCTCCATCGCATTACTCATCCTGACGGCCGTGTTCTGGAAGGATGCGCCGAGCTATCAACTGCCCTTGCGCTTCGTAGTGAGTCTCGGGGCGTTTTTGGTCGCCTTGCAGGCGGTCCGCGCCAGTAAATACGCCTGGGCAACGGGATTCTTCGCTATAACCCTGGTCTTCAACCCGCTCGTCGCAGTGGGCGCGCTTTCCGGTGATCTGGCTTTTGGCGTGGTTCTGGCCAGCGTCGTTTTGTTCGCGCTCTCGTTGTACGCTCTGAAGACCCAGCCGCTCCTTTCAATGCCATCCATCACGGATCGCACCCCTGGAAGCGAGTCGCTGTAGAGAGTAAGACGCGCATGATTCGTCCCCCAAAGGAGGACATCTAATGACCGGTACTCGCATTTTCGCCATTGCGGTTTCCACGGCCGTGCTTTCGGCGGCTTCGCTGTATGCTGGAGATCTCTCGAAATATCGTGAATTTCAGTTGGGAATGAACCTGGCCGCTCTGGCCAAGCAGGCGCAGATGAAGCCGTCCGACGCCAAGACGATTCACCAACGCCCGGCTCTGATTCAGGAGCTCGAGTGGCAGCCGCGCTTTGCAATTCGCTCGGGCTCCGATTCCGATACGGACTCGGTGGAAGAAGTCCTGTTCAGCCTGTATAACAACCAGCTCTCTCGAATGGTGGTGAGTTATAATCGCGCGCGCACGGAGGGGCTGACGACCGAGGATATGATCGAAGCCATTTCGGCGACCTACGGAGCCGCCGAGAAGCCGGAAGCCGAAATCGTGTTTCCTTCGGTATATCGCGAAACGGTGAAGGTCGTAGCACGGTGGGAGGACTCCCAATATTCGCTGAGCCTGGTTCGCCTTGCCCCGTCCTCGTACCAGCCTGAGTTTGGAATGGTTCTGCTTTCGAAACGGCTGGACGCGCTGGCGCAAGCGGCGTCTGCTGCCGCTATCCGCCTGGACGAGCAAGAAGCTCCCCAAAGGGAAATCGAGCGTCAAAAGAAGGTGGAGGATGAAAATCGGGCTGAGCAGGAGAAGGCCCGGCCGGCGAACAAGGCAAACTTTCGTCCCTAGAAGCCTGGGGGCGGGCGGAACACCCGACTTTTTTGCGGCACAGTTGTTGAAACGAGCGAATAATGAAGAAGACTTGCGTCGAAAAGCAACGGTTAGGGCATGAGCTTTCGCAGGCGATCGACAGGCTTTATGACCTGAAGAAGCGCCATATCGCCGCGATCGGCAGCGGGACTGCCGACCCAAACTTGATCTTGTCCAGTCTGAAGCAAGCCGAGCGCAACCAACGCGACGCTCAGGAGGCTCGCCGGCTTCACATCGAGAAACATCGATGCTAGGAGGGTGGTCTTTGACTTGCAGGAAGGGAACAAGGGTCCGAAAACTGCCGGCATTCGCGCCGATCGAACTCAGGAGCTTTCGCAGCCTCTTGCTAATAATGGAAGCTAAAGACAACTCTGTCTGCGGCGCGCGCAGCAGGTCGCGTATGGATTTGATCTCGTAAGCCCGGAATTCGGCCGAAGTCCGAGGCTCTTAACAGAGTGACCGCCAATATGAAAAGAGAGAGGAAGGGACGTTTGAGCGGGTCCGTGTGTTCTGCGGATCAGGCGATATGAGCCCCGCGCGTCTCCACGTAAACCGCATACAGCGACTGGCTGCCGCACATGAACAGGCGGTTGCGCCGCGTGCCGCCGAAACATAAATTCGCGCAGATTTCCGGCAGCAGGATCATGCCGATGCGCTGGCCCTCGGGGCTGAAAATGTGCACGCCGTCGTAACCGGGGCCGACGCGGCCGCAGCCGGCCCAGATATTGCCGTCGATGTCGGCCCGGATGCCGTCCGCAATGCCTGCGCCCTTTCCGGCCATCTCCATCGAGCAGAATTGCCTGCCGTTGCGGAGAGTCTTGCTGTCGACGACGTCGTAGACCTTGATGTTCTTGGGAGCGTTCGGGTAATGTGTCGAGCCGGTGTCGCAGATGTAGAGTTTGCGGTAGTCCGGCGAGAAGCAAAGTCCATTAGCTTTGAATTCTTCGTCGGTGACCATCGCCATCTGGCCAGTCTTGGCGTCGATTCGATACGTAGCTTCCTTTAAGGGCAGGGAGACCGGCGAGTTGCCGCTCTCGTAGAGAGACAGGGCGCCATAGCCCGGATCGGTAAACCAGATCCCGCCGTCCGGGTGCACCACGATATCGTTCGGCGCGTTCAGCGGCTTGCCCTGCCATTTGTCCGCCAGAACAGTGACGCTCCCATTCGGTTCATACCGCACTACCCGCCGGTTGCCGTGCTCGCAGGAAAGCTGCCGGCCCTCGTAGTCGAACGTATTGCCGTTGCTGAAGCCGGAAGGCTGGCGATACACGCTGACGTGCCCATCTTCCTCGAGCCATCGCATTTGCCGGTTATTGGGAATATCGCTCCAGATCAGGCAGCGTGCATTGCCGTTCCAGGCCGGCCCTTCGGCCCAGAGCAGCCCGGTGTAAAGGCGCTGGATGGGCGTGTTGCCGATAGCGTACTTCGCAAATTTGCGATCCAGAATTACAATGTCCGGATCCGCGTACCGTACCGGATTCCGGCCGCTCCAGTCGCGCTGGGTCTGCGCCGCGGCGCCCAGGGGCGAGAGCAGGGCTCCGGCGGCGGTTCGTAAGAAAGAACGGCGCTCCAGGCCGGCAGCCGTGCGATCGATGGGGTCGGATGGCATGAATATACTCCAGAAAGCAAGCCAGTATACACCAAGCGGTCTCCGGCAAGCCGGGTGCAATCCGGCGCCGGGCCTCTCAGTATGATTGCGACTGCGCCGCCGCCGGCTTGCCGCGCGCGATGGCCGCGTAGCCGAGCGAAATCAAAGTCAAGAAGACCGTCAAGACTTCGCTGTCGCCGAGGTTGACCTCGAACATCGCGCCCACAAGGATTCCGAGGACGCCTGCGACTACCGCGTAAAGGACGAAGCGATCCTCATCCCGCGCGCAGCGCAGCGCGCGGGAGTGATCCCGCAGGATTCGCGCCAGCAGCCATAACAAAGCCAGCAAAGCCGGCACGCCGCGCTCGGCGGCGTAATGGATGTACAGATTGTGCAAATGCCCGTAAAAAGCCGGCGGCAAGTTGGTCACGTCGGCCGGAACATAGTTGTGAAATTCCGGCGCTACCTCCTCCGGGCCGACGCCAAGCAACGGATGCGCTTCGATCATGCGCCAGCCGGTGCGCCACATGATGATGCGGGCGCTTGTGGAAGTATCGGATCTGGTGCTGAGCATCGACTGCACGCGCCTCTTTACGGCGCCAGGCGAGGCGACCACCATGATCGCGATCAGCAGCGGCCCTGCCGCGAGCAGCCTCTTGCGCCAATGCCACGTCAAATACCCGGAAGAGACCGCGGTGGCCAGCCAGATGCTCCGCGTGAAGCTAGCCAGCAGCGAGGCGGCGAGCACGGCCGCGCAAAGCGCGCCCAGAACTGTGCGCCATCGCCCGAGATCAGGCGAAAAGAACAGCCAGCTCAACAGGACCAGAAGAATCAGCATTTCCACTTCGCTGAACGTCATCCAGTGGCTCAGAAATCCCGTTATGCGCTCGCCCACATAGAATTGATAAAAATCCTCGTGCAGCGAACGGGCTGCCCGTACCTTCTGCTCGAATTGCCCCAGACTGCGAATGGCGCTGGCGGCCGCTGCCGCGAACCAGGCCCCTGCCAGCCACCGCGTGTACCGGCCGTCGCGAAAAACGGTGCAAGCCACAAGCAGAACGGAAAAAACGAAAAACTTTCGGATTTGCGGCAACCCGGCCGCGAGATGTCCCGAAAGCAGCCACGAGGTGACAGTTAATCCCAAGAATGCGCATAGCGGAGCCTTGACCGGCGGAAAATCCAGCCGCGCTTCCGAGGCGATGAGCGCGATCAGGGCCAGGCCAAGAAAAATCTGGCAGATCGCGATCGACAGCACGACGGCCGCGGCCGAAATCAGCATGGACCATGTCGCGGCTTGATACAGCTTTCGTTGGCCGGCTGTCATATCGGATGCCGTTTACCAGAATAAGGGAAATCAGCAACGGCCCAAAAAAGCAGACCAACCGGCCGTCCATTCCTAGAATAGCGGGCTATGGCATTCTGGAGCCATGGAGATTTACATCCTGCGTCACGGCATTGCCGAAGAGGGCAGGGCAGGCCAGGCGGACGCCGACCGGCGTCTGACCCCGGAAGGGAAGGATAAGCTGCGGCGGATCCTGTCTCGCGCCCGAATCGCCGGCGTCCGGCCCGAACTGATTCTTTCCAGTCCCTATAAACGCGCTATGGAAACCGCAGCTTTGGCCGCCGAAGAACTGGAAGTCAAAAGCCCCATTCTGGAGACCAGGGCTCTTACGCCGACGGAGCGGCCGGAGGCCGTCTGGGAGGAGATCCGGCTGCACAAGGATGCTGCGCAGCTTTTGCTGGCCGGGCATGAGCCGCAACTGAGCGCTTTGGTTTGCTATCTGATCGGCGCTCGCGCCGGCGCGGTGGAGCTGAAGAAGGGAGCTATCGCCAGAGTGGATGCCGCGTCACTTGGGCCCCGGCCCGATGGCGTTCTGATATGGCTGCTCACCGCCAAACTGGCGAACTCTTGACAAAGTTACCTAGAACGAAGCCGCGCGTACGCCGAAATCCAAACGGCGCTCATCGAAACATCGAAAAACAGCCGCCTGAAAAAGTGGGGCCGGCGTACCGGCCCCACTCGGAGGCGCTCTCGCGGCCGCTGCTGAGCTTTGACCGCGAGAGACCGGGGAGGGAAGTGATCACCGCTCCGAGAATCAGCAGCACGCTGCCGGGCTCGCCGCTTCCCTTGCAGCCCGCCGGTTTCTGCGTCCTCCCAAGAGCTGCTGCGGCTGTCCATAAAGTAGCTATTGATTTGCCAATGTTGGCGTTGCCACGTGCGCAGCAAAACAAAAAGTGCAGGATCGCGGCACGAATTGCAACGTTTTCGAGGTCCGGCGAAGCTTCGGACCAACTGAAGGTCTGTACACGAACTCGCTCTCGACCGGGATGGATATTCCTTCCTGTTGCATCCTCATTGCATTTGCTCCCGGAGCTTCCGCCGTTGCGGGCGCCGCCAGGGCGCAATCTGTTCGCTCCGGCCGGAGCGCTTCACGGCCGAAAAGTTCGGATGCTCATGCGCTCACAGAGTCTGTCTATTTCATCTACTGTCAGCGTCGTATCGGCCAACAGCGATGTGAGGGGCTCGTGCACGGCTTGCCATAATCTCAAGACATTGATGATGCTAGCGAGTTCGGCGGAGCTCAAGTACACCGGAATAGGTCTGGCCGACTCATTTTTTTTCACAGCGCCACCTCCGCGGTCGGAATTCTCGGCGAGAAGAGACGCCCCGGCCCGCGACGCTCGATGACCTTCTAATGCTTCGCCACGAGGCGCCTTTTCCTGGCGGCGGCTGCCGCCGAGGTTCCAAAAGCGATTTCAGTGCCAAACGCCCACCTCGCCTCGGCTGTTCCCTGATAGGAGAAGAGAACGAAGGCGGCGGAGGGCAAAAGCGGAGTTTACGAAAGTGGCGCTTTTTTACTTGCGCCTGGGAAATTTTGTACGGGGCCGCTGGTGTAATCTTTACATCTTCACCATACGCGGCATTGCGGAGATCGAACCATCGGTTGGCCTGTCCGGCAACTGAAAGCCTTTTGAAATTCTGGCATGTTGGAGAGCACTCCGTTCACGCGAAAGCGGCCGGGCGAGTGCGGATTGGTCAATGCCATGAGCCGCGCAATCTGGTCGGTTCGGTTTTCGCACCAGATCTGCGCCCATCCCAAGAAGAAGCGCTGTTCCGGTGTAAAGTCTTCTATCTTGCCCGGGCTCTTTCCGGCCAGATCGGCGGTAAGAGCCATCAGCGCGATGCGAACACCGCCATTATCCGCGGTGTTTTCCCCCAGCGTCAGTTTGCCATTCAGCTTTACATCATCGACGGCGGTGAAGTTCGCGTACTCGTCCACAAAGCATTGAGCGCGCGACTCAAAAGCCTTGGCATCGGCCGGCGTCCACCAGTCTCGCAGGTTGCCTTCGCCGTCGAACTGGCGGCCTTCGTCATCAAACCCGTGGGTAAGCTCATGGCCAATCACGGCGCCAATGCCGCCGAAGTTGACAGCGTCGTCGGCTTGGTTGTTGAAAAAGGGCGGCTGGAGGATGCCGGCGGGGAAATTGATGTTGTTCATCTGCGGATCATAGTAGGCGTTTACGGTGGGCGGCGTCATGAACCATTCGCTCTTGTCGACGGGTTTGCCGATTTTGGCGATCTGGCGCTGGAATTCAAAGTGGTCGGCGCGCTCGAAATTGCCCAGAGCGTCGCCGCGAATGATTTGCACGCTGCTGTAATCGCGCCACTTGTCGGGATACCCGATTTTATTTGTAATTTCATGCAGCTTCTGGATGGCTTTCTCCTTGGTGGCTGGCGTCATCCAAGTCAGCTCTTGGATATCGCGGCCCAGCGCGCGTTCCAGCTCGTTGACCATCTGGAGCGTGCGCTGCTTGCTTTGGGGACCGAAGGTTTTTTCAACATATTTCTGGCCGAGAGCCTCGCCAAGCTGGCGGTCGGCGAGATCCACGCAGCGCTTCCACCGGGGACGCAGCTCTTTAGCGCCGGTGAGCGTCTGGCCGTAAAAGTTGAAATTCTCCTTGACGAACGGCTCCGGCAGCAAAGGCGCATAGGCGTGGACCAGATGCCAGCGCAGATAAGTCTTCCAATCCTCCAGAGAGACGGAACGGAGCAGGCTCTCGACCGCTTTGAAAAAATCCGGCACAGCGACGTTCAGGCTCTGAATCGGAGGCGCAGCAATGTCTTCCAAATACTTGGGCCACGCGAACGAGGGGGTAATTGACGCCAGTTCTTGCCTGCTCATTTTGTGATACAGGTTGTGCGGATCCCGGCGGGAGACGCGATCGAGGGCGCCTTTCGCCATCGCCGTTTCGAGATCGAGGACGACTTTGGCTCCGGCCGAGGCCGCCTGCGGCGAGAAACCCAGAAGTTCGAACATCTTTGCTACATGGGCGGCATACTGCCGCCGAATTTCAACGGACTTGGCGTCTTGTTTCAAGTAATAGTCGCGGTCCGGAAGGCCCAGCCCACCCTGATCCACTTCGCCGATCACTTGGGTAGCGTCGGCATAGTCTTGAGTGGAATCGAACACAAACATCGCCCGGACTCCGGTGCTGTGCAGGCGGGCGATTTCGTCTGTGAGCTCCGCCTTGCTTGCAAGCGCGGCGATGCGGTCCAGTTCCGGCTGGAGGGGAGCCGTACCCTTGGCGTCGATCGTTTTCTCATCCATGCAGGAGGCATAGTAGTCGCCGATCTTCTGCTCCACCGCTGAGCGGCCGGGATCGTTCGCCGAAGCTTCCTCGAGAATATCCCGCAGGATCTCGCGATTGCGCTCGGCCAGCTCATCAAACCGGCCCCAGCGCGATTGGTCCGGTGGAATGGGATTGCGGGTCATCCAAGTTCCACAGGCATATTGATAGAAATCAACGCAAGGATTTGCGGCGGTATCCATCGCGGAGATTTCCACCCCCGGCGCCGCAGCGGCGGGCGTCCTGTTCCCGGCGGAGGTCTGGGCCGTTGCCGGGCCACAAGCGACTAGCAAAAGGGTAAAAAGCCAGACTGAACTCATACTCTCTACCTTTCCCCAAAAGCGCGCGGACTGTCAACCCGCGATGTAGGAATCCGCCGCGCCGCGGTCTCTTTTTGCCGGAGAGTATCCTGGCTGGGCGGGACGGCCGGGGCTGGAACGGCAAAAGGCGGCCC
>Ga0070741_10006353_pt1 | contig 25464 bp, 22 predicted proteins | sample Coa_R1_4_FD_66440 | JGI IMG/M metagenome (GOLD analysis project Ga0070741, IMG submission 66440) | Surface soil microbial communities from Centralia Pennsylvania, which are recovering from an underground coalmine fire - Coalmine... | ecosystem: Environmental > Terrestrial > Soil > Unclassified ... | reverse complement strand
CCTCCGCCTGCTCGGGGTCGCCCTCGCCGAGCTCCTGCTGGATCGCCTTCAGCTGCTGGCGCAGGAAGTACTCGCGCTGGCCCTTCTCCATCTCCGACTGCACCTGCGACTGGATCTTCGAGCCGAGCTCGAAGACCTCGACCTCGCGGGAGAGAATCGCGGAGATCCGGCGCAGGCGCTGCTCGACGTCGGCGGTCTCGAGGATCTCCTGGCGCTCCTCGGTCGGGATCGTGCGCAGCGTCGAGGCGACGAGGTGGGCGAGCGCGCTCGGGTCGTCGACGTTCGTCGCGGCGAGCTGCAGCTCCTCGGGCAGGTAGGGCGCGAGCCCGATGATCTTCGAGAAGAGCCCCTGGACGTTCCGGGTCAGCGCCTCGACCTCGGGCGTGTCGGCGTTCTCGTCCGGCACGGCGGCCACCTCGGCGACGAGGTACGGCTCCTCGGAGATGCGGCGCTCGATCCGGATGCGGTGGAGGCCGCCGACGAGGATCCGGAGCGTCCCGTCGGGGACGCGGATCATCTTGTGGATGATCGCCACCGTCCCGACCTGGTAGACGTCGTCCCAGCCGGGCGTCTCGACCGACGCGTCCCGGGCGGTCACGAGCGCGACCAGCCGGTCGCCGGCGACGACGTCGTCGATCAGCCGGACCGACCGCTCCTGGCCGATCGCGAGCGGCGCCATCGACGCGGGGAAGACGACCGTCTCCTTGAGGGGCAGGACCGGCAGGGTCGCCGGCAGCTCCAGCTCGAGCTCGCCCGTCGGGGCCTCGTAGGCGACGTCCGTCATCCCTGCGCGACCTCGATCGTCACGCGGCCGCGGGGTGCAGGCTGCTCGACCACGGGCAGGACGATCGTCACCACGCCGTGCTCGTAGCGCGCGAGGGCGCGATCGGGGTCGACGTTCTCGGCGAGGCGGACCTGCCGGCGGAAGGGCCCGTACTCGATCTCCATCTGCTGGTAGGAGACGCAGCCGCCGACCTTCGGCCGGTGCCGCTCGCCGGAGATGACGAGGATCCGCTCGCCGACGACGAGCTCCAGCGAGTCCGGGTCGACGCCCGGCAGCTCGACGACGACCGTCAGCTCGTGCGGCTCGTCCGTGTGGAACGAGTCGACGTTCGGCCGGAACCCGCGGCGCGTGCCCGCAAAGCGGGGCACCTGCCAGAGGTCGGCGAAGAGCTCCTCGATCTCCTCGTGCAGCCTGTCGATGTCGCGTGCCACAGGTTTGAAAGGTACCGAGCCGAGTAGCCTTGCAGTCGTGGCCGCCTGGACGCGTCTCGTGCTGCGGCACCGGCGGGCCGTCCTGGTCGCCTGGGTCGCGGTCTTCCTCGCCGGCGGTCTCGCCAGCGCGAGGCTCTCGCCGCTCCTCTCGAACACCTTCCGGGTCCCCGGCACCGACTCCGAGCGGGTGCGGGCGGCGCTCCAGGAGCGCTTCGGCGACCGCCCCGACGGCTCGTTCACCGTCGTGTTCGAGCTCTCGCACCCCTCGACGGCGGCCGACGTCGCGCGGCTGCAGCGCGTCGTCGACCGCGCCGCCGGCGCCGTCGAGGGCGGCCGCCCGACCGCGCTGCTCACCGCCGGCCGGAACGTCGTCTTCGGCGACGTCGTCTCGACGCTGAGCGTCGCCGACGCGAAGGGCTACACCGAGCCGCTCCTGCGCGCGCTCGGCCGCCCGCCCGGGGTGGAGCACGCCTACGTCACCGGCGCAGGCCCGATCCAGCACGACCTCGACCCGATCTTCTCCGGCGACCTGAAGAAGGGCGAGGGGATCGCGATCCCGATCGCGCTCGTGATCCTGGTCGCCGTCTTCGGCATCTCGCTCGCGGTGACGATCCCGTTCGTCTTCGCGGCGTGCACGATCACCGGCTCGCTCGGGATCCTCTACGGCGTCGCGCACCTGGCCGAGACGCCGACGTACACGACCAACCTGATCCAGCTGATCGGGCTCGGCATCGCGGTCGACTACTCGCTCCTCGTCGTCTACCGGTTCCGCGAGGAGCTCGCCCGCGGGCTCGACCGCGACGACGCCGTCGTCCGCACGATGCAGACGGCCGGGCGGGCGGTGATCTTCTCCGGCGCCGCCGTCGCGCTCGGGCTCGCCCTCCTGCTCGCGATGCCGCTGCCGTTCATGCGGATGATGGGCGTCGCCGGCTTCCTGATCCCGTGCGTGTCGATCCTCGCAGCGGCGACGCTCCAGCCCGCCCTGCTCTCCTTCTACGGCCGTCGCGGGACGGCGCGGAGGCGGATCCTCCCCGGCGAGCCGCTCGACCCCGAGCGCGGCGGGTGGGCCCGGCTCGCGCGCTCGATCATGGCGCGTCCGGCCGCCTACCTCGCCGCGGGCACGGCGCTCCTCGTCGCCGCGGCCGTGCCGGCGTTCTTCCTCGAGCTGACGCCCGGCTCGACGTTCGGGATCCCGCGCTCGCCGCAGGCGATCCGCGGCTTCGACCTCCTCCGCGACGCCGTCGGCCCGGGCGCGGTCGCGCCGGCGCAGGTCCTCGTCCACACCCGCGAGGGCTCCGTGCTCGAGCCGCGCGTGCAGGCCGCCGTGGGCCGGCTCGTCGCGTCGGCCCGCCGCGACCCGGAGGTGGCCGCGGTCTACTCCGGCAGGGCCGGCCGCTACGTCGACCCGTCGAGGCGCTACGAGCAGGTGATCCTCGCAGGCCGCCACGACTACGGCTTCCCTGAGGCGCAGTCGTTCGTGAGGCGCCTGCGCCACGAGCTGATCCCGGCGGCCGGCTTCCCGCGCGAGGCGGACGTGCGCGTCGGCGGCGCGCCGGCGCAGGGCGTCGACTTCCTCCACGAGGCCTACACCTACTTCCCGCCCCTGATCGCCGCGGTGCTGCTGCTGACGTACCTGCTGCTCCTGCGCGCGTTCCGGTCGCTGCTCCTCCCGCTCAAGGCGATCCTGCTCAACCTGCTCTCTGTCGGCGCCGCCTACGGGATGCTCGTGGTCGTCTTCAAGTGGGGCGCCGGACGCGAGCTCTTCGGCCTGTACCAGTTCGGCCAGGTCGAGGGCTGGATCCCGATCTTCCTCTTCGCCATGCTCTTCGGCCTCTCGATGGACTACGAGGTGTTCCTCGTGACGCGCATGCGCGAGACCTGGGACGGCGGCGCCGACAACGTCACGGCGGTCGCGCACGGGCTCGAGCGCACGGGGCGGATCATCACCGCCGCCGCGGTGATCATGTGCGCGGCGTTCTCGGGCTTCGTCGCGGGCCGGATCGTCGGCCTGCAGCAGTTCGGGCTCGGGCTCGCGGTCGCCGTCTTCGTCGACGCCACCGTCGTCCGGTCGCTCCTCGTCCCGAGCCTGATGGCGATCTTCGGCCGCTGGAACTGGTGGCTGCCGCCGCCGTTCGCCCGGATCGTGCGCGTGCAGCCGTCGGCGCTCGCGCGCCCGGGCGCGTAGCATCGGCGCCTGCATGAAGGGTCTCATCTGCGCCGGCGGGACGGCGACGCGCCTCGAGGAGCTGACGCGGGTCACGAACAAGCACCTGCTCCCGGTCGGGCGCTGGCCGATGGTCTACTACCCGCTCCAGCTCCTGCAGCGGGTCGGCGTCCGCGAGGTCCTGCTCGTGACCGGGCAGCAGCACGCCGGCGACTTCATCGACCTGCTCGGCGACGGGCGCGTGCGCTCGCGCGGCGGCGACGAGCTCCTCTTCGACCTCGACCTCACCTACAAGGTGCAGGTGGAGCCGGGCGGGATCGCGCAGGTGGTGGGCATGGCCCGCGACTTCGCCGGCGACTCGCCGCTCGTCGTCTGCCTCGGCGACAACATCTTCGAGTACGCCCAGGCCGAGGCGATCCGCGCGTGGCGCGAGGGCGCGCTCGTGTTCGTGAAGGAGGTGTCCGACCCGGAGGCGTTCGGCGTGGTCGCCTACGACGGCGACGGCCGCGTCGTCGACGTCGTCGAGAAGGCGGGCGTCGTCGACAGGCGCTACGAGCGCCCGCCCTCGAACGACGCGGTCGTCGGCCTCTACTGCTACCCGCCTGACGTCTTCGACGTGATCGGCGGGCTCGAGCCGTCGAGCCGCGGCGAGCTCGAGATCACCGACGTGAACCGCGAGTACGCGCGGCAGGGCCGTCTCGCCGTCTGCCGCGTCGAGGGCTGGTGGCACGACGGGGGCAAGCACTGGGCCGACCTCGCCGAGGTGGGCCGGCGCGTCGAGGAGACCGGGGTGAACAAGTGATCCGGCGCTTCCCGCTCGAGCGCCGCGAGGACGAGCGGGGCTGGTTCGCGGAGCTCGCCCGCGCGAGCGCGCTCCCGAAGCCGATCCGGCAGGCGAACCTCTCCTGGTCGCGCCGGGGCGTGATCCGCGGCCTCCACTACCACGAGCGGGGGCAGGACGACCTCTTCGTCTGCCTGCAGGGGACGGTGCGCGTGGTCGTGCTCGACCTCGAGACCGGCGAGCGCTACTCCGAGGACATCGGCGACGAGAACCCGGTCGCGCTCTACGTGCCGGGCCGCTGCGCGCACGGCTTCGAGGCGCTCACCGACGCGCTCTTCGCCTACCTCGTCACCGAGGAGTACGACCCCGCCGACCCGGACGAGCACGGCATCCCCTGGGACGACCCCCGCGTCGTCGACCTCTGGAGCACGCGATCGCCGCTTCTCTCGGCACGGGACCGGACGGCGGCGTCCTGATCACCGGCGGGGCCGGCCAGCTCGGCACCGCCCTCGCGCGCGTCTACCCGGGCGCCCTCGCCGTCGACCTCGACGAGTGGGACGTGCGCCTCCCCGCCCCCGAGCCGCTGACGCGCCGCCCCTTCCGGCTCGTCCTGCACGCGGCGGCGTGGACGAACGTCGACGGCGCGGAGGACGACCCGCAGGGCGCCGCCGCCGTGAACGTCGGCGGGACGCAGCACGCCGCCGCGCTCGGCGCCCCGATCGTCCACTTCTCGACCGACTACGTCTTCGACGGGCGCAAGGGGGAGCCGTACGTCGAGTCCGACCCGCCCAACCCGCTCGGCGTCTACGGCCGGACGAAGCTCCACTCCGAGGCTGCCGCGGGCGAGCGGGCGTGGGTGGTGCGGACGTCCTGGCTCTTCGGCGAGACCGGTCACAACTTCGTGCGGACGATGCTCCGGCTCGCGGGCGAGCGCGGCGAGGTCGCCGTCGTCGATGACCAGGTCGGCTGCCCGACCTACGTCGGCCACCTCGCCGGGGCGGTGCCGCGGGTGACCGAGCTGCCGCACGGCGTCTACCACGTCGCGGCGGCCGGGGAGTGCTCGTGGGCCGACTTCGCCGAGGCCGTCTTCGAGGACGCCGGCGTCCGCTGCCGCGTGCGCCGGATCTCGACCGCCGAGTACCCGACACGCGCCGTCCGGCCCGCGTACTCGGTGCTGCGCTCGGAGAAGGGCGCGCCGGAGCTGCCGCACTGGCGGGAGGGGTTGCGCGAGTGCCTGGCCGCGATGAGCCGTTAGCGTTCCGGGCCGATGCGGATCCTCGTCACCGGCGGCGCCGGCTTCATCGGCTCGCACTTCGTCCGGCGCATGGCCGCCGCCGGCGCCGACGTCGTCGTGCTCGACAAGCTCACGTACGCCGGCAACCTCGCGAACCTGCAGGGGGTCGAGCACGACTTCCGCCACGGCGACGTCGCCGACCCCACCACCGTCGCGGCCGCGGCCCGCGGCTGCGACGCGATCGTCAACTTCGCCGCCGAGACCCACGTCGACCGCTCGATCCTCCAGGGCGCCGACTTCCTGCGCACGAACGTGGTCGGCGTCCACGTGCTGCTCGAGGAGGCGCGCGCGTCGGAGCTCCGGCTCGTCCACGTCTCGACCGACGAGGTCTACGGCGACCTCCCGCCGGGCCGCTCGTCGAGGGAGGACGACGCGCTGCGCCCGTCGAGCCCGTACTCGGCCGCGAAGGCGGCCGGCGACCTGCTCGTGCTCGCGCACGTCCGCACCTACGGCGTCGACGCGCTCGTCACGCGCGGGTCGAACACCTACGGCCCGTACCAGTACCCGGAGAAGCTCCTTCCGCTCTTCGTGACGAACGCCCTCGACGGCCGGCCGCTGCCTCTCTACGGCGACGGCCGCCAGGTGCGCGACTGGCTCCACGTCGACGACCACTGCGCCGCGATCGAGCTCGCCCTCCGAGAGGGCGCCGCGGGCGAGGTCTACAACGTCGGCGGCGGCGAGGAGGTCGAGAACGTCGAGATCACCCGCCGGGTGCTCGAGCTGACGGGCGCGGACGAGTCGCTCGTGCGTCAGGTGGAGGACCGACCCGGCCACGACCGCCGCTACTCGCTCGCGACCGGCAAGCTCGAGGCGCTCGGCTGGCGCCGGAGCCGGACGCTCGCGGACGGGCTGCCGGAGACGGTCGAGTGGTACCGCGAGAACCGGCACTGGTGGGAGGCGATCAAGCAGTCGGAGGAGTTCCGCTCCTACTACGAGCGGCAGTACGGCGGCCGGCTCGAGGAGTAGGTGCCGCAGGGGCGGTTGCTACCGTGGGCCGGTGCTCCGGCGCGCCCCGGCCACGATCGCGCTCGCGCTGCTCGGATTCGCAGGACTGGCCTCGGCGACGCTCGCCGCCGATCCGGTCACGACGGCGCAGACGACCGCCTCGGGCCTCCCGCCGCCGGCGCCCACGACCGCGCCGGCGACCGCTCCGGCCGTGCCGGCGGCGACCGCCGCGGCGACGACCGCCGCGGCGACGACCGCCGCGGCGACCGCGGCGTCGACAGGTGCCGCGACGGCCGCCGCCGCGCCCGCCCCGGGGGCGGCCGCGCTCGTCGTCAGCGGCCACGGCTTCGGCCACGGCATCGGCCTCTCCCAGTGGGGCGCGAACGGCTACGCGCGGCACGGCTGGGACTACCGCCGCATCCTCGCCCACTACTACCCGGGCACGTCCCTCGAGGCGCGCCCGGCGCCGACCGTCCACGTCCTCCTCGCGGACGGGCGGAAGCGCGTCACGCTCCGCTCCGACTCGCCGTGGAAGCTCACCGACGCGACCGGCGCATCGCTCGAGCTCCCGCCCGGCCCGCTGGCGGTCGGGCCCGGCCTCGCGGTCTCCGGCCGCCGGCTCGTCTCGCCGGTGACGTTCTCGCCGGGCGCGACGCCGCTCGCGTTCGGGAAGTCGTCCTACCGGGGGACGCTCCAGCTCGTCTCGAACGGCAAGCGGCTCCAGGTCGTGAACGCGCTCCCGCTCGAGTCGTACGTGCTGGGCGTCGTCGGCGGCGAGGTTCCCTCCACGTGGCCGGCGGCCGCGCTCGAGGCGCAGGCGGTCGCCGCGCGCTCCTACGCGCTCGCCGAGCTCGAGAACGTCGTCACCGCCCGCGCCTTCGACCTGTACGCGGACACGCGCAGCCAGGTCTACCTCGGCATCGCGGCCGAGTCGCCGCAGGTGACCGCCGCCGTGCGCGCGACCGCGCGCCAGGTCGTCGTGTACGCGGGCAAGGTCGCGACGACGTACTTCTCCTCGAGCTCGGGGGGGCGGACGGTCTCGGCCGAGGAGGCGTTCGGCAAGCCCGTGCCGTACCTCGTCTCGGTGCCCGACCCGTACGACACGCTCTCCCCCTACCACGACTGGGGCCCGGTCCTGCTCGACGCGCGCAAGGCCGCGAAGGCGCTCCGGGTGCCGGGCGAGCTGCTCGCGCTCGAGCCGCAGCCCGGCCCGTCCGGGCACGCCGTCCGCGTGGAGGCGGTCGGCACGCGGGGCACCGTCGAGCTCACCGGCGCGGCCGTGCGGGCCGCCCTCGGCCTGCGCTCGACCTGGTTCACGGCGGGCCGCCTCGCCCTCCAGGCGCCGTCGCAGCCGCTCGCCTACGGGGCGAGCGCGACCCTCACCGGGTCGGTCCAGGGGGTCGCCGGCGTCACGCTCGAGGGGCGCGCCGGCAAGGGCGCGTGGACGCCGGTGCTGGCGGTCTCGCCGGGCTCCGACGGGTCGTTCGCGGTGGCGGTGAACCCGACCGCGACGACCGAGTACCGGCTCGCGGCCGGCGCCGTGCACGCGGGCCTCGTGAAGGTCGCGGTCACGCCGGCCGTCTCGGCGAGCGTCGGTGCGGGCGCGGTGCAGGGGAGCGTCCGGCCGCCGCTACCCGGGGCCGCCGTCCAGCTCCAGCGCCAGGACGGCTCCGGCTGGACGACCGTCGCGACGGGGACGACCGACGTCAGCGGCGCGTTCGCCGTCGCCGCGCAGCTCTCGCCGGGCTCGTACCGCGTACGCTGCGCACCGGGACACGGGCTCTCGCCCGGGGTCTCGCCGCCGATCCAGACGTGACCAGGAAGCTCCTCTGCGTCCTCGCCGCCGCCCTCGCGGTGCCGGCGCTGGCGCTCGCCTTCGGCAACACCGAGCCGTTCGCGGCGGAGCAGTGGTACCTCGACCAGGACCGGGCGTGGAGCTTCTGGCAGGAGCAGCCGCAGCTCCGGCCGGTGAAGGTCGCCGTGATCGACTCCGGCATCGACTTCGGCCACCCCGAGTTCGCAGGACGGATCCTCGGCGGGCGCTCGTTCGTCGGCGGGACGTGGCGGCGCGACACCGACGGCCACGGCACCTTCGTCGCGGGGCTGATCGCGGCCGACCCCGGGAACGGCCAGGGGATCGCCGGGCTCGCGTTCAACGCGCAGCTCCTGATCGCGAAGGTCGTCGCCCCCGACGACTCGGGCGTCAACCTCGCCGGCGAGGTGAAGGCGATCCGGTGGGCGGTGGACGCGGGCGCGCAGGTGATCAACCTCTCGCTCGGCGGCGTCCGCGACCCGGTCGACCCGAGCCTCGACAGCTTCTCCCCCGACGAGCGCGACGCGATCGCGTACGCGGTGGCGAAGGGCGTCGTCGTGATCGCCGCCGTCGGGAACGGAACCGAGTCGCCGTCGACGCCGTGGATCTACGCCGACTACCCGGCGGCGCTCCCGCACGTCCTCGGCGTCGGCGCGCTGCGCCAGAACGGGTCGGTGCCCGCGTACTCGAACCGCGACCCGGTCTTCGTCGACGTCGCCGCGCCGGGCGACGCGATCGTCTCGACCGTGCCGCGGAACCTCGTCGACGTGACCCAGCCGAACTGCGCCGACACGCCGTACTCGACCTGCGGCCCGTCGGAGTTCCGGGACGCGATCGGCACCTCCTTCGCGGCGCCGCAGGTGGCGGCCGCGGCGGCGCTCCTCCTCGGCGCCGACCCGAGCCTCACGCCCGACCAGGTCGTCTGGCTGCTCGAGCGCTCGGCCCGCGACGTCAACCAGTCGACCGGCTGCGGCGGCTGCGCCGCCGGCCGAGACGCCCTCACCGGCTGGGGCCGCCTCGACGTCGCGGGCGCGCTCGCGCTCCTGCGGGGAGGCGAGCTGCCGAGGCCCGACCCGCTCGAGCCGAACGACGACGCCGGCGGCGCCGCCCCGGCCGTCGCGCCGCCGCGGACGATCGCCGCGTCGCTCGACGCCTGGGACGACCCGGTCGACGTCTACGCCGTCCGGCTCGTGAAGGGGCGCCGGCTCTACGCGCGCCTCTCGGCGTCCGTGCGCGGGGCGGCCGCGCTCACGCTCTGGCGGCCGGGTACGGCCCACGTCTGGGGCCCGGAGCTCCGGGTCGCCGACCGGGCCGCGTCCGGCGCGTCCGTCGGCGCGCAGGAGCGGCTCGCGTTCCTCGCGCCGGCGAGCGGGCGCTACTTCGTCGCGGTCAAGCTCTCGCACGCGCGCATGCGGATCTCGTACACGCTCGCGCTCGCGACCGCCTAGAGCAGCTCCTCCTCCGGCACCTCGCGCAGGACCCGCGCCGGGTTCCCGACCACGACCGTCCGTGGCGGCACGTCCTTCGTCACGACCGCTCCCGCGCCGACGAACGCCTCCTCGCCGATCTCGACCCCGGGGCAGAGGACGGCGCCGCCGCCGACGCGCGCCCCGCGGCGGATCGTCGGGCCGGCGACGAGGGCGTGGCGGCGCTCCGTGCGGCCCATGAAGTCGTCGTTCGTCGTGACGACGCAGGGGGCGACGAACACGCGCTCCTCGAGCGTCGAGTAGGCGGTGATGTAGGCGTTCGCCTGGATCTTGGTGAGCGCGCCGACGGTCGTGTCGTTCTCGATCAGCGAGCCCCGGCCGACGACGACGTCGTCGCCGATCGTCACGCGCTCGCGCACGCACGACTGGTCGCCGAGGATCACCCGCGCGCCGATCCTCGTCCCCGCGAACACGATCGCGCCGGTCGAGACGACCGTGCCGTCGCCGAGCTCGGCCGGAGGCAGCGGCTCGCGCTTCGCGGTCGACCGGGGCGAGAGCGCCGGCTGCTTCCCGACCACCGCGTGCTCGAGGATCCGCACCCCCTCGCCGAGCACCGTGTCCGGGTGGACGACGGCCGTCGGGTGGATCTCAGCGGTCACGCAGCGACTCCGTCAGGCGCTCGAGCGCGCGCACGACGACCAGCCCGTCGCGCGCCTCGCTCCCGTCGCCCCCCTCGCGTACGAGGCGCAGGAAGTGCTGCATCTCGAGCCGCAGCGGCTCGTCGTTCGGGATCCGCGGGCTGAAGATGTCGCCGGTGCGCGTGCGCCACTCGCCGTAGGTCTGGGCCGGCTGCTCCGGCGCCTTCTCGTAGACCGTCACCTTGCGCTCGAGCTCCATGTCGTCGAAGACGGCCATCCGGTCGCGCCCGACCACCGTCAGCCGGCGCATCTTGTGCGGGTCGAGCCAGGAGAGGTGGAGGTGGGCGATCTTCCCGCTCGGGAAGCGGAGGTAGCAGAAGACGACGTCCTCGACGCCGGGGGTGAGGAAGGCGTTCCCGCGCGCCCACACCTCGCTCGGCTCCTCGCGGATCAGGTGGAGGATCACCGACAGGTCGTGGACGCCGAGCGACCAGAGCGCGTTCTCGTTCGTCCGGATCGTGCCGAGGTTCTGGCGGTTGCCGTAGACGCAGAGCACCTCGCCGAGGTCGCCGGAGTCGACGAGCTCGCGGAGCTTGCGGACGCCGGGGTGGTAGAGGAGGAGGTGGCCCGGCATGAGGACGCGGCCGCGCTCCTCGGCGAGCCGGACGAGCTCCTCCATCTCGTCCGCGCGCATCGCGGGCGGCTTCTCGACGAAGACGTGCTTGCCCGCCTCGAGCGCGAGGCGTGCGAGCGCGTAGTGCGTCGGGACGGGCGTCGCGATCACGACCGCCTCGACCGAGCCGTCCTCGAGCATCTGCTCGAACGAGGCGGCGGCGCGCGCGCCGGGGTAGCGGCGCCCGAAGAGCTCGCGGCGCTCGGGGGACGAGTCGCAGATCCAGGCGAGGTCGGCGAGCTCGTCGAGGTTGCGGACGAGGTTCTGGCCCCACGCACCGAGCCCGGCCTGGCCGACGCGCACGTCGGAGCGGGGGGAGGCCATCAGAGCTTCCAGACCTTGCCGTCCGCCTCGAGGCCCCTCGTCGCGTTGCGGAAGTCGACGACGACCGCAGCGCGGCGGACGACGTCTGCGTAGTCGATCGACGAGTGGGCGGTCACGATGGCGACGCAGTCGTACGCCTCCGGCTCGAGCGGCGCGGACCGCATGCCGTCGAACTCGGGCACGTGCGGGTCGTGGTAGGCGACGGTCGCGCCGGCGTTCCGCAGCAGCGTCACGAGCTTCTCCGCCGGCGTCTCGCGCGTGTCGCCGATGTCCGCCTTGTAGGCGACGCCCAGGATCAGGATGCGGGAGCCCGAGAGCGAGCGCTGCAGGCCGTGGTTCATCGCCTGCGAGATCACCGAGCGGCAGAAGTACGGCATGTTGTTGTTGACCTCGCCGGCGAGCTCGATGAAGCGGGTGTTGAAGTCGTACTCGCGCGCCTTCCAGGCGAGGTAGTAGGGGTCGAGGGGGATGCAGTGGCCCCCGAGCCCGGGCCCCGGCTGGAACGGCATGAAGCCGAACGGCTTCGTCGCGGCGGCGCCGACGACCTCCCAGACGTCGATGTCCATGCGGTCGCAGAGCTGCGCGAGCTCGTTGACGAGGGCGATGTTGACGGAGCGGAAGATGTTCTCGAGCAGCTTCGTGAGCTCGGCCGCCTCCGGGGTGGAGACGACGTGGACGGTGTCGACCGCAGCGCGGTAGACCGCGGCGGCCGACTCCGCGCACGCCGGCGTGAGCCCGCCCACGACCTTCGGCGTCGTCTTCGTCGTCCAGTCGGTGCGGCCGGGGTCGACGCGCTCGGGCGACATCGCGAGGTGGAAGTCCTCGCCCGCGACGAGCCCGCTCCGCTCCTCGAGGATGGGCTTGACGATCTCGCGCGTCGTCCCCGGATACGTCGTCGACTCGAGCACGACGACCTGTCCTCGCTGCAGCACCTGGCCGATCCGGTGGGAGGCGCGCTCGAGGTACGACAGGTCGGGCTCCCGCTGCTTCGTGAGCGGCGTCGGGAGGGCGATCATGATCGCCGCCGCCTTCCGGAGCTCGTCGTAGTCGGTCGTCGCTGCGATGCGCCCCGACTCGACGTGCGGAGCGAGCCGCTCGGAGGGCACGTCCTCGATGTGGCTCTCGCCGCGGTTCAGCGCCTCGACGAGCTCCGGGACGACGTCGACGAGCAGGACGCGCCTGCCGGCGTCGGCGAAGGCCTGCGCGAGCGGGACGCCGACGTAGCCGGCGCCCACGACGGCGACGTCGTAGGTGAAGCTGCCCGGCCCGGTCACGGCCGGGAAGCGTACAGAGCGGCCGCCACGCGCTCGCTCGCGTGCCCGTCGCCGTAGAGCGGCGGTGCGTCCTGCGGGAAGCGCGCGGCCGCGGCGGCACGCACGATCGCGCCGGGGTCGTCGTCGACGAGGACGTTCGCGCCCGCCGCGACCGTGTCGACCCACTCCGTGCTCGGCCGCAGCGTCACGCACGGCACGCGGTGCCAGTACGCCTCCTTCTGCACCCCCCCGGAGTCCGTGAGGATCACGCGCGCCTGCGAGGCGAGCGCGCTGAAGTCCAGGTAGCCGAGCGGCTCGACCACGGGGAACCGGTGAGGGACCGTCTCGAGCGCCGCTCGCGTGCGGGGATGGGCCGGGAAGACGACCGGCTCGCCGAGCCCGTCGAGCCCCTCCGCGATCCGGGCGAGCCGCTCCGGCCGCACGTTCGCCTCGCGGTGGACGGTGACGAGCGCGTAGCGGCCGGGCTCGACGCCCAGCCGCTCGAGCACCCGGGCCCGGCGCCGCGCGATCGGAGCGAACAGTCGGCTCGCGTCGGCCATCACGTCTCCCACGACCTCCCGCCGGCCGCGGACGCCCTCCGCCTCGAGCTGCGCGGCCGAGCGCTCGTCCGGGCAGAGGAGGAGGGCCGCGAGCCGGTCGACGGCGACGCGGTTCCGCTCCTCCGGCATCTCGCGGTCGAAGCTCCGCAGGCCGGCCTCGACGTGGGCGACCGGCGTCGCGCCGGCGGCCTGCGCGCCCGCGAGCGTCGAGTTCGTGTCGCCGTAGACGAGCACCCAGTCGGGGCGCTCCTCCTCGACCGCCGCCCGGATCCCGGGCACCATCTTCGCCGGGTCGGCCTGCCGCAGGTCGAGCCGGTAGCGCGGCTCGCCGAGCCCGAGCTCGTCGTAGAAGACCTGGGAGAGCTCCGGGTCGTAGTGCTGCCCGGTGTGGAGCACGACCTCCGCGATCCCGGCCTCGCGCAGGGCCAGCGAGAGCGGCGCCGACTTCACGAACTGGGGCCGGTTGCCGACGACGGAGAGGACGCGCATCCCGGCTACACTACGCGGCGCCCTGCGGGCCGTTAGCTCAGCTGGTAGAGCAGGGGACTCTTAATCCCAAGGTCGAAGGTTCGAATCCTTCACGGCCCATAACGTGTAGTCCCTGCTCATGCGGATTTTCCGAGTGCTCGAAGAGCACGCGTTCAGCGGAAGGGTCAACGCAGGGTCAACAATGGCGCCGACTCGGCCTCTGCAGGCCTGGTCGGAACGCCGATCCCCGCCGCGTACCAGGTGCTTCCGCTCCTACCACGAACGGGTAACACTCTCGGGTCCGTGTGCCGCTATCGGAGGTGACTATGCGCGAACAACGCTTTGACGACGAGGTGCTTCGACGCCTCCATGAAGTAGCCCAGGCCGCACGTGAGGTCCCGGCCGGAGCGCAGCCGAGGCGACTGCAGGACGCACTCGTTTCGCTCGTCGCGCTCGACGTACTTTCAGCCGGGACGCCCACCATGCCTGCAAGCGTCGGCGGCCGCTCGGACTACACGCCGAGCGCCGGCCCCTCCTCGTAACCGACCTGCACGCGCACCTGCTTCGCCTTCCTGGGCACGCTCACGACGATGTGAAGCTCTGCGTCGAAGTAGTCGCGCAGCAGCGGCGGGCGCGGATGCGCGAGGTACAGATCTCGATGCTGCTGGACCTCGGGCGGCAACAGCTCGGACTCCTCGTTTGACGGGATGTCCTGGACGAGCATCGGCGCGTGGCTGACCCCCGAAGCTCGCAGCGCATACGCCCGATGCGAACCGTTCCGAAGTACGAGCCGTGAGCCGATGCGGATCGCCGAGAGGAGGTTTGAGCCGTACCCGACTGCCACGGCGAAGACGTGCGTCGGTCGCCCGTTCACGCTGAGCCCGGAGATCTGCGTCGGATCGAGCAGCATCGTGTTCAGGACACGGAAGTCGCTGGACGGCGAGACAGCTCCCCAGAGCAGGGCGCCATGCGGTCCGAAGCTCATTGGAGCTGCGTTCGGCACCGGGTCGTAGCGTCCGTCCATCGGCAGAGCGAATTGGAACAGCGCCTCCTCGGTCGGTGCGTCCCCGACCAGGGACTGCAACTGCCCCGCGTACGTGAGGTTGATCATCTTCTGGTACACGACGAGCTTGTCGAGCTCAACCATCTCGACGCTCGTCGGCGTCACACCAAACGTTTGCCGAGTGAGCGGGTCATTGAGCAGGGCCGAGGCCAGCCCACCAAGCGACACCGGCAACTCGCTCGCCACCGGGATGTCTGCGATACCTGCCTCGTTCGCCGTGAGCTCGTCGATTCGGTTACGAGCAACACGCCACTGATCAGCGAGGTTGCCAGCGTCAGCCGCGGCTCCCTCCAGCGTCTGAGTCTGGAGGAACTGGATGAACTCGCCCATGGGCGGCCGGCCGCTGAGAAACAGAGTCGGGTCCGTCTGGACCTGGGTGGTCCCTGAGAGGGTCGATGCGTTCTGCAAGGTGATGCTCTCCTTCCATTTTTCGTGCCGGGCGCGTGGGGAGACGCGTGGCCGGCTGCTTCCAGGTCTGCATCACGGTACGGAGGCCATCGGATGGCTCCCGGGCCCGACGAAGAAGACGGGCCGCCGGCTCCCCAGCACGACGGCCCAGAGCTACCTACCTCACCTGAAAGCGGCTACCTGGAAGGAGCAGCCACGCAGCATCCAACCAGATGGTCCGGATGTCCCGGCTCATTCCTAGGTGCGCTCGCGACCGCGCAACGCGCGGGCAACCGCGTCAACGCCTGCCCGGTCCTCGAGAAGATGAATGTACGTCTCCAGCGTGAACGACGCAGACGCATGCCGAAGGCGTCGCTGCACCGCTCGAACGTCTCGTGTCACGGCAGCCACGATCGAGCCGTGCGTGTGGCGGAGCACGTGGAAGCCGATCGGCGCGAGTCCAGCTCGGACGCACGCCTTATCGAGTACACGCCTCCGGTAGTTCGCCTCGTCGAGCCGCTTGCCGTTCGGCCCAGTGAAGACGAGTTCGCCAGCGCGGGGCTGTCCATTTCGGAGCCGGTGCGCCTTGAGCTCGCGCGCGAGCTGCGGCGTGATCGGCACTGTCCCCGAGCTCCGCTCGCTCTTCGTCTCCTGCTCGCCGTCGAGGAGTCGATGCCGGCGCCGCACGCAGATGACCGGCTCCTCGTCGAACTCGAGGTCGCGCCACCGGAGGGCCTTGAGCTCGGAGATCCGCAGCCCGGTCTCTGCCAGGAAGCGGACGAGAAGCCGATCCTGCGGCGTTGGCAGCGCGGTCAGCAGCCGCGAGAGCTCATCGACGGAGAGGTGGCGGCGCTTCAGCGGATCGCGGCGCGGCGTCGGCAGCCGCGGCCAGGGTCTCGCCGGGATGACACCGTCCTCGCTCGCTGCGCCCAGCATTACCGAGAGCGGCGCCAGGATGCGCCGAACGGTCGCCCACGAGCGGCCAGCCTGCGCGCGCTTCGTCTTCTCCTCACGCACGTCGTAGGCGAGCTTCCTGATCCGACGGGCGTCCAAAGCGCCGATACGGACACCGCCCAAGCGCGGGAGGACGTACGTCTCGAGGTCGCGCCGGTACTCGATCGCCGTGGCCGGGCGAACACCGGCGAGCACGCTCAGCCACTCCTCGGCGTACTCGGCGACGGTCGGGCCGCTGCGGGGTGATCCGGCCGCGGGGTTCAGCGTCACCTTGGCGCGGAACCGCTTCGCCTCGTCGACCGTCTGGCAGCTCTTCTGCCGTTGCCGTCCACTTTGGTCTCGGTAACGGACGACGTACGACCGGCCGCTCTCGTAGATCCCCGGGTGCCTTGTCCGCTTGAGCCGCTCTGTCATCGCTATTCCTCCTCCACCAGGCGATCGAGGTCCGACCGCCGTACGACTGCGCGTCCGCCCTCCACCGTTCGCGGAAGCCGGCCCGCGCTCCTGAGGTCGTAGATCCGCTGCGGCTTGCACCGGAGTACCCGCGCAGCCTCAGAGACGCTCAGCAGCTCACCCTCCCCTCGCGGCTCGCTCGCCTCGAGGCGACGCACCACCCGCTCCGCGACCCGCTCGACGAACTCGTCGAAGATCGCATCGAGTGCCGACGTCGATGCGAATCGGCTCTGCTCGCCGAAGACGCCGATCCCGCTACTCATCAGCGACCCCAACCTCACACTGCGCCCAGGTTACGCCCGCTGTCGTCGACGTGCGGGATCGCGAGCCCCTGGGCACGTCCCGCGTAGGCGAGCCTTCCCCGCGTAATCACTGGCCTGGAGACCCGGGCCGGGCGGCCAGACCGCCACTCGGCACGGGCGTCGCGAAGCGCGCCGAAGGTGAGAGAGTAGTCGTGGTTCTTGGTGAGCGTGTGGCCGCCGTAGCCGAATTGGTGTGCCCAGCGGCGAGCGCGTTCGAGGCCGTCGATCGCGCCCGCGCGCCATGCCGCCTCGACCAGCCGCTTCGCGTGCTCCGGCGCGTCGAGAGAGACGAGCTCCCGCCACGAGCGCACGCGCCGGAGTAGCAGCCCGTCGGCTGCGATCTCGGTCGACTTGGTCGCGTACTTGGCGACGTAGCCGGCGGCCCGGCCAACTCCGAGTGGATCGAGCCGAACGATCTCGATCTCTCGGCCCCAGCGGATGCGCTGCCCGTTCGCGTTCACCTCGACGTCGAGCGCTGGATCAGCAAAGGTCGTGTCCCCCGCCCACGCTACCGCCGCGCGGCCGCGAGGCTCCTCAAGCGCGACGAGGCCTTCCTCTGGCCGGGAGTCGCCTCACCGGGCGCCGAGACGGCGACAGCGGAGATCGTCAACGCGTACGCGCATCGCGTCGACGTCCCCACCGAGCTCTGGTGGCAGCTCTTCTGCGAGACCAACGCCCACGTCGACTTGGTCGGCTACGCGCTCCTCCATCTCCCGGAGAACCACTCGCGCCTCGTGGACCTCCTCCGCGGCAAGGCCGCCGCGGGCTGCGTGATTCGGATCGCCGTCGCCGACCCGGACTCTGCCAACGTTGTCCGGCGTGACGAGGAGGAACAGCTGGGCGGCACGCTTGGCGGAAGGATCCGCACCTCGCTTCACTACCTCGACCCCCTGTGCGAGTGTGCCGGCGTCGAGCTCCGCTACCACGACACGCCGATGTACAACTCTGCGTTCCGCTTCGACGACGACATGCTCGTGACTCCGCACGTCTACGGCCGGCCCGGGCGCCTCTCGCCACTCCTCCACCTACGCCGCCGGCAGGAGGACGGCATCTTCGACAACTACCTCACCCATCTCGAGGACGTCTGGGCGAGCGCCGTCCCTATCCCTGCCCCCGCGCGCACGCGATGAGCCCGCGTCGCGACCTACTCGACGACCCGAACGCACCGAATGCGAACAGCCTCGTCCCGGCCGCGTCGGCAGTCGTGGTTGACGATGCGGGACGCATCCTCCTCCACAAGCGCACTGACAACGAGTACTGGTCAATACCCGGAGGCTCGATGGAGCCCGGCGAGAGCATCACCAGACCATCGTTCGGGAGGTGCGCGAGGAAACCGGGATCGAGGCGCAAGTGGAGAAGATCCTCGGCGTCTACTCGAACCCTCGCCACGTGTCCGTCTACGACGACGGCGAGGTGCGCCAGCAGTTTTCGGTCTGCTTCCTCTGTCGCGCGGTCGGTGGCGAGCTCCGCACCTCGAAGGAGTCAACGGAGGTGCGCTTCGTCGAGCTCGCCGAGACCGAGGCGCTATCGATCCACCCCTCGATTCGCCTCCGCATCCAGCACTACACGGAGAACCGCGCCGACCCCTACATCGGCTGAGCCTCGAGCTCAGCTGCGACTGGCGAGCAGCGCCTCCATCTCGTCGACCACGGCTGCGAGCCGCGTCGCCTCTCGGCGGACGGCGCGCACCGTCGGGTCGTCATCGCCCAGGCGATCGGCGAGTTCCACGAGGCGCGCAGAGACGCCGACTTCCTCCCCGTTCGGGCCGGTCGTTAGGTCGCAGTACGTCAGCGCTCGCGCGACGTGTGAGTCCTCGGGCGGGAAGCCAGCGAGCTCGTCCGCGAAGCCGCGCTCCTCGGCCTCGGCATCGGACGCGGAATGGTGCGCCACCAGCCCCGCGAGACGCTCGTGGCCCGCTTCGCGCACGAAGCGCGCGCCATCGAGCGGGTGGAACCCTGTCGTCGACAGCTCAGGCGCGTACCCGACGTCGTGCAGGTACGCCGCCGCGAGGAGCACCTCGAGGTCGTCGCCGAGCAGCTCGCGGAACGCCTGCGCCCGCTCGACAACCCGGAGCGTGTGGCGCCAGCGTGCATCGAACGGGGACAGCATCGCGGACGCGGCTCTCTTCGCCCATGCCAGCTCGGACTCGGTTCGGTTCGTCATCTGCTCGACCATGGTTCCAACTTTCTTTACAGGTTCAAGCGCCCGGCGCGCGGCGCGCGCCGGCCGGCGCCCAGCTGAAGCCGGCCCTGCCCGGGACTCAGAACGACGACCGGTAGGAGGGCTCCCGCCCGAGGTAAGACCTGACCAGGCTTCGGAAGAGCTTCCCGTGGTTCGGCACCTTCAGGTGCACGAGCTCGTGAACGATGACCTCGGAGCGGAACTCGGCGGGCTCTCGGAGAAGGTCGACGTCGAACGTCAGCCGTCCCCGCGAAGAGCAGCTCGCCCACTTCCGCGTCATGTCGCGCACGTAGATCTCGTTCGCCTCGACCCCGATCCGCTCCGCCCACTTCCTGACCTCGGCTTTGAAGACTTCGACTGGAACAGTTCGCTCGAGCGGGACGAGCGTCGCACGACTCATGACGAGCCCCTCTTCAGCACGGAGAGCACCCATTGGCCAGTTTCAGCGACGTCCTTGACCTTCGATTCCAAGAGAGCTTTGTAGAGGGCAGCCCGGACCTCGCGCTCCTGATCCGCCCGGCGGCGCCAGTGCGGGTTGCGCTCGAGCGCATCGGCCGCACCGCGGGCAACCCGCTCGGGATCATCGATCCCGCGTCGACCAAGGAGCCAGAAGACCGCGAAGGCGTCTGCCGAGAAGTCGCTCTCTTCCCGGGCACGCTCCGCCTCCTGGGCTTCATCCAGCAGCTTCGCCAGCTCGTCGAGCGCATCCTTCGTGGCTATCTGTCGATCCTGGAACGCTTTCACGATCTGCTCGACACGTTCGCTGATCGCCAGTAGGTATGGGGCCTCAGCGTGCCTTTTGGTTGAGATTTGTTGCAGAGCCTTCACAAGGTTGAAGACCTTGACCGTGTCGGGTTTGTCGCTCTCGGCGATGGCGGTCAGTGCGCGCTCGTCCAGGATGTAGACGTCGTCAGGGTCGAGGATTTCGCCGGCCTCCGTTTTCTTCTGGACGAGCTTCTCCGTCTTTCGAAGGAAGTCTCGGGCGAGATCGAGGTGCGGCTCGTACGAGGCGCGAAGGAGCCGCTGCATCGCACCTAGCCGACCGAAGTCGTCAATCGCGTCGCGTAGCCGGGCATCCGGCGAGAGGATCTCGTACAGCTCTTCGAGCTCCCGGAAGTAGGCGTAGAAGCCCTCCCGTACGTCTTCATCCCGGAAGCGCTCGAGTACGGCCTCGGCTGCCTTATCACCTGACTTCCCAACCGCCAGCGGCAAATACTCGCTTCGTCCCCGCTCAATGAGCTCCGCGAAGCGGTCGAAGAGCACCTCGATGTCGGAGACGACGCCTGCGACGTCGCTCGAGTCGAAGGCAAGCGCCTTCTCCAGCTTCTCGAAGATCCCGACGAAGTCGAGGACGAAGCCGGCGGTCTTCCGTCGATCCTCGCTTTCGAACGGCCGGTTCACCCGCGCGATCGCCTGGAGCAGAACGTGGTCGCGCATCGGCTTGTCGAGGTACATCGCATAGAGCACGGGAGCATCGAAGCCGGTCAGTAGCTTCTCGGTGACGATCAGCACGTTCGGCAACTCATCGGACTTCCGGAACGCCTTGCGGACACGCGCTTCCTCGTCATCTGAGAGATGGAAAGCTGCGAGGTCCGCGGGGTCGTTGAAGCCAGGGCTGATCACGACTCGCGAGTAGTCCGCAGGGAGATGCTTATCGAGCGCGCGCTTGTAGAGCGTGCACGCCTCGCGATCGACGGCGACGAGGAACGCCTTGAACCCCATCGGCTCGATGTGTTCTCGGAAGTGGTCTGCCACGTAGGCTGCGACGCGCTCGACCCGCTCCGGGCTCTTGAGCATGTTCCTGAGCGTCACGGCACGCTCGAGAACCTGGTTCAGATCCTCGATGTCGCTGACACCTTCGAGCTCGGCGAGCGCGAAGAACTCTCGCTCGAGCGTTTCAGAGTCGACGCGCAGCTCGTTGGGCGCGAGCGCGTAGTGAAGCGGGACCGTCGTGCCGTCCTGGATCGACTCCCGGATCGAGTACTTGTCCAGATAGCGCGTCTCAGGATCATCCGCCCCGAAGACCTTGAACGTCCCCTTGCCGTGCGCGCTGCGGTCGATCGGCGTTCCGGTGAACCCGATGTACGTCGCGTTCGGTAGCGCCCCCATCAGGTAGTTACCGAGATCGCCACCCGTCGAGCGGTGGGCCTCGTCGACGAGCACGAAGATGTTCGCGCGCTCGTTGATCGCGGCTGGGACGTCGTCGAACTTGTGGATCATCGAGACGATCAGCCCACGCCGGTCGCTTCGGAGGAGTTCGCGCAGGTGCCGCTTGCTGCTCGCCACCTCGACATGGCCGAAGCCCACAGCTTCCAGATTCCCGAAGAGCTGCGCTTCGAGCTCGTTGCGATCAACGAGCATCAGCACAGTCGGGTTCTCGAAGACCGGCTCCTCGATCAGCTTCTTCGCCGCCACGATCATCGTGAATGTCTTCCCCGACCCCTGCGTGTGCCAGACGAGGCCCCTTCGCTTCGACGGATGGTGCGCGCGCTCGACGACACGCTCGACAGCCCGCATCTGATGTGGGCGGAGGACGACCTTCTTCAGCTCGTCCTCAACACGCGTGAAGAGTATGAAGTCCGTCAGCACACGGACGACGCGCTGCGGGTGCACGAACGTCTTCACGAGGGTCTCGAAGTCGCCGGCCGACTCTTCTCGCCAGTCAAAGAGGCTCTTCATCGAAAAGTTCCACGTTGCCCCGTAGAGGAACCGCACCAGATGTGTAAGCGTCTGCAGCTGAAGTAGCGCCATCAGCTCCGGTGCTTCACGGTGGTACCGAGCAACCTGATCAAGCGCTTCCCCCGTCCCCTGGGCGCGGGTCGCAGCCTTTGTCTCCACTAGGACGACAGGAATGCCGTTGATAAGGAGGACAACATCGGCCCTCACGGTCTCGACGCCGTTCGTGAAGCTCAACTCGTCCGTGACGTGAAACGCGTTCCGCTCGATCCGTTCTACGTCGAGAAGCCGCACGTTCAGCTCGCGTTTCTCGTCGGGGACGAAGACGGTCTTGAGTCCCCTGAGGTACTCCCAAGCATCGAGGTTGCCCTCGATCGTCGGCGGGACCCGGACGATGCGTTCTACGAGGTCCTCTGCGCGCCCGAGGTCGACGACGTCGGGATTCAGCGTTTGGAGCTCCTCGACGAGAACGTCGTGGAAGATCGCGCCAGTTTCGCCACGTCGAAGCCTAAGAGCCTCTTCGGGATCGACGTACTCCCAGCCCACTTCGGTTGCGTATTTGATGAACGGCCCTTGAACGACCCCTCGCTCCGATGCGAGGCTCATCAAATCGAGCCGACTTCGACGGAAACCACCCGAGACTTGCGGTTCGTGAAGGTCACTGTTCGGGCACCACTCGAAGCTGCCCGCGAAGCACGCGCTGGATCAGCTCATCCCTCACGTCTGCTCGCTTGGCGCTTATCTCCCTCTCCACCTGGACGAGCCTCTCTAGTACGTCGAGTGCCTCCACAATCTGGCGCTGTTCGTCCACAGGCGGGAGCGCGAGTTGGAGCTTCCTCAATTTTCCGAGATTGATGGTCTGGCCCTTCACTGCCCGATCCTGATGTTCGCGGTAGTTCACCAGCGGAAGCAGGTAGTACAAGAACTTCGCCAGGACCTCGCTCTCATCGGGGAGAATCGAAACGATCGCTTCGTTATGAACGCCCTCTACGCCAATAAAGGCGGTGCGACCAACCGTGAGCTTGATCGTCATCAGGAGGGTCCCAGGCTGAACGCTCTTTCCTCTGAATACCTCACGCAGCGCTTCATCTGAGACACACTCTTTCGTTTCGGTGACGATTGAATGCCCGGCCATATCGCTGATCGTGACCCACGGATGACCGTCGGTCGTCGAGAAATAGTCCGGCCGTTTGCGCGATGGTGTGCGACCAAGCGCGAATTCAGCAACGTCGCCGAACGGAACGAGCCGCCAGTCATCAGGGAGGGCATGATCAGTTCGGTCCGTCTGCTCAAGCAGCGACATCAACTGAGTCGCCTGCGCATCGAGCGACGTAGCGAGCTGCCGTAGCTCCGTCAGCCTCTCCTGTGCGGCGCCGAGGTCGACAGAGATCCGCTCGACCTCTCGAGCGACGTATCGCGCGGGGTTGAGGTTGTAGTCCTTCGCGACGCACTCTTCGAGCGTGATGACGCGAGAGAACCGCGCCTCCGAACGCCACTCAGCGAAGACGTCGACGATTTTGCCCGCGCCGGCCTGGCTGAGTAGGTTCTTCGGCTTCTCGCGCGTAACCTGATCGGACGCATCGATCAGAAGGACGGCCTGCTTGCGAGCAGACGGCTTCGCTCGATTGAGGACGACGATGATGCCCTGCGCGGGGGTGTTGTAGAAGAGATTGTCAGGCAGGAGGATCACGGCCTCGATCAGGTCGTGGTCGACGAACTCGCGTCGGATGGCCTTCTCCTTGGTCCGTCCGTCGTCGCCGCTGCCGCGAGTGACCGCAGCGGCGTCCAGGACGACAGCTGCACGACCGTTCGGATTAAGTGAGGCCAGGATGTGTTGGAGCCATCCCCAGTCCGCGCTCCGCGCTGGCGGCTGGCCATACACGAACCTCCCAAAAGTGTCGCTGTCGTAGAAGGTGGCGTCGTACCCCGGCTGGTTCCACATTGGATTCGTCACCGCGAGATCGAATCGCCGGAGCCGTCCAGAATCGTCGGTGAAGCGAGGACGGTTCATCGTGTCACCAAGCGCGATCTCCGCGTCCATGTCGTGGATGAAGGCGTTCATCCGTGCCATCGCGAAGGTCGCTGGGTTGAGCTCCTGGCCGAAGACGCGCAGAGGAGGTACATCAGGCGGAAGCCGTAGACGACCGTTCGCCGCCGTTCCGACGCGCTCGAGTAGCCGCAGGTGGCACTTGATGAGGAGACCGCTCGACCCGCAGCAAGGGTCGTAAACACTCATCCCGGGCTCCGGCTCGAGAAGCCGAGCCATCAAGACCGCGACTGCCCTGGGCGTATAGAACTCGCCAGCACTTTGCCCCTGGCCTTCCGCGAACTTCCGGATCAGGTACTCGTAGGCTCGTCCAAGGATGTCCGGCTCGACGTCGTCGAGCCCCAGGCGGTACTTCCCGAGCGCTTGGACGAGCGCGGCCAGCCGCTGATCGTCCACGATCCGCTGGCCCGCCGCAGTCGCGTTGAAGTCGACGACGTCAATGACGCCTTGGAGCTTTGGGTTCTCCTTGGCGACCGCTCGAACGGCATCGGTTAGCTCCTGCCCGAGGCCTGTCGTCTTCGCCGAGATCGACTCCCAGCGAGCACGCTGGGGCAGGAAGAAGCGGACGAGCATGTGGTCCTCCTCGACGAGGCGAGCTGCGACCTGGGGGTCCCCGAACTCGCCGGCGAGGTGTCCGACCTCGTCGTGAAAGACGTCGGACAGGCGCTTTAGGAAGACGAGCGGGAGGATGTAGTCCTTGAACTTCGGCGCGTCGAGCGGTCCGCGGATCTGGCAGGCAGCGTCCCACAGCCACTGCTCAAGTGCCGCAACGTCGAGCTGCTTCTCGCCTTCCAGAGCCATGCGCCTTCCTTCTCTCCTTGGTTGCTGTGCCAGGCTACTGTCTCATCCTGATAAGGCTGGTTCTGCCGCTCTCAGCTCTGCTTCGGCGGTCCTACTCCGTCATCGGCTCAGCGGCGCAGCTGATCGATCAGATCATCAAGTCGAAAGGAACCCCAGCACGCCTTCGCCAGATGGTGACCTCGGTCACTCCACGTTGCGTTGATGACCCGCAGCCCTCGCTCCTGAACCCGCTCGACCCCTGGAATCAAGTCGGCGTCGCTCGACACGAGCACGGCGACCTCGTACACCCCTTCCCATGCGAGCGTCAGGACGTCGACCAGGATGGCCGAGTCGACGCCTTTCTCCGGATATCGGACGTAGCCCGCGCCGCAGTTCGGGCAGGCACTCGAGCTCGTGCTGACAGCTCGTACAGCGGATCTTCGTCGGCTGGGGACGCCGCTCGCGGAGCTTCACTCGGAAGCTGGCCTGCTTATCCAGAAAGCTGTCGAGCCACTGCTTCAGCCGCCGGTCGGATTCGCTGATCGGGTTGTACGAGGCGTGGACCAGCGTCTCCTCAAGGTTCAGGCCGGCGTCTGGGTCCGTCTTCTGGATGACCTCCGCCGCAGCGGTGGTTAGTACACGCGGGATTGCGGTCCAGTCACAGCGCAGCGGCTCGCCTGTCGCCGCGTCCAGCGTCTTGAAGTTCCAGGCGAGCTGGAAGTTCCAGAAGTCGAGGAAGATGCGGGTCCGGTAGGTCAAGGACAAACCTTCTGCGCTCGGGGTGGGCAGAAACAATACGGGGAGCGCGTTCGCGCTCCCCGGCGTTTCAATGCACCCAGAGCCGTGGCCCCGAGTGGAGGTTTGATGCTCGTAGTGTAGCTACCCGGATCCTGCGGTAGCGGGGTAGGCGGCGGGAAAGGAACGTCCTCCCTGCCGCTCACGATGGGAGTAGCGTCCCCGTTCGTGGTGTACGAGCCGGTTGAGGGTTGTCTTCCGCGGCTGTCGTGGAGCGCGAGCCGTAGGCGAGCGCGGAGCGACGGCCGCGGGTCCGGGTGATAGCTGACCA